>Ga0233437_1000714_pt1 | contig 71119 bp, 47 predicted proteins | sample SI_122_August201_FD_182714 | JGI IMG/M metagenome (GOLD analysis project Ga0233437, IMG submission 182714) | Seawater microbial communities from Saanich Inlet, British Columbia, Canada - SI_122_August2016_200_MG | ecosystem: Environmental > Aquatic > Marine > Inlet | place: Canada: British...
AGAAACGCCTCTGCAATTCATATTGCAGCAGGTAATCATGAAAATCATTCCAGTCGGCAAGGGCATAAAATTTAGCAAAAAACAGGGGCGCATATTTAACCTCAAACTCGGTGCCGGAGATCCCCCCGTATGCGCGGGCCATGGTCAATTTTGAATCCGGATGGGTTTCCATGTAATATTTTTCCAGGATGAAACCTTTCACCAGGCGATGGTGATCCGGGTTTTTATCCCATAAAATCACCTCATTTGAAAAAATATTGCCCACATAAACCCCGTGCTGGGCGAGGGTTTTGGCGAACTTGTTTCGGTAAGCCGAACAGAAAAGCTGCCCCACCCCCTCAAGTTCCCGGCAGGGATTGGGACGAACCCGCATATTCTTGTCCGCCACCCGCGCCAGCTTCCCGTTGGTACAGGTGCAGGTGTTCATGGCAAAAGGACCTTTTCTTTTGGCCGAGATGGTCTTGTAGGCCTTCCTCAACGAGTTTTTTTCCTTTGAGGAAAGTTCAGCCCAACCAAGATCACCAAAAAACAGTACACATAACGGTATCAGCGCCCACCATAATTTTTTCATTGATCACCCTTTTAAAAAAGATATAGACTTTAACGGTTAATGAATCCCCAATAGAAGCCGGACTATAGCATTGACCCTATTCCATTGCAACCCAAACAAAGGCCTTTGTGAAATGGCATTCACGCCCATGAGAAATCGAAAAATCGCAATAACCATGGGGCTTCTACTGGCGATCCTCTTTACTTTTTCACCTGCGCACTGCCTCCCCCCGAAACATAACGCATCAAAAGACCAAAATCTTCATCGCCTCACCGTCCTTTTCACCAACGACTTTCATGGGCATCCGGTCAAGTTTTCTAATCTTTCCGTACCGGATGTGGGAGGTCTTCCTGCCCGTGCCACACTCGTAAAGGAAATCAGACGTAAGCATCAGAACGTGCTGCTTCTGGATGCGGGGGACCTGAACACCGGGCAATCGGTATCCAATTTTTTCAAGGCAAAACCGGACATCCTGGGGTATAACCACATGGGGTATGATGCAATGGTTCTGGGGAACCATGAATTTGACAATCCCATCCATGTTCTCAGGGAACAGATGGGCCTGGCAAAGTTTCCCTTCCTCTCCGCCAATGTGAAGACAAAAACCGGCGACCACTTGGTAATCCCTTACATTATTAGACAGTTCAGTGGCTTTACGGTTGCCATTTTCGGGCTTACCACGGCAGAGACGAAGATTACCGGAAATCCCGACCATATCAAAGATCTTATCTTTGAAGATGAGATTGAAGTGGCGAAACAACTGGTACCCTATCTCAGAAAACGCGCGGACGTGATCATTGCCCTCACCCATCTGGGGATTTATGAAGGCCTGAGCCGAGGCTCCAAACGGTTGGCCGCCCGGGTCAGGGGAATTGATCTGATCGTCGACGGCAATACGGATACAAAACTGGAAGTCCCCCTGATGATCATTGATCCGGATTCCACTCATCAGACTTTGATCGTTCAGGCATGGCACTGGGGGCTCGTCCTGGGAAAAATCGATCTGTGGATCCGGGACAAACGGGTTGTCGACTTCAATATGGAACTGATCCCCATCAACCTGAAACGGATCATCAAAAGACCCGACGGTAAAAAGGCCTTTCGTTTTATCGGAAAACCGATTAAAGAAGATCCTGAGCTTCTGGCATTGCTTCAACCTTACGCGGACAAAGTGGATCGATTCCTGGATGAAACAATCGGATACGCCAAAGCGCCCTTCGAAAATAATGATGGAAGATACCGCGAGACGGCCCTAGGCGATCTGGTTGCCGATGCCATGCGCTGGCATTTGAGGCGTTTCAACCCCGATTTCGCTTTGACCAACAGCGGCGCCATTCGGGGCGGCATTTCCGAAGGACCACTGACCCGGAAATCCATTTACAACATCCTTCCCTTTGACAGCTCCGTGGTTTTTCTGAAATTGACGGGCGACCAGGTTCAAGCCCTTTTTGATTACATCGGGACCATTCAACCCGGTGAAGGCGCTTTCCCACAGGTCTCCGGCGGCATTCGTTTCACAATGAACGAAGAGAAAAAAACCTGTGAAAACATTCTGATCAATGGCAGCCCCATTGATCACGGCAAATCATACGGGATCGTAACCAATTCATATCTGGCAAAGGGAGGAGACGGCTATGGCGCATTTCTTAAAACCATTGACCCGTTTGATTCATCCACTTTTCAAAATGACGCCCTGATTGCCTATATCAAACATCTGGGTGGAAATCTTGTACCGGAAGTCAACGGCAGGATCACGATCAACCACTGAAAAAAGCTCATTTCAATCACAGAGGCGCTTCCATGACACATAATGCCCCTCAAAAAAAGACCGCTCCCGACATTCATCAGATTGAATTCTTTCGTCAGGGGATGGCCCTGCTGCCGGAACCTTCCGACAAACGGCCGGGGGTTGCATTTTTCCTTCAGGGAAATGATTTCCAATTAACCCAGCGTTTCTGCACCTGCACCTTGTCTGACAGCAGAACCTGTCCGCACATAAAGCAACTCTCAAAGGCCTTCAAGGCCATGGGTCAAAAATCTGGCCAGACTCTTTATGAAGATCGTTTTCGTGCCGGCATCTGGTATCGTCTGGCGGTCATTTTAGGGGAAGCATCCGCCCAAGACCCACAGACGGTGAACTTTCAAACCCAGACAAACGGAGATCAACGCATCATTAAGGTCAGGGGTTCTAATAAAGAGACCCTGGTGCATTACTTTTCGGCCGGTGCAAGCCATATCCGTTTCCTGGAACGCTGCGCATCAACCCTTCCTGATGGGGGCATACCACACCGTGGCTGGGCCCTTTCACGCCTTTCCGACATCACGCGCACCGACAACGAAAAGAACATGAACGCTCAAGGGTTTAAAACCCGGAAACAGGTCCTTGAGGCGAGTTTCTGGTTCAAATGCGCCTATCACTGCCATCGGGAATTTGGGGAGGCCGGCCCGCAAAACAACGGCTGCACATTTGAGCCGGCCATTTCGGAAAAAACCGGCATTTTCACAGTTTCCTGCCTGGCGCCTGACGGTAAGCCCCTGATCCGACTCTTCATCCCCAGAAACAAAGTCAGGAATCTGCTTTCAACCTTTCAGGAACATCTGCCCAATCAGCATGCCCTGGCCATCCATCCCATCCCCCTGAAGTCCATTTTCAAAGTCTCCCGGAATACGGAATTGGATCTGGAAATCAGACCCCAGATCCAGTTGATCCAGGAGAACGGGGAAGAAAAGTTTTTTGAAAACAATGACCTTAAAAAATTCACCTATGGTCCCTTGATTTACATCAAGGAGATGGGGATCATGGCTCAATTGGAAATGCCGGGAAGATCCAGAAAATTCAAGGCACCGGTTAAAATGGTGCTCAAGAAATCCCAGGTGCCCGTTTTTCTAGAGGAATATGAAGAAGATCTCAAAGATGGCCCCTTCGTGGTAGAGGAGACGATCAAAGGGCTCAAAATCCTGAAAACCTTTGACCGCATCGAAGTGACACCCGAGGCCCTCGAACGGAACTGGTACTGGTTGTCGGTCCAATACGGTTTCGGCAACCAGAAGATTTCGCTCGCTGAGATACTGAAAGCCCGAAGCGCGGGGCAGCGGTATATCGGCACCGATGACGGTTGGATCGATTGCGCTTCGGAAGCATTTCAGGGCCTGGAGGAGATTTCGGAAAATATTCAAATCAAAAACCATTCAGGCTCGGGAGACCCGGTCCGGATCTCTCGCCTGGACCTTTTTCGTCTGCAGTCGCAGAGCCGTGAGCCCTTTGACATTGCGGGCCAGGACAAATCGGCCAGTCTGCTCAAAAAAATGCTCGCCCTCAAGCCCGCAGAACCGTTGTCTGATCCAGCGGGGCTCGGTTCGATCCTGCGCCGCTATCAGGCGCTGGGGGTGGAATGGATCCATTTTTTGTATCAGAACGGGTTTGGCGGTTTGCTCTGTGACGATATGGGTCTTGGAAAAACCCACGAGGTCATGGCCTTCATGATGGGGTTGATGGAACAGGAAACCACTCCCGAACCCTTTCTCGTGGTATGCCCCACAACGGTTTTGAGCCATTGGAACAACATTGTCCGCCGATATGCCCCCGCGCTCAAACCCGTCATTTACCATGGAAAACAAAGGGATCTGGGCGAGGCGCTGGGCGACCACCCTCTCCTTCTAACCTCTTACGGCATCCTCAGGCGCGATATCGCAGCATTGGAAACATTGAATTTTTCGGTGTCGGTGTTTGATGAAATACAAAACCTGAAAAACACACAAACACAACTCTACCAGTCCGCAAAGAGAATCCAAGCCCAAATGAAACTGGGGCTTACCGGTACGCCCATCGAAAACCGCCTGGGAGAACTGAAAGCTCTCTTGGACCTCACGCTTCCCGGATACCTGGGAAAAGATTCGTTTTTTGAAAACCGATACGTGAAACCCATTGAAAACCATGCGGATGAAGAGAGGAGAGCACAACTTTCCAACCTTATTTCACCCTTTACCCTGCGCCGAAAAAAAGAAAGCGTACTGGATGACCTTCCTGAAAAAATCGAAGACATCCGGACCTGCACACTTTCGGAAGATCAGGTGAAGCTATACCGTGATGCGGTTTCCGCCAAAGGGAACGAACTTCTGAAAAACCTGAAACAGGAAGAAAAAGCCATCCCCTATATTCACATCTTTGCTCTCCTCAACCTGCTGAAACAAATCTGCAACCATCCAGCCCTGGTAAAAGGCAAAATCGACGATTATCAAGGCCTTCAATCCGGAAAATGGGATTTATTCAAGGAACTCCTCGAGGAAAGCCTCCAAAGTGATCAGAAGGTGGTGATTTACAGCCAGTTTTTGGGCATGATCAACATCATTGAAAAATATCTCATCGCAAACGCCGTTGATTTCGTATCCCTTACCGGGAAAACCACGAACCGTGAAAAAATCATTCGACGGTTCAACGAGGACCCCGCCTGCCGCGTATTCGTGGGCAGCCTCAAGGCCGGCGGCGTGGGCATCGACCTGGTGGCCGGTTCGGTGGTCATCCATTACGATCGCTGGTGGAACGCTGCAAAGGAGGATCAGGCAACGGATCGTGTGCACCGCATCGGCCAGAAAAGGGGCGTACAGGTTTTCAAACTGGTAACGGAAGGGACCCTGGAAGAAAAAATCGCCGCCATTATTTCAAAAAAACGAAACCTGATGGACCGTGTGATCGAAGAAAGTGATCCCACCGTCATGAAAAGTTTCACCCGGGAAGAACTCATTGATTTGCTGGCTATCCCTCAACTTGAATCTTCTGAAGTGTTTTAAACAGCCCAAAAGGAAACAGGCTATGAAATGGATGGTTTCCGCAGCTCTGGCAATTGTTCTCGCAATGGGTCTGAGTGCTCCCAGCCTCTCGGGGGATGTGGATGCCGGGCTTTCGGGCCGTGTCACGGTTCAAAACCTGATCGCTTATGCATACCGGAACAACCCCTCTATCCGGGAAGTCCGTGAAGCCTGGCGGGAAACGGTTGAACAATACCGCATTACCACGGGGTACCCTGATCCCGAGCTAAAATTCACCTATTTTCCCGAACCCATCGAAACCCGTTTAGGACCTCAGGACTGGGTTGCCAGCTTGAATCAGAGGATTCCTTTTCCCGGAAAGCTTTCCCAGGCGGGGAAGGTGGTGGAGGCGGAGGCGCGGGTGGCGCATATCAAGCTGGACAGGACCGTCAAAGGGGTAATGGCATCGGTTCGCCAGTCCTTTCACGAACTGCTCTATATCCGTACGGCCAGGAAGGTGGTAACGCAAAACCTCCGGCTCCTGGTACACCTCCGGAAGTTAGGAGAAACCGCCTACGCCAGGGACCGGGCCGCATTGATGGATATGGTCAAGGCACAGTCCCAGCTGGGACAGATCCGCTACGACAGGATCCTTCTGGAGGAACTGGAACTCACGGAAAAGACCCGGTTGAACGGAATTCTGAACCGGGCCCCCGACGCAAGAATCGGAAAACTTGTGGATGAGGGGTTTCAACCCGTTGTTTTCACTCTTAAAGGGCTTTACAAGCTGGCCGAGGCCAATCAGGAAGACCTTCGCATCGCCCGTGCCCTTGTGGAGCGGGCGGATGCCAGGGCCGAACTGGCGCGCTATGAAAACCTCCCTGATTTCAAAGTGGGGGTATCCTACTCCGCCGTCGGCCACCCCGATGTGCCCGAACGGCCCGAGGATTCGGGGAGAAACGGGTTCGGTTTCCAGGTCGGCATGACCATCCCCTTGTGGTTTGATAAAAACAGGGGACGGGTGGCCCGCGCCGAAGCGGGGGTTCGCAAAGCCAAAGCGGCCGAAGAGGTTTCCATCACTGACATCCGGACCCGGGTGCACGACCTTTTTTTCCGTTTGAACAATGCACAACGACTGATTGCCCTTTACCAAAACGATCTTCTGCCCCAGGCCGAGAACGCCCTGGGAATCGCCGAAATCTGGTACCGAGAGGGACAAGCCAGTTTTTCCGATTTTGTGGAAACCCAAGGCGTCTATTATAATTTTCAGCTCTCCCTGGCCAGGGCCAGTGCCGATTATGGAAAGGTTCTCGCCGCCTTGGAGCAGTTGGTGGGTCAAGCCATTACAAAAGCCTCCGGCGAAGGCGAGGGAAAGGCCCTGGGGAAAATCAAATGACCGGACGATATTTTTTTCCATACGCCCTGCTCCTCCTTCTGTTTACAGGCGGCTGTTCCACCTATTCACAGCTTGACAAAGACCTTGAACAATACCAGCCACCGGTGTATGCAACTCCCCCGGCCTTTGAAAAAAAAGAGCCAGCCGGGACTTCGATTGACACAGAGTTTGCCCTGGAAAAGAAGAAAATCAGCGAGGCAAAAGCGCGCTGGGAAAGAGCATTGAATGCGCCCCGAAGCGAAACGGCCTTTTTTCGCCCCCCTGCCCTTCTCGTTAAATCGCTCAAACCCGCGGCGGCGGATGACAAAACCACTGCTGCCACTCTTAACCCCCGATTCTCCCTTGACACCCTTGAAACACTCGCTTTTCTCCGAAACCCCGGGATCAGGGCCGCTGAAAACAGAGCGCGGGCCGCCATCGATACCTACAGCCAGGTCATGGCCCTGGATGACATCCTTCGAAGATATACGGCATTTACCGAAGGGTTGATGACCGGGGTGGGGCCTTTGAAGGGAAAAAAACCCATGAAGACGAGATTTCCCTTTCCCGGGGTGTTGTCCCTGAAAGGGGAGATTGTGAGCCAGGAGATCAAGGGGACGCTGGAGGGGCTGGAGATCGCAAAGAAAGAGGCGGTTACCCAGGCGCGAAAGGCCTATTGGAATCTTCTCTTTTTCTCTAAAGCTGAAAAAATCGCCAGGGAAACCATCGGGCTTTACCGGCATCTGGAACAGGTAGCCGCCATCCGATACGAGACCGGGGGCACCAGCTATCAGGATGTGATCAAGGTGCGCATCCAGCGGGAAATCCTGGAAGAGGACCTGGATACCCTGCTGGAAAAGCAGCAGAACGTGAAATCAAAGATGCTTGAAATCCTCAACCTTCCGCCGGGAACAAGGATCGGTATGCCTGAAGACCGCACCCCCCCCAGGATTGTGCCGCCTTTAAAGGGTCTTTACAAACTGGCCCGCCAGCGCAGGCAGGAGCTGAGGCGCATGCGGGCCCGGGTGGGCAAAATGGAAAGGCTCATTGAAATGGCTGAAACCCTGATCCTTCCCCCCTACACCCTGAATCTCTCCCTTTATGAAGATGAAGCCGTAGCCCAGGTGGGCACCATTGCGGTCAAGGATGATTTTCCGGTTTCAACCCGAGCATACAGGGGCTCGGGACTGCCCCTGATGCCATGGTACGGTATTGAAGACGCTTACCTGCGGCAGACGCGACAGGAACTGGGCGCCCTAAAAAATGAGCTGGAAAAGGCGGAGGCCGGCACCAACACCCTTGTTCGAAACGCGTGGTTCCGCCTGGATCTGGCAAACCGGGAGGAAGCCCTGTACAGGAAATCCATCCTGAAGCTTTCCAGAGATGTCCTTGATGTCTCCACCCAGGGATACGAGGCGGGGAATGTTTCTTTTGCGGACGTGATCTCCTCGTACAGTTCATGGCTGGATGTCAACCTCGCCGCCGAGCGGGAAGAGAGCGCCATGGGCATCGCCTGGGCAGACCTTGAGAAGGTGGTGGGGGCGCCTGTTCATCAGGGACGGAAGGAGGAGAGAAAATGAAGGCAGATGGATATGGCAGGAAACCCGGTTCCCTTCTGGTGATTGTTTTCCTGACCGTGATTCTCACGCTCCTGCTGGCAGGCGGAACTGCCTATTTCATGGGCTATCTGCGGCCGTCTGAACCAGGAACTGGGGTCAAAAAAGCCGCCTCATCTCACACAAAAAAGGAAAAAATTCTTTACTGGCGGGCCCCCATGAACCCCACCGAAATCTATGACAAACCGGGGAAAAGCGCCATGGGCATGGACCTGGTGCCCGTTTATGAAGACGACATGACCGATCCGGAGGCGGTGAAGATCGACCCCGTCACCCAGCAGAACATGGGGATCCGCCTTGCAAAGGCCACCAAAGGGCCGCTTATCCATACCCTTCGGACCTACGGACATATTACCCCGGATGAGACCCTGACCGCCCAGGTTAACCTGAAAACCAGCGGATGGATTGAAAAACTCCATGTGGATTTTACGGGGAAATATGTCAAAAAAGGGGAGCCCCTGTTTGACATGTATTCTCCCGAGCTGGTGGCGGCTCAGGAAGAATATCTGGTGGCTTTCCGCACCGTGGGGCAATCCCGTAGCGTCGGGAGGAAGAGTCTGCTGGGTTCTTCCAGAAACAGGCTCCGGTTTTTTGACGTTCCGGAAAGCGAGATCGAGGCCCTGGAAAAATCAGGGAAGGTCAAAAAGACCGTGATGATCCGGTCCCCTTTGAGTGGATTTGTGATCCGGAGAAATGCAGAGGAAGGCGCCTACATCAAAGCAGGGACCATGGTCTTCCGGATAGCCGACCTTTCACAAGTCTGGGTGGATGCCCATATTTATGAATATGAGCTTTCCACCATAAAAAAGGGCCAGCAGGCGGAGATGACACTGCCCTACCTGCCCGGCAAGATCTTTTCAGGCACGGTAGCATACGTGTATCCCTATCTGCAGCCCAAGACAAGGGACCTGGTCATTCGCCTCGTGTTTCAGAACCCCGAAATGGAATTGAAACCGGAGATGTATGCCGACATACGGATCAAAACCGTCTTAAAAGGGGAAGGATTGACGGTCCCTTCGGAAGCGGTCATTCGAACGGGACGAAGAAACGTGGTATTCATCAGCTCGGGCAATGGAAAATTTATTCCCAGGGATGTGATCCTCGGTCCTTTGCTGGACAATGAACGGGTGCAGGTTCAGGCCGGGCTGACCGATGGAGAATCGGTGGTCATTTCGGGTCAGTTTCTTCTGGATTCCGAAAGCAATCTCAAAGAGGCCGTGCGGAAGATGCTGGATGCGAAGGTTATAAAGAAGGCGAAGCAGGAGGAAGCGGATTTTTTTGAGGATATGGAATAAAGGGGCATTGGATAAGGCATGATCGAAAAGATTATCACATGGAGTGTACAAAACAGGCTTATGGTGGTCCTGTGTACCGTTTTTGTGATTGTGGCGGGCATCCTTGCCATGGGGAAAACCCCCGTAGATGCCATACCCGACCTTTCCGACGTCCAGGTGATCATCTACACCGAATATCCGGGGCAGGATCCTCGGGTGGTGGAAGACCAGGTCACCTACCCTCTCACCACGGCCATGATGAGCGTGCCCTTCGCAAAGGTGGTCCGTGGATACTCCTTTTTCGGCTATTCCTTCGTTTACATCATTTTTGAAGACGGGACGGATCTTTACTGGGCCCGTTCACGGGTCCTCGAATATCTTAATTTTGTGGCAGGAAAACTCCCCCCGGGTGTAACGCCGAGCCTTGGCCCCGACGCTACGGGCGTCGGCTGGGTCTATGAATATGTATTGAAGGACACCTCCCGTACCCACGACCTCCAGCAACTCCGGAGCATTCAGGACTGGTTTCTCCGGTACGAACTGGCATCCGTTCCCGGTGTTTCAGAGGTGGCCAGCATAGGCGGTTTCGTGAAGCAGTACCAGGTGGAAGTGGACCCCAACAGGCTGCTGGCCTTCGACCTCTCCATCGAAAAAGTGAAAACCGCCATCCTCAGATCCAACAGGAATGTGGGCGGCAAGCTCGTGGAGATGGCTGAAACGGAATTCATGGTGCGAGGTCTGGGTTACATCAGCTCCCTACAGGATCTGGAGCAGATTGCCCTGGGTGTGGACCGGCAGGGAACGCCCATCCTGCTGAAACATATCGCCCATATCCATCTGGGACCGGAATTGCGACGGGGCATCCTGGAATGGAACGGCGAGGGAGAAGCAGTGGGCGGCATCGTAATCATTCGCTCCGGCGAGAACGCGCTTGGGGTCATCGAAAAGATCAAAGGAAAGCTGAAGGAACTGCGGCGGGGACTGCCGGCGGGCGTGGTCATTGAAGAGGGGTATAACCGCGCCGATCTGATCAGAAGCGCCATTCATACCCTGAAGCGCAAGCTCATGGAAGAAATGACGGTGGTGGCCCTTATCTGTCTCATCTTCCTGCTCCATTTCCGCTCGGCCTTTGTGGCCATTTTCACCCTGCCCGTGGGCATTCTGACGGCCTTTATCGCCATGAAGATCCTGGGGATCAATGCCAACATCATGAGTCTCTCCGGTATTGCCATTGCCATCGGCGTCATGGTGGATGCCTCGGTTGTCCTCGTTGAAAATGCCCACAAACACCTGGCCCGGGACGCGGATAAAAAATCCCACACCGCCATCATCCTGGATTCGGCAAAAGAGGTGGGGCCGGCCCTCTTTTACAGCCTCCTGATCATCACGGTTTCCTTCCTGCCGGTGTTCAGCCTGACGGAAGAGTCCGGCCGGCTGTTTAAACCGCTGGCCTACACCAAAACCTTTGCCATGGCCGCATCCGCCGTGTTGGCCGTCACCATTGTTCCGGTGCTCATGACCTTCTTCGTACGGGAAAAGACCTTCCCGCCCGAGACGAGCCGACGCCGAAGGCTGGGCATATGGATTCTTTCGGTGGCGGGCGCACCCGTGCTGGTGGCCGCAGGGGGAATCGCGGGATTGGCGCTTCCTAACTGGTCTCTGGCGGCAGCAATGGGCGTTTCCCTGTTTGCACTGGTGAGTCTTTTGCCCCAGCGGATCATCGAAGAATCAAAAAACCCCCTCAGCCGGTTTTTTATCCGGCTCTACCGGCCCATCATTCTCCGGGTCCTGAAGTGGCCCAAAGTCACGGTTCTGATCTCCCTGCTGCTGCTGGGGATCACCATCTTCCCCCTCTCGCGTCTGGGCAGCGAGTTCATGCCGCCGTTGAACGAGGGAAGCCTTCTTTACATGCCCACCACCCTCCCGGGTATTTCCATCACCAAGGCCAGGGAACTGCTCCAGCAAACGGATAAAATCATCCAGAGTTTCCCTGAAGTCCAGCATACCCTGGGCAAGATCGGCCGGGCCGAGACCGCCACCGATCCGGCGCCCCTTTCCATGATCGAAACCACCATCACCCTGTGGCCCGAGGTGGTGCATGAACAAATTCCCGTGAAACGGTTTTTTTCAAACTGGCCGGGCTGGCTGAAAGAACCGTTAACCTGGGCCTGGCCGGAGGTTACAAACGGAAAAATCCTTCACCAATGGCGCCGGAAAAAGATCGAACGTTTTTTCACTTCCTGGCCCGACTGGTTAAAAAAGCCCCTCTCGTGGATCTGGCCTGAAGAACGCTATATGACCATGGATGAACTGGTGGCAAAACTGGACCGGGCGGTTCGTTTCCCCGGGCTCACCAACGCATGGACCATGCCCATTAAAACCCGTATCGACATGCTTTCCACCGGAATCAAGACGCCGGTGGGAATCAAGGTTATGGGGCCGAACCTTCAGGTCCTTACAGATCTGGGGGCAGAAATAGAAGCGGTGGTGGGTCAGATCCCCGGGACCCTTTCCGCCTATTCCGAGCGGATTACGGGGGGAAACTACCTGGATTTCAAGATCAGGAGGGATCAGATCGCGCGATACGCCCTCACGGTTGCCGACGTACAGGATGCCATTGTCACGGCCATCGGCGGAAAAAATATCACCTATACGGTGGAGGGCCTGGAGAGATATCCGGTGAATCTTCGCTACAGCCGGGAATTGCGGGACAACATCGATCTGTTGAAAGGGGTCCTGGTCACCGCGCCTACCGGAGCGCATATCCCGTTGGGACAACTGGCCACCATTTCCATCCACAAGGGGCCGGCCGCCATCAAGACGGAAAACTCTCGGCCCACCGCCTGGATCTATGTGGATCTCACGGGTGTGGACGTGGGAACCTACGTGGAAAAAGCCAAGCGTATTGTATCCCGGCAGGTGACGCTGCCCGTTGGTTACTCCGTGGTATGGTCCGGGCAGTACGAATATATGGAAAAAGCCCGCAAGACGCTCAATCTGGTCGTACCATTGACCCTGGCGATTATCTTTATCTTACTCTATATGCATTTTCAAAGCTTCAGCGAGGCGTTCATTGTCATGGCAAGCCTTCCCTTCGCCCTTGTGGGGGGCGTATGGCTCCTTTATCTGCTGGATTACAACCTCTCGGTTGCGGTGGTGGTGGGCTTTATCGCCCTGGCGGGCCTGGCCGCGGAAACAGGGGTGGTCATGCTGGTCTATCTGGACCAGGCATTTGACCGCGGGAGTCGGGAGGGAACCATGGCATCCTCCGGGAGGCTGCGGGATGCCATTCTGGAGGGGACAGTTGAGAGAGTGCGGCCCAAGCTCATGACCGTGTCGACCACACTCATCGGTCTTCTGCCCATCATGTGGGGCATGGAAACCGGATCGCAGGTCATGAAACGCATTGCGGCCCCCATGGTGGGGGGCCTGATTTCATCCACTGTTTTGACACTGGTGATTATTCCGGCCGTCTATGCCCTCTGGAAGGGCCGGAACCTGAGAAAAGGAGAATAAGAATGAAAAATTCTGTTGTTGTGCCAGTTTTGAGAGTTGCTTTTTTTTTATTCATGACGTCTGTTTTTTCAGTGGTAAGTTCAGGGATCGCCGGGGACCATCCCGACAGCCCGGGGGTCATTATCCATACATCCAACCTGGACGGTTACGGATTGAACTACTCCCTGTACCATTTCCCAGAGAGAAATATGCAGCACCTGATGGTGTCCATAGCCGGTCCGAAGGGAGCAGAAATTGAACAGGGCAAGGTGGGCTTTCTCGTGACGGGACCTGACGGTTCCAAACAGAAGGCCATGGCCATGGGCATGAAAGACGCTTACGGCGCGGATATGGATTTCAGTCAAAAGGGTCTTTACCGCATAAAAACAAAGGCGGTTTTTGGGGATAAAAAGCTCTTTGATCGTTTCGACTACGAGGTGAAATAGAGTCCAAAATGGCGATCAAGAGTCTTCAAAGACGTCTCAGTCTCCTGGTGTTGCTTCCGGTTGCCCTGGTTCTGTTATTCATCGGAATTTTCGGGTTTATTTACATGAGAGGAACCCTCTTCGCCGAATGGCAGGACGCGTCTATCGTGAAACTCCAGAGGGCCGCCCACCAGATCGATATGAAGCTTGGGCGCATCACGGATTGGCTTTATGTGTTCCATCATACGTCGGAAGGTAGGGGGGGACCATTGATACAGGATTGGATCATGGAGCAGTTACAGGATATGAAAGGGGTTGAAAGGGCCGAACTGAAGTGGGAAGAAGGCCATGATCCCGAACCGGCGGTGATGATGCGCATGGGAGGCCGTTCTTCCGGCGAAAGGCGGATGATGCGTTTTCAGAAGGCAAAACCCTTTGAGGTCACTTCTCCCCACTTCGATGCTCAAACAGGAGAGGAAACGGTGAACCTCATATCCCTGCTCAAGGACGAATCCGATAAGGTTGTGGGAACCATTGAGGTGACGGTTCGCTTTGAATACCTTTTGGAAGGCGTCAAAGAGTTTGGCTGGTGGCAGACGGATCAAGCCTGCCTCATTGACGAGGACGGGAAATATCTCTGCCATACCAAAGCGATCATGAAAAAGGGGATCGTATTTGGGGAAACCGATGACCCCTTTGAGCGGTCCCTGTTAGAAGCCATTCAGGAAAAGCCTTACGGGACGGTTCTGGGACCCGGCGCCCCGCCAGACGAGGTGGGCGGCTTTTACAGATTGCGGCATGCGCCGTGGACCATTGTACTCTTCGCTGACGGAAAGACGGTTCTGGCGCCCATCATTCAATTCCGAAACTATTACTTTGCGGGCGGCGCGCTCGCCATACTCATCATTTTGCTGTTGATCCGATCTTCGGTGGGAAAGATGGTCCATTCCTTTACCGCCATTTCAAAAACCGCTAGAAAGGTGGCGACAGGAAATTACGGCAAGCCGATCCCCGTTCGGGGCCGGGACGAAATCGCCCAGTTGACCCAGAGTTTCAACACCATGGTGGAAGGGTTGAAAGAAAGGGACTTTATTGCCAATACCTTCGGCAGGTACGTGGACCAGGGAATTGCCAAAGAACTGTTGAACCGCCCGGAAGCCGTAAGGTTGGGCGGGCAGAAACGGGAAGTGGCCATCCTGATGTCCGATATAAGGGGGTTCACACCCCTATCAGAAACATTGGCGCCTGAAGAAATAATCCGTTTCTTAAACCGATATTTTTCTCGCCTGATCCAGATAATTCAAGAGCACCAGGGGATCATCGTGGATTTCTTCGGAGACGCTGTACTGGTCTTTTTCGATCCCTTTGATGCGCCCGTAAGACCTATGATCCAAAAGGCCGTTGGGTGCGCCTTCAAGATGCAGGGGAGCATGAAAGAATTCAACCGGGAGATGCTTTCTGAAAACCTGCCCTCACTGGAGATGGGGATTGGTATCAACGCAGGCGTTGTGGTGGTGGGAAACATCGGTTCCGAAACCCGGGCCAAGTACGGCATTGTGGGTTCCCCCGTAAACCTCACCCAGAGAATCCAGTCGACAGCTGAAGAAGGAGAAGTGGTCATCTCGGATTCGGTTTACAAACATGTTCCTGATGATGTGAGGGTGAAAAGAAAATTCAGGATAAAGTTGAAGGGCGTAAAGGAGGAATCAACACTGTATGGGATTGGATCAAGGTAAACCAAAAGCGAAATTGTAAAGCATCAAAACACAAAGGACTTACAGCGATTCGCCATAAGTCCTTTTTTTTACTGGTGGAGCTGAGGGGGATCGAACCCCTGACCTCATGACTGCCAGTCATGCGCTCTCCCATCTGAGCTACAGCCCCTTAAAACACATCTTTCATAACAGAAAGCGTCTACTCGTGTCAATATGATATTGACAATCTTTTCACAATTTTTGTATAGTCACAGATTATAAATTTTGGATATATGGGGAACCGTTTCAGGCCTCCCCAGTATATGAATCATTTGCCGGAGTGGTGAAACTGGTAGACGCGCTGGACTCAAAATCCAGTCTGCTTTATGCAGGTGTCGGTTCGATTCCGACCTCCGGCACCAGATAAAACACCCCCAACGCGCCCTGAATACCCTCTGAAAGGCTTCCGGTCCAACCCGGCCGGAAGCCTTTCTATTTTTCTGGCTGGGCCATCAACCTTATCATATGGCTTTGAGCAATCTTTGGTGCAGGTCATCAAAACCGCCGTTGGACATGATGAGCACCATATCCCCTGCCCTGCTTCCGGACAACAAAGACGCCAGTAAGGAATCCGTGTCCGCAAAACAATGGGCCTCAAGTCCCTTTGTCCCAAGATCGGAAACCAACTGCCCGACAGAAAAACGCTCCGCCACAGGAATTTTCTCCATCATGGGGGGTTCACGAATCATCATAACATCCCCATCATCAAACGAACCGGCGTATTGCGCCTGAAAAATATTTCGTCGACTGGAGTTGCTTCTGGGTTCAAATACGACAACCAGACGCCGATGGGGATACTTCTGCTTCACTGCCTGAACGGTTTCTTTTACGGCTGTGGGGTGATGGGCAAAATCGTCCATCACCATAATCCCCTTTTTCTCGCCAATGATCTCCTGGCGCCGCTTGACACCCTTAAATGTTTTCAGCGCGCTGAACAGGGCATCCCGAGGCACACCCAGAACGTGCGCCAGAACGACCGCGGACATTAGATTTGAGATATTATGGCGGCCAAAAAGCGGCGTTTCAAAGGTTGTCTGTGCCTGCCCTCCCTGGACCACCTTAACTGCGGTAAATGCTTTCGAATCATCCATATTCGCGATCTGCCAATGATTCTTCTTGCCGAAACCGTAGGTTTCAACCTCACATGCCGCCCGCGTGATTTCACGACAAATGGTTTCATCGTCGCCATTGGCAATCAGACGTCCGTCAGTAGGAATCAAATCCATGAGCTTTCGAAAACTGCCAATCACATGGTCCAGATCCCGGTAAATATCCGCATGATCAAATTCGATACTGGTCAGAATGACAAACAACGGGTTATAGTGTAGAAACTTTGGTCCTTTGTCAAAAAAAGCGGAATCATATTCATCCCCTTCAATAACAAAATAACGCCCTTCACCCAACTTGAAGTTTGTTTCAAAATTTCGGGGTATGCCACCAATCATAAAACCCGGATCCATTCCGGCCGTCTCCAGTATCCAGGCAATCAATGAAGCAGTCGTCGTCTTGCCGTGGGTACCGCTGATGACAATAGATTTTTTATCCCCGATGGCAAACTGCCTGATGGCCTGAGGAAAGGAAAGATACGGCAACCTGAGGCGTGAAAGTTCAGCAGCCTCTGGGTTCACCCGGGTGATCACATTGCCCACAATGACCATATCAGGTTCCGGTGACAGGTTCCCAGGTCCATAGCCGTCAAACACCGGAATTCCCAGCGATTCAAGAAGCAGACTCATGGGAGGGTAAACATTCGCATCTGAGCCTGTAACCCCATATCCCTGCTCCTTGAGCATTCCCGCAAGTGACGCCATTCCTGTTCCACAAACACCCATCAAATGAACATGGGACAGTTTTTCGGGACGTTCGTTCAATTCAGGCTTCAACTCAAGGTCCTCAGATACTTTTTCCGATTGGAAAGACATGGAAAACTCCTTATTGTGAGCCATACCGTTTGAAAAATTCACATATAGTGAATAACAGCCTCGACTTCATGCAGAAAGAGACTTCATAAGACCTCCATAACTGTGTTTCCCATATTGACAAAAATCGTTTTGCCTGGTAGTTTTCGGCTATCATAAGCTTTCGTCCATCTCAAATTTGCCAAAAAGGAGATTCCCATGGAAAAAAAGTTTTTTCTCAAATCCCTTACAGGTCTTTTCCTGGCGCTGTTTCTGCTCTTTCCCCCAACTGTTCCGGCGGAAGAATCATCCCGGAAAGGTCCTGACAAAGCGTTCTGTGCAAAAATGATACGGCATGGCCAGGAAGCTTATCAACGGGGGAAATACCTGGACGCAAAAGAATATTTTCGAAAAGCGGTACAGGCAGATCCTTCGTCTGTGTCCGCCTGGGCATATTATGATCAGGCCGTGATTTTTGCATTGGCCGAAAAGGTTGAAAAGGACGCAAACCTCGTTATGCCCGATACATCCACACGTTCTGAACAACAGGCCAAGGCTCCCACAGCCAAAACCCCGCCACCGACGAAGCCCAAGAAAAAACCTGCCTTCGTCATTGTTGAAGACGAGGGTTGCTGAGTCTTTGATTTCATTGGCAATCACACAGCGATTTATATTGAATTTATCAAATTTTATTTTGGAGGAAAAATCATGGCAGAAAACATCACACCGGACGATACCCTGGATTGCAGCGGGCTTAGCTGCCCCATGCCGCTTCTCAAAACCAAGAAACACCTGAAAAATATGCAACCGGGGCAGGTTCTGGAGATCATCAGCACCGATCCGGGCACCAAAAACGACCTCCCATCATTTGCCAAAAAATCGGGTCATGAATTACTCGGCATGAAAGAGGAAGACGGCCGAGTCATGTTTTATTTGAAAATCAAGTAATCTTATTGATTACATGAATTGCTGCAAAACATGAAGAACTCAAGCAATTTTTCATAAAAAAGGCCCCCGATCATCGAGGGCCTTTTTTACATGACACGTATCAGTCCATTTGGATGGCGGAAACTGCTACCATTCCATATCATCCAGATCGACATCGTCCCTTTCGTACTGGGCGTCTCTCAACTCATTGGCCGTTTTGATTTCTTCTTCGGTCCATGGTTCTATGTCCAGAGAATCGGCCACCAGTTCCCACAGGTATTTTGTCTCAAGATCCAGACCAAACTCTTTGGTCAGGCCTTTCATGATCTGGTCACGGCAGTTGTGGCAGGGCGCAATCACCATCTTGGCCTGGGTCTCTATGATCTGCTGAGCTTTTACGCGGCCGTAATAGACCCGTTCCGCATCATAGGGCATGGCCCAAGCGCCACCGCCGGCGCCACAACAGAAATTGTTCATGCGGTTCGGGTGCATATCCACGTAGTTTTCACAACACTGCTGGGTCACCCAACGGGGCTCTTCGAAAAAAGCCTCGCCGAATGTCTTCATGCTTTTTCGACCGTAATTGCAGGGATCATGAAATGTGGTGAGTTCTTTGTGAATGGATTTATCGAGTTTGATCCGTCCGGTTTCAATGTACTCTTTCAAGAGTTCATGAACGGATACGACTCGGACTTTGTCGAATACTTCCGGAAACCACGTTTGCAGACCAAGCCTGGTCGCGAAGTAAGCGTGGCCTCATTCGGGGAGGAGTAGCGTGCTGCACTCCAGTTCCTCCAAATGCTTGACAATTCGTCCGACAACCTCCTTCATGGACTCATCATCCCCTGAAAAAAGGCCCCAATTGACCCCTTCCCATTCGGTGGATGTTGTGGTCCAGTCCTCTCTGGCCGCATAGAATATGCGCCACCAGAACTTCATGTCGTCCGGTTCTCCAAAAGGCTCCTTGGAATTGACGGTCACCAGAATGTTGGCGCCCTTCTTGTCCACAGGGGCATAGAAACCCGGAAAACCTTCGTCTTCATCCATTTCCTTGGCCAAATCCGCCAAAAGGAACAGGAAATCGTCCTTGGGAATGCCGAGATTGTTGCCTCTTTCCAGACACATCATGACGCCTTTGTGAATGGGACCCGGAACCTTGTCCCGTTCCCGAAGGCCCCTGGCCCGACGCATCATTTTCAGGATTTCCACCCCTTGAGGACAGGCATATTCGCAACGCCCGCACAAGGTGCAGATCCAGGGGAAGCGTGAATCGATCAGCTCCTGGTCCAGGCCAAGGGCGGCCATTCGAACAGCCTTTCTGGGGTCCATGCCGTCAATACCGGTAACGGGACACCCCCCTGCACACGTGCCGCAGGTGAAGCAGACATCCGCCCATTCCGGAGCAACTCTTAATCTGCTCTCTTTTCGATTTATGGTTAGCGGTTCCATCAATTAACCTCCTCCGTTTATCTTCTAACCCATTATTCTTAATAACTTCGCTTTTCTAGGACCTTCTGAACTAAATGTCAATGAGGAAATGAAAAAACAGCGGAAAATCAAAATAGGGAACCGGGAGAGCCCTGAAAGAAAAAAGTTAAATTGTAGCTACAATGTGAATTAATCTGTTGCCAATTTTCTTTTCATGCTGTAAGAGATACCATTCGGATTTACGTTAACACACTTTGCTTCAAAGAAGGAGGTTCACTTATGGATTTTGGATTAAGCGAAGAGTTGCAGATGCTCCGCGATATGGCCCGTGATTTTGCCGCTGAGAAAATCGCTCCCTTTGCAGACGAATGGGATGAGAAGCATTATTTCCCCTATGAAGAAGTCGTCAAACCCATGGGAGAGTTGGGCTTTTTCGGAACGGTCATACCTGAAGAATACGGCGGAAATGAAATGGGCTGGCTGGCGGCCATAATCCTTACAGAGGAGATCGCCAGGGCTTCCAGCTCCCTTCGGGTCCAGATCAATATGCAGACCCTGGGATGCGCCTTTACCATTTTTCGCTACGGCACCGATGACCTCAAGGAAAAATACGTCTCGAAGCTGGTGAGCGCCGAATATATGGGCGGCTTCGGCATTACCGAACCCAATGCCGGTTCCGACGTCATGGCCATGAAATCCACCGCACAGGACAAAGGGGACCACTGGCTGTTGAACGGCTCAAAAACCTGGATATCCAATACCAGCGTGGCCGACGCCCTCATATTTTATGCCTATACGAACAAAGACGCCAGGGGAAGAGGTCTATCCGCATTCGTGATTGAGCCGAAAAACTTTAACGGCATTTCCACCACGGATCTGGACAAGATGGGTTCCCGATCATCGCCAACCGGTGAAATTTATCTGGAAGACACCCAGGTTCCCAAAGAAAATATTCTGGGGGAACCCGGTGACGGCGCTAAAATCGTCTTTGGTTCTCTGAACCAGACCCGGCTTTCCGCCGCCGCCGGCGGTATTGGCTTGGCACAAGCCTGTCTGGATGCAGCCACCGCCTATTGCCAGGAAAGAGAGCAGTTCGGGAAACCCATCGGAGGGTTCCAGATGAACCAGGACCTGGTGGGGCAGATCACCGCGGAGATCGAAGCGGCCCGCATGGTGGTTTATAAAGCTGCCTGGCAGAAAGATCAGGGCAACCTGGGAAACACCCTGGAAGTGGCCCAGGCCAAATATCTCGCCGGTGAAATTGCTGTCAAGGCGAGCCAGGTGGCCATGAAAATCCTCGGTGCCTACGGCTATTCAACGGAATACCCGGTAGCGCGTTATTACCGAGACGCCCCCACATACCAACTGGTAGAAGGGTCTACCAATATCTGTAAGATGATCATTGCCCTGGACCAATTGGGCATTCGAAAAGCGAACAGGTAAGAGCGTATAATACGGAGGAACAATGAAACCTTATTTTGAAGAAATGACCCCTTTCGGCAAGCCTCTTACCGACAAACAGATGGAAGCCGCCAAGGGAAACGTTGAAAACATTCAAGGTGTGGAGAAGCAGTTGGCCGAGGCGGTTGAAGCCGTCAAGAACGCAGGCCTCCCTGAAAAGATTCTCAAAAAACGCGGGCAACTGAACGTCTGGGAACGCATCGACTACCTCATCGATCCAGGCACCTGGTGTCCGCTTCACACCCTCTATGATCCCCAGTTCAACGAGGAAGGGACCACCGGGGTCATTGATGGGCTGGCCAAAATCAACGGCAAGTGGGCTGTGGTTATCGGTTTCAACAACAAAGTCATGGCCGGCGCCTGGATCGCCGGACAGGCAGACAATCAGCTTCGGGTTACGGACATGGCCAAACGGCTGCACGTTCCGCTGGTGTGGATCGTAAACTGCAGCGGCGTCAAACTGCCGGAGCAGCACGAAGTCTATGCCAACCGAAGGGGAAACGGTACCACTTTTTTCCGCCATGCGGAGCTTGAAAAACTGGGCGTGCCCATTCTGGCCGGTATTTACGGCACAAACCCGGCAGGCGGCGGATACCAGGGCATCAGCCCCACCATCCTGTTGGCCCACAAAGACGCCAATGTAGCGGTTGGGGGCGGCGGCATTGTGAGCGGCATGAGCCCCAGAGGCAAATTTGACGAGGACGGCGCGGAGCAGCTGATTGAATCCACGCGTCATTTCAAGGAAGTCCCTCCGGGCAGCGTCCCCATTCATTTTGCTGAAACGGGCTTCTTCAAAGAAGTTTATGAAACCGAAGAAGGTGTCCTGGACGCCCTTAAAAAATATGTGGATATGTGCCCTGCCTATGATCCCAACTTTTTCAGGGTGGCGGAGCCCAAAGAACCCAAGTTTTCAGGTGAAGACATTAACAGCATCGTGGCCTTCAACCAGAAGCGAAGTTACAGCCTGGACGAAATGATGGCCCGCATTTTTGACAACAGTGAGCACATGGAATTCCGGCCCGGCTACGGCCCCGAGGTTTATACGGGATTGGCCAAAATCAACGGATTCCTGATGGCCTTTATCGGAAATCGACAGGGCTTCCTGGGCGCCAAATATCCCGAATACGCACCCTATCCCGGAATCGGCGGAAAGCTGTATCGGCAGGGTTTGATCAAGATGAATGAATTCGTCACCCTATGCGGGCGAGACCGGGTTCCCATCGTTTGGTTTCAGGACACATCCGGCATCGATGTTGGGGATATAGCGGAAAAAGCGGAACTTCTGGCTCTCGGCCAGTCCCTCATCTATTCCATCGAACAGACGGACGTTCCCCAGATCTGTATTGTACTCAGGAAAGGCACCGCAGCGGCCCATTACATCATGGGGGGACCCACCAGTAACAATCACAATGCCTTTACCCTTGGAACACCCACCACTGAAATTCAAGTGATGCATGGTGAGACAGCCGCAGCCGCAGCCTTTGCGCGACGGCTGGTCAAGGAAAAGGATGCCGGCCGGCCTTTAGGGCCTGTCATTGACAAAATGAACGACCTGGCCCAACAGTATCATGACAATTCCAGGCCCGTATATTGCGCCAACAGGGGCTTTGTGGATGAAATCGTCTCATTCCCCATGATGAGAAAATACATTGCGGCCTTTGCCGGCTGCGCCTACCAGAATCCCGTTTCCATCTGCCCACACCACCACATGATGCTTCCCAGAATTATCAAAGGATAACATTCCCCAAACAAAAAGAGCGGGGCCTTCTGATGAAGGACCCGCTCTTTATTTTACCCCCCTTTCTCAACCTATTGTCTGAAAGTTACCCAAGGGCTTTTCATTGTTTTTCAACACCTCTCCTCGAGTACTGATCACCTGGATTTCCATTGGAATCTCTTTTTCAGCAGCTTCCGTGGCACGCTGGATTATCACGGGCAACGCTGAACAGCAGGGCACTTCCATGACCAGAACCGTGATACTTTTGATGTCCGCTGTCTTGAAAATATCCGTAAACTTTTGAATATAAGCTTCCGCATCATCAAGTTTCGGACATCCAATCATGACCACCTTTCCCTTAAGATAATCCTGGTGAAAATTGGCGCTGGCAAATGCTGTGCAATCCGCCGCAACCAACAGATCCGCGCCTTTCAGAAAAGGGGCATGGGGCTGGATGAGATGAATCTGAACCGGCCAGTGAGAGAGATTCGATGAGCCGCCGCCTTTCACGCCCGTGGGAGCAAAAGTCTTGATCTGGGAGGAGGGACAACCGGCAACCGGAAGGGTCATCTCCGGCTTCTTTTCCTTTTCCTTCAAGTACACTTCCACCGCCTCTTCGTCGAAATCCTCTGCTTCGCGCTCCACAATCCGGAGTGCATCATTGGGACACTCACCCATGCAGGCGCCCAATCCATCGCAGTATTTATCCGCCACCACACGGGCTTTTCCGTCAAGTACCTCTATGGCGCCTTCGGCACAGGCGGGCACGCATTCGCCGCACCCGTCGCAAAGCTCATCATCTATTTCGATTATCTTACGCATGACTTTCATGGGCTTTCTCCTTTACCTGATTTCAGCAATGTTTTTTCAGCAAATTTTCGACCACTATCCGTCAAGAATGATTTTTTCAGGATGGGGTCCAATTGTTCCCTTGGAGAAGGTTTCTCCTTTTGTGCTTCTTCAAGGTTGGCAATCAAATCCGCATCGTAAAGACTTTTAAAATTAACGGTTTCCTCTTTTTCGGGATGATGGTGATGGCCGATGATATGACAGACCTCGTCAATAATTTCTTCGGCAGTCCCCAGCTTGATGAGAATCTCCCTGGCGATGGGAGGTCCTTCTTTTTCCTGATATCGGGCAGCCGTACTGTTATATTTTTTTTCTGCCTCCTTGATGCCGATGTCATGAAGATATGCCGCTGACAGAATAACAGCCAGATTCCCCTGCTCTTCCCTGCCGATCTGCTCGGCGTACCGAGCGACACGGCTCGCATGACCAATTCTCTTAAAATCCACTTTGAAATAGCGCTTCATTTCAATGGCGACCCTGTCTTTAAGCAGATCTTCCTTTCCTTTAAGGAGTTCTGGCGGGAGATTCCCGATGCATTGTTCCGCGTGCGGGCAGTAAGAAGCGCACCCGAAATCGAGATCGGGATTAAGAAAACGATGGCCGCATTTAGAGCATTTCCTTGTGGGGTCGTCTTTAAAAAACTCAACTTCATTCCCGCATTCCGGACATTTGACATCAAAGACCGCCTCCGGTTTCCAATACTGACTGTCCTGTCCCGGGCATTTCATGATATCCCCCTTTTTGAATTTTCATTTGTTCGTTTTTTGCTATAATTTAGGCGCATTTTTCTCAATGGCAAACTTAATGGCATCAATATTCGGTCTCATTATGACCTGAAAAAACGAAAGCACCTTGATCTAGGTCAAGAAAAAGGAAATACTTTTTTAAAATCGGCACCTTTGGGTGAGCCCTTTATTCTTGTTGCATAAAGGGAATTGTCTCAGGTAAGTCATCCGATTTTAATCTGAGATAAACCGTTGCATCAGGAAGACATTAAGTCCGGCCGGTCAGCCAAAAATCGATAGAGCGTAGCGCGACCCACATCCAGAATTCTGGCGGCTTTGGCTTTATTACCGCCGCTCTGGATAAGTGCCCTGCTCACATTCGGTCCATTTAACTTTCGTTTGGGGCCACGGGGGCGATTCCCGTTTTCGCTCGCTTTCATCTCGAGGGGTAGATGCTCCGGCTGTATCAGCCGCCCCCGTGATTTCACAATGGCAAAACGGATTGCGCTCTGCAACTCACGAACATTTCCAGGCCAGGCATAATCGATCATAACGGCCAAGGCATCTTTTGAAATCCCGCCGTTTTTTTGTCCTTCATCCACGGCTGTTCTTAGGAAATGTTCCGTCAGCAATGGAATATCCTGTTTTCTCTCCTTCAGCGGTGGCAGAAAAACCGGAACCACATTAACACGGTAATAAAGGTCATCACGGAAATTGCCATTGTTCACTTCGCGTTTCAAATCGCGGTTCGCGGCGCTGATCAGGCGCACATCTGCGGACAGGGTTCGCTCACCTCCGACGCGTTCGAATGTTCCTTCCTGAAGCACGCGCAACAACTTCACCTGCACGGATTTGGGCATATCGCCAATCTCATCAAGGAAAAGTGTCCCCCGGTGCGCCAGTTCGAAGCGGCCTTTTTTATCCCTTACAGCACCCGTAAAAGCACCCTTCACATGGCCGAACAATTCGCTCTCCAGAAGCCCTTCCGGTAAAGCCCCGCAATTAACCGGCACGAAGGGTTCCGAAGATCTCTGTCCTTCATTATGAATTGCCGAGGCCACCAGCTCTTTACCGGTTCCGCTTTCCCCCTGAATCAAAACCGGGATATTTACGTCCGCGATTTCTTTTATGGTTTCAAACAGTTCGAGCATACGATCATCCTGGCCGATGATGCCTGCAAAAGAGTGTTCGGTTTTCAAACGCGCACGAAGTGATGAAAGCTCAGTAATGTCTTCCATGACCACCACCGCCAACCGCTCTCCTTCGTGATCAAAAGGCGCTGCGCTGACCAGAAGCGTCAGATTTCGAGGTTTCCCCTTGACCAGCAATTCCATATCCGCTCGATTCCGGTTAATCTGTTCGCCGTCGATGGCGTCAAGGGCTGTTTTTCGCACCAGACAGATCCGACAATGATCGCCAAAGCCGCAACCGTCCGGGCTGTCATCAGCATGAACACACCGAAGCACCTCCCCGCCGCTCTTACCCGTCACATCAGCATCAGACACCCCGAAAATACGTTCAATAACACTGTTGACGATCAGAACCCTTCGCTCACGATCAACAATCAGCACCCCGCATGGTATCGCTGAAAATAACCCTTTCAAGAATTCATTCTGGTTCATCAGTTCCCGAACAGGCTTCATTGTTTCTCCTTCTCCTTCAACCAACGGTTTTCTGATAAATCTGAGCCGCCAAAGTGGAACGCATCATCATAGAATTCTTCAAACAATATATCACCATCAAGAACTACCATTTTGATACACAGGAATCAATTAAATTTGAGACACTTTTTGAAATCAGGATCCCATTCTTCGCTACAACGCATTGGCGTTGCCCCATAGAAGGGCTGTCCGAAAGGCGCTTCGCTGGCTATCCGTTATATGGCTGCGATTCATCAAATTTCCGTAACGTTTTTTCACTGGGTTTGGCGGTTGCCAGGCTGACAATGATGATGGCTGCGAAAGCCAATATGAAGCCGGGTAATAGCTCGTAGAAGTACTCGCCCTGGATCTTGATATAGTTCTTCACGACGAAAATTGTGACCGCACCCACAATCATGCCGGCAAGCGCACCATATTTAGTAGTGCCTCTCCAGCATAACGAGAGAATGACCAGGGGTCCGAAAGCGGCTCCGAATCCCCCCCATGCGTAACCGACCATGGCCAGAATCGTCCCACCGCTGGAAGCCGTGATCATATAAGCGATCAATGCAAAACCCACCACGCCGAACCGACTGATCCAAGCCTTTCGTTTGTCATCGAATTTGCTGAAGAAAGGAAGATCTTCCGTGAGTGACGAGGTTAAAACCAAAAGCTGTGAATCGGCAGTCGACATGACGGCCGCTAACACCGCCGCCAGAATGAAACCCGAGAACACTGGGTGGAACAAAGCAGTGGTGAGGGCCAGGAAGATTCTTTCCTTGTTGCCATCCGGACCGGTGACACCCGCCAGCGGCGCGATTTCGTTATATCCGATTCCGATCAATCCGATGGTCGTTGACAATACCAGACAGATAATCATCCAGGTGATGCCCACACGCCGGGCTTTAGGTACATCTTTGACGTCTCTGATACCGATGAATCTCGCCAGGATATGGGGTTGGCCAAAATAACCGAAACCCCAGGCCATGAGTGACGCTCCGGTGAGCCATGTTGTTGTAAAAACAAACGCCTTCGGGTTGCTTGCCGCAATGTCGGCGCCTGAGCCCAATATGGCGTTGTATCCCAGAAGCGCACAGAAGACCAATGCGCATAACATGAGAAGCCCTTGAATCAAATCCGTCCAGCAAACGGCCTTATAACCGCCCAAAAAGGTATAGGAGACCACCACCAGCGCCGTTACCCATAATGCGGTTTGCTCACTAGCCCCAAAGCTGTGCGCAAAAAGCAACGTTCCGCCCTTGAGACCGGATGCGACATACAGGGTGAAAAAGAAGAGAATCACCACAGTTGATACAATCCTGAGCATTCCGGAAGCGTCATCGAATCGATTCGATAAAAAGGTGGGCAGGGTAACGGCGTTCAGCTTTTCACTGTACACCCTGAGCCTCGGGGCGACAACATACCAGTTGATATAGGCGCCCAGGGTCAATCCGAGAGAAATCCAGAAACCTTCAACCAGACCGGCGGCGAAAACCGCTCCCGGCAAACCCAAAAGCAACCAACTGCTCATATCGGAGGCACCGGCGCTGATGGCCGATGTTATGGGGCCCAGAGAGCGGCTCCCAATAATAAAGTCCTGGTTGTTATGGGTTTTTCTCAGTGAGTAGTAACCAATACCCAACAGGAGCAACATGTAAAGACCAAATTGTATGGAAATACACAAAATATCCTCTCCTCTTCTGCATTATAACCGAATAAGGAATGGGATCCAAAGATTTCTTTATGGAAGAGTGAACTTGATTGATAGAAAATTCTTTTTCGTGGATGGAGAATAGAAAAATTGCTCTTGTGTGTCAAGAGAATGGGATGCTATCTTGGTGTGTGGCGTCAAGAGATGCCCCTCCAAGCAAATGGAACACATTTCAGAAAGGATAGAGCACATGCCGAATATTTCATCCAGAACATCCAATCTGGGAACGGAAAACGCCTTTGTGGTTTTAAAGGAAGTCAACGAACTGGCCGCCCAAGGCCGGGACATCCTCAGTTTCTGCATCGGACAGCCCGATTTCAACACGCCATCCAACATCTGTGAGGCGGCTGTTACGGCCATGAGGGAAGGAAAACACGGGTACACCCCCAGCGCTGGCATCCCAGAACTCCGGGAAGCGGTGGCAGCTTATATATCCAGGACACGAGGTATTCGGGTGGAACCGGACTGGGTGGTCATCGCAAACGGTGCAAAACCTTTTATCGGCTATACCCTTTTATCGGTCACCGATTACGGAAAAGGGCACGAGGTGCTCTACCCCAATCCGGGGTTCCCCATCTATGCCTCTCAGACCCTGGCCCATGGGGCCGTGCCGGTCCCCCTTCATCTTCTCGAAAGCAGGAATTTTGCCTTTGACGTGGACGAAATGGAGTCGCGAATCACCCCGAACACAAAGCTCCTCATCCTCTGCTCCCCCCAAAACCCCACTGGCGGGGTGCTGACAAGGAAGATTCTGGAGGAAATCGCCGAGGTGGCCCTGAAGCACAACCTCTGGGTCTATTCGGACGAGGTCTATTCCCGAATGGTCCATGACGGGAAATTTGAGAGCATCGCCAGTATCCCCGGAATGATGGAAAGGACCATCATCTGCGACGGCGCATCCAAGACCTACGCCATGACAGGCTGGCGGCTCGGGTATGCCGTTAATGAAACCCTGGCCCCCTACTTCGCCACCTGGATGACCAATACGGATTCATGCGCCAGTCATGTGACCCAGTGGGCCATGGTTGAGGCCTTAAACGGTTCGCAGGAACAACCGGATCATATGATGGGCATCTTCAAAAAAAGAAGGGATCTGATCGTAGACGCCCTCAACGGGCTCGATGGGGTTACCTGTCTCTCGCCGGGGGGTGCATTTTATGCCTGGCCCAACGTCACCGAACTCTGCAAAATGGTCGGGGCAGAGAACTCGGAGGTACTTCGAAAAAGGCTCCTGCATGAGGCGGGGATAGCCGTATTGGCGGATATTCACTTCGGAGAAAGGGTCCCGGGAGAAGGCCAGCACCTGCGGTTCTCCTACGCCACAAGCAACGAGAACATCATACAGGGAATGGAACGGCTGAGCGACTTCATCAAGACCCACCGGAAGTAAGGATTACAAGAGACCCTCACGCCCAGGGTCATCTTGCTGAATCCAAATTTCCCGTCAATTCCCATAAAGAGATTCAATCTCCGGCATGTATCTCTCCAGCACATTGCGCCGTTTTAGCTTCATGGTCTGGGTCAGCATGCCGTTTTCAGAAGAAAAAGTTTCAGACATGAACAGAAATTTCCTGGGGATTTCATATCCGCCGAATTTGCCTTTGAGCCCATCTGAAACGGCGTTAGAAATCATTTCCTGCACATCCGGATTCCCTGCCAGGGTTTCCGGATCACCGGGCAGATTGTTTTCCCTCGCGTACTTTTCAAGCACCTCAAAATCGGGAACCACCAGGGCAACATTGTAGTCCCGCCCATCGCCGTAAATCATGACCGTTTCCACCTGGGGAAGCAGTTTGATCTCCTCTTCCAGGGCCGCGGGGAAAACATATTTTCCATTCACCAGTTTGTATTGCTCTTTGATACGTCCCGTGATGTAGAGATAGCCATCCTTGTCCAGGCGCCCCCGGTCACCGGTCCTGAATCCCCCGTCTTCGGTCATCACCTCTTGGGTAGCCCCGGGGTTGTTGTGGTAACCCTGCATGACGTTGGGGCCATAGACGATAATTTCTCCGTCGTCACTTCCCTTTTCGGATAAAACCGGATCGATCTCCACCCGCACCTGGTCGATGGCTCGCCCCACGGTGCCGGGTCTGTGAGCTGTGGGGCAGTTCATGGTGACCGCAGGCGTGGTCTCAGTCAACCCATAGCAGTCATAAACAGGTACGCCGATATCGGAGAAAAAATGGCTGATCTCCACATTCATTGTGGCGCTGCCGGTGATGGAGCCCTTGAGCCTGCCACCAAACCGCTCTCGAATCTTTTTGAAAACGATGGCGTCAGCCATTTTGAATTTCAGGTCTGTCAGAAAACATGATTTACCTTCTGCCGCCAGTTCCCTGCGTTTTTTACCGCTCTCAACACCCATGGTGAAAAGCATCTTCGCCAGGCCCCCGGTCTCATTCATCTTGGCACCCAGCCCGGCGTATATCTTGTTAAAGATCTTGGGAACGGCAATGAGGTAGGTGGGTTTTACTTTTCCCATATCCTCCGCAATGGTCGTTACATTTTCCACGAAACCCACGGATCCCCCCACATGGGAATAAAAATACAATTCAGCCGTTTGACCAAAAGAGTGAGCCCACGGCAGGATGGACAGCCCCCGGTCATCTTTACCCAGGTCGGGATACAGTTTCTTTGCGGCATGAACATTGCTCGTAAAATTGCCGTGGGAAAGGAGTACCCCTTTGGGGCTGCCGGTGGTACCGGAGGTGTAGATCAGAACAGCGATATCGGAGCGTTCCGGTTTTATGGATTTCACAGGATTGGCTTTCCCCTGCCGTTCCAGTTCGGCCATGCTGTTTTCACCTGTCGCATCAATGACGAAGACCTTTTCGAGCGCCGGGGTTTCATCCTTGAATGCCGTCACTTTTTCGTAAATCTCCGGCGAAGACACCAGCAGCCATTTGATGCCGCTGTCGTTGATGATATATTTCCATATTTTTTCCAGTTCGTTTTCGTACATGGGAATATATCGGGCGCCCAGGCCATAGGCGGCAAAGGCGCAAACAGCCCACTCGGTTCGGTTGTTGGCAATAATGCCCACGGCATCATTTTTTTGAACGCCCGCACCGGCCAGACCACCGCGCAGGTTATCTATGCGATCACCCAACTCCCCATAAGTAATCCACTCATAGTCACCTTGAGTGCTCTTCGTGCCGAAAACGGGCCTTTCGCCATATGCTTTGACGCTGTCTTCAATGAGGTCCACCAGGTTGTCCGGTTTGTCGTATCGATAAGCCATTGTTTTCCCCTTTCCCATTTTCGCGCTACGGATTCATTTCATAGTTGTCTTTCAAGCAGTACACATGATTTTCCCAGATATTCAAAAAACGTTCCCTGTCGGCAATGGGCTTTTTGATCATCTTCATACAAAGGGCCATCTGTTTTTCAGATGTGCCGGGCTTGGCGTAAATCTGCAGCGCGAATTTTGAAAAATCCCGGATCATGACGTCAAAAATCTGTTCTACAAGACCGTCTCCCATCCTATCCATTTTCGATTTTTCGATGATGAGCTGACCATAGACCACCAGTGTGAAGAGTTCCCCCAGGTTCAACAGAAAATCGATATCTTTGAGCTGTTCCTTCTCCGGGGCAGCCATCATGAGGAATTCTTTGAGCAACGAGATCTGCTCCTTGAAACGGTTGACGTTGGCCAGGCCCACACTGTCGTAAGCCAGGTTGTAATCGTGAAAGCGGATCTTGCCCAATCCCCGGGTCGGCCCCTGGTTGAACATAAAATCGTCGTTTGTGGGATCATCCCGTCTGGGAATAAGCGGAAATTCATCCGGGTTGAAAAAATAGTTGGCCATGAATTTAATGACGAGCGCCATGTTCACATGGACAGTCCCTTCCAGCTTGGGGAGAGACCGGATTTCGCGTGCGGCCATTTCAAAATAGGTATCCTTCTCGTATCCCCTGGCCGCGATCACATCCCATAGCAGGTTGATAACCTCTTCCCCCTGGGTGGTGACCTTCATCTTAACCATGGGGTTATAGAGCAAATAGCGACGGTCCTCGGATGAGGCGGAACGCATGTAGTCGCTGGCCCGCGAGGCAAAAACCTTCATGGCCGTAAGACGCGCATAGGCATCCACAAAATACTGCTGGATATGGGGGAAATCCGTGACCCACTTCCCATACAGGTTGCGGTGAGCCGCATGGGTGATGGCCTCGTAAAACGCATGGGTGCAAATGCCGATGCTGCCCCAGCCCAGGTTGAATTTCCCCACATTGATGGTGTTGAGGCCCGAATCCCACGCATCCCTTCCTTTGGTAAGGATGTCTTCTTCAGTGATGGGATAGCTGTTTAAGGCATACTCCGCCACATACCCCTGCCAGGCCACCACATTCTGAACACATTCGTAATGTTCATGCTGTGAATCCACCACGAAAAAGACATATTCATCCGTTTCAGAATCCTTGGCAAAGGTGGAAACCATAGCCGCTTCATTGCCGTTGCCGATGTAATATTTTCCCCCATCGGCCACATACCGGCCTTCGCCCAGATCCGTCAGGGACATTTCAGAGGAATAGAGATCCGCTCCATGGGTTTTTTCAGACAGCCCGAAGGCAAAAATAGCCCCGTCTTTGAGCAGCCTTGCGGTTTTGTGCTTTGCCGCTTCATTCTTTCCCATCCAGATGGGTCCCAATCCCAGGATGGTCACCTGCCAGGCGTACCAGTACGGCAGACCGTAAAAGGCCAGCACCTCGTTAAAGTCGCAATTGCGGAACGTGTCCCAGCGGGCATCCGGATCACCATCCGCATACGCAGGGGGGGTGAGAAGTGTGGAAAAAATTTTGTTCTCTTTTAAAAACTCAATAAAATCAGCGTACCACACCTGGCCATGATAGTCCTCCTTGAGCTTCCGTTTGCCCCTGTTTTCAAAAAAGGCAATGGTTTTCAGCATGATCTCCCGGCTTCGCGCATCCAGGTGTTCGTACGTCTCTGTTTTAGGGTTCAGTAACATTGTATACCTCCTTGAATTGATCAGGACGGCTTTCCTGAGACTCGCCATATATTATGTTTCACATGTCAATAAAACCGATAAGCATTGTGAAGCTCTGGCTAATGTCTCACCGTATCAATAAAACACCCGCTGCTGCTCCCTCCGCCTCCACCACTTTGAAAACCGATGAGCCTGAAGACCAGAACGTCATTGTCCGCGCTGTTGTCGACCCCACCTGCAATTACAATATTCTGCTTTGCGGAAATGACGACGGATTCCCCCCAGTCATCTCCCTCACCCAGCTGCAGGATGATCTTACCGGCATTTCCAAAAGCAACGTCCGGGGTTCCGTTCCTGTTGTATCGCAAAACGAGCACGAGCACATTGCTTCCGTCTGAAGTATTGCCCGTGACAACGATCCGACCCCCCTCTTGCAGGGCCAGTCTTCGACCGTTGTCGTCCCCTTTTCCGCCGTCATAGGTTACCACCCCGCCGGTGCCGAAACCGCTGTCCAGCGTTCCGTTTGAATTGTACCTTAAAACCAAAACATCCAGGTCAGTCCCGTTGAAGTTGCTGCCTGAAACCACGATCTTACCATCCACCTGAACAGCGATACCCCGAGCACCAGCACTTCCATGCCCACCGTCGTATGTTGTTATGCCATTTGTGCCGAAAGTATTGTCAAGTGTTCCGTCATTGTCGCATCTTGCGGTCAAAAACAGATAACCGGCAATGGTCTTGGTGTAACCCGATGTAACAATTTTCCCATCACCCTGGATGGCCACATCCCGAAAACCGGCATTCCCCTGGTCGCTTTCATAGCTCATCACGCCATTTGTGCCGAATGTATCGTCCAATACCCCGCCGGCCCCATACCGCAGCATCATGGCGATAGAAGTGCCACCACCCGTACTCCTTGCCGTCACCAGAATTTTTCCGTCCGGCTGTATGGCGATTCCCCGGCCCTTGTCATTTCGATCTGCGTTGTCATACACGGCTATGCCGTTGGTGCCGAAGCTGCTGTCCGGACTTCCGTCAACATTCAATCGCATGGTCAGGATATCATAATTATTTCCATTGTGCGTGTATCCGGTCAGAACGATCTTCCCATTAGGCTGAATAGCCAGCAGTCGCCCGCAATCGTTCCCGTTGCCGCCGTCATAGGTTACGATACCATTTATTCCAAAAGTCCCGTCCAGTGTACCATCACGGTTATACCGCAATACCCCCACATCAGCATCTGCCCCATTTTTGATTCCGGTTGAAACAAGTATTTTTCCATCTGCTTGAATGGCCGCACCAGTATAGGAGTCTTTATTCCAGCCCTTGTAAAGGGTATATCCGTTGGGCGTGTTAAACGTAATATCCAAGTCCCCCTGTGCTCCAAGAACCAGACAAGGAAAGCAGGCAATAAAAAAACAAATGGAAAATAGAAGTTTCTTACCTTTGAACATAGCATCCTCCATAATCGCCATAATTCCCATCCACATCGTAGGAGAATAAACCGGCTTCCGGTTCCGTGTCCGACAGCGCAAAAAAGCCATGCTCATAAAGATACCGCCCTCGGTAGTAAATAATGGGTGTGTCCGCGATCCGAGCCTTAATAAAGGATTCAGTCAGCTCAAACATTCGATCTTTTCTCCAATTAAGATATTTTCCTAAAAATCTGTAATTCCGATTTTCTAAAAACGTTCGGGTATTTAGCTGAAAATATAGAGGTAAAAACCCTGATGCATGACCTACAACACTTCCGTTTTTTCATCAGTTTCGTCCAGGCAAACGTTGTAGACGCGCACAAGATGAGAAAGACCCTTTACCTCAAGCTTGCCTTTAGGTTCACAAACAACGTCATCTTTCACCAGCGCCCACGTGGAATGACTTATCAGGATTTGTCCGGGTTCACAAGCCGCCTCAAGTCTTGAAGCCAGGTTGACATGAACGCCCTGGGCGCCATATTTCTTGCGCTCTAAAGATCCGAACCCGCCCACGTTGACCATACCCGTATTGATTCCACAGCGGTTCTGAAGCGGTTCTTCAATGCCCTCTTCAAACCATTTCTTACCCAAATCAACTATGCGCCTTTGCATGGCCATCGCCATACGCACACAGTTGAGGGCATGTTCTCTGTCTGTCGTTGCATCCGGTGCACCGAAAAAAATGAATAATCCGTCACCGGTGAAGTCCACGACAACACCGCCATGACGATTGGCAATGTCATTCATCTCCGTAAAATACCCATTCAGCAGATTGGCAAGATCTTCCGGCTCCATGCTTTCGGTCAGTTTTGTAAAATCCTTGATATCCGAAAAAAACATGGTGAGTCTTTTGCGTGAAGATTCCCAAACGTCTTCAATTTCACCTGCAAGTATCCTTTCCGTCAACTGAGGTGGCACATATTTAGATAACACCTTATGGGCTTTGGCTACGGTTTCTTTTTCGCGTTGAAGATCGGAAGTTCTTTCTTCAATAAGCTTTTCAAGATTTTCCCTATGGTACAAATTATCAAAAGCAATGGCAACATTTGAAAGGAAAATATCAATCATATTTCTATCGGTTTTATTAACGATTTTGCGGCTTTGAAGATAAAGAATGTTCTCAATATTGTTATGGGTCTTGAAATAACAAACAACTCTTTTATCTTTGAAATTGTTCATTTTCCGACTGATCGCCTGGTTGATATCTGCCATGACTTTTTCATCATCTAAGTCTGTCACACATTGGTTAACATACTTTCCATAATGGCCTGTCCCAGCTATAATCTTATAATTGCCCTGTGCCGCGGTTGCTGCAAACCCACATGTTCCATCCGCTGTTTGGAGCAACAACGAATTGTCTTCAAAACCCAATATGGATGTTAACTGGGTTAACACCCCGGATGTAAATTGTTTGAGGGATGGAAGTTTCAACAGACTCGAAGACGCGTTAATAATCATCTCAAGCCCTTTCCGGTTTCTTTCAATAACGTTCATATCACGACACGAACGGAGCGCGGAGGTTACAGCAGTAAAAAGTTTGTTGCTTGTCAATTCTTCCTTGGTTTTATAATCATTGATGTCATACTCGATAATGACTTTTTTTTCAGGTGCTTGTCCGGGTTGACCCGTGCGCAATATAATCCGGACAAACTCGTTTTGTAAATCCTCCCTGATGTATCGAACAACATCCAGACCCGCATGATCCGTTTCCATAACCACATCAAGAAGGATAAGAGCGGTGTCCGGATGTTCCGCCATCAACTGCCTGGCCTCTTGTCCGGAATAGGCGCTCAGAAACTGGAGATGCCTGCCGTCAAACATGTAATCCTCAAAAATCATGCGGGTGACATGATGGATGTCTTCCACATCGTCCACAATCATCATCTTCCACGGCGCAATGGGTTGCGCTTCCGCCTCCTCATCACCATCTTCTTCTTCAAAAATCAGTTCATCATCGTTATCGGTTAATGTCATTTGTTGGCTCCATTATGAACATTCTTATCCGCATACCCAGACTTGGATATTTTCACCACATTTTGTGGTTTATGTCTCGTAGAGACAATTGAAAATAGCCCGGCAATTTATTGCCGGGGTTAAATAACCATGCGGTTTTCAGAGTCCCATGGGGACGGCAGAAAAGGGACCGGTCCGTTCGAATTTCCAAATGAGCCTTTTTCCTCTAAATGAACAAATCCCGGCAATAAATTGCCGGGCTATTCCCTTTCGTCCCCACAGGACTTTCATTGACAAAGCCTGAAGCGCCTGTCCGAAATCAAGACTCAAACTCAAATCTTGGAATGCCCGTTTGCCGGATGATCGATTGCAGCGTTCCAATACGCAGCTCTGAATGGGCTGGAACCGGGACTGTGACCGTCGTATCAGGAAGTTGTTTCTGCATCACAATATGGCTGCCGCGCTGTCTGATTCGCGCGAAACCATGGCGAGAAAGAATCGCGCAGACTTGCTTTCCGGAAAGAGTGCGGAGCTTACCCAAGGGCAACCTCCACAGTGGTCACGTATACCTCGTCACTTAAACGGGTCCCAATTTCCGCGGTTGAGGCGCTTTCGAAAAACAACTCAAGCGCTTCCTTGAGATTCTTCCGGGCCTCCTCAATTGTTACTCCCTGGCTGGCAATATCCAGCTCCGGGCAAAAGGAAACAAAACCGTCGCCTTCACGTTCAATGATTGCCGTGAGTTGTTTATGTATGATAGTTACTCCAATGGTTCTTATCTTTAAAAGGTTTTCGGTCGTCACTAAGGGACCTTTCTAAGGAGAAAATGCAGCTCAGTGTTCTTCCCTCATTGGAATTTGCAATCTGATTATGATACCATTTCCCCGCTTACTCTTACACGAAATCTTTCCTTCAAGGGTTTGAGTTACCAGGTTGTGCACAATGTGCATGCCCAGTCCGCTCCCGCCCTGGGAGCGCTTGGTGGTGAAAAAAGGATCGAAGATTTTTGCAAGGGTCTTTTCATCCATGCCTTTGCCATTGTCCCGGTAGGTGAGGACCGCGGTTCCGTCTTCCTCAGCAACATCAAATGTAATCTCGCCCGCCTCAATCCCCTCAAACCCGTGAATCAGGGAATTCATCACCAGGTTTGTAATGATTTGGGACAAGGCACCCGGAAAACTGTCCAATTTTAAGTCCTCGGGGCAGTTGACGGTGACCACATGGTCTGTTTTCTTGAGTTTCGGCTTAAGGCTCAACAGCACGTCTTCGATGTAGGGTTTGAGCTTAAATTCCCGGCGTTCCCCACTGGTCTGATCCACGGCCACCTGCTTGAAGCCCTGCACGATTTTGACGGCCCCGCTCAAGTTTTTGAGAATGAGATTGGAAGAATCGGACGCTGTTTTGGCGTAACTGTCCAGTTCCGAGCGTTTGAGCTTTTTGGATTCCACCTTTTCCACGAATTCCGTTGTTTTGTCTTCCAGATGGGATGCTGCACTCACCGCGATCCCGATGGGGGTATTGATTTCATGGGCCACACCGGCCACCAGGCCGCCGATGGCGGCCATTTTCTCTGACTGGACCAGTTGATCCTGGGTTTTCTGGATGGTATCGAGGGATTGTTTCAGTTCTTGGGTTCTTTCTTCGACCGTTTCTTCCAGGGTTCCGGCATAATCCTGCTGCTGTTTGTATAGATTGGCGTTTTCAAGGGAGATGGCCGCCTGGGAGCAGAGTAGCGACAGGACCTCCAGCCTCTCATTGGTAAAAGCGCCGGTGGTCAGGTTGTTTTCGAGATAAATGATGCCGCTAATATTTTTCTGGTGGATCAAGGGGGCGCACAGGATGGATTTGGACTGATGCTTGATGATGTATGGATCGTTGGTGAATTCCCCCTTTTGAACCGCATCATTCAGCACCAGATTATGTCTTGTTCGGGCCACATACTGAATAACGGCAACCGGTATTTGATGCGCCTCTTCGATGGGAATGGATTGTAACACACGAATCTCTTCATGGTGGATATCCCCTTCTGCCTTAATGTGAAACCCCTCGCCGGACTTCAAAATCAGGCATCCCTTTTCCGCCCCCGCGTTTTCAAGGATGATCCGCATCATGTGGGAGAGGAGTTTTCCAATCTCGATTTCCCCGGAAATCACCTGGGAAGCTTTCATGACCGATGCTAGATCCAGCTGCTCGCTTTTGACCGGACCGGTGCTGGTGCCGGTTGATGAATGTGCGTCTTTCGAAATCTTTTCCATCGTGTCATCCTTCCGGGGTTGGTTCGAATCCTCCGCCAGCAGTTCCGGGTAGTTTTGATCCAGATGATCCACTTTTGCCTTGGCGCCCCAGTGATCGTAGCAGTACCGGGCCTGTTTCATATATGTTCGTGCGGTTTCGGTCTCCCCATTCGCCAAATAAAACTTTGCAGCCAGTTCATTGGCCAGGGCTTCTTCCTGGATGTACTGGTTTTCCTTGGCCCCTGCTATGGCTTGGTCGTAAAGGGATTTGGCTTTTTCATTCTTGCCCAAAACCCTTGACTTTTCGGCTTCCACCAGTTGCCATTTGTGGAGGTGGTTCATGGGCGCGTGATGCGCCCATTTCTTCATTTTTTTCTGGCTCTTGGTCACTTTACGGAGAATGTACCTTTTTTTGATCTTTGGACTTTCAGAAAACAGAGCTAAATGGGCCAGGGAGTAGTAGAAATGGAAAACGGGAACTTCAATTTGGGATATTAGACTGTTCAGATACCTTTCTGCAATTGCTGCATTTTCAACAGCTTCACCATATTCTCTAAATAGATAGCATAGGACTAGTTTTTCTAAATATAAAGCACAAATGCCTGAACTGTCGTTTGCGTTTAAGTAACGTTTATACATCTCTTTTTCATCACAAATATCACCAGTAATTGTTGTTGTATTTTCGCTGCGACCCATCAAATTCAATATCATTTGCCAGAGCCGTTCGTTGTGAGAAAGCCATGTTTGATGTTTTAATTTTTTGATGCTTTGGTTATATTTGGATATTTTTTGCTTTATTTTTGATAGCTCTATTCCAGAAAAATAGGAATAATATGAATACATAAATGCACAAGCCACTCCATTTTCAAAATCGCCAGTTTCAAGTCCTGTTTGAAATCCTATCTCTAGTGGATTCAATGTTTTCCTGAGGTGTTCCTTCCAATGTGCAATGAAACAATTAAATACGAGTAACGTGCCTGCTTCGGATGACTTTGCATTGAGTTTTTTTGATAATCGTAGTGCCAGTTTTCCAAATTCGAAACCTGTTTTTATATCTCCTATGCCTCCACACAGGAGTAATCCATACCCATTATATGCAATAATTGATTTTGGCGAATTACCATTTTTGACTGATAAAGCTACTGTTTTAAATGGAAGAAATGGTAAAAACTCAGGAGCAGCTAAATAAACAGGATGGCCCATAATTGCAAGAATACCCATCTCGGCAAGTTTATAAGAGTCAGTCATTTTTTGCAGATTGATTAATAAAGCCACTTCTTTTCCAGCCAAAACGAGCTTTGTCCGCAGATAGGCAAACAAAACATAAAATTTGTTTGGTTTTTCAGGGAACCTCACATCTAATAGTTTCAAAACATGAAGACCAGTCTTCACCGCATCGAGCAGCTGATATTGGGACGAGTAGGCTTGAATTCTTATCTCATAAGTCTTGATCTTATCCAGAACGGTTTTGGCCTTCTGCAAAACCGTCTCCGTCAAATCACCCATCTCTTTAGAGCTGCCGCATAGATAAGCTGCTTCAGCTGCCTCCTCATGAAGAGCCAAAGTTAAACCATATTGTTCTTTCCAGCTGTTTTCGTAGAGCAAAGAAATTCCAAACTGCAGGTATTCAAACGCCGGTAAAAACGCCGCAGACGACTTCGCTTTTCCTCCAGCAATTAGGTTGAGGCGGACAAGTTTCTCCCGTTCCGCTACATCCGTAATCAACTCAGAGCCTAAATTAAGCTGATCAACCACCCCAAAGATGTGCCCATCAAGTTCCTCTTCTGAAATACTCATGAGCATCTTTCGACCAATCTTGAGATGTGTTTCCTGCCTTTTTTCCTCTTCAATCAAGGAATATGCGGCCTGCTGTACCCGATCATGGAGGAAAGTATATGTAGGTGTTTGCGTACCCGAATCGCGTTCATCATCCGAAAGCGAAACCTCAAGCGTTCCTGAAATATACTTGTAGGATTCATTTATGGACAACAACAGTTCTTCTTGCAAGGATTCAAAGAGATCATTGGATGTGTCCTGAACCGATTTGCTGTAAACGGTAGCAAGGAGGTTCAGATCAAAACGATTGCCTATACAGGCGGCCAGGCTCAAAAGGTGACTAGCCTTTTCAGACAACCCTTGAATGCGGCTGATCATCAAATCCACCACATTATCGGTGATGTCGGATTGGCGTATCTTTGTTTCATCCCACTGCCACGAGCCTTTTTCAGAGTTAAATGTAATCAACCCGTCATGATACAGGGAATTGATGAACTGGTTCAAGAAGAATGGGTTGCCGAGCGTCTTTTCAAAACACAATCGGGTCAGGCTTTTGGATTGTTCCGGATCGCAGGAGAGGGTCTCTGAGAGAAGCTGGTTCACATGGTCTTCTTTCAGTCGATCCAATGAAACGGTCTCTATTTCAGCACCGCTTTTTCGACTTTCATCCAGTGAAAAAGTCAGCGGGTGGGTTGCGTCCACCTCATTGTCCCGGTAGGCACCGATCAATAATAGATATTCCATTTGAACGGTGATGAACATCTCGATGAGTTTCATTGAGGCGGCATCGGCCCATTGAAGGTCGTCCAGAAAGATCACCAGGGGATGCTCTTTTGCGGCAAAGGTTCGAACGAAATTTTCAAACACGTAGTTGAAGCGGTTGATGTTCTCCACCGGTCCCACGGTGGGCACGTCCGGCTGTTCGCCGATGATCAATTCCAACTCGGGGATGACCTCGATCATCACCCGGCCGTTGGGGCCTAAAGCCTTCAGCAGGTTTTCTTTCCAGGCGGATATCTGTGCATCGCTTTCAGCCAGGATCTGCCGAATCAGTTCCTGAAATGCCTGAACCAGGGGGGCGTATGGGACGCTCTTTTTGAGCTGATCGAATTTGCCGGAGATGAAATACCGTCTTTGGTCGGTTGCCGGGTTTTTCAATATGGCGCTTTGCACCTCACGCACCAAGGCCGATTTACCGATACCCGCGAGACCCGTCACCAGCACCATCTTACAGGCACCGAGGCTGACCTGTTCAAAACCTTTGAGTAGCGTTTCAATCTCAGTTTCCCGGCCATAGAGTTTCTGGGGAATTTGAAGGCGGTCCGAGATGTCCTTTTGTCCGATTTCAAATGAATCAATGCGGCCTGAAGCCGACAACTGATCTCGACACTCTTTTAGATCATGCGCAATCCCCAAAGCGCTCTGATACCGCTCTTCCGCATCTTTGGCTATGAGCTTGAAAATAATGTCCGACAGCGCCGGCGGAATATCTTTGTTTATTTCGTGGGGGGGGGGCGGCATCATTGCCATATGGGCATGTACCAATTCAAGGGGTTCCGTGGCCTCAAAGGGAAGCCTGCCGGTGAACATCTCATAAAGGGTAACCCCCAACGAATAATAGTCAGTGCGCCAGTCCACCATACGGTTCATGCGGCCGGTCTGCTCGGGGGACATGTAGGGCAAAGTGGCCGTCATCAGCATTGAACTTTCAACAGTGGGGGTTTCCCTTGAAATGATACTGGCCGAACTGAAATCGATGAGGCGCAAATCGTCCGTTTCCGGGTTAGACAGGATGTTGGCGGGTTTGATGTCTTTGTGGATGATATTTAACCGGTAGGCTTCGCTAAGGGCCAAAGCGATTTTCATGGTAATATCTATCAGTTGACCCAACTCCAGGGTACGAGTCTTTAATAAGCTCCTGAGATCTATCCCTCCGAAATCCGCCATAAGCAGGTATGGCCGGTGGTCGTGCAAAACAAGATCCAGAACCTCAACCACATGCTTTGACGCCTGAGGTTCCAGGGATTTCAGGATTTGGTATTCATGCCGGTAACGTGCCACTTCATGGGGGGAAGGATGGGTACTTGAGGTTGTTTTCAGGATAACCGGCTGGTTCTCGTCTCGTATTACACCGCTGAAGACATGCGTATTTATCCCTTCGTATACGGTATCGACAATATCAATACCATTGAATTCAGCCATGTTTAACCCCACATTTGAAAGAATCCGTTTTGTTACAAATACGCCTGAATTTCAGACCACAACTTAAGCCGTTAAATCATGGCCCCAACCCATTTTATGGTTGTCCTGTAGGGACAACTGAAAATAGCCCGGCAATTTATTGCCGGGTTTGGTTCATGCACGTACATTCAGTCCCGTAGGGACGGCAGAACTTGAAAGACACAACCCTCAAACCCACAAATATCGTTCATCATAAACAACCTCGTTTTTCTTCAAAAAATCAAGGTATTCTTCTTCAAACGATTTACGTCGATGATGTACAGCCTGGTTTTGAATATAGCGGACGGTATCCTGCAAAATCGAAATACTGACGCTGAAAGCACCATAACCCTTTTGCCATGAAAAAGGGTTCGAGGTCTTAAAAGTGTCATTGATCCATTTTGAGGAATTCCCCTTAATGCTTTGAATCGCTTTGGATACGGATAGGGTGGCGGGCAAGGATAAAAGAATATGAATATGATCCGGCATGCCCCCCACCGCCAAAGCCGTCATGTTGTTTTTCTTTGCAATGCCGGCCATATAGGGCCACAAACGGTCTTGAATTTCAGGAACGATCAAGGGAAGGCGGTTTTTGGTGCTGAAAATATAATGAATGTAAAGGCTGGTATAGGTGTTTCCCACTGATGGTTCCTTTTTCGACAATGAATTGCATCGAACCTCGGCAATAAATTGCCAGGCTATTTTCTGTCGTCCCGATGGGACTAAAATATTGGGTTCGCATCAAAACCCGGCAATGAATTGCCGGGCTATTACCTATCGCCCCGATGGGGCTTATACAGTCCCATCGGGACGGCAGCCCGGGGTTTCAACCCCGGGCAAATAAACGATGATCAAAGCAATGCTCACAAATGAAGGGCAAAGAGAATCGCCTCGCGAACATGTTTACGTTTGTCCGATGAAATTGTCGTGATGAGAGATCCGATTTTCCCTTTTGAAACCGTCTGAATATGATCAAAATTGACAACGCAATCTCTTGGCATCCCATCATCTTTGGATAAAAAGACTTCACTTGAAATGTCCCGGATGGTGGTGGTGACAGGCGCAATTGTCACTTCCCCCAGGTACTCCAGTATTGAATCACGCGTCAGAATCAATACGGGTCGTTTTTTTTCGGGAGATTGAAATTTGTACCACCGAATTTCTCCCCGTTTCATTTGTCCCCCCAGTCCTGCTCATTTTCCCAAACGCTGAATTCATCACCGGAAACGGGATATATTTCATACCCTTTTTGATGTTTCTCCTCCAGCATTCTGGTTTTCATGTTTTCAATGGCTTCCCGCAGTGCCGCCCGTGTGAATGCCGAACGTGTGGTTTTCATTTTCTTGACAATAACGTCGACGGCATCAACAAGGTCGTCATCCAGGGTCATTTGAACAGTACGCATAGGGCCCTCCCCATTCTTATAAACATTAGCATAGCTATTGTAGTCGTTATCATAATGCTGTCAAGCGTTTATAAAAATCCAATTTTATATTATGCGGTCCGAACAATAAAAAACAGCCACCCTTAATGAAAAAGACGGCCGTTTTTTTGGATAAGAATGTGTGTTTCAGGTCTAAAAGGCGCCGATCAGCAATTCGCCCACCTGCTTATTGAAACGGGAGGGGTTATCGATTTTTCCGCCCTCGCCGATGACCGCCATATCAAAGAGCAGTTGGCTGTAGTCTTTCAGTTTGGGATCTTTCTTGTTGCTTTCAAACATTTCCTTCATTTTATTGACAGCCGGATGATCCGCGTTCAACTCAAGCACCCGCTTGGCATCGGGGGCCGCATTTCCGGTGGCCTTCATGATCTTTTCCATGTAGGCGCTCATCTCCCCTTCATCGCTGGAGAGGCAAGCCACGGAATCCTTGAGGTGTGTTGAAGGCCGCACTTCTTTGACCTTCTCATGCAGCTCGCTCTTGATGAATTCAAAGAGGGAATTCAGATCTTTCGTCTTTTCCTCTTTCTTGTCGTCATCGATTTTCAAATCCCCTTTTTCAGCGCTCATGAGGGGTTTTTTGTCATATTCTGTCAAAGCCTGCACCACCCATTCGTCGATGGGGTCGCTCATGAGTAGCACTTCATAGTCCTTGTCCTTCAGCTTTTCCAGATGGGGGCTATTGATGAGGGTGGAGATGTTCTCCCCGGTCATGTAATAGATCCCTTCCTGATCCGGCTTCATGTTGACCATGTATTCTTTAAGCGATACGTATTTGCCGTCCGATTTGGTCGTTTTGTAGCGTGCCAGATCCGCGATCTTGTCCTTGTTTTCAAAATCCGAATGGATGCCCTCTTTGATCACCATGCCGAAAGCGTCAAAGAATTTTTCGTAAGTCTCCTTATCCATCTCTGACAGGTGGTTTAATACATTTTTGATGATGTTTTTTCGAATATTTCGAACCATCTTGTCCTGCTGCAATATTTCACGGCTGACATTCAGATTCAAATCCATGGCATCCACAACGCCTTTGATGAACCGCAGGTATTCGGGGATCAGGTCTTTACAGTTCTCCATGATGAACACCCGGCGGGAGAAAAGCCTTATGCCGTGCTTTCGCTCTGCGGTGAAGAAATCAAACGGCGCCTTTTCCGGAACAAACAGGAGCATGGTGTATTCCACCACCCCTTCCAGTTTCACGTAAATATGGGAAAGGGGATCGTTCCAGTCGTGGCTGATGTGTTTGTAAAACTCCTTGTATTCCTCTTCCGTGATTTCAGACTTGGGTCGGGTCCAGATGGCCTTCATGGAATTGAGGGTTTCGTCCTCCCGCACTTTCCGTGTGGCGGAAAGCGGTTTTCCATCGGTGCCCTTGAGCTGTTCCCCTTCGGGAATGGGTTCGGTTTTGTCCACCTCCATCCGAATGGGGTACCGGACAAAATCCGAATGTTTCTTCACGGTCTGACGAATCACCCACTCATCGGTGTAATTATCATCGTCTTTCTCCTCCGGGTCTTTCAGTTTAAGCAGAATGGTGGTCCCCCGCTTTTCTTTCTCCACCTCTTCAATGGTATAGGAACCATCCCCTTTGGATTCCCACCGGACTGCGGTATCCGAACCCGCCGCTTTCGTGGTCAGGGTCACTTTATCGGCCACAATAAATGCACTGTAGAAACCAACCCCGAATTTGCCGATGAGATCAGGGGCCAGAGCATTCTCTTTTTTCGAATTTTCAAGGGCCTCCAGGAATGCGGAAGTACCGCTTTTGGCGATGGTACCGATATTTTCCATAACCTCTTCATGGGTCATGCCAACACCGTTGTCGGTGACCTCGAGGGTCTTTTTTTCCGTATCCGGGGTGATTCGGATAAAAAACTCGGCGTCGTCGCCCAGGATATCCGCATCAGTCTGGGCTTTAAACCGCAGCCGGTCGATGGCATCCGATGAATTTGAGATCAATTCCCTCAGAAATATATCCCGATTGGAATACAAAGAATTGATAATGAGATTGAGTATCTGCTGTATTTCCGTTTTAAATTGATGGGTTTCTTGTTTACCTGCCATATTGTCTCCTCTTTCATAAGGTCTCGTTTTACATTTTCTTCGAAAATTTACCCTAATAAAATGGGCGTTAATTTTGAGATGTCAAGACCTTTGGGAAGCCATTAATGGGGTGCGGATGCTTGTGGTGTTGTGTGGAATGGATTTTTTTCTTGACAGACCGAGCTCATCAGAGCGAAACCAGAGGGGGAAAGGAGGTCATCTCACCATGATCGGTGTCTTTGATTCGGGATTTGGCGGGCTCACTATCTTGAGCGCATTTTTAAAAAAACTTCCAGAGTATGATTATCTCTATCTGGGTGACAGCGCTCGGACGCCCTATGGCAGCAAAAGCCAGGAGGTTATTTATACGTACACCCGTCAAGCGGTGAATTTTCTTTTCAGCAAAGGGTGTAGGGTGATTGTTCTTGCCTGTAACACGGCCTCAACCAAAGCACTTCGCAAAATCCAGCAGGAGTGGCTGCCTGTGAACTATCCGGACCGCCGTGTTCTGGGGGTAGTGATTCCCCTGGCCGAATCCGCCGTTGAATCGACGCGCTACGGTCGAATCGGTGTTATCGGCACACAGGCCACCATTGAATCAAGGGTCTATGAGGAAGAGTTGCGGAAACTGAGACATAAGCTTATAATCTACGGGCAGGCCTGTCCACTTCTGGTCCCCCTGGTGGAAGAAGGCTGGGTGGGGAAACCGGAATCCAACATGATTTTAAAAAAATACCTGTCCCGAGTGAAACGCAAAATGATCGACACCCTCATTCTGGGTTGCACCCATTACAGTTTTCTGGAAAAAGATATCGCGAGGATCATGGGAAAAAACTGTCGAGTATTGAACGGCCCCGAAACCATCTCATATAAGCTGGCGGATTACTTAATCAGACACCCTGAAATAGAGGTCCGGATCCCTCAAAACAGAACCGTCACCTACTGTACTACAGATGACCCCGAGCGATTCAGAATATTTGGTGAAAAATTTCTGAGTCAAAACATCCCATCCGTTGAAAAAATTGTGCTGGGCCCTTAAGGCTTGGGCAAAATCTGAGGGTTGCTATTTGTCTCACATCGTGATACTTGGGGCCTGATAATCATGTAAAGCCATAAACAATCATGTTTTGGCAAAACCCCAGGGAGAAAACAAATGAACACCAGTAGCCCGGACCAGATCGACTTCACTTTCAACAAACAAAGCCTCTGCGTTGAGGAGTCCGTTACGGATCTCAAGGTAGGATCCATCAGATGCCTCAAACCCATCAAACCGGATGGAAGCGAAGACACAAGCCGCCAAACCCTTTTCATGGGACACACCCAGCTCCATTCCCCCCAAGGGCTTGTCCCCCTTCAAGCGCCCTTAAAGGCAGCCACACTGGAAGAAGCCATGAAAGAGTTTCCCGGCGCAATGAAAATAGCCCTTCAAGAGATGATGGAAAGAGCGAAACAGATGCAGGCGCAACAACAGGCTGAAAAAAAGGAAAATGATTCCCGCATCATCATGCCCGGAAGTTAGCCTTTTTGCCTTCTCAGTACAACATCATCGAATACGAACTGCCGGGCGGATGGAAAGTGGTTGCGGGAAAAACGGATGTGGACAACGACTATCTCAGCCTCAAACTGGCAAAGCCCAATGATTACTGGTTCCATGTACGGGGCATGCCCGGCAGTCACGTGGTGCTTAGGACCGGTTCCGGAGAGGCCCCGAACCGGGATACCCTGAAGCAAGCCGCCGCCGTGGCCGCCTATTACAGCAAGGCGCGACACGGCGGCGTTGTGCCGGTTTCGTGCACTCAGGCCCGATACGTCACCAAGCCCAGAGGGGCCAAACCGGGTCTGGTTCAAATCCGGAAAGAAATCACTTTGAAAGTACGACCGGCGTTACCAGAGGACGCCCCTCCGTAAACCCATCGATCAACTTCCTTGCAATGCTGATTCTGGGTGGAATTCGTGGCAGCCGGTCCGGTGGAAACCAGTCCGCATGGGAGATTTCAACCCCGTCCTCTTTTACTTCACCGCCGGCGTATTCCGCAGTGAACCCCACCATGAGGGAATCGGGAAACGGCCAAGGCTGGCTTCCGAAATAGGATATGTTTTTAACCGATATACCCACCTCTTCAAACACTTCCCTTCTGACGCAGTCTTCAAGGGTTTCACCCGGTTCCACGAATCCTGCCAGAACACTGTAAAAGTCTTCGGGGAATCGGCTTGAATGAGCCAACAGAATTTTACCATCCCTGACCACTGAAACGATGATGGCCGGGGAAAGCCTGGGGTAATTGATCAATCCACATCCCGGACAGATTTTAGCCCTTTCGTCTTCCTTATCCTCGTTTGGCTTTCCGCACCGGCTGCAATATTGATGGTTTCGATGCCATTGCAATAAGTGACCGGCCAACCCTGCCGCCCGGACCTCATCCGTTTCGAAACGCCGAAACACCTGGCGCAGCTCCATAGCCGAGAAGGGTTCAGGGATAACCTCGTCGCTCCCCAATCCCGATACATAGCATGGCTGACCATTCAACATGCCGAAAAAGTGCTGCCCGTCGGCGGAGAGGGTGGTTTCTTTAAGATCACGCGTTTGCGGAATGCGGGTGTTTTCGCCTTCTTGAATGACCAGGAAACGCTGTTTTCGGAACAAAAACCAGTAGGCATTTTCAGGGGGTGTGAGGGGCGGTTTGGCAGTGGATACAAATGTCATATATTTCTCTCCTTTGGTTTCAAGCGGCGTCATTGTTATTAGTGCCGTTTTCAGTAACCGATAGCAGGCTGGTGAAAGAGTGTCAAGAACGAGCAGGCGTTTCAAAAATGATGCCCATTGACCTTTGGCAATAACGCATTATGTTATGATCCAGCAATCGGGCTCTCTCAGAGCCCGTTTTTTTTACGTTGTGATTGAGGCAGAAAATGAACAGACAGCATAAACAGGAAGTGGATCGGCGACGAAACTTCGGCATTATCAGCCATCCGGACGCCGGCAAGACAACCCTTACGGAAAAGCTGCTGCTTTTTGGCGGCGCCATTCAGCAGGCCGGCGCCATCAAGGCCAGAAAAGCCGCACGCCATGCCACCAGCGACTGGATGCGCATCGAGCAGGAAAGGGGCATATCCGTTACCACCAGCGCCATGAAATTCAACTACCGGGACTTCGAGGTAAACCTGCTGGATACACCGGGGCACCAGGACTTTTCCGAGGACACCTATCGCGTGTTGACGGCTGTAGACAGCGCCCTGATGGTCATTGACAGCGCCAAAGGTGTGGAGCCTCAGACGGAAAAACTTATGGAAGTCTGCCGAATGCGGAATACACCCATTATCACCTTCATTAACAAATTGGACCGGGAAGGACTCCCGCCGCTGGATCTCTTGAGCGACATTGAGGAAAAACTTCAAATCGAGTGCGTGCCCCTGTCATGGCCCATCGGAATGGGAAAAGCCTTTAAAGGGGTCTACAATCGTCATCACCGGGGACTGCATCTCTTTACACCGGGGCAGTCTTCCGTGTCCCGGGAAGGCTTAATGATAGAGGATCTTGCCGATCCCCGTCTCGACGAATTGCTCGGCAACCAGGCCGATGAACTCCGTGAAGATGTGGAATTGCTGGACGGCGCCGCCAACCCCTTTGATCTTAAGCACTACCTGAAGGGAAATCAGACGCCTGTTTTTTTTGGCAGCGCCATCAACAACTTCGGCGTAAAAGAATTGCTGGACGCATTTGTTGAAATGTCGCCGCCGCCTGCGTCTCGGGTCACCATGACACGGGAAGTATCGCCCTACGAACCCGCCTTTTCTGGATTTATTTTTAAAATTCAGGCCAATATGGACATGGCCCATCGGGACCGCATCGCATTTCTGCGGGTCTGTTCCGGCACATTCAGGCGGGGTATGAAGGTGGTTCATCACCGCATCGGAAAAGAAATTGCCATTGCCAATGCCACCATATTCATGGCTCAAGCCCGGGAGAATGTTCAGGAAGCGTATCCCGGAGACATTATCGGCATCCACAACCACGGCACCATCAAAATCGGAGATACCTTTACGGAAAAGGAGCCGCTTAAATTTACCGGAATCCCCAATTTCGCCCCGGAACACTTCCGGCGCATCCGCCTAAAAAATCCCATGAAATCAAAACAGTTGCAAAAGGGACTGCACCAGCTGGCGGAAGAGGGGGCCACCCAGGTATTTCGCCCTTTGGGCACCAGTGACTACATTCTGGGGGCGGTGGGCATTCTTCAGTTTGACGTTACAGCCAATCGACTCAAACAGGAATACGGGGCCGATACGGTTTACGAGCCCATGGAACTGGCCGTGGCACGCTGGGTGAGCTGCGACGATCCAAAACGATTCAAGGAATTTCAGCAGGAAAATACCCTTTTTCTGGCCCTTGATGCGGAAAAAGAATTGACTTTTCTGGGCCCGAGCCAGTGGCGGCTGGAGCATGTGATGGAACAATGGCCGGAGGTGGAATTTAAGAAAACCCGGGAGTATAATTGAAAACTATGGTTTTGCAATCCGATCCGCCAGTGTGCCCACCGTGATGGCAAAATAATTGGATCGGTTCCATTTCAGGATAACGCGATAATTGGGATATGCCAGGAATATGGGACCACCGGTTTTGTTGGGTTGAACCAGGTATGCCCGCAGGTCCGGCTTTCCCGCAACACCCTTCCCGGTAACACCCAATTGTTGCCATTCTTTAAGGGTTCTCTTGCTGCCTTTTCCCACCAAATTTTTATTGAACCCCGCAGGCAAAGAGACTTTACCCCCCCACCCCTGGTTTTTCTTCCATCCGGATCTTGACAGGTAATTGGCGGCGGATGCCAGCGCATCGGGCACATTGTCCCATATATCTCTTCGGCCGTCACCATCATAATCCACGGCATAACTCACAAAAGAAGACGGCATGAACTGAACCTGGCCCATGGCGCCCGCCCAGGAGCCATCCATGTCTTTCACGTCAATATGCCCCTCCTCAAGAATTTTGAGGGCTCGAATCAGCTCCTCTCTGAAAAAAGCGCTGCGCCGACCATCATAGGCCAACGTCGCCAGAGCGGCGATGACCGGGTATCCGCCCGTAATCCGGCCATATCGGGTTTCAATTCCCCAAAGCGCTACAATATATTGGGGCTCAACCCCGTATTGATCCCCGATCTTTTTCAGAAGATCCCGGTGTTCGCGGTACAAACGCCGGCCGTCCCAGACGGTCTTGTCGGAAACCACACGGTCCTGGTATTGTTTGAAGGTCAGTTTAAATTCCGGTTGCGAGCGGTCCAGTTTGATCACTCTGGGAATAGGCTTCAGCCGCCGAAAAGCCCGGTCCAGGACTTCGGGGGAAACGCCCGCTGCACGGGCCTCCCGGCGAACCCCTTTGAGCCATTCCTGAAAAGATGGGTCTTTCACCCCTTGGGCGTGAACCCCATGCACGGACGAAACAAAGATCAGCATGATGATCGAAACTAACCACAGATTTCCGGTCAAAACCCGATTCCGAGCCTTCCCTGACAACCCGACCCACCTCCTGAACAAGCTTACCCAGCCACCCATTTTTCACTCCTTAATGGTTCACGCAGGAAAAAAGGATATCATATTCCCGGCAAAAAACAACTCCCTCCGTAAAATAAATTCTGCTATTTGAATCTTGATTGTTTCCGACTGCCCCGACATGACGGTCAAAAAATACAATTATGAGTAATACAATGCGAACCTTGACACCGAAGACTGATTTCTCCTAAACTCCCCATAATATTCGCCGGGCTTTCTTCACTGCCTGAAAATCAGACCTTGCTAATGTGCGGTTCAACCAGACATGTCCCAATTTCTTCAAAGCGTCACCCAAATGATTCTTGACCACCAGGGGGGATTATCGCTCTTTATGCTAGTCCTGACCCTGGTGATTTTATTCGTGATTCTGATACGGGTATTCAGGAAACAAACATCCGAAGATATCGTCCGTCTCCAACATCAGTTGGGCCATCTGGATCAACAGCTTCAAGGTCTGCTCAAGGCATTCAAAGAAGAAAGCGCCCAGAACCGGAATGAATCGGCACATCAAGCACGCCTCCATCGAGATGAAACGGGAAAAGGCCTTCGCGTTATGACAGACGGCCTCCTTCAACGAATCACTGAAAATGCGGGAATGCAGAAAGCCCAGTTGGACTCTTTTGCCCGGCAACTGGTGGCATTAACCCGGATCAACGAAGATAAATCAGAAGCCATTCGAAAATCCATCGACGCCCAACTGGGGACCATTCGAAACGAAAACAATAAAAAACTCGAACAGATACGAACAACTGTGGATGAACAGCTTCATATCAGCATCGAAAAAAGGGTCGGGGAATCCTTCAAACAGGTCAGCGAGCGATTGGAACAAGTCTACAGGGGCCTCGGGGAAATGCAGCACCTGGCAAATGGCGTGGGGGATTTGAAGCGGGTGCTCACCAATGTACGCACTCGGGGCACCTGGGGGGAAGTGCGGCTTGGAGCAATACTGGAGCAGATCCTGACCCCGGATCAGTATGACACCAATGTGGCCACCAAAAAGAACAGCCGTGAGCGGGTGGAATTCGCACTTCGGCTTCCCGGCCAGAGAAAGGATCCCAACCGGGTGTTGTGGCTTCCCATCGACGCTAAATTCCCCCAGGAGGACTATCAACGCCTGCTGGACGCTCTGGAGCGTGCAGACAAGGAGAGCGCCGACCGGCACCTGAAACAACTGGAGATGAGGATCAGAGCGGAGGCAAAAGCCATTCAAGAAAAGTATGTGGCGCCACCCCGGACGACGGATTTTGCCGTGATGTTTCTGCCGGTTGAAGGTCTCTATGCGGAGGTGTTGCGAATCCCGGGCCTGTGCGATGCGCTTCAACAGGAGTACCGCGTTGTGGTGGCGGGTCCCACCACCCTTTCAGCCCTGCTCAACAGCCTTCAGATCGGTTTTCGCACCCTGGCCATTGAAAAACGCTCCAGCGAAGTGTGGGAACTTCTGGGGGCACTCAAAACCGAGTTTAGCCGGTTCGGAGATGCCCTGGCCAAAACAAAGAAAAAGCTTCAGGAAGCCGGCAACACCATTGACCAGGCGGAGGTGCGCACCCGCGCCATTTCACGAAAGCTTTCAAAGGTGGAGGAAATATCGTCCGACGTTCAAGACACAGAATGAGTTAAATCGCAAACAGACTCTATTACAGGAGAAAAGCCATGGGCCATGCCAAAATTTCCGTAAAGGCCTGTTTCACAGTTCTAGGGATCCTGCTAAATATTATTGTTGTATCTTCCCTGAGCTTTGCCGCCCCCCCTCCCCTTCACATCACCCGGATCACCCCTTCCGGAATGGATGTGCCTGCAGGACGACAGATCGTGTTCCAGTTTGACAAACCCGTTGTGCCCATGGGGCGTATGGCGCGAAAAGCCTCTGAAATTCCCATTGACATCACCCCTTCCCTGAAGTGTCAATGGCGCTGGCTCAACAGCGGAACCCTGGCCTGTCAACTGGATGAAAAATCAGCCCTTAAACCCGCCACCCGTTACACCATTCAGGTCAATCCGGGAATCAGAACCCAGGATGGCGCTACGCTTGAAAAGTCCGTGCGACACAGCTTCACCACCATCCGGCCCAAGATTCGGAACGTATGGTTCAAGACCTGGTCCGCTCCGGGGATGCCGGTCATTCGACTGACATTCAACCAGCCGGTTTTCAAGGATTCCGTGGCCCGACATATCTTTCTGGCGGCTCACGGCAAAGGGCAAAAACTCACGGGCGTAACCGTTATCCCTGACCCGGATGTCAAGGAAAAACCCCTTACGACCGCATCAACGGACGCCACCGAAGAAGCCCGACGGGTCTGGCTGGTGTCGCCCCAAAAAGAACTGCCGATGGATTCAGAGGTAACGCTCCGGGTGAACCCCGGCATCATTTCCTTCAAGGGTCCTGAAAAAGGCATCGAAAAACGGATTCCCGCCAGTTTCTCCACCTTTCCCCCATTTGCCTTTGAGGGGGTGGAATGCACGGATAACGGCGGAAAAACCATCCAGATTTCCGCAACCGATCCCCATGCGCTTGAACACCGCTGTAACCCCCTGAAACAAGCGGCCCTAGTTTTCTCGTCACCGGTCATTGCGGAAGAAGTCAAAAACAACGTCACCTTTACGCCGGATCTGGCTGGAGGGCGGTCCGACTATGACCCCTGGGCCAACCGTGGTGGGCATTCAAACCTCAGCTATCCCCACAAAAAGGGACAAACCTATCGGGTCTGGATTCCGGAACTGCTCAAAGCGTTTCACAAATACCATATCGAGAGCAAAAAAAATGCCCTCAGAGATGAATTCGCGCGCCCTCTCAACGCCCCCGTTAACATGCGCTTTATGACGAATCACCGCCTGCCCGATTTCGTTCTCACACACCCACAGGCGGTCCTCGAAAAAAGTCTGGATTCACAGGTTCCCCTGGTGGTGACCAACCTTGAGAAGGTGGACATCACCTATGACCGGCTAACGGTTCATGGAAAAGAGACCCGACAGACACGGGAGATTCAAATCCCAAAGGTCGAGGACATCGCTTTCAAAATCCCACTGGGAGCCCGCCACATGCTGGCCCACAGCTCGGGGGTGGTACAGGGATCGGTGCACTCCCGTCCCCCGGTAAAGAAAAGCCCATGGGAACGCTGGTTCATGGCCCAGGTCACCCCTTTTCAGGTGCATGTGAAAATCGGGCATTACAACACCCTGGTCTGGGTCACGGATTTCGCCACGGTAGGGGCGAAAAATTTTTCGCCCGTACAAGGGGCCAATGTGAGCCTCTACCGGGATACTTACGGCGCCCTGCCCCAAACCCCCACCCGACTGACCCACGGCACGACCGATGTCCACGGCATCGTCATGCTGGCGGGAACCCAAACCGTCGACCCGCTTCTGACCACCCTGGATGCCTATGGCATGAAAAAACCTCATCTCTTTGCGAGGGTCCAAAAAGAAGACGACATGGCGATCCTTCCTTTGGACGGGCCCTTTCGGGTGGACACCTACCAGGCCAGCGGGAACACCCTCTGGCCCGACATGCGAAAGCGCTACGGACACATGCATGCCTGGGGAACCACGGCCCAGGGGGTATACCGTGCAGGAGATACGGTTCAATACAAGCTCTATGTGCGAAACCAGAACAATCAAACATTTGTGACGCCCCCCCATTCCGGGTACCGGCTCAAGGTGATGGACCCCATGGGGAACAAAGTGTACGAAATCAAGGATCTGACCCTCAATGAATTCGGTGCCGTCAACGGCGAATTTCAGATCCCCAAAACCGGCGCCGTGGGATGGTACCGTTTCGAACTCTCCGCATCCTTTTCCAAATGGGTACGGGAACCCATGCGGGTGCTGGTAAGCGATTTTACACCATCGCCTTTCAAGGTCACCACCGACTTGAACGGTCAATTTTTTGAAACCGGAAACCAAGTGGACGTCTCCACCCACGCAAGACTCCACGCGGGCGGACCCTACGGGGAGGCGCACAATCGCGTAACGGCAATCATCAAAAGCCGGCCGCTGATCCTGAAGCAGCCAGCGTTTCAGAACTTTCAGTTTGATACCATTCTTCCCAAAGCCCCCCCGCAAGAGACCGTTTATCAGACAGAAAACAAGCTGAACAGCCAGGGAGATGCTGATTCGAAGTTTCCTCTCGTGGAAGGAAAAATTCTTTACGGGCAATTGATGGTGGAAAGCGCGGTTAGAGATGACCGGGGCAAATCCATTGCCGGAAGGGCTCACGCAGCCTATGCCGCCCGTGACCGATACGTGGGGCTTCGACGACTGGCGTGGGTAATGGAAGAGGATCAACCGGCATCCGTGGAATTTCTGGTGGTGGACGGCCGGGGAAAACCTGTCAAAGGCGTGCCCATTACGGTAACCCTTTCAAGACGGGAAACAAAAGCCGCCCGGGTCAAAGGCGCCGGCAATGCTTATGTCACCCACTACACCCATCAATGGGTGGGTGTGGACCAAAAACAAGTCATATCCACCTCAGAGCCCGTTCCCTGTTCCCTCACCCCTCAAAATCCGGGCTCCCATCGCATTACGGCTATCATCAAAGACGCCAAAGGCCGGGACCACAGCAGCCGGATGTACCAATGGGTAGTAGGCAAAGGAGAAGTGGTGTGGGATGAGCGGCCTGATAACCGCCTTGAAATCATTCCTGAAAAGAACCGTTATGCAGTAGGCGACCGGGCCCGATACCTGGTCAAAAACCCCTTTCCCGGGGCCAAAGCGCTCGTCACGGTGGAACGGTATGGGGTTTTGCGGCATTGGCTTCAGACACTTCACGGCAGCACCCCCATGATTGAATTTGAAGTCAAACAGGACGAAACGCCCGGATTTTATCTGTCCGTGGTGGTCATCTCCCCAAGGGTGGAACAACCGCCGCTTCAAACCGGCCAGGTGGACCTGGGAAAACCCACCTTTCGCATGGGTTATGTAAAAACATCAGTTTCCGACCCCGCCAAAGAGCTGGCGGTAAGGGTAATGCCGGAACATGAAACCTACAAGCCCGGGGATCGTGTCACCGTTAAGTTGAAGGCTACGGTCACCGAAAAAAACAACCCTGCACCCGTTGAACTGGCGGTGGTGGTCCTGGACGAGTCCGTATTTGACCTGATCGCCAAAGGCCGCGACTATTTTGATCCGTACAAGGGCTTTTATACCCTGGACGGGCTGGATCTTGAGAATTTCAGTCTTCTCATGGGACTGGTGGGACGGCAGAAATTTGAGAAAAAAGGCGCCGACACCGGCGGCGGCGGGGGCGCTGACATCAGTCTTCGGTCCGTGTTCAAATTCGTCAGCTACTGGAACCCCTCCATTGTGGCCGATGAACAGGGCGAAGCGGTCATTACGTTCGATGCCCCCGATAACCTCACCGGCTGGCGGGTGCTGGCCATGGCGGTCACCCCCGGGGACCGCATGGGGCTGGGCCAGGGAAAATTCAAGGTCAACCAACCCACGGAAATCCGGCCCGTCATGCCCAACCAGGTCATTGCGGGGGACAAGTTTGAGGCCGGTTTCAGCATCATGAACCGCACTTCTGAAAAGCGCCAACTGACGGCTACGGTCACGGCCCAAGGACCCATTCAAACCCCTCGTGACCAAACCAGGGTGGAAAAGAGATTTGAACTATCCCTTTCACCCTTTAAACGACACACCATCTGGTTGCCCATGGAGACCACGGGGAAGGGCCGTATTCAATTCACGGCAAAGGCGTGGGATAAAACGGATGGAGACGGGGTCACCCACACCCTGCCGGTCAATAAACGCTATTTTCTCGAAACGGCCGCCCAATACGGCAGCACCACCCAACCATCGGTCAGTGAGACCATTTTGTTTCCAAAAGAGATGCGAACCGATGTGGGCGACATCACTGTAGAGGTGTCGCCCACGGTACTGGGCAATCTTGAAGGGGCATTTTCGTATTTAAAGGATTACCCCTACACCTGCTGGGAACAGATCCTGACCCAAGGGGTAATGGCCGGCCATTACGCCGGTCTTAAAAACTACCTCTCTTCCGATTTCAAATGGCTGGGAAACAAAAAACTGCCCGAGGAGACCCTCCATCGGGCCACGGATTTTCAAGCCCCCAATGGAGGGATGACCTACTATATACCCAAAAACCGGTATGTGAGCCCCTACCTGAGCGCCTACACGGCCCTGGCCTTTACATGGCTTCAGGAAGCGGGCTTCAAAATCCCTGATACCGTTCAACAAAAGCTTTACACTTACCTATGGACACTGCTTCGCCGCAACACGGTTCCCGACTTTTATTCCAAAGGCATGGCCTCCACGGTGCGGGCGGTGGCCCTGGCGGCCCTGGCGAAAGAAGGAAAAATCAACCCATCAGATCTTTCACGCTACGTCCCCCATGTGAAAGAAATGAGCCTGTTCGGGAAGGCCCAATTCCTGCTGGCAGCATTGGCGGTTCCCGAAACAGAGAAGATGCGTGCGCACGTGGTCAGGCAGATCCTGAGCCACGGCAACGAATCGGCTGGAAAAATGGTCTTCAGCGAGGTGATTGATGATCGTTTTACCCGCATCCTTGCATCGCCCCTCCGGACCAACGGCGCCATTTTGAGCGCACTGACCGCCTATGCCGGAACCGATGCGGGAAAAAGCCTGATCAATGACATCCCCTTCAAACTGGTGCGGTTCATCACCCAGGCCCGAAAAAAGCGGGACCACTGGGAAAACACCCAGGAAAATATATTCTGCATGAAGGGGCTTATTGATTACGCCGGGCGTTATGAAGACAAAAAGCCTGGATTTACCGTCCGTGCCCTCTTTGACCGGGAGGTCATGGGGCAAACCCGATTTGATGATATGCGCGACGAAGCAAAAACCTTTACCCGATCCATTCAAAAAGAGGATCCCGCTCGAACCGCCACCATCAACCTGGAACGGAAGGGCCAAGGGCGCCTCTACTACGCCACCCGCTTGTCCTATGCCCCCCTGGGGGAAGACGCAACATCTGTGAATGCGGGCATTGAAATCCACCGGGAGTACAATTTGCTTCAGAACAATAAATGGCAGCTCCTCAAAAACCCCATACGGCTTAAACGAGGAGACCTGGTACGGGTGGATCTCTTCTTATCCCTGCCCGCGGCCCGAAATTTTGTGGTGGTGGATGATCCGGTCCCGGGCGGCCTGGAACCGGTAAACCGGGACCTGGCTACGGCCTCCACCGTGGATGCGGACCAGGGTGCCTATAAGGCGGCCGAAGGATCATGGTGGTTCAAACAAAGCGACTGGTTCAGTTATGGCGACTCCCGATGGAGTTTCTACCATTGTGAGCTGCGCCACAACGCGGCCCGTTTCTACTCGGAATATCTGCCTGCTGGAAATTACCATCTCTCCTACACGGCCCAAGTCATTGCACCTGGAGAGTTCACGGTTCTACCGGTGTTCGCGGAAGAGATGTACGACCCGGATGTCTACGGGCGTGGTGTAAGAGATCTGCTCATGGTGGATCAGGTTTCTGGTCAGGATGGGGTCGGGCCAAGCCAACTAATTGAAATTAAATGATATGCAATAGGAATAAGCCTTGAAATCGGGGCTATATGGACGTTTTTGGGGGTAAAACACGCATTATAGGAAATGAGGCTATATTAGAATTTTGGAATACAAGGGAAAGCAATGGATTCTTGCCTGCATTAGGTTGGTTTTCTAAGGAACATAAAAAAATGATAGTTGTGGAACGATGTAATGTCACGAATTGAATGTAAAAGTGATAGAAATTATTTATTGAATATATTTTGTGTATTTCTATTGGTTCACTTTGGAAGAATTCTGCCAGTCTTTTACCAACAATAGCAAGGAACATTGTGATCTCAGCTGACGAAACAATAAAAACAATTACATCATATTTTAACAGTATTTCGAATATATCTTCATCTGAGTTATCTGTAATTGATAGAGTTTTTAAATTGTCCACAGTAAAGAAAAATAAATTCTTTATAAAAGCTGGAGAAAACCCAGACAAGTTCGGAATTATAATTTCCGGATTGTTCAGATATTTTTATATCGATAATAACGGAAAGGAATATACAAAGTATTTTGCCCTGAAAAATGATTTACTCATTTCCTATTCGGCTATTCTTTTAGGAGAGGTATCAAGGTTTTATATTGAAGCCCTTGAAAACTCGGAAATTTTTATCTCAAGTTTCAAAACATTTAATGAGTTGACTGAAAATAACTTAAGCTGGAATAAAATTGCAAGAAAATTAATAGAACAACAATACATCAAAAAAGAAATAAGAGAATACCGATTCTTATTTGATGATGCTGAAACAAGATATTTACATTTTTTAGAAGAATACCCTGATTTGATTGAAAGGGTGAAACACTATCATATCGCCTCTTATCTGGGTATCACACCGGTAACTTTAAGCAGAATTAGAAAAAAATTGAATCTCTTAACTTAGGTTAATGATTTCTCTTCATGCATGTTTTATTTGTATAGAGACAATATTCGCCTGACTGTCAGGCGAATACGATCACTAAACATTTTATTATTGTGCAAAAATTAGAGGTGGGAATCATTATGACAACCAAACTAAAACTCATAAATAATACCATTCTTATTACCGGCGGAGGCTCGGGCATAGGTCTGGAGCTAACCAAAACCTTATTACGGATGGGAAATATAGTAATTATCTGCGGTAGATCAGAAAATAAATTGCAGATGGTCAAGAATGATCTTCCCCGGGTTCATACAGTTCAATGTGATGTTTCAGATCAAAAGCAACGTGAAGAATTATTTTCCCAGGTGACCAATGAACATCCCCGATTAAATATGCTGATCAACAATGCGGTTATTGTTAATTACCTCAAGATACAGGATAAAAACTATTCTGCCGCATTAGTGGACCAGGAAATCCAAACCAATTTTATTGGACCGGTTGGGCTTATAAAATTATTTCTGTCCCATTTAAGCCGTCAAAAAAATAGCGCCATCATAAACATGACCACCGGGTTAGTCTACGCTCCACATGCGGACATGCCCGGATATTGTGCATCAAAGGCAGCTTTGCATTCTTATACACAATCCCTTAGGCTTCAATTAAAGGACAATCCAATTAAAATAATCGAAGTAATGATGACAGCGGTTGATACTCATTTTCACGATGGAGGACATGTCCCAGATATAGCAATTACCACAAAAAAAGCAGTGACTTTAATGCTTAATGAGATACAAAAATCAAAAAATGAAATTAAAATCGGGAAAGTCAAGCTACTCAGCTTACTGTGCCGGATTGCACCTGATTTTTCATTGAATAAAATAAATAAATTATAAATTTTAACGGGCGTTTATATGATTATCAAGTCTCGATTATTGTCTTATAAATTCCAACAATCAAAATCCACCAGACATTACCGGGGATTTTGTTGGTTCCCCCACAACAATCCCTGAATAGAGGATATGATGGACAATATCAGGGATTGGGGTCGGGCCAAGGTAACATATTGTAATAAAATGGAATGCGCTTAAAATACCCCTAAATATGCGGCTATATCGTCCTTTTTGAGGGTAAAATGAGCATTATAGGTTATGGATGAGGCAGGAGCTATTTTTTCTATGTCTCGCTTTTTGGCGTCAAAAAGAGCGATATAGGGCCAGAAAGCACCTATTTTTGGGGAGGTATTCATTAAATATCAATCGGTTGGCTTGGGCCGACCCCAAAAATCCAGCCCCAAAAATCCAGAGGAGGTAATAGGAAATGAATTCTCAACATGCTTATTTTAATTCGCTGTTTAGTCTTGTCGATAAGAACTGCATTGTGACTGGTGCAGCATCAGGACTGGGGAAGCATTGTGCTAAAACGCTTGCCAAAGCAGGCGCAAACGTAGCCTTGGTCGACATGGACAATGATGCCTTAACCGCTGCGGCCCGGGAGGTTTCCAAATTTCCTGTTGCAGTTATCACGCAATCAATAGATTTGAGAAGAAGAATTGAGATTGAAAATGGTATAGCACGGATCGCGAAACAGTTCCAAACATTCGACGTTGTTGTCAATTGTGCCGGGATACTTGTACTTAAAACCATATTTGAACAAACGGAACAGGATTGGGACAACGTATTGGATACCAATCTGAAAGGACTGTGGTTGTTCTCCAAAGAAACGGCCGCTCATATGATAAGGACTAATGTGAAAGGTAGTATTATTAACATTTCATCGGCTACGTCTGGCCGTCCAATGGCCAATCTTCTACCATATGGGGCTTCCAAAGCAGCCGTTAACCATCTCACAAGGAGTTTTGCCCAAGGTGTTGTATCTAATGATATTAGGGTAAATACCATAGTACCAGGTGCTATGCTCACGGAAATGCAAAAAGAATTTGTTAAGACGGAGGAGGGAAAGAAGACGGTTGCGGAAATTCCTATGAAAAGGGCGGCGGCTCTTGAGGAGCTAGATGGCTGTTTGTTGTTAATGGCCTCCAACGAGGCTTCAAGTTACATGACCGGGGCGACTGTAGAAATAGATGGTGGCTGGGCAACCTTGACCTAGATGGGCAAGTCTGGAATCGGGGCTTGTGGGGGCTTGGGTCGCCAAGGTAACATATTGTAATAAAATGGAATGCGTTTAAGATACCCCTAAATATGCGGCTATATCGTCCTTTTTGAGGGTAAAATGAGCATTATAGGTTATGGATGAGGCAGGAGCTATTTTTTCTATGTCTCGCTTTTTGGCGTCAAAAAGAGCGATATAGGGCCAGAAAGCACCTATTTTTGGGGAGGTATTCATTAAATATCAATCGGTTGGCTTGGGCCGACCCCAGGCCGCAGGCCGACCCATAAATTTGAAGAGGCCGGCGGCCACCGGGATAAATGTACGGACGTGGTCGGAAAAGCCACCCGTCTTGCCGTTCGGTGCATATTGGAAAATGGGCTGATGGCATTACCCCTCCATGAGCCGGCTGAATAATTAGGTTTAAAATCCTTTTCTCTTCAAGTAGGCTTTAACCTCATCTCTTTTTTTTAAACCTTTATCATATTCCCTCGGCAGGAGACATCAAACGGTGAAAGTCGAACCCCTTATTACCCTGGATAACATTTCCGTCCGCCTTTATGACAGAATATATCTTCAGAATACCTCATGGGAAATCAAAACTGATGAAAACTGGGCCATCTTGGGTCCCAACGGGTCGGGCAAGACCACGCTTGCAAAAGCGCTTTTCGGCGGTGTTCCGGTGGTCAGAGGTTCGGTCAGGCATCATGTGAAGCCGTCAAAGGGGAGCCAAGAGACCCCGGAGAAAGTGCCGGTGGGATATGCTTCCCCGGAACTGTTTCGTGAGGTTTTTGAGCGTGAGCTGCTGCAGGAAAGCTTCAGGGATTTTAGCGGTCGAATCGATGAGAAGACCACCCCGAGGGACATTGTAATTCAGGGCCTGCCCAAAGGCGCGTGTGAGGAAAAGGATTTCGAGCACGATCTCGGGCATTTTGCGGACAAGCTGAGGATCAAAAACATCCTGAACCGGGATATCTGTGCCGTTTCATCGGGGGAGCTCTGCAAGGTCGTCATTGTCCGGGCCCTGATGCGAAAACCGAAGCTTCTGATACTGGATGAACCGTTCAACGGTTTGGACAGCCGTTCTCGAAAGGATCTCAAAGAAAACCTCGATGATCTCATCCAAAGCGGCGTGCGCCTGGTATTGATCACCCACCGTTTTGAGGAGCTTCCGACGGGTATTACCCATGTGCTTCAGATGAAAGACGGCGCCATATGCACGGCCGGGGAAAAGGAACAGGTCCTCAGTTCCGGCGTCTTTTCAGAAAGAAACCGGGAAGACGGTAGCGATTCTTTCACCTTTCGTGACTTGTCGCAGTCATCGCTTCTTCTAAAAGAAACAACTCCCGTTGGCGGGGTGGGGGTGACCGGGACACCCGAAGGCCGAACGCTCATTGACATGCGGCATGTAAACGTGCGCTACGGTGATACGGTTGTGCTTAGTGATTTTAATTGGGAGGTCAAAGCGGGTGAAAACTGGTTGATCCTGGGGGAAAATGGGGCAGGGAAATCAACGGTCCTCAAATTGATCCTGGGTGACAACCCTCAAGCCTATTCCAACCATGTCTTTGTGTTCGGCAAAAAAAGAGGGGTCGGTACGAGCATCTGGGAGACGAAGCGGCAAATCGGTATGGTTTCAACGGAATTTCAGGCGCGATATCCCAAAGAAATTTCGGCATTTCATGTGGTCTTATCCGGATTTTATGACTCCATGGGGCTTTTTCGCACGTGCAGCAAAGAACAGAAAACAAGAGCCCTGGAATGGATGAAGTTGCTGGGTATCGATCACCTGAAGGAGTGCACATTCGGAAGCCTTTCCTACGGTCAGCGGAAAATGACCCTCATTGCCCGTGCCGTGGTCAAATCACCGTTACTGCTGTTTCTGGATGAACCCTGTGACGGCCTGGACCGGGACAACCGTAAGAAAATTTTGAGTGTTCTGGAGTACATCGGCCGGAATACCGGCACAAAACTGGTCTATGTGACACACCATGAGGACGAGATCCTACCCTGTATTACCCACAGGTTAATGCTTCACCAGGGAAAAATTGTCGAATCGGCGAAGATTCGCTGAGCATGGGTGATGGCTCGCTCATCTCATTCCCCTTTGGCTTTCAAGTTACCTCAGAAGTATCTGTTAACATCGGTCTATCCGGCCACGGACATCACCGGCTTTGAACGGGAAAGCTTCAAGAAATACTGGGACAAGGTGATCTTCAGCGGCCCGGTCTGCGATTACTACCGCAAGCAATACCTCATGGGACCGGAGGATGCGGCCAATCCCTTGGCCCCCCTTTGTTTGCCGAGGATTGATGCCGTTTCATCCTGATTCTTCCCGTAAACATGGGAGACTGCATGGTTCAGAGGCCTGAAGGGCCGTGACATACCAGCCCAGGGCAACGCCCTGGGGATAGGTTACAAAGATTGTTGAGCCCTGTAAGGGCGTGACATGATACGAATAGGATACACATGCTGGTTTAATTTATGATGCACTCGTAAAAAGTCCGTTTTTGGCCATTTCAGGTCATGTAACCTATTGATATCCTTAATGGCAATTTCGTCATTTTTGACTTTTTACGGGGCCATCAATTTATGTAACGCCCTTTCAGGGCTCATATTGTTGTTAAACCCTCACCCAGGGCGTTGCCCTGGGCTAATATGTCGTGCCCTTTCAGGGCTGGATCAGAAAGGTATCAATTCAGTTGCGAAGACGGTTTCTGTCCCGTAGGGACATTTGACAATAGCCCGGCAATTTATTGCCGGGTTTTGATGACCAGTAAATTATTCAGTCCCATAGGGACGACAGAAAATAGTCGGGATATAAATCAAGAACTCTGCCGTCCCTACGGGACTAATTGCATTAATATGAACACACCCCGGCAATGAATTGCCGGGCTATTTTCATGAGTCCCTACGGGACTGGAAGAATGCGCTTTGTAGTCGGCATATGCTGTGCCGACTTATGTCTGTAGGCAAACAAAGTCAATAAATGCAATGTGTTAAAAATGTGAGAGATGAACTCTCAGAGTGCAACTGTAAGAATCTAACGGATCATGGGCCATATGGCGTGCGCGAATACCGCTTCGTTGCGTGAAAATTGGGTTATGTGGATCGGAATTGAATTGACCGCCCGGCATCCGGAGGGGCGGTGCTCCTCCCTGTCAAATATTTTCTCACCATTTTTCTCTGGTTTTTATAAAAAACCCTTGAGTTTTCAAATACAAAAAGACTAAGATTTGTCCCATCAGAAAATCCGTTGCACAAAATCTAAGATGGGTGTCGAAATGGATTTGAAGGCATATTACAACCCCGATATCTTGAAACAAGGTACGGGGTTTTTCTGTTTGTGCTGTGATATGTCAAAGTGGAAGAACCCTGTTTTACAGCACTTTGGTGAACCGGTGTACGGACGGCCTTGGATGCCCGTCCCGTTCCTGTCCTCACTGTGCGTAAGTGAAAATGGGGACATCCTATAATGCCCCTTTTTCTTCTTTTCTCTTTTTCTATATTGTGCGGATGACGGGGGCAGGGGACCAGGGACGAGGAGATCAGGGGAATGGCCCGACGCCAGGGGTGCTGCAAAAGAAAGGGGAGCAAAGTCATGCAAGTGTTTTCATACAAGCGATTGTATTTTTTGATCATCATCTTTATCGTGATCTGTTGCTTTTCTGTAACTCCCGGGATGGCGCTGGAGAAGGGAAGTCAAACCGACTTCAGGATTCATAGAAAAGCTCAGGTCGTTGACGGCAAGACATCAGAGGCAATCCGGTTTGCAGAGGAGGTCACAAAGTATCTGGACACCAAGTATCTGGAAAGATCCGTTTATGTCTATATCGAGAAATCCGGCACAGCCACGACAATCCACTGGTTTGCTGACTACGAAAGTCTCGACGCCATTAAGCGAATACAGTCGGAGATTCTTTCAGACAAACAATACTTCGCCCTCCTTAAAAAGGCAGAGGGTCTCTTCGTCCAAGGAAGTGTTCGCGATACCTTGCTGACATCCATCGCCGCCTTCGCACAGGAGGAGACGGTTGCCCAGAGAGGCCTTACGATTGCTCCGCCTTCGACTAAAACAGCGTCTGTTGATGAATCGAAAAGGTCGTCACGCTCGGCCGAAATTGTTACCGCCTGGCGTGCCATCGCAGCGCACGACCCGGACGAAAGAATTCGCAACCCCGATTATCTGGCTGAAAAGTTCATCCGCCCGGGATTCCTTGAAACGATTGGGCTCAGTTCCGATTTTGAACTCTCCCGGAAGTGGCTCAAAATGAGGGGGATCTTCACCTATTACTATGTTAACGCGCGCACCCATCACATCGACACCATCCTAAAGAAAGTGGCATCTGAAGGGGTAAAGCAGGTGGTCATTCTGGGCGCCGGGTACGACAGCCGGGCCTACCGCTTTAGGAAGATTTTTCCGGACCTGAAATTTTTCGAGGTGGACCTGCCTGCCACACAGGCGCAAAAGAAGGAACGTTTAACGGAAATATTCGGTTCTCCACCCGACTGGGTGGCCTACGCCCCGATAGATTTCAATACCCAGCGCCTTGAGGATGTCTTGAAAGAAGCGGGCTATGACTCGACCAAGAAGACCTTCTTTGTATGGGAGGGTGTCACATATTTTATCACGGAAGAGGGCGTCGACAGCACACTACGATTTATCGCTCAACATTCGACACCAGGCAGCTCGGTGGTATTCGATTATATGCATCGATCGGTGATCGACGGAGATTTCAGCGAATACCCGGAGGCCCGGGAGCTGTTCGCGGTGATGGCAGAGAAGGGAGAGCCTTACATTTTCGGTATCCCGGAAGGAGGGGCTAAGGACTTTATCAATCAAAGAGGGCTTGAGGTCCTATCCGATTTTGGCCCTGATGAGCTGACAAAGCGCTATCTTCTTCGCAGCGATGGTACCACTGACGGCCCCACGGTCCGTTTCGCTCGGATCATACACGCTGTGGTGCCCGGTCACTAACGTAAAGTGGGATCCTTAACATATCAAGTTTCTAATTATTATTGGGGTAAATTTTACAAATTCATGGTAAATACAAATGAAAGCAATAGCTAAGATTGTCTGAATTTGAAAAACTTAGGGGCGTCCCACTTTTACACTTTCAAGGAATTCCAGGGACATGATAATTCTAATCTTTCTGCTTCACTCTGACCGGCGTTTTGCTGCCGCTCCACGCCGGCAGGTGAGCAGCCTGTTCGCCATCAACAATATCAAAGGAGGATCATAATGGATTTGCGAGACATTATTAAGAGCTCCTTCAACACGGTTACCGCGTTCATAATCATGGCCCTTTTTGTTGTTCCGGGAATTGCAGCCGTGAAACCCAACATTATCCTGTTGGTGTCCGACGACACCGGTTGGGGTGATTTAGGTGCATACGGCGGAGGCACGGGCCGTGGAATGCCCACGCCCTCACTTGATCGTATGGCCAATGAGGGCATGCAGTTCTGGTCCTTTTACGGCCAGCCCAGTTGCACTCCGGGCCGAGTCGCCATACAGACGGGACGCATCCCCAACCGAAGCGGCATGACCGCGGTGGCTTTACAGGGTGATGGCGGTGGTTTGCCGGCCGCGGAATGGACCCTTGCATCGATTCTGAAAAAGGCCGGATACAATACCTTCTTTAGCGGAAAATGGCATCTGGGAGAGGCAGACCATGCGATGCCCGTTGCCCATGGCTATGACGTAATGCGAAACGTTATTCTGTATGCCCTCAACTCGTACACGTACGCCATGCCTGCCTGGAATCCGACCATGCCACCCAAGGTTTTGGCATATTACAAGAAGGTAACCAAAGGGATCGTGGAAGGAGAAACCGGCAAGCCTGTACGCGAAGTGTCCAAGGTTACCAATGACAATATCGCTGAATTGGATGTCATGATGACAAAGACATCCATCGAATACATTGAAAGGTATGCCAAACAGGACAAACCCTTCTTTATGTGTATCAATTTCGTGAAAAATCATCAGCCCAACCTTCCGGCAAAAGCTTTCAAGGGCAAATCAACCGCCAAGACCAAGTATGCCGATGCCGTTGTTGAGTTGGACTCCCATATCGGTCAAATTATGAACAAAATCCGAGAACTCGGTATTGAAAACGATACCTTTGTCTTTTATACAGTGGACAACGGCGCCTGGCAGGATGTCTATCCCGACTCCGGTTACACACCGTTTCGAGGCACCAAAGGCACAGTTCGTGAGGGCGGCAGCCGTGTACCTGCAATTGCTTGGTGGCCCAAAAGGATTAAGCCGGGTTCAGAAACACACGACATCGTGGGCGGTCTCGATTTGATGGCCACATTCGCCGGCATCGCCGGAGTTGAACTGCCAAAAAAGGATCGCGAGGGAAAGCCGATCGTATTTGACAGCTATGACATGACACCGCTGCTGCTCGGTACAGGTAAATGCAAGCGCAATGGATGGTATTACTTCACTGAAACCGAGCTTTCCCCTGGTGCAGTCCGCATTGGTCCATGGAAGGCCGTCTACAATCTGCGCGGGGATGACGGTACTCCTACCGGAAGTCTGGCGGTGGACACCAACCTTGGCTGGAAGGGGCCGCAGAAATATGTGGCAGTGGTCCCGCAGATTTTCAACCTCTGGGACGATCCGCAGGAACGGTACGATGTTTTCATGAATAATTTCACCGAGAAGACCTGGACGATGATAATGTTCAACCATGCGGTGACAAAGCTCATGAAAAGCTATGAGAAATACCCCCCACGAAAAATGCAAAGCGATTTCTATGACGGCCCGATGACGATCGAGCGTTTTCGCAAGATCGAAGCGATCGAAGCCATACTGAAGAAAAAGGGTATTGATATCTCGGAGGCGCTGAATCAATAAAATCCTAGCCGCGAGCTTCATGAATTGGGGGTCTACGATTGACTCTTGTTAAAATTGTCAAAGGTCAAACGTAGACTTACCCCCCCCTACCACCCCCCTACACGGTGGGGTTCCGCTTATCGCTCCACCCCACCGAACCGCTGAGCTTGTCGTTCACGGCGGCTGTGCCATATTAAAACACCTGACTACTTTACAATGGATGCAAGTATTATCGTTGACTTTGTTACAAAACTAATGTCAAATATCTCTGACCTTATGCCAATTAACAAATGAGGATACAATGTTCAAAAGAGATATTTTAAAAAAATTATCAAAATGGGCAGAAAAAAAAGACCAGAAACCATTGATTCTGAGAGGTGCAAGGCAAGTGGGAAAAACGACTGCCATTCACCTTTTTTCAGAACGATTCGATCAATATTTATATCTGAATCTTGAAATAAAAGAGGAACGGAGCATCTTTGAGCAGGACTATCCCATTGAAGAGTTACTACAAGCTATTTTCTTTTATAAAAATCAGGTGAAGCAGGAAGGTGAAATTTTAATATTCATAGATGAGATTCAGGCTTGTCCATCAGCTGTCTCCTATCTTAGGTATTTTTATGAAGCATTTCCTGATCTTTACGTTATTGCAGCCGGATCTCTTTTAGAGACACTTATTGATACCCATATCAGCTTTCCTGTCGGCAGAGTGGAATATCTTGTGATGAAACCTTTGAGTTTCAAGGAATTTTTAAGTGCTTCATCCGAAACAGCCAGTCTGAGCATTCTTACAAAAAGCATTCCAGCCCCTGATTTCGCACATGAAAGACTAATGAAATTATTTCAAACCTATTCAATCATCGGGGGCATGCCGGAAATCGTTGAAAAATATTCCGACCACAAAGATATCATAGCACTCAACAGTGTATTTGACAGCTTAATCGTTTCTTATCTTGATGACATTGAAAAGTATGCTCGAAACAGCACAATGGCTAACGTAATTCGTCATGCCGTTTCAAATTCATTCTATGAAGCGGGTAGCAGGATTAAATTTCAGGGTTTTGGCAATTCCAACTATAAATCAAGGGAAATGGGGGAAGCATTAAAAGTATTGGAAAAAGCAATGTTAATTTACCTTTTATACCCTTCATCCTCTGTCAGACCTCCTTTGCTGCCAAACATAAAAAAATCGCCAAGGCTTCAAGTCCTTGACACAGGAATGCTGAACTATTTTGCAGGATTTCAAAAAGATCTGTTTGGGGCCAATAGTATTGATTCTGTCTATCAGGGAAAAATAGCAGAACATATTGTCGGGCAGGAACTTCTCGCCGTTGAAACATCTCCTTTATTCAAATTACATTTTTGGAATCGGGAAAAAAAACAATCCAATGCCGAAGTTGATTTCCTGATTCAGTATGAGGGGTTGCTCATACCCATTGAAGTAAAATCTGCTGCAACTGGTCGACTACGCTCTCTCCATCAGTTCATAGACCGCGCACCTCATAAATATGCCGTAAGGATTTATTCCGGACAACTAGAGATTAATCAAATCAAAACTCTCAACGGGAAAGAGTGCTCCCTGCTGAACCTCCCGTTTTATTTAACGGGTTCTATTACGGAATATTTAAAATGGATGATATCCAATGACTGAAGTTTCCCATAAAAGTATCAGAACAAGGGGCCAAGTCTACGTTTGACCTATCTTGTCGCATAGAAGGGGCCTAGCGGGGCCTAGGGTCGGACCAAGCTAACATGTTGCAATGATAGTAAATAGCGTGAAAATATCCCCTGAAATTTGGTCTATATCGACCTTTTTGGGGTCAAAAAGAGCGATATAGGGCCTGAACCCCCCTCTTTTTTGGGCGGTATTATTTAAATATCAATAGTTTGGCTTGGCCCGACCCCAGGCCCTCTTGATTTTTGTAAAAAGGCCGTTTGCTGCTTATCATGCAATTTTGAATGATATACCGTTAGTAGATTAGCGGATTTTCGATTTTTTGCGGTTAAGTGATAATGGTTGTTGAAAGTTAAACAGAAACTATACAATCACTTGTTATACCTATAGGAGATTTAATTAGATTGCATGGAAATATTATCGATTATTAAGGAAATTGTTATAATCGGTGCAGCGATTACTGCTTCTATAGTTGCTGTAAAAGGTTTGAGTACCTGGCAACGTCAACTTAAAGGACAATCTGAATATGACTTATCTCGAAGAATACTAGTAAGCTTGTTTAAGTATCGAGATGCTATTAATGGCGTAAGAAATCCAGCAATGTGGGCCGATGAAATGCCTAGCCCTCCAGAAGAAAAGTCAAAAACCATGCATCCAGATCAGATCAGTTTTTATGGCACATCAAATGCCTATCAAGCCCGTTGGGATAAAGTTCAGGAGGAGCGAACCTCGTTATATGCAGACCTACTGGAAGCTGAAGCTATTTAGTTTCGCTAACCTAAAACTGACCCCCAAAAGAACAAAACGACAACCGAAAATTGCCCCCCCTGAGTGGTCCTCTGGTAAGAAGGATTGTAAAAAACATCAATCCTATGACTGGAGGCAGAAAG
>Ga0233437_1000715_pt1 | contig 71038 bp, 70 predicted proteins | sample SI_122_August201_FD_182714 | JGI IMG/M metagenome (GOLD analysis project Ga0233437, IMG submission 182714) | Seawater microbial communities from Saanich Inlet, British Columbia, Canada - SI_122_August2016_200_MG | ecosystem: Environmental > Aquatic > Marine > Inlet | place: Canada: British...
GTCACTCCACCTAAGCCATCTGGGCTAAATGTAATATCCCCGTCACTTCCAGAGGTAGTCTGGAGAGTCAGGGCCTCGCCCTCAAGGGTAAATGTTCCAGAAACAGAGCGAATCTTCGGGGAAACTTCGCCTAAAACTATATCACCTACGTCATTCATAGTCACAATGGTGTTGACCGTGGCTGCTCCAGAGGCATCAATGGGATAACCCTGCACTGTCTCGGCATTCAATGCATAGGCTACAGTTCTAATAGGTTGCCTGGGAGTCAAGGTCTCACTCTCGACTAAAGCTTCCAACCAAATGTTGGCATTCTCTGAGAAAACGCTTGAGCCAATCTCACTCCCACAGTCATCACCTAAGTTAACCGTAAAGATGCCGTCTTGATCTGGAGTGACCGCACAGGTAGTTGAATCCCAGAGGCTACTACCACCAGAAAGAGCATCATATAGATAAAAGCGCATATTAGTACTACTAGTGACAGGATTTTGAGCTGTGTCAGTCAAGCGACCTTGGAAGGACAAAACGCGGTTGGGTCGAGTAGGAGTGCTGGGATAAGCAAAGGGACTTGAGGTCTCAACGAATAGTTGACGATAACCAAAGTAACCCAACCCCATAAAGACTAAGACTATAAAAGCTAGGTTCAAGTAAGGTAACAGCCAGCGTCTAGTCTGGGCGGGGACAGTTTGCTTGACGCTATTAGTTAATTCGCGGAGTTTTTTCTTCAGGCCAAAGCGTTGATTTTGGCCTACAGCAGGTTTCACTACAGCTACACCAGGTTTAAACTGAGCTGTAGATGGTTTAGTTTCGGGTTTAATTTCCAAAATCTTAGCCTTGATCCCAGAGAGAGATTGAACCGAAACCTGGTTCATCCACTTGAGGTCTTGGTTTAGTAAGCCATCGGTTTGAAGCCACCACCCAAATTGGGAGATGCTGGAGAGCTTTCTTGTGACTGAAGACTCTTTGAGTCCTTTCTCAAGTTGATACTGTACAAACTCGGCGAGTTTGGGTTTTGTAAATAAAATTTTCAGCTGTCCTGTTTGGGAAAATCGCACATATTGGCGGATATCAGAGCGATAATTTCTAATGGTAGCTGATGAGCAACCATCTCGCTTTGCTGCCAATAGGTATTCATGGAGGAAAACATTCGCCTGGTGAGGAGGAAAGTCTTTGACAAACTGAGTCAAAAGATTACCAACTTGGGGTGCTACGTTGGTATTGAGTTGGGTCTCAATTAAGAACTGTCTTACTTCCTCAACATCCCATCGAGTGTAGTCACTTTTCCAACCCAGTAACTTGAGGTAGAGAGATTCTGCCTGCCGGGCAATCTCCCCAGTAACGTAGTTTTGGGTTAGAAACGTTGAAAAACTCTTTTGAAGGCTAGTTAGATATCGTTGTGTGGCAGGCATCGTTTTTTTGGTGTGTCTAAATGGCTTCACCAGATTCATTAGACACGTTTTTGGGTATGAGATCAGTTTAGGTAACTTGGGGTGGGGCGTCAAGACTCGAGAAAGACTAGAGAAAAGTGTCAATATCTAGTTTTTACACACCCAACCGATAAATTTTTCTACTGCGGGAATGGTTTTTAAGAAAACCAATACTTATTAACCCCTATCAAACTACTCAATCTTGCACGCGAGCGGGTGCATATATAGTCATGACGATATTTAGGGGTAGGTTTTACCCATATTTATCTACTTGTTAATCTAGTTAGAAACCATGTAGTATGTGAAGTAGAATATAAACATTAACCTTCTACCTCGAGCATGAAGTAACAATGACCTAGTTTAGTATGTTTCGGGTGTAGTCAATTGTGGAAAAATAACAAAAGTTATTAACAATGAGCTAGATATAAATAAAGCAATATTTATGATAAATATTTAGATCAAGACTAGAGAATAACCCGAACATGAAATTAAACACTCAAAAATTATTAACTTGGCTCTACTTACCTAAAGATGATCAGCGTCGATTGACTACATATAGTGAGCTGGAGCTGTTGTTGCCAGAGATGACCAGTGGCGGCCGACGTTCTTCAGTTCATTACTTGACTCAAAAGCTGTTAATCAGAACTGAACGCATTGGAGATCAGACTCACATTAGCTTGACTCCTCATGGTGTTGACGCTTTAATAGCTCAGTTTCCGGCTTTTAACGAGACTCTTCAGCAGTGGCAAGGTGAGTGGTCGGTCTTGATCTTTCGGAGTGGTCCTAAGGGTGACTCACACTTTAGATATCTACGCCAACTGTTACTAGATAATCATGCTTTTAGTCTCAGTAGGGGTGTCTATCTTTATCCAGGGGAGTTTCCAAGCCAGATTACAAATGTCTGCAAAGAGATGTATGTGGGAGCAGTAGTGATAGTTTCCACTCACCGATGGATGTTTGGTGATGAGCGTCACATCGTTAACCAACATTATTTGTTATCGGATCTCTCAGAAGTTTACTCTGGTGTTAGCAAAGAAATAAATCTACTGCTAGAGTTGAAAAATAACCAAAAAAGGTTGACAAAGAAGGCACGATTGCAGATTTATTCGGTGTTTAATCGCTTATTTAATGTTCTAAGCACTGATCCTGGTTTCTTACATCATTACTACCCCCATGTTCCAACTGTTTTAACACTTTTAAAACAACTCCACTCGATCACAGACACTGATTAGCGGTGATCTTCGCCTTTTATTCATTAGTAAATAGGAAACATGATTTACTTTGATGGCTTTTGTTTAATTTCGGGCTAAAGTTATTATGTCTAATTCGGGTTTACTGTTTTTAACAAAAGTAGTGAGTATTTTGATCTAGAAAGCAAAGTTTGTAAGCTATTTTAACTAATTGCAGGAATAATCTACCAGGCTTTACGGTAATAATTCAGGAATCATGCAATAATAGATAAATTTGATAGGGTGAAGGTATTTTCGTGCGAAAATGGTGCGGAAATACTATCGGGTTATTTCTGGATTGCTTTATAAGTTCATTTTCCATATATAGTACTTAGATGAAAATTTTCTCAAGGCCAATGAGCTTTAAGCTCTTGGCTATTTGGTTAATTCTAGCAATAGTTTTACAACCCCTGATGGTGCTAGTTTTTCCTGCCCAAGTTTATGCGGCTGGCAGTGTGAGTGATAGTTATGCTGATAGCTCTAAAATTGATGGCGCTAATTCATCAAATCAACTAGTTGCCAGTGGTCAAGTTCAAATAAATACTTCAAACGGTAATTTTTTTGGTGATGGTTCTGATGGAGATGTGACAATTTCTTCGAGTACTAATTTATCATCTTCGACAGATGGAGACATGGTAGTTAAGGAATACAATTCTTTAACTATCAACTCTAGCAGAACTCTGACGGTTTCAAATCGTAATAAGGGTCTTTTCATTTATGTTAAAGGTAATGCCGTTATTAACGGCTCTTTGAGTATGTCTGCTAGGGGTGCGAGTGTTAATCCGACAACAGCTGGTGTTTCTTCAACTGGATTGCGTTTACCCATGATAAAGTCTGGTCAAACATCTACTTTAGCAGCAGCAGATTTTTCTGGTGCTGGTTCAGCTGTTATTAGTGCAGTCTCTAATCAACCAGCTATTTCTGGCAATGGAAAAATTTATACTGTTGATCGAACTGGAAACTCTGGAGGTAATGGTGGTGATGCCAGTGCAGACCCAAATTACTCTGGATATCCTGGGAGCACTGGAGGTAATAAATCTGGTGGTGGTGGTGGTGGTGCGGCTGGAGGAGGTGCAGCCGGAACTAATGTTACTCGTGGCGCAGCCGGAACTTGTTTTTCTGGTGGTTCTGGCGGTGGTGCTCAGTACCATAATGCTGGCTATCAGAACTATTCTACTAGTGTTGGTGGAGCTTATGGAGGAGCTGGAGGTAACGGATCTCTACAGGGTGTTTATGTTGGTGGTTCTTATGCTGCTGGCGGTGGTGCAGGTAATAATGGCGGTAATGATTACGATGGAGTTGCTGGAACAGCTAACGATGGAGGTAACGGGACTGGTGGTCTTCTTTATTTAATTGTAGGCGGTAATTTAACTATAGGGTCTGGGGCCACAATTCAAGCTAATGGAGTCGTTGGTGGTTCTAACAACTACTATGGTGGTGCCGGTGGTAGTAGTGGTGGCGGTGCTGTTACTGTTTTGTACGCTGGCTCTCTTTCTAATAGTGGCACTGTCCAAGCCAGCGGTGGTGCAGCTGCTTATGGCGGGTCACATGGCCGACCAGGCGGTGCTGGTGGTGCTGGCATGGCTGTTTTAGAGCAAGTTGATGCTGCTGTTACTTCTTCAACTATTCAATCCACCAATCTTCTCTCTGGTGCTTCTAATGTCAGCCCGATCAGTAGCTATGTATACAATCTCTCCTCTAAGCCAGCTGGCTCGGTGGCTATGATTCAATTTTCTCAAAACGGGAGCAGTTGGTATAACTCCGCTGGAACTCTAGATGGGACAGATACTTTAACTACTGGAGTAGATAACTCGATTGATTTATCAAGTCTGAGCTGGTCAGGTTCTAATTTTTACTATAAAACTAGTTTCACTGCTAATAGTGGTGGGCAATCTCCAGTCATGGATGATATTCAAGTTAATTATCTCCAAGCGCCAACTGCCCCCACTATTGGTGGTGCTTCAGCTCTTTTAACCACTAGCATAAGGTGGAATTTCACTGATAACTCAGGTGATGAAACTGGTTATAGAGTTTTTGATACTGGGGATACACAGCAAGTTCAGTGTGCCACAGCAGATATTAGTTACTGTGATGAAGGAAGTCTGACTGCAAATACCTCATATACCAGGAAGGTAGCTGGGTATAACGGTGATGGTAATGGGCCGTATTCCAGTACAGCTAGTAAATACACTCTTACTGGAGATCCCACTCTTTCATTTGGATCACCTACTACTTCTACCGTAGTCCTAAATGCTGGTAACACTAGCAATGTCGCCGAGGGTACTTCTGGAATCTACTTTGACTGTACTAGTGCTAGCTGTGATACCGGGATTAACGCTTGGGTACAAGCCACTACTGATACAGCCACGGGATTATCAACCAATACTCAATATACCTTCCAGGTCAAAGCTAGGAATGGAGACAGTACAGAAACTAGTTACTCATCTACCTCCGATTCATACTCTGCTATCGAAGTGCCAACTCTTGCTATTGATGCTGTAACTACCACCACCGCAGACCTATCTGTGTCAGGAGTATCTAACGTTGGTTTAGGTACGTCAGGGGTCTACTTTGACTGCACTAGTGCCAGTTGTGATACCGGGATTAATTCTTGGTTACAGACCACCTCTGATACCGCGACTGGTCTTTCTCCCAACGTTCAATATACCTTTCAAGCTAAGGGAAGAAACGGAGATAGTACTGAGACTAGTTACTCATCTACATCTGACTCATATACCTTAGCTGCAGTACCTAGTGCTCCGGGGACTGGCAATCCGCAAACTACTACCATTGATGTGACTCCAGATAATGGAACTAATTCTGCTAGTACTGAGATGGTGTTGTACAAAGAAACTGGGGCTAGTTGTGATGGCTCGGGGGGGTCATATATTGCTGCTAATGGATCTGACAATGGAGCTACTCCAGTTTGGCAAACAGAGAGCTCTTGGGGGACAGTCACTGTCTCTGGACTATCTGAATTTACTCAGTACAGTTTTTGTACCAAGGCTAAGAACGCTGATGCTATTGAAACAGCCTACAGCAGCGCGGGAACAACCACCACTTCAGAATCTGATATTCCTAGTATCTCCTCAGTGGATACTGTAGCGGGTGATGCCAGTGCCACTTACTATGACAATACCAATGATTCATCGACAGTGGTTGCTTTCACTTCTACAGACGGGGCAGGAGGAGGAGTAGATAATTGTAAATGGCATACTTCAGATGTGGCATATGACTCGATGAGTAATAGCTGTGGGTCAGCTTCTAGCTGTACAGTAAATCTCTCGGGAGAAGGGGACAAGACGATATATATTCGTTGCCAAGATATTTACTCCAACAAGATGAGTAGTTCTCAACAAGTAGATTACACCATTGATGCTACAGATCCGACTAATTTGTCATCAAGTAACTCATCAGCCAGCTGGACTAACTCTAAACCCACAGTCACGGTTTCTACTCCAGCTGATGCCACTGCGGGGATGAATGAGATTCGATATGTGTGGGATACGGATACGCTGGGTGCAGATTGTAGTAGTGGGACAATTACTTCGGCAGTAGCAAACTTGACAGGCACTTTAACTGAGGGCAGTCATGTGCTTTACATGTGTGCCAGTGACAATGCTGGTAATGTGAGTACCTGGAATGGAGCGTATAAATGGGATAACAGTAATCCATTAATCAATATCACTACTCACGCCCTTACTGCTTATCGATCAGCCAATATCCCAGCCAAGATTCAAGGGACAGCAAGTGATGTGGTCTCAGCTGTGGCTAGTACTGCAGTCTCTGTCTACAACGGAGCTCTATATTGGTCTGGAGCAGCTTTTGATAGCATTTCTCAGGTGTGGTTAGGAGCTACTGGGACAGATACATGGGAATATACTTTTGCTCCAAGTAGTGACGCAGAGTACACTCTTCAATCTCGCTCTACCGATAGCGCAGGGAACTTAACTGCTTCATCCACCACAGTCTTTATCTATGACACAGCCAGTCCAACAGTATCTGTCACTGAAACTAACACCCCTAATACCGCTGGGGCTGCTTTGTCTTGGACAACTAATGAAGCTACATCTACCCAAGTAGAGTATGGGACAAATACTAGCTATGGAACTACTACTAGTGAGTCTGATACTTCTCCTAGAGTTACTTCCCACAGCATTGCTTTGACTAGTCTGCAGAGTTGTACAAATTATCATTATCGAGTTAAAGGTAGTGATGAAGCTGGTAATACTTTAACTGGAGATGATCAGACCTTTACTTCAACTGGATGTACGGGGTCATCAACTGTTGAAACACAGGTAGAAGAAACAGTTACTACTGCTAGTGGTGGGACAGTGGAATTAGAAGAGAGTGGGAGCACACAAGTGTCCCTAACAATTCCACCTAGCTTTGCAGGCTCTGATGCAGATTTCCAGATGAAGAAGTTGGATAAGGAGACAGTTATTCTTACTACCTCTACACCTGATGCGGCTAAAGAAGCCATTGGTGATCATGTCTATCAACTCGATGCTTTAACTAGTCCTACTGAGCGGGTAAGTAGCTTTGACCAAGCCATTACGGTGACTATGAACTACACCGATGCTCAAGTTGTTGGCTATGATGAGTCTACCTTAGTCATTTATCGTTGGGATGGAAGTGCTTGGTATGAGTTGGATAGCTGTGTTGTAGATACAGATGCTAATACAGTCAGTTGTACTACTAGTGAGTTTTCAACGTTTGTTTTGTTTGGAGAGTCTAATGTAGCTGGAGTTTCAAATGGAATAGATAATCAGGCATGCAGTGGATTGGCTCCAAGTAACAAGGCTCCTTGGATCTATGCTGCAATCCCTGTGGGACCAAATTCGCTTCAACTCTATTTCACCGATGCAGATAAGCCGGTCAAGGATTATGTGCTGCAGTTTGGGACAGAGCCAGGAAACTATATCTATGGCTCACCCAACATTGGCACTTATGGCCAAAGAGTTTACACAGTTACCAACTTAGAGCCAGGGGTGGATTACTATTTCAGAATTACGGCGGTGAATGACTGCTATTTACCAGGACCATGGAGTAATGAGATACGAGGTAATACTTCAGCTAGAAGAGGCGTGTTTGTGAGTCAATCAAGCTATGATAGCCAGGGTCAGGTTCAAGGAGTGACGGCAGAGGAACAGGAGCTAGAGACGGGTGAGGTAGATGGCGAGGAGAAGGTGATGGATGATTATCAGCAGGTTGAGTTGGACGAACAGCCACAGGCTCAGAGTGAATCCAAGAGAATGGACTTTAGTGATGTGATTAATGGGATTAAAAAAACCTTTAATAGATTTATGGAGAAGATTTTTAGAAATAATAGTAATAATGAAGCCGCTCAAGTTATTAGGTCATCCAGACTGGCTTATTATTAATTTTTTGCTGATTCTAGGGTAATGATGAGGTGTTTTTGCTCTTGAGTTGCATCAAGATCATGTCTAGTTATTGGCTGCCCGTTTTCGACCCAGATAAATCCTGGCTTAGTAACAGCAAGTAACAACTGTTGTTTGGGGAGGTAAGCAGAGAACGAGCCATCAGTGTTGGTTTGGGTTAGATTAGCAAACTGGTGTACCTCTGTGTCTACTGTGGCGATTATGGCGTTTTCTAGAGGTTGACCGCTGGTATCGATGGTGTTGCCGGTAAGACCAGGGGTTTTAAACCAGTAATTAGCCTTAAAACCAACTTGAATGATGTAACTACCAAACACCAACCAGTTCCAGATAGTAGGAAAGATAATAGTCAAGATTCCAGTAGTGATAAACAAGGGGAAGAAAAGGGCCGAGTAGAGTTGATTAAACCAGAGCAAGGATCGCTTAGTGTTTTTTACCAGGTCAATGGGAATCAAGTACAACATCTGATTTTTGGCCGGATACTTTCCTAGCACTTCAAAGGTTTCACCTTGATAGAACTCGTGATTAGTCAAGTATGCAGGTCGAACTTGAGTAGTGGGGAAGTGATGGTCGGGGTGAGAAATAACCAACTGATACTTGCCTGGCTCTAAGATGAGACCTCGATAAATACCACTTTTATCTGTTACAACCAAGTCGATGATTTCATCATTTTCATCTCTAACCTCTACTAAGGCAAAGGGAACTCCTTGATGGGTTTGACTGTCGTAGACCAATCCCTGCGGTTTTCCAGCAGGTAGCAAGCGCAGTGCTTGTAGGGTTCTCCAGATTAAACGGGGTGAAAGGTCTTTGCCAAAACGATTCAACATGGCTAGTAAAGCTAATAGGCCTATTAGGGCTAGCAATAGCAGGGCTGAGATGGGAAATAAATTGGTTGCGGTTGTAACCATGTACTCCCTAGTTTCAACTGGAACCCTGGCTACAAGAGCCTTGAGTGGGGCTGGGAGGCGTTCAATTGTTTCCTGAAGAATCTCGTGAGCTATCTCGATGGGTGGAAGAAAGGAAATAGCGATTAATGGTTCTGGTGGAGGGCTAGTTGGCGGCGGAGGTGGACTGGGGCTAACGCCAGGACTTGGGGAAACTCCGGGGCTGGGACTAGGGCTGGGCGATGGACTTGGGGAAGCGGGTGGAAAAATAATGATTTTAGAGTTGATAATAAACTGGACGTCGTTCAAGACACTAACTAGCCCAGCCTGATCAGTGATGGTGAAGTCTAGAGTCATGATAATATCTCGAGGAAGAATTCCTAGTTGTTGTCCCCAAATACCGTTAACATCAGTGGTATTGGTAAAGGTTTGGGTTGGGTCTCCAGGGATAGTGACAGTTAAGACCACGGTGCTATTAGCTTCGCCGCTCCCAATCAATTGAGGCTCATTTTCATCAAGCTCAATCGGATCTTCAGGTACGGTGCTGAGATCTTGAGCTGAAATAGAAGTTGGAACTTCACCGATTTGAGTTAGGACAAAACTGGGTGCCTGAGTATCGACAGTGAAGTTCCAAGTAGCTGAGTCACTACCATTTTCGAAGATATCAATAGCGATGATCTTCCAAGTGTGAGTGCCGTCTGCAATCAGCTCTTTGACCTGCAGGGTGTAGTACTCAGTAGCTTCATCGTAATCAAGGGTAAAACGAGAGGTCTCAGCGTCATTGGGAGGTATATCTGTGATCAGCACAGAGCCGTCAACCAAAAGCTCATATTCTTTAATTCCGTTAAGATCTGTGGAGCCTTTCCACACAAAAGTGACATACCCAGTAGTGACATAGCTGTTATCTGCTGGAGAAATTAAGATGGGCGTTGTGGGGGGAATGTTATCGGGAACTCCAGCTGTAACGGTGATGTTTTCAGTCTTAGGGTCAGCATTGGGTGAAGACTGAGCCTGAACTGGAGCAATGACCGAGAATCGAGAGAAAACAAGAAAAAAGCCGAGTATTAGGGCAGAAATAAAAGACATTCTAATCGAGTATAGCTGATATTAAATACTTAAGAAAGGTTTGTAAAAAGTATTTATATCAATTGCTGTAATAAAAATCGTTTATTGTATTTTAACCATGTTAGTTTTGTTGAAAAATCAACAAAAATGTTGGAATTTCAACAAAGTCGATCTGTCCCATTTTGTATTTAAGAAATAGGAAATGAGTTTTTATGTCGCCTCAATACAATCGAAAACCACATTTAACTCGTATTATTATCCGGTTTTTTAATGAATCAGAGGTGGCCTTGTTAGCTGCTAGGCAAGGCATATTCAATGCGAATGCCTTTTCCAGGATTATTCAACCTCAAGTTGAAAAAATAACTCATAAAAAAGTTAGCGTTAAAGTTATCAGCACGATTCTTTTGAGGTACTTAAAAAATAAGTCAATAGAGTTTTCTTTTCCAGAAATTCCTATTAAAGAAGTCCAAGAATGGGGTTCAAGGCATAGCTATTCGATGATCAAAGTTAAGTTTAATCAGCAACATTCAAGTAGATACTATGCGATTTTGGCTAAGCTAGCGATTCGTGATATAGAGATTGTAAAATTGTCTATTTCAAATGGAGTTTTAACCATGTTAGTTGATGAGCAACAGGCTGGCTTGGCATTAGTAGCTTTAAGAAGTTTATTAAAAAAGAAGCGCAAATTTAACTAGCTTAACTCTCAAATTTTTTAAGCTTTTCTTGCTCTAGTTCAGAAACCTTACCTTCCAATATTTCTATCTTGGACTGTTGGTCTCCGCGACGGTGTTGGAGGTGACGCCGAACCACAATGACAACAACTATGATTACTAATAAGACAATCAGGACTGCCATGAGCAAGGTAACTGGTAATAGCCAGAAGGTAGTAGTAGTCATAGCTAATTGACCAGTAGAGCCGTAGCTCATAACTGCTTTGGCAGTATATGGACCAAAGCCCCAAATTCGATCCCATTCACCTTCAAAATCTCGAGCGATAAAGGGGAAGACATTTTTAGTGGTCATCTCGATAGTCTCAACTTTTTTGCCAAATAAGTTGCGGATCTCAACTCCAATCTGGGGGCTAATATGAATATCTGATTGGTTATCAACGGTAAAGGAAAATGGCACTGGTCCATATTCAGAGAACTTGGGGAATGTTAGCTCCCTGATAAAGGCAGCTTCATTGATTGGGCCATCCACCATTACATAGAGTAAAGTGCCCACTCGCTGATTTAGGCTGGCTGCTGATTTAGGAAGAATAGAGAATTCTGGGTCAACATCAGCGCCACCAGTATTGGGCTGATGGGTAATCATAGCGTAATGACCACCAGGTAGAGCATCAGCTGGAGCTTCTATAATTACGTTGACCACGGCGATATCTCCTGGCTCAACTACCTGGACGCTAGGCGTTAGTATTAACCAAGAGGCTAGGCTCCAACGATTAGACATTTCACCCTCGATCGCAATGGGTGTTTCGCCACCTAGATCTACAATAAAGTCTTGTGCTAGCGTCTGAACTGTTAAAGCTTCTGAGCTGCCATTTCTAACTCGAACGCTGGTTTGAATCTTCTCACCCGGTTTGATTTTCAGTGTTAGATCTTCCCCTAAGCGAGGTGGGATGGCCGTGAGTGATGATTTGGCTAAAGCTGCAGACTGAGCAAAGGCAGTTTGAGCTGAAAAAAGAAGTGAGAGGAGGGCGATGATGAAAGGGGCAGATTTTTTCATGGTTTATTTCATCTAAAATGTTGCCGTAGCGGTGTAAGTAATATGATTTTCATAATTTCCAGCTGCAGTTAGTGATGAGGGAATCATGCGGTAGCAAACAAACAGATTTTCGTTGTCAGCGACGGTGTTGCTGCCAAAAATTGCTTGAGCGGCTTCACCATCTTCAGTGTCTGCAAATTGCTTGGCGCAAAAGCTAGCTCCAGAGCAAGCACCGCTGCCTTCATCATAATTAAAGGCCTCAGCACTGCCGTTGCTAATAGAGCCGTTAGAGTCATAGAGAGAATAGGCAAAACCTTTAGTGGCATTAGCATCCCACTTATCAAAAGCTGTGTGACTCATAGTGGTAGCGTCTCCCTTGGAATCGGGAACGCAGTCAGGATTGCTGGCAGCAGTAGGGTCACCAGCACAAGCCCCACCACTTCGCCCCATTTGGTCATTAGCAATTGCAGTCACGCTGTAGCCATTAGTGGCATTAGTGGAGACAGTTAAGGTTTGGGCAGCATCGGTAAATACATCGAGAGGAATGTCTCCAAAAGGTACGGACGCAGCTGTGGTTTCCACATCTGTAGATGTACCACAGGCGGAAACTCCCTTAGCCACAGCTAAAATATTAAAAGTAATTTGAGCCGGGACAGAGGCTGTAACTTTGACGGCTTCGATTATACCTACACCTACAGCTGTGGAGTCTTGGACAGCAAAGTCACTATTGAGGTGCTGCACAATAATATTGTGAGAGTCAGCTACGCCAGTAGTATGACTACCCTCAGGAGCAGGATTAATAAGGGCGCCAATCACAATAGCATCATTGGAAGAAGCATCGAAAGCTGTGCCAACTGCACCCGTGCCAGAATAAGCACACTCAAAGACATGATAGTCAACACCAGCAATGGTTTGAGTGGAAGCGGTTGCTGTTCCTGTCACAAAATCATAAGTGGCGGTGGCATTACTGGGGCAAGTGACGGTTGGAGCAGAATCAGTCATGTCAAAGTAACCACCATCTGGAATACCATCAGCTGAGGCCCCATCATCAGTTAAAGCAGGAACTAAAACCCGGAAGCGACCATTGGCAATAGCATTAGCGGTGGTGAAACGTACGGTTTGAGTAGCGGACTGAGAAGAAATGACATCGTCGGCTGCATCGGCATCTCCAGCTGCTAGGGCACTAGTGACGGAGATGGTGGAGAGCGAGCTGGTGCTAGCAACAGTATAAGAACCTAAGCTGCTAGTTTCACCGATACGCAACACATCTCCTTGGACTAATTGAGCAGAGGAAGTAGAAGGATAGTCACCAGCATCAGTATCAATGATGACAATAGATGAGCCAGTACTATTACCAGCCCCCAAGGCACCACGGAATGAAAGCCGAGGATTAGAGAGGGTAACGGAAACACTAGTTAAGCTGTCTGCCTGACTTTTATCTGCCACCACAGCTGCTCCAACAGAGAGCAAAACAGCCAAAATGACTGCGATGGTTTTTTTATTGATAAGAAATGTCTTCATAAGTAGTTTTCGTCACCGATATAACTGTCCAATTATAACTAGCATTAGAAGTATGATCCATTTTTACTCCGGGTTCAAGAGTCTATTTTCTTGATGTATATCCAGCAAACGATCTCAAAGCTTTTTATGTTTATTCTGGTCAAGTTTATTAATGAAAACATAAAGTCCCACTCCCAGTCCTAGTAATCCAATAACTGATAGGGGGAGAGCGATGACTGTTTGAGTGCGTTGGTGAAGGGCACCGTTGGGTTGGTTGGCGCTGGAAATCTCAACTGTGACTTCATAGGGTCCGATTAAAAATGGAGGTTTGTAGTTGAGCTCTTCGAAAATCACCTCATCTTCTGGGTTTAGCTCATCTGGATCCTGAAATGTAGCTCGTATTTGTCTAGTGCTATCAGCCAAAACTACATCTGGATAAACATACCAGTGCTTAAGCTCTTTGCCAGACCAAGCATGATTGAGACGGATTTGGCCAGTGACAGCGGCAGCATTGCGGCCAGTATTTTTAACAAGAGTCTCAAAATTAATTGAGGCAAAACTGTCTACAATTCTGGGAAGTTTAATTTTTTCTATTTGTAGTTCACCTTGATTATCAAAATCACCTTGAATTGACAAAATCATATTGCTGGCGACGGCTCCTGATGCTTGGGCGCTCCCACCATCAAAGACTACAGTTGTGTCTGGAATAGCGGTCATGACTAAAGAGAGAGGATACTCATCTTTTTTAGAGTGAAGGGGAGGATTGATTTTAACCACCAACTCGACTTGGGAGTCTGGCTTGAGTAAGAATGGTGTTCCTAGTTGCTTGTCTAGATTTTGTAGGCTGACGTACTCTAGTTTGGAGGGTTTTTGTAAGACTGGGGTGCCAGTTAAACCATCGGTGGTGAAGTCGACTAGCTCTGGCATAACTTTGACTGCAACTTTACCATCATATTTAAGTAAAACTCGATGGGTTATCTCAGTACCTGGTTTAACCACCAGGTAGGCGGTAGGGGGGAAGACAGTTAGATCTAAGTCTGGGTCGAGGGTTTGAGCATGAATGGGAGTAGTGCTGTTGGTGAAGAAAAAGGTGGCCAATAGAATTATTGAGATGAAATGCGACATTTAGCTTCAAGTATAGTCAAAATTTAGAAAGGAAAAAAGCAGGTAGTTTCTACTCTTCTTCCTTGATTCTGGATGGGGGGTGTCAAAAACGAGTCAAAAAGTAGGCAAAAAGTGACCAAAAGATGTCCTAAAAGAGGACAATTTGCCCATAGGGGTCTAGAAAGAATGGAATAGAAGGAATGTTCACTCTATATTCTAAATTCTAATTACACTTCTAGTAGCCTTACTTTGTAATATTCAGTTACATGAAAAGTAAAACCAAGGTAAAAGTTCAAATAAGGTTATCTAGAGAAGATAAAAAAGCTGCTCAAGTTTACGCCCAAAAACTTTACGGAGTAACGCTTAGTCAATTATTGAGAATAATAGTTAAGATGCTAATTGATGAAAAACTAGAACTAGTAGCAATAAACATTAAGCGTGATGGAGCTGGCAATGTATTGTATTAGTACCCAGGTACGGCTACATAAACTACACCGGTTTGATAATTACCAGCAGCGATGGTGCCATCGATACCTACTTTGTAAGTAATAGTGCCTTGTTCGCTGCTAGCAATATCAGTGTCACTCATAATAACCTGCATGGCCTCAGCACCCGAGTCATCAGCAAATTGTCTGAAGTAGGTGCTGTCTAGAAAATCAGCTGCAGCATCATTGCCAGCAACATTAAAGCCAAAGCCGGGAATGTCTTGATTGGTCCAGACACCAGCAATAGCCTGGGTGCAAGTGCCGGCGTTGCAAGTGGTGTCGGGAATAGTGTTGGTGCCGTTGCTGTGAGTTAGCGGGCTTTGCTCGTAAGCGTAAATGGTATACCCGCCGGCACCCAGAGTTGTAATGGTTAACTTATTACTAGCACTATTGTGTACTCCAGCTGTAAGTTCCCCAAGATCAATAGCTACGTTATCAATACTAAAACCAAAGGTTTGAATCTGGTAAATATATTGAAAGCCACTCCCAATAAAGTAGTTAGAGCTACCGTAAGCCCCAAAGGGACCAGGTGCGGTTTGGCCGATGGTGTAAGTCAAGCCATAGCTGGCAGTTTCACCTCCACCAGAACCAATGTTAAAGTTGCCAAATTGGATCACATAAGAGTTTGATTCGAGGCGGTCTGCCCAGGCTGGACTAGCTAGTCGTCCTGCCAAAAATACTAAGAGTGGTCCGAGGATAATGAACCATTTTTTCATATTAATTAGCTGGTTTGATTTTGCTGAGTAATTTTTCAATCTCCATTTTGATCAAGTGCAGTTGCCCTTTAATTGAGCGAGAGTTATTGGGGTGTTCTAGGAGCTGTTCTAATTGAGTCATCTTAGGCTCGAGGAAGTTTGTCAAAAAGCTTTCTAATTGAAATTCTTCAGATTCGAGTTCTTGTAGCTGCTCTTCTTCTTCTTTAATAATGAGGCGATCTTTTATAACCTCTTCATGTTGAAGTTTGGCAAAGATGAAAAAGGCCATGATGATGGGTAAGGTAAGTAGAGAGACCAACTCATGTTGAACTAGATTGGGGGAGAGCCCGTAGTGAAATAGTACGATTAACATCGTGACAAAAATGCTAGTACCCACATGGCTAGAAAAAATTACAAAGAAAAGGTGAATGTAAGTGAGGGGGTAAAACCAAGAGGAGGTATTGCCGGTGGCTCCAATCAAGAGGAGAAAGGCCATAGTAGCAAGGATAGTCTCGACAGACATAAACGCTGGCAAGATATGCCAAGCCTTAGTTTTACTAACTCCTTTGACTAGAAAATAAAGTAGGCCAATCATTGCAAATGCCTGGAGAGAGTAGAGTTGGAGGCTGGGGATATGAAGCCACCAGTAAATTAGACCGATGCCAAGAGCCATGGAAGTGGTGTGAAAAGCGATTGAAAGGCGGGCAGACATAAAGACAGTATAGCGTGGAATGGTGATAGAATAAAGAAATTCTATGTCAGTCTACAATCACACCCAAATCGAAGAAAAATGGCAGCAGTATTGGGAAGAGAATAAATTATTTCTTCAGACTGAAAGCCAGGAGATCAAAGACATCAAAGACAAGATGTATCTCCTGTTCGCTTATGCTTACCCATCTGGATCTGGATTACATGTGGGGCACGTCGAGAGTAAAACAGCCCTAGATATTTTAGCCAGGTACTACCGAATGAACGGCAAAAATGTTTTCTTCCCTGTGGGCTGGGATGCGTTTGGTTTGCCAGCAGAAAACTATGCCATCAAGACCGGAGTACCTCCAGTAGAAACTACCAAGAATGCTATTAATACTTTTCGCCGTCAGATTAAAAGACTAGGCATTTCCTATGACTGGGCCAATGAAATAGCAGCTTGTCATCCAGGCTATTACAAATGGACACAGTGGTTATTTTTAGAGTTGTTTAAGGCTGGGCTAGCCTATCAAGACACCGGGATGGTGAATTGGTGTCCATCTTGTCAGACAGTATTGGCTAATGAGCAGGTGGTAGATGGAGCTTGTGAGCGTTGTGATACTCAAGTGACTCAGAAAGAGATGAAACAATGGTTTTTTAAGATTACAGATTACAAAGACGAATTAATTTCCGGTTTAGATCAAGTTGATTGGCCAGAGCCAACCAAGCAGCAGCAGTTGAACTGGATCGGCAAGAGTGAGGGTTTGAAGGAGAAGTGGCAGGTAAAAGATCTAGATATTACTCTAGAAACCTTTACCACTTGGCCTCACACTACTTGGGGAGCAACCTTTATTTTGGTAGCCCCAGAACACCCAGTAGTTAAAGAATTAACTCAAGGCACAGAGCACGAGGCGGGGGTGAGTAAATTTTGTCAGCAGTTGATTGATGAGAAAGCTGGTGGAGCAATTATTAAAGATAAAAAGGGTATTTTTACTGGGCGTCAGGCTATTAATCCGCTAACTGGTTGGGAGATGCCGATCTATGTCGCCAATTTTGCCATCATGGAGTACGGGACGGGAATTGTGAAAGCTTGCCCTGCTCATGATAAACGAGACTATGAATTTGCTAAAAAATACGACCTGAACATTGTGAAAGTGATTGATTCCGGAGATCCAGACCAGGGGGAGTGTTACCCAGGTGAAGGAACTATGGTCGATGCCGGTGATTTAACTGGCATGAAAACCGAAGATGCTCTAGAAAAAATCATCAAACAGGCAGTTAAAAAAGGCTATGGTGAAGAAATGACCACCTACAAGCTTCGCGATTGGTTAATTTCCAGGCAAAGATACTGGGGTACACCCATCCCAATTGTTTATGACCCAGAAGGCAAGCCACATCCAGTCAAAGAAGAACACTTGCCTTGGGAGTTACCCACTGATGTGGACTTTAAACCTACTGGCGAGTCACCACTCAAATCTTCTCAAGAGTTCAAAGAGCGAACCGAGAAACTCTATGGCAAAGGTTGGACACCGGAGTATGACACCATGGACACTTTTGTTGACTCAAGTTGGTACTACCTGCGCTATGTCTCTGCCAGGAATGAAGAGGTTTTTGCTAGTAAAAAGCAGCTCCAAAAATGGCTACCAGTAGATTTCTATATGATTGGCCCAGAGCATATTGTGCTACACCTATTATACTCGAGGTTTTTCACTAAGTTCCTACGCGATCAAGGTCACTTGAGCTTTGGCGAGCCATTTATGAAGATGCGCCATCAAGGAATGATCTTAGGTCCAGATGGTAAGAAGATGAGTAAGAGCAAGGGTAATGTGATTAATCCCGATGATGTAGTTGAGAAGTTTGGTGCCGATACCTTGCGAATGTACGAGATGTTCATTGGTCCCATCGAGGCTGACAAGCCTTGGGACGTGAGTGCTGTCTCTGGTAATTACCGCTTTTTAAATCGCGTCCACCAACTAGTGCAGACTAGATCAACTATGTCTAATGATCTGGAGATTGTGGTCCATGAGGGCTTACAACAGAAGCTCCATCAGACCATTAAAAAAGTCAGTCATGACATCCCAGCATTGAAATTCAACACTGCTATTGCGGCGATGATGGAGTTGATTAACGTCTGGGAGGCAGCGGTGAGAGAAAATGGCACCCCAGGGTTAATAAGCTCAGATGATGTTTTAAGCTTCATTAAAATACTGGCTCCATTTGCTCCCTTTTTGGCAGAAGAACTCTATCAAGAGATGGCCAAGAAAGACAAAAGTATTCATCTCGATACTTGGCCAGAGTGGAATGAGGATCTAGCCAGAGAAGAACAGGTTTCTATTGCAGTTCAAATTAATGGCAAAGTTAGGGGAGAAGTGAAGATAGCTCACGATCAAGTTGATGATAAAGAGTTAGTGCTAACAGCGGCTAAAGAGGTAGAGAGAGTTCGGGGCTATCTTGAGGGCAAGAAACTAGTTAAAGAGATCTACGTACCAGGTAAAATCGTAAGCTTGGTAGTTAAATAGCTAGCTTAGTTTAAGACTTCTCACTCCCTGTTCCAGACCCCCATAGGCAAATTGCCCCCCTTCTGGACGTTTTTCGGTCACCTTTTACCCACCTTTTGACCTCTTTTTGACACCCCCTCACCCAGAACCGAAGATGGTTTTATTTGTTGAGTGGGTCTCCCTTCATTCATACATCTTCTGAAACTATGGCGTGTTTTACTGGGATCATGTTTGAGGAAAAACCTCCTGCTTTATCCAAAAAACTATTTAATTGGCAGCTAGTTGTATTTACTGTTTTATCTTTGATTGGTTTGGTCTCTGTTATAGCTGGCTTCTATTTTTTAACTACCTTTTCTAACTCCAGCTGTTTTATTGAGGAAACCGCTTCAGAGGCTTCAAACTCGGCTTCATTGTCATTTTCCAGTGGGTTGATCTATGTAGATCTCGCTGGGGCAGTTAAGAAACCAGGAGTTTATCAATTAGCGGTGGGAAGTAGGCTGGCCACAGTCATAGATATGGCCGGTGGCTTTACTACCAACGCAGACCCAACCCACGTTTCCCAAGAATTAAACTTAGCTCAGAGACTAAATGATGGTGATAAAATCTATATTTTTTCTCAAGAAGAAAGGGCACATCAGCAAGATGCGGTCGAATTTTGTCAGGTGTTAAATAACACCTCTACTCAAGCCAATGGTCAAAATGAGTCGCAGATCTCGATCAACACTGCCTCTATTAAGGATTTACAGTCTCTTGAAGGGATAGGCGAGAAAAGAGCTGAGGAGATCTTAGCTGGCAGGCCGTATCAAAATTTAAACGAGTTAGTTGAAAGGAAAGTTTTGGCAGTCAGTTTGTTTAATAAAATTCAAAATCAGCTTAAATTATAACCTTCGGATCTTTTTAATGAGCTGTTTATAAGAATATGACTAAGATAAAACTATATATTTATATCATCTTAGTACTATTTATAGTTGCAAATATTATGCAAAAATTAATTATGACCCGAAAATATATAGATACTAATTTAATCACTGCTCGAGTTCTATTTATGAAAAACATGCAAAATTGCTATGTAAAAACCCGTAATTGGTCATTTTTTATTCCCAACTGTGATCAATACCGCGAGGGTGAGTTTCTTGAGGTTTCTGGCAGTCGAAGTGGTGACTCTGATAAGGGCTTTTTTCAGCTAAAAAGGTTGAAGGTTCAAGCTGTAAAGCGAATCTTCCTGAATCGATTTTCGGTAAAGCATTGGTGGAACAGAGCATTAGTTTTTATTTATCAACAAAAAGATGTTTTCCTCGAGAGAGGGCTATTTTATCTACCACCCACTCATGCTAGCCTGGTAGCAGGAATGGTTTTCGGCGGAACAGACTTTCTACCTCAAGAGCTTCAGCAAGCTTTTCAAGCCACTGGCTTGACCCATGTCGTCTCTGCCTCTGGTTACAATGTGTCAGTAGTGGCGGGGATGGTGTTGTTTCTACTTTCGAAAATTCTCTCTAAAAGGTTTTCATCACTGGCAACCATTTTTTTTATTTGGAGCTATGCAATAGCGGCTGAGTTGGTGGCGCCAATCATTAGGTCTTCAATAATGATCTCATTAAATTTAATTGCTTCACGGGTGTTTTTCAGACAATATAATTTATTATTTAGTTTACTTTTTACAGTATTAGTAATGCTACTTTGGGAGCCATTTTATGCCCAGAGTTTATCATTTTGGTTGTCAACTCTAGCCACCTTAGGCATAATCCTGGTTTTGCCGCTTTTAGAAGGCGAAGAGAGTTGGTTTTCTCGGCTAAGCACAGGCCATTTTAGCGACCAAAAAGTTTCCACCACTTCAAATGTTTTCCAAGAATCTTTTTTGGTTACTTTAGCTGCTCAGAGCTTAACTCTACCTCTAGTAATAACCGTATTTGGAGAGTTTAGTGTGCTTAGTTTTCTGACTAATACAGTGCTGCTATGGTTAACACCGCTGATTACCATATCTGGTTTAGGCCTGATGATGGTAGGTTTTTTGCTTTCACCTTGGCCAGGTTTATGGCAGTTTTTAGCTCCAACACTGGGCTTGGTGGTATGGCTCCCCACAGAGCTATTTATCTCGAGTGTGGGGTGGTTTGGGCAGTTTAAATGGGGCTTGGTCAAGTTTTCTTTGCCCTGGTGGGCGGTGGGGATGTGGTGGGGTATGCTGGGGATAATTGTCTTGAGGAAAAAATGCTACGCCCACTAGTAACCAGTCTACTAAGTTTAATGATTCTGATGGGTCAGATCTGGAGATCTTGGCCAGATGAGTATACACACTTGGTGTTTTGTGATGTTGGTCAGGGTGATGCAACTCTTATTACCTCTGGATTCACTCAAATGTTGGTTGATGGCGGTCGAGGAGAAGAAGTGCTGTCATGTTTGGAAGAGCATATGCCATTTTGGGACAGAACCATTGAGCTAGTAGTGGCCACACACGCTGATGCTGATCACATTGGTGGATTGGATGCAGTTATTCAACAATACGATGTTTCACAAATCGTTAGCACTCAGTTTGTCAAAGACACCCAAACCTTTCTTGAGTTCAAAGAGGAGGTAGAACAAGAAGTGATTGCTGGTGCAGTTCTAAAAAAGCCGATTTTGGGACAGCAGATGAGATTTACTCAAGAAGAATACCTGCTTAACTCAATCAAAACATATCAGCGACCCACGGTAGTTCTTTCAACCCTTTCACCTCAAGCAGACCAAGTTGGCTTAGCTGTGGAAAACTCTCTAAAAACCGAAACAAATCTATCGGACTCAAATAGTATTTTTGGATCATTATTAGCTGAAGACTTTGACTACAATGATCTGTCTGTCGTGCTATTTTTACAGTTAGGTCAAGTTAGAGTTTTACTAATGGGAGACATGGAACGTGAAGGTGAGTTAGCATTGATAAATGCCAATTTGTTACATGAGGCAGACATTTTAAAAGTCGGGCATCACGGGGCAAAAACTAGTACTAGCACTGATTTTTTAGAGCTAGTCAGACCCGAAACTTCGGTTATTAGTGTCGGTAAAAACAATAGTTATGGACACCCATCTCTTGAGGTAATTAATAGTTTGATGCAGTTTGATAGTAGGGTTTTGCGCACTGATCAGCTGGGAACAGTTGAAATAGTGAGCGATGGCGAGAAATATTGGTTGATGGAGGACCGATTTTAAAGCTTTTAGTTAGTTAAAATTCAATTGGATCGCTTAATAATATTTTTTAAATTTATTATTTGTTTTTTTCTTAGGTAGTGGGGTTGTTTTAAATAAGGGCAATGAATTGTGGTGAAACATTTTCATTTTGGTTTAGTGAGCGATCTTTCTCCATACTGCGACAACTATATCAAAGTTGCGATCTAAGCCGTTGGTGAAGACAACCCGAAGCTGGTTTGGGAAATTATGCTTTTTAGAGTACAAAATATCTTGAGTAAACTAAGGTTTTAGTAAAACAAAGAAAAGTAGTATTGAGTAATAAAGATGTTCAAAAAATGGCACTGAAATTAAGGGGGTAAAGTCCTATATTAATCTGATGAAATTTGACTGAATTTAGATAGTTTTTTTATTTAATTCCACAGAGGGGGTAGTCAAAAAGTAGGCAAAAAGTAGGTAAAAAGTGACTAAAAGAACGTCAAATGTAGAGCAGAATGACTACCGGGGTTTGAAACAAGGTAATAGAGCTCCAATGGTATATAATTTGTGGAGATTATCACAAAGGAATTATGCAGGTTATTGATAAGTTGCAAACATACTTAAAAGAAGCGCTAGTTAAGCTAGAGCTGCCATTAATTGAGCTTCACCTTGAACACCCAGCCGATTCTACTCACGGTGATTATGCAACCAATGTGGCGATGACACTATTTAGTCAGTTAAGCGATGAGCAAAAAACGGATTTTAATAGTCCACGACAATTAGCAGAAAAAATTGTGGCTACTATTCAAAACCCCACAGAGTTGGTTGCTGCTATCAAAATTGCTGGCCCCGGCTTTATCAATTTTACGCTTTCCGAACACTTTCTACTTGAAGAGCTTAGTAGGGTTTTGACAAAAAGTGATCAATTATTGCCCCAAATTAACTCGGGGAAAAAGATGGTGGTGGAGTTTACAGATCCCAATCCATTCAAACAATTTCACATTGGTCACCTTTACAGTAATACTGTTGGAGAAAGCATCTGTCGCCTCCTAGAGGCTACTGGCGCAGAGGTGCGTCGCGCTAACTACTTTGGCGATGTGGGCATGCATGTAGCCAAGAGTATCTGGGGTATGCGAGAAAAAATCTTTCATGAGCGGGAAGAGTCGATTGCTCAGGCCTTAGAAGATTTGAAAGATCACCCCATTGAAGACCGAGTCAAATTTTTAGGCGAGTCATATGCCATGGGCGCCACGGCTTTTAAAGAAAGTGATAAAGCTAAGGAGCAAATTGGTCAGTTAAATAAATTGTTGTACCAGATTTCGCAAGAAATCATGGTGGAGGAAAAGGGTTGGCAGCCAATTGCTGATTACAAACAACACCTAGATGAGGAGACACAAAAGAACTGGGATTACAATGAAATTAAACAGCTCTATCAAACTGGAAAAACCTGGAGCATGGCTTACTTTCAAACCATTTATGATCGAGTAGGGATGGGCTTTGATGACTTCTATCCAGAGAGTGTGGTAGCTGAGTATGGATTGAGATCAGTTAAGCGTGGCTTGGATCAAGGGATTTTTATTAAGAGTCGGGGTGCAGTAGTTTATGAAGGTGAAAAGCATGGCTTGCACACTCGAGTGTTCATTAACTCCACTGGTTTGCCTACCTATGAAACCAAAGAGTTGGGCTTGGCTCCAGCCAAGTATCGGGATGGCGAGTATGACGCTTCAATTATCATTACGGGCAATGAGATCAATGAGTACTTCCAGGTGTTATTGGCAGCTATGAAAGAAGTTGAGCCAGAACTAGGCGAGAAAACTGAGCACATTGGTCACGGGATGGTGAGGTTGCCTAGTGGCAAGATGAGTAGTCGTACGGGTGAGATTATTACTGGGCAGTGGCTTCTACAAGAGGCTGCTGATCGTATTTCTCAGGTGCTAAAAGAGGCTAAAAAAGGGCTTTCAGTACAAGATCAGAGCTTGATTGCAGAGCAAGTAGGGCAAGCGGCAATTAAGTATGCTTTTTTAAGATCTGGAATTGGTAAAGACGTCGCTTTTGATTTCAATGAGTCATTGTCTTTCCAAGGAAATTCAGGTCCTTACTTGCAGTATACCTACGTGAGATGTCAGTCGGTGTTAAGGAAAATGGGTGATTCTGATGTATTGCCTAATATTAAAGACATTAAAGATATAGATTTAGCCAAGGAAGAGATTGATCTATTGCGAAACCTTTATCAATACTCTGAAGTAGTTATGAGGGCAATGACTGAGAGGGCCCCACATCTGGTTTGCACTTATCTTTATCAATTGGCTCAAGCATTTAACTTGTTTTATACCAAGCAGTCAATTTTGCAGGCAGAAAAAAATGAGCAAAAACAATTTAGGCTGACTTTGACCAAGGCTACGGCGGAGGTGTTGGGTCGGGGACTGGGGTTGCTTAATATCTCCCTAGTAGAGCGAATGTAGGTGTAGTTTTTCTTATAACTAGATCATACCTAGTGACAAAACCTCTCATTCGATATATAATTTTCATTTGATGTTCAATCAAACTGCACGGCTTTTGTCGCAGCGGACTAAGACTCTTCACAGTCAGTTTCCCTTAACTATTTTTTTCTCAAAACTGAATTTAACTAAAGCTTGTCAAGAGCTTTTTTTGTCGAGTGAAGTCCGATAGTATTAAAATATATGATAAAATAAACAAGTCAAATTAAGACAACTTTAGAAGGAGTCAAAAATGGCACAACGTGAAGCAGAAGCACCAAAGGGTGACTATCTATCCAGAAGAGATTTTTTAAAGGTTGTTGGCACACTTTTTGGCGGTGGCGCGCTTGCTACTGCTGGATTTTTTGGACTAGATGCTTTATTTAATGAGGGTAGAATTTCTAAAGAAGTCATATTTGCTGTTCAGACCGCCTGGGAAAATGCCACCAAAAAGACTCAGGGGGGAGTTGATACTGGGGCAATTGCCACAGAGACTGCCACAGAAGAATTTAGAAGAGAGTTTACTGTTACCGCTGTTGAGGCTGGGGTTGATACGCCAACTATTACAGCAACGCTTGAAAATACAGCGATGCCTACCTTTACTCCTACAAAAACACCCGCTCCCACAGAAACACCAACTCCTACAGAGGAGCCGATTAGAGAATTCCCGCGCGCCTCGATTGAAAGCTTTAAGGAATGTACAATTACAAAAGAGGACTTACCCGATTACTTTAACTGGTTGCAAAATGTAATAGCTCCAACCCTAGTTCCAATTTTTAAAGCTCGTCATGAGCAGGGCGCGATGCAGACTGACTTATCAATGGTTGAATATAGTCATGGAAATACTACCTTTTTAGCTTATCCAAGCGCAGCGAGTTTTAAAGATGAGAATTCAAGGCCTTTTATGAGAGATGTAACTTTTGCTTATATGCCTGCAGAGTGGATCACTCAAGAGATGAAGGATGCTGGGGCGGTAGCAACAGGTTATATGATCAGACCAATGTTTTTTTATGATTATAAAACAGAGACAGTTCATGCAGTAGTGACTCTGAGTTTATCTAACTATGATCATGCGGGTAAAACTGCAGAGCAAATAACCATTTACACGCAAGAAATGAATGAGCCAATTTTAGCAAATCAGCCAAAATATGCAGCCGGTCATGTAGACTCAGTTGTTGATGCAGCCTTTAATACGGTTAATAGGTCTGGTAGAAACATGGAATCTAGGTTTGTAGATTTTGCAGGAGGTGATTATTCAGCCTTGAGTCATGAGGACCTTGTATTACTCACTTTTGGGCTTAGGGGAGACGCTAATTGGTTTAATAACTAATTCATTGTTTTATAGGCTCAAAGAATAGCTAAGCTAGCTTTGGTGTGGTGTGGTGTGATTTAATAGTAGTATGCGTTTGAATACTAAGCGGTGGGTAGTTGTTAGTGTGGTGGCCTTGGGCTTTTTTCTAGGCTGGTTGTTGACTAGCTTTGGTTTGGGATCAAACCTAATAATTCGTAGTCAAATTTTTTCATTAAATGATGGGACTAAACAGAATGCAGTCCGTGAGTTTTATGCTCAGGACAAACCAGACTATGTCTTTGCTGGAACCATAGCTATGGTTAACTCAAGGGATGGGGGCGGAGTTTGGGTGTGGAGCAATCAAGGCCTAAAATATTTTAAAGCTGATCAACATACCTCTTATTCATATTATGATGTTTGCGTAGCCATGTCTAGTTCTCAAGAAGGAGAGAAGAAAATTGATAGTAATATGCGGGAGACTACTATGGATATCAAAGAGTGGGCTGAATGGATCAATGTTGGCGATTTTGTACAACTAATAATAGCTACACCAGACCAGGGTGGACAAGAAGGCAACTTAAGAGAGATTTATGCCTATGGTTTGCCTTTGTTTTTACCCATGAAGATAGGAGTAATGTGCGCAAGTTAAATCGGTTGATTTTGATTATTGTTTTAGGCTTAGGTCTCTTTATAGGTTTTCACGCAACTGGAAGAGTTAAACAAGTGAAAGCTTTGGGAGACTGCATCTGCAATGATTGGCAATGTACATCGTATTATGATCCCGATGGTCTTTATGGGTCTGGAGAGTACTCGACTTGTGAATGTGTTGATAGTGGTTGGAATGCAGACGAAGGAAGTTGTAGCGCCTCGTGTACTCCGGGATATTATGTATGTAATCGCGATTCACAGTGTTGTCCCATTGGTATAGTTGATCCTACTCCTTGGCCATCAGGTGACCCAGGAGATCCCGACCCAGGTGGAGAGGATGGCCCATGGTGTGGAGATGGAGCTTGCAACGGCAGTGAAGATAGCTTTAATTGTCCTTCGGACTGCACCGTTTCTTGTGGTGATGGGAGCTGCAACTACGGTGAAACTTGTAGTTCTTGTGAAGGTGATTGTGGAGCTTGTCCTCCTGGAGAATTCTGTGGCGATGGGCTTTGCAGCATCACTGAATCCTGCAATACTTGTGTTGTAGATTGTGGAGTTTGTCCCGCTTGTGGAGATTTTGCTTGCGCTGGTTTTGAAACCTGTAGTTCTTGTGAACTTGACTGTGGGGTCTGCCCATCTAATTTCGCTTGGTGGCAGGTGAGGGGAGGTAACTTTGCCTCTGAGTCTGATAATGGATATGCAATCAGGTCTGTAATCCCAGACATCGCTGTTTGTATTGAACCAAGTTGTTACCCCTACCTTTCAGCAACAGATCTAGTAAATACACCCGATAGTGATGGTGTTCCATTGATCGCTGGCGGTGAGATTTCAGCTAATGGGCAAATAAGTGCTCGTGCAACTGAAACTTACGCCGATGCTACTAGCAGAACTCGTTTACGTGAAACCTATTCACATTTTTATAGCCAATATAGCCTTGGTCTTTCACCAGATGATGACTTTGCCGGTAGTTTTGATGACGCCTTAAAACCAGTGGTTTCTCAAGATGCTTATTTCCACTCAGGCAATATGACCATTCAAAGCCCTTGGAGTGTGGCTGATGGTGAGAGCTATGTAGTCTTTGTCGATGGTGATCTGACCATCGAAGACCCCCTATCCGTCGGTGAGCTAATTACTGTTGATGAGGGTGGCTTCTTAGCCTTTGTTGCATCTGGTGATATTGATATCGCTGATACTGTTGGTCATAGTGTTTTAACTAATACTGCAGGCAACGTTGAGGGAGTCTATATTGCTGATGGAATAATTGACATCATGAGTAATGGGGGAATGGATCAGAGGTTTGTGGGCGAGGGAACCTTTGCTGGTTGGACCGATGTGGTAATGGCACGTGATTATAATGGTGGAGTTGATAACGATCTATATCCCGCTGAAACTTTTGTTTACAGGCCTGATTTTGTGAAAAATGCTCCAGAAAAGATGAAGCGTTCGCAGATGTTGTGGCAGGAAACTAACTAAAATAAGAGAGTTGAGCCCGACTATGAGATCGGTTTCTAATTATTTATTTGTTGCTTTAATTTTATTTTTCTTCATTAGTTTAAGAGTTCTTCTCATTCCTTCTCCTTCCCCAAGAGTAGCTCAATCAAACTTAGAGTGTGAAGAGGGCTATGAGAGATGTGCAGTCTTGCAAGCAGTATCTCCGTACTGCGGCGACAGCCTCTGCAATGGTTTTGAAACTTGTGCAACTTGTGAAATAGACTGTGGGGCTTGCCCGGAGCATTTACCTTGGTGGCAAGTTTGGGGTGGGCACCTGTTTGCTGCAGCCAAAACAGATGTGGCCGTTAGCTCAGACATTCCTGGTACTGATACTTGCATTGAGCCGGCCTGTTTTCCATTTGTGTCTTCACTAGATAGGAACATGACTTCCAATAGTGATGGCTTTTTATTAACTGGTGGGGGTGATATCTTGGCCGATGGTTGGCTAACCTATCGGGAGCCCAACACTTTTGTTCTAGGTACTCAGACTACTCGCATTCAAGAAACCTATTCCTTTTTTTACAAACAATATAGTTTGGGATTAGTTCCAGATGACGACTTCATTGGCACTGCTTTTGATGCTCAAAAACCAATCTCTGTTCAAGATGTCTATTTTCATTCTGGCGATCTAGTGGTTCAAAGTCCTTGGAGTGTGACGAGTGGAGAAAGTTTCGTAATTTTAATTGATGGCAATTTATTAATCGAAGACCCCCTATCCGTCGGTGAGCTAATTACTGTTGATGAGGGTGGCTTCTTAGCCTTTGTTGCATCTGGTGATATTGATATCGCTGATACTGTTGGTCATAGTGTTTTAACTAATACTGCAGGTAATGTTGAGGGAGTTTACATTGCTGATGGCATAATTAACATTATGAGTAATGGGGGAATGGATCAGAGGTTTGTGGGGGAAGGAGTGTTTGTGGGTTTATCTGAAGTTTCACTCAATCGTGATTTTAATAGTGGGGATGACAACGACTTGTATCCTACAGAAACCTTCATCTACAGACCCGATTTTATAAAGAATACCCCGGAGAAGATGAAGCGTTCGCAGATGTTGCGCCAGGAGGTCTAGTTCTTCTGTTACAATACTAAGCTTAAAGATGTTTCAACATAATTTTGAAAAATTAGCTAATGGCTTGCCAGTTTTAAGAATTCCCATGCCTGGGATGGAGTCAGTGACGGTGTTGGTTTTGGCTAACACTGGCTCTAGATATGAGCAGCCAAAACAACAGGGAATCGCCCACTTTTTTGAGCATATGGTTTTTAAAGGGAGTCAGAATTATCCTACAGCTCAAGCCTTAGCAGCCACAGTCGATGGAGTAGGGGCTGACTTCAATGCTTTCACTAGCAAAGAATATACGGGCTATTATGTTAAAGCTGCTTCGCGACATTTAGAGCTGGCTCTAGATGTGGTTTCAGATATGCTGCTCACCCCCAAACTGCGTCAAGAAGATATTGATCGAGAAAAGAACGTTATCATCGAAGAGATTCATATGTATGAAGACTCTCCGTCTCAGCATGTGGGTAATTTGTTTGATCGAATGGCTTTCGCTGGGAGTGGTTTGGGCCATGACATCATTGGCTCAGACAAGACAGTTTCCCAATTAACTAGCGCTGATTTTCAAGGGTTTCTAAAGCAGTGGTATGGCTTGTCCAATTTATTGTTAGTCATTGCCGGTGATGAGAGTGTGGTGAGCTCCAAAGCAACTTTAGATCAGGCTACAGAGGCATTTAATAAGCAAGATCCTCAAACTGCAGACAGAGTTACTCAAAAAGTTGCGGTCACCAAAGGCTTGGACAAAGATCCATACGCGCAGCAGTTTTTCCATTTAGAAAACAAAGCCACCGAACAAGCTCACGTTGTCCTGGGTTGGCCTGGTCCAGATAGGTTCAGCGATGATCGCTATGCTTTATCACTGCTAAATATTGCTTTAGGGGCCAACATGAGCTCGCGCTTATTTACTGAGATAAGAGAGAAAAGAGGCCTGGCTTACTATGTGAGGTCTGAGGTTGATTCTTATCACGACACTGGCTTATTTGGTGCGGCAGTAGGCGCAGATCCCAAAAGAATTGAGGAGGCGCTGGAGGTAACAATTAATGAGTTTACACAACTAGCTGATGGGGCAAAGAGCAAGCCGATCACTGAAGGTGAGTTGGCTCGTGCCAAGGAATACGTGGCTGGTAAGATGGCTCTCAGTTATGAAAATCCACAGATGATTGCTCAGTATTATGGTCTTAAGCAGTTGCTGAGGAATGAAATCGAGACCTTGGATGAGATGCTAGTGAAATTGAGAGTAGTTACTCTCGACGAAATTCAAGCGGTGGTAGAAAAGATCATCCGACCTGGACAGTTACGTCTGGCGGTCATTGGACCATTTGATCAACCTGAAAAGTTTAAGAAATTTCTTTGATTTAAATAGTATAAAAAGTTAGAGTTAAATTAACTTTAACGAAGCAATTGGTGCTCAGTTTCCAACCCCGTAGGCACTTTGCCCTCTTTTTAGTACCCTTTTGACGTCAAAAGTGGGGCAGAAGAGAGACGTTTTGACTACCCATCCATCCAAAGTGAGATGAGGAGAACGTTTTCTCAGGACGAGGTGGACGACCTCTCTTTTAGGAGATATACTTGGGTCACTGAATAGTAATAAACATTTTAGAAAATTTAGAAAGGCAAATATGCAATGGACGCAAACTGCAGTATTAGTAAAACCAGACGGACTTCAACGAGGCTTAATTGGGGAAATCATTAGTCGCTTTGAGCGTAAAGGCTTGAAACTAGCAGGCATTAAAATGGTTAGTATGACCGATGAGATGTTGAGTGAGTGGTACGCCGAGCACAAAGACAAGAGTTTCTTTGATGACCTCAAGTCTTTCATGGCCTCAATGCCAATCATAGCCATGGTGTGGGAAGGTGCTGAAGCAGTGCCCGTAGTACGTAAGTTGGTAGGTCTCACCTTAGGTCGAGAGGCTGAGGGTGGTTCTATTCGCGGTGACTTCGGCATGAGCCAACAGTTTAACTTAATCCATGCTTCTGCCAATGATGAAGATGCCGTTCGTGAGATCAAGATTATTTTTGATAAAGATGAGCTGTTTGATTACGAACACACCATGGAGCAGTTGGTTTACGCTGACTACGAACGTGGTTCTAAGTAGGTTTTTCCGTTAGATCTAAAGTTTTTCTATAAGCAACGTAGGCGATCATTAGGCCGCCAGCGATGTCAATGGAGTAGTGTCCTCTGGAGAGTAGTAAGACCACAATTTGAGCTATGAGCTGAAAAAAGAAAAATGCCAGCCATTTCTTCTTGGGCTTTAATTTCTGAGCATAAAGATAAATCAAAAATGAGATCGCAGTATGTCCTGATGGGAATAGTCCGTGTTGAATGACTTGAAAGATGCCGTAGGGTTGGTTAAAAGTCTCCATGCGTTGAAGGGGAGTTAAGATCTCCATAATGGCTCGCAAACACAACACTGCTCCAGCTGAAAAAATGACCTGTCTGATTAAAATTTGATGGCCGCGCTTAACCCTTCTAAAAATCATAACTAGAAAAGCACCCAAGCTGATTAGTAGTAGAGGATCACTAATGTATTGAGTCCAAAGTACAGTAGGAGTCAGGGTAAAGATTAAATCATGGGCCGGTAGTCTTTCAGGGAAAAAGAAATGAATGAATCTACTAGCTAAATTATTAGCAATGATACTCACAATCAATAAGATAACTGAGAAGGGGGTGTTGTTGGCGATTTTTTTGAGCATGGTTTTTTAACTAAGGCTAACTGGGGTATTATAGCTTAATGACCCCTAAGGTAATCAAGTTAGATGCCAGCAATAAAAAAATAATTATTTTTTCCGACACTCACCTTTCTCATCGCTTCGATCCAGCACAACTTGAGTTTATTAAGGAGACGACTGAGTCGGCTGACCGGGTAATTATTAATGGCGATTTTTGGGATAGCTATGAAACTACCTTTGATCAATTTGTTAACTCAGAGTGGCGGCAGTTGTTTCCGCTTTTAAAAAAGAAAAAAGCCATTTATTTATATGGCAATCATGATCTGGAGAAGTTTTCTGATAAAGGAGTAAAACTATTTTCTATCACGCAGGCAGATGTTGTGGAGCTGACTACCTCAGGTCAAAAATTGAGAATAGAGCACGGTCATCGGATTACTCCTAGCTTAGAGGATATTTTACCCTTGCTTTTTAATCATGTTTTTATGTTAAGGTTGGGTAATTTTTTGCAAAGATGGGGAGTTAAGCTGGCACGAGAAAAGTTTTTATTTTTTATTAGATGGCATCGTAACTTGTTAGCTAGAAGTCGAGTGAAAAACTTTATTACTCATCCCAAACAAGTGGCGGTCTGTGGTCATTCTCATTTGGTTGAGTTTAGCCCTGATAAAAAATATATCAATAATGGGGTGATTCGGTGGGGGTTGGGTCAATATCTAATAGTGGAGGATGGGCAGCTTGATTTAGTTCGCGGTCGATATGACTAGTGTGTCCTCACCAAGACTCGAACTTGGATCTAGGGTTTAGGAAACCCTTGTTCTATCCCTTGAACTATGAGGACTATTGTTAAGTTAAAGTGTCGGAGAGGCCGGACTCGAACCGGCGACCTCACGATCCCGAACCGTGCGCGCTAGCCATCTGCGCCACTCTCCGTTCCAAAACAATTCTTACTCTATTTTTTAAAGTACGCCATATTATATACTGAATTTATGTTTAATAACCTGCTCCTCCAAAACTATATTACACGTGGATTCTGGGGGGATGAGGCTTGGACGGCAGTCATCTCTCGCTTATCAATCCCAGAAATTATCCAAGTCACTGGTCAAGATTTTCATCCACCACTTTACTATTTAATAGTTCACGGCTTTATGCAGGTTTTTGGTGAGAGTGAATGGATTAGAGTCTTATCTACCATCTTCTTTATCCTGACTTTAATCCCGATTTATCATTTCGCTAAGAAAATAGCTAATAAAACTGTGGCTTGGGTCAGTACATTGTTGGTTGCCTTTAGTCCCATCTTATTTATCTATGCCTTTGAAGCCCGGTCCTATGCTTTCCTGACATTCATGTCTGTGATTAGCACTTTAGTTTTTTGGAATGCAGTGGGGATGCCTAAGAACAGAAAGAAACCTACAAAACAAACCATTCGGGCTTGGATTCTTTACGCTATCATCGGTGGCTTTGGGGTCTATACCCATTACTATATGTGGTTTATTTTAGCCTCTCACGGAGTCTATTGGTTACTGATGGATCGCAGGCAGTTTAAACAAGTTTTCTTCTCCTACTTATTCATCTTCTTAGCCCAACTACCTTGGATTCCAACTTTGTTTTCTCAGGTTCAGTCTGTGGCTGGGGATTATTGGATTGGAGGGATGAACAAACGTACTCATGCTGAGTATTTTATGCGCATTACTGCAGGAGACATTGTGACTCCCTGGCAAACTCCTTTGTCCAAGGTGATGTTTGCAGCGCTGTTAGCTAGCCCAATTTTGGTGTGGCTCAAAGAAAAGAAACTACCTCGTCCTTACGTTTATCTGTGGAGCTGGTTGGTGATCCCGGTCTTGATCCCAACTTTAATGTCATTCCTGACTCCAGTCTTTTTCTATCGCTATCTAGTTTTCACTAGTGTGCCGATCATTTTGATTATCATCTGGGGTCTTAGCAGTGTGAAAAAAGAGTTACTCTATGTTTTGGGGGCTGCGTTACTAGTTTTTTATGTCCGCACTGACTATCGTATCTTTGCTCGTTTCCCACGTAGTATGAGGGAAGAGATGGCCACAGCTTTTGAGAGTGAAGTTGTGCCTAGTGAGGAAGCTCCGGTCTTTACTTATTTACCATCATTTGCAGAAGTTTATTATTACACTGGCCAGCGGGCTCCTGTTAACGTATCGCCTTTAGGGTTAGTGCATTTTTCTGGGAAGTCACTGTTGGATAAGCATGTTGAAAAAGGTTTGGTAAAGATTATCGATCCTGCAGAAGATCAGGTGTATTGGGAGTTTGATCAGGGTCCAACCTCAGAGTTTCACTCTGGTGAATAAAGCAAATTAGTTTTTCCTACACTTGCTGTAATTTTGAGTTGTCAGAGTGTTTTTAGTAATAAAAGCACTGAGTAACAAGGAAGAGTGGGGATGAGCTACCTGTCAGCATTATGTTATAATCATGACATGATGAAAAATCAACTCATTGCTCAACAAGGATTTGCTAGTGTCCAAGAAGCCCAAGCAGGGATATCTAGGTTATTTAACAAAGCTAAAAATACTGGTCAGTTTTTGACAGTTTTGCGTAATCAACAGCCTTTAGGAGTGTTAATCCCTCAGGAAATGTGGGAGGAGTTGATAGAAGACTTTGAGGCTTTATCCAGTAAAAATTATTTACGTCAAATCAAGAAATCTCGTCAAGATACTAAGCGAGTGCCTGCTAAGAAAGTGAAAAAGGAATTAGGGCTTGGTAAGTAAGATGCCCGTTTATAAATACGAGTTTACTCGAACTTCATATAAGCAATTTAAAAAACTCTCTCCTGACGCTCAACAACGAATTATTACTAAGCTTGATAAGTATTGTCAAAGTGGTAAGCCCTTGGCATTCGCTCATCAATTAATTGATTTTAGATTAGGTACTTTCCGGTTTCGAATGGGTGATTGTCGCGTAATTTTTGATATAGATCAACAAACTTTAGTGATTCAAGCAGTAGGTCATCGACGAGAAATCTATTTATAATTATCTTTTTAATTCCACAGCGTATAAATTGAGTGGTGAGTTGGGGCTAAAGGCAGTTAAGATGACTAGCTTTTCACCATTTGGCCAAGGATAAACAAAACCTTCCGCAAATTGACCAGAATAAATAGTGGTGACGTTAGTGCCGTCGTACTCCATAATTTTAATGGTATCTTCTGAAGAGCTAATAATATGATTTGAGTCAGGTAGCCACTGGAATGAGTTGGGGTATAGGGAGACATAGTAATCTTGAAAATTAGTGGCAGTTTGAGCTGATGTGGTGGCTTGAAGCTTAACAAAAGCACTGGGTGAAGCTCTGAGACTCAGTGGAGTGGGATTAAAAAGATCAGTAGCTAAGAGCTTTTTGTATGGATTAGCAATTTGTTCATCTCCTGTAGTTTCCATACCAATTTGAAAATTCCTATCTTCTTCGCTGTCATAAACATAAACTCTATCCGCATGTAGAGCTCTTTCTTCTGGTTGAGTATTGGTGGCTGGAATAGGTGGGATAATATCATCTGGTAGAGTGTAGTCAGCTTGAGTAGTGTAAAGTAGCTTCTTTTTGTCCGGGGAAATATAAACATTTCTTGCAGATGAAGTAGCATATTCAACAATTTCTTCAGGGAATTTAGCCAGGAACTGACGATCTCTTAAATACATTTCTTCTTCCCATTGGCTAAGAATTTGTTTCTTCCTAATTCCAACATCGACCAATGAGCCTAAGTTCTGTTTTCTATCAACCGAGAGTAATACGAGATGGCCGTTGGCAGCCATCATTACTTGGGAATTATCGGGAGACCAAATGAAACTTGCTTCTTTTAGATTCCAGCTGAGGATATCCTCAGAAATCTGTCGAGAATTTTTTTGTAATGGCAAGAAGTTGCCTCCCACGTCTAAGACGTGAAGTCCGTTTCTAGATTGAGTTGAAGCTGAGTTGGTGTAGTAAACAATTTTTTGTCCGTCAGGTGATGGGGAAATATTTTTTGCGCCAGTGAAGGTGAGGGGAGTCAAGCTGGGGGCACTGGGAAATAGTAAGGCATTGGTTTGGGCCACTAACTCTTTTTCAATTGTCATGGTTTTTTCCCAGGGAGTATAGCCATCTTTAACAATTTTGATTTGGTAGGTACCAGGCTCAAGATAAATGGTGTCATCGGTGGCGGTGATGAGTTTGTTATCTATTAATACCTGGGCTCCAGTGGGGGAGGAGTTAGCGCTGAGGAGGCCAGTTTCTTCCACAAATCCATCCTGAGTGAGACGATAGTTGCCTTTGGCATAATTAATTGCCAGCGCAGTTCCAATGAGAATGAATATTGCAGACAGCGCAGTATATAAAACTCTTAATCTGGATGGATTTAAATTAAATCTAAACTGCATGTGGATATTATACCGCACTCGACCTGATGTTTGGGTTATAATTGCTCCAGCAATGAGCTGGAAATTTTTACCTCAAATTACCCCCCTACTTGGAATTGACCTAGGAACTAGTCGTACTAGAATTTGGTACCAAGGTAGGGGTGTAGTGGTTGATCAACCTACAGTGATTGCTACTGACACTCGAACCAAAAAAGTAATCGCTGTTGGTCAAGATGCAGCAGAGATGGAGGGGCGAGTTCAATCACAAATCAATCTCCATCATCCAGTTAAGCATGGAAAGATTTTTGATGCCAGCACGGTCAAAGCCATGTTGCAGATTTGGTTGCAGCAAGTTTTGGGACTAAAGTATTTGCTTAGTCCAATCGTTATGGTAAGTGTGCCAGCTGGATGCACTCAAGCTAGTCGGCAGGCTGTGATTAAAACTCTTTATCAGCTCGGGGCTCGTGAGGTTTACACCATAGCCCAACCCTTGGCAGCTGCTATTGGCTCAGGGGTGCCGATTGCTGATGCTTCTGGAACTTTAGTTTTTCACTTAGGGGCTGGAGTAGTGGAGGCGGGGGTGATTTCATTGGGCAGTTTAGTACGGCATCAAAGTTCTGAATCTGCTGGGAACCACCTTGATAAAATTTTACAGAAAAAGATTTTAAATCAATATCGAGTTAGATTGAGCCTAGAAACAATTAGGCAGCTCAAGCACAAACTGCCGTTATTAAATCCCACCAATCAATCTAGCACGGTAGTGGGTCGAAGTATGAACGGTCGTGCTCCAAGAGAGATTGAGATAAAAACTACTGACTTAACCAAGGAAACAACTCAGATTGTGGCAGAATACGGCAAGTTATTGGAGTCAGTATTAGCCGAGATTTATCCAGAGTTGACAGCTGATATTTTAGATAAGGGCATGCTTTTATCTGGGGAATTCGCTCAGCTAATTGGTCTTGATTCTTGGTTGGCTGATAAGCTTAGAGTTCCCACTGCAGTTGTAGAAAATCCAGGTATGGTGGTGATTGAAGGTATTAAGACGGCTTTGGAAAATCTTGATGATTTCAAACAAAGCTTTGGTTATCGAGAAGCAACTGAATGAAGTTAATTTCCCTAAACATCGAGGGCAGCAAGCACCTTGATGATAGAATCATTCCCTTTTTAAAACAACAACAACCAGATGTGGTTTGTCTTCAAGAAGTATTTGCGGTTGATGTAGATAGGATTGAAGAGACTCTTGGACTAAGAGGCAGGTATGTTCCTTTGGCTAATGTAGATAAGGTCACTAAGCACACCCCCAAACCCTTAGGATTATGGGGAATTTATTTAGGTAGTCGTTTGCCCGTGGGTGAAATAGGACATGAGTTTTATAAAGGAGAAGCTAGTCATACACCCACTTTTCTAGAAAACAATGACCCCAATGCTGTCAGCAGAGCCATGATTTGGATGGAAGTGTCAGACGGAGTAGAGAATTATACAGTTGCTGGCACGCATTTTGTTTGGTCACCCAAAGGAGAGTCCACCCCATATCAACATCGGCATCTAGATAAACTATTTCAAATTACTCAGCAATTACCCCCCCATATTCTCTGCGGTGATTTCAATGCTCCTCGCGGTGGGGAGATTTTTACCCGCTTGGCCGAGGAGTACCAAGATAACATCCCCCTTGAAGTGACCACCACTCTTGATGGCAATTACCATTACGCTGGCCAGTTGGAGTTTGTGGTAGATGGAATATTTAGCCATCCTAACTATCGGGTTAGTAACATGAAAGTAGTTGCTAACCTCAGCGATCACATGGCTTTAGTTGGTGAAGTAAAGCGGAAAGAGAACGAGTAGGTTTATGTGGATCTTATACTCATTTTTATCAGCTAGTTTAGAAACAGTCCGTGATGTACTGGGTAAAAAAGTTTCTCAAGATACAGATGAGTACTTAACTGCATTTGGAATTCAGTTTTTTGGTTTATTGTTACTATTGCCATTGGTGTTAATGGTGGGTATCCCAGAAATAAAACCAGCTTTCTGGTGGGCTTTATTAGGGGGAGCAATCACTGTTCCCACGGGTAATGTTTTATATATGAAAGCAGTTAAGTCAGCAGATATTTCCATGGTAGTACCAATGTTGGCCTTTAATCCTTTTTTTACGGCTTTAGTGGCCATATTTTTTACAAAAACTTTTCCTTCTTTCTGGGGTTGGTTGGGGATTTTAATAGTAGGGGTGGGGCTATATATCTTAAGACTAGATAAGAAAATTTTGGGAAAGGGTATTCTAGAACCTCTATTGCAAGTAAGGCACGACTCGGGGGCATTAGCAATGCTAGGTGTGGCTTTAGTTTGGAGTTTTGGGGCTAATATTAGTAAGGTTTTAGTCATAAATTCATCACCACTCGTATCCGCTCTTAGTGGGGTTGTTGTAGGGACAATCACCTTAGGATCAGTGGTATTAATTAGAAACAGTTTTCAGACCCAAGTTCTAGTAAGGCAAATCAAACAAAATTTTTTAAGTTTAAGTATGCTTGGCTTTGCAGTTGGTTTGTCTAATGTTGCTATGAGTATGGCTTTTGTCAGTGGCTTCACGCCTTATGTGATTTCCATCAAGCGAACTAATATGATTTTTAGTTCTGTGGCTAGTAAGATATTCTTTAAAGAAAGCCTGTCTAAAAATAAGATTTTTGGAATTTTATTGATGTTTAGCGGGTTGGTGTTGATAATTTTATCTTAGTGTTATAACATCTTGTTAGTACTAAAGGAGTATTATGCAAGATTTTACTAAAACTCAAAAAGTGATTAGGGTGGGGAATAGCTATGCAGTCACGCTGGATAGCAAGTTCGTCAATGCGAACAATCTTCAAGCAGGTGACCAAATTGTGGGTAGCTACAGTCAGACCCATGTGGCTTATGCTGCGTCTAGACAACAAACCATGGTGATAAAAGACACTGGTGCCCAAAAATACGAAGCTGGTAAAAAACTAACCAAAACTGAGCAAAAAGCAGTGCTGCAATCTAAAATTACACCAGAATTTATAGATTGGATTGATAAAACTTTAGAAGAAGATAGAGAGGCATTGGAAGAGTTGGCCAATTTATGACAAATTTTTCTTCTCTAGATATTGAGCAAGCCCTATATCTTCACAAAAGGATCATTGATCACTCTGGTGGAGCACAGGGAGAGAGAGATCTTGCCCTTTTACACTCAGGCTTAGAGAGGTGTAAGGCAACTTTTGCTGGCGAAGATTTGTATCCAACTATTTTTGACAAAGCTGGGGCATTACTGCATTCATTGGTGATGAATCATGCTTTCTTAGATGGTAATAAGCGAACTGGATATGAGGTGATGAAAAGATTTTTATATATTAATAAATATCAAATTGTAGCTGATACAGAAGAAATTGTAGCTTTATGTTTAGCGGTTGATAATGAAGGAATGAGTGTGAGGCAAATTGCGGATTGGTTGAGAAACCATAGTCAAATTTAAACAAATTTAACTTACAATAAATACAAATATGAATTATCAATCAACCACTAACATTTACTATGCTGTTGCTCACCGCTCTCAGGAAGAAATAGACTCATTTAAAACTCGCTACGATGAGTTTGATGAGCAGGTAATTACCACCATATTCAAGCAAGACTTAGGTTTAGCTGTGACCAGCGTTAAGCGCTCTGAGTCATGGGGATCTTCACATGTTATTTACTATGTCCAAACTCAAGAAAGAGATGAGGAGTTGGTTTTCAGAGCGAACTTAGGCATGAATCCCCAGCCGGAAGCAGTGATGTTAGTTGAGAAGTTAATTACAGATCAGGTGGCAGAGATTGGTGTGCCCACCAATCGAGTTTTGCATGTAGATATTAGTCGAAAAAATTATTCATTTGATTATCAAATTCAGGAGAAGATTTTAGGAAATGACCTAGAAGATCATTTTCAGGGCACCCAAGAAGAATACGATGCAATGAGCTATGAGTTAGGGGCATTGGTGGGTAGGTTGGGTGAGTTAACCTATGATAAATTTGGTAAGTTTGATGAAGCTGCTGCTGTAACTGGGAAACTCCAAGGTACAAAGAATACCTTCTACGACTATTTAGTAACTTGTCTAGAAGGCGATTTAGAGTATTTAAGAAATGCTGAAATCTTATCTAGAGGCCAAGTAAAACAAGTAAATAAAATTTTTGAATTCCATCAAGATGTAGTGGAGATAGATAGGGGTGTATTGATTCATCATGACTTAGCTGACCACAACATAATGTTTCACCAAAATAGAATTACTGCTCTCTTTGATTGGGAGGCTTGCGTAGTGGGTGATCCAGTTTTAGATTTAGCCTCTTGTCCAACCTGGAGAACTCACTATCCTAGGAAAGAACAACTGTTGGCTGGCTATCAGTCAGTGCGCGAACTTCCAGATCATTTTCAAGAAAAATGGAATCTCTACAATTTAAGAACTATGCTTTGGAAGATGGTCTATGCTATTCGAATGGATATAGTTAATGATGTGAGGGTGGAGAGGTTCAAAACCTCTCTAACGCCCTTTAACCTCTGAGCCTTTTCACTGCTTCTTTAAATTGATTGCCTCGATCTACATAATCTATAAAGTTATTAAAACTAGCAGCGCCGGGAGAGAGTAATACTATAAATCCTGGCTTTGCTTTTTGGGCTGCATAATAAACCGCCTCTGCCATAAAAGAGAATTCTTCAATTGAGGCCCGGAGCTCATTACAGGGGTTAAGATGTTCTATTTCCGCCAACAGTCTTTGTCCAGTGGGAGGCAACAATGATAAAGACTTAACACTACACTTAATAATTTCTTCCGCCAAATTCTTGTATTGCTGTTGTCGTTCATAGCCACCAGCTATCAATACTATTGATTTTCCAGCAAAAGTTTTCAAGGCGGCAATAGTAGCTTCAGGAACAGTTGAGATTGAGTCGTCGTAGTATTTTACTCCATTGATTTCTGCTACAAACTCAAGCCGATGAGGCAGTGATTTAAAAGTTTTAACAGCTTTCTTAATTTGGCTATCATTAACTCCAAGTTTTCTAGCAATAATGATGGATGGCATGACATTGTAAATATTGTGTTGTCCTATCAGAGAGGTAGTTTTAGCTATTTTTAATAGACCCTTATCTTTTAATGAGAAAGGAATCTTCTTCCCCCCACTTAGCTTCGATAGTTTTGTAGCTGTTTTCGAATCTTTATTTAAAATAATAGTATCTTTTTTTGTTTGAAAACGAGCGATTTGAGTTTTAGCTTGGTAATATTGCTCAAAGTCGTCGTAGTAATCTAGATGTTCAGAGACTATGTCTTGGACTACGGCAATATCAGGACTATGCTTAAGCTCTGCTAGTTGATGCGAAGACAGTTCTATCACAAAGAAACTTTGATCCTGATGTTGGTTTTTATCCCACTCCAACCAAGCATCAATGGCTGGTTGACCAATATTGCCACCTAGGTATGATTTAATTTTATTTTTTTCTAACACATGATGAATCACTGAGGCGGTGGTACTTTTCCCCTTAGTTCCTGTTACACCAATAGTAATGATTTTATGCTTACTCTCTTCAGAGCTATGTTCTTTAACTAAGTCAAAGAAGAGCTGAGTGTTAGAACTAATTTTGTTGCCAGCATCAAGAATTTTTTGGACAATAGGATGGGAGACGGGAATCCCCGGTGTTTTAAAAAGGATGCTGTTCCTAAGATCATTTTGAGGAAGATCAGTTAGGGAAGTGGTAAATTGAGCATGAGAGTTATTTTTTACCAGCCTAGTCCAGAGAGGTATGAGCTCAGCCAGTGGTCTTTCATCAATTAAGATAAATTTGCTGGTGGGAAAGTGGGAACGAAGAAAACGATAAGTAGAGAGACCCTCTCTCCCAAGGCCAAAAATAATAATTTGGCGGTTGGAGATTTGTTTCAAAGTTTTTGATTGCTTCTCTCTAATCAATGCTTCTACCTTAGCGGGCAATTGATGGTTTTTGCTCCAGCCCTGCGTAATTTTTAGTGAGCGCTCTTCCATGTTTTGTTCTTTGATTAAGACTTGATCCCAGACTAGTTGTAATAATGCCGGCAACTTGTTATGAGTTTTTTTGGCTTTTTTAATACATAGATAAAAGGCAGCGGTGCTTTCTTCATGGGTGCCTACACACTCAAAGGGCTTAGCATCTGTTTTTCCTAGTAGGGCCAATGATTCATCCAGTAGAGATTCATTATTAAACAGATTTTGACCAAAGATGCTAATTACCTTTTTCTCAGAAATAAATGGATAGAAGCTTGCGAAAGCAAAGAGACACTTAGGGCACTCTCCACACCAAGAATTGGTTTTTTGACCACGATTACAACTTCTAAAAGCAGAGGTATACTCATCGAACTGAGGGCAGTCGAGAAAAAGCTTACTAATCTGGAGCTCATAAAAGGGCCTTAGTATAGAAAAATAGGCTGGCTGCTGTTGGTTGGAAACTAACCCGTACTTTTTCAAGTACTGCTCAAACTTTTGTTCAAATTCGTAAGTTTTGGAGTACTGGTGATTGATTTTGACTCCGCGAAAGAGGACATTTCCCTCATTGGAGCTGCGCTCATTAGAGATAACTACACTCCGATGACCAAAAATAGAGCCGGCAAATCGGCTTAAGAAACCCAAGTAAGCTGAAAATGGTGTGTGTCCATTAAGATAGCCCTTTTTATTAAGCGCTAGTAGCGCGGGATCAATGATTCTCTTAGCCACAATGATTTGTTTAGGCTTGGAAATTTTTGAAATCTGCTCCATAGCCTTAGTGGGATTAAGCATGAAGACATCATAGTTGGCATATTTTTGATCAAGAAAACATAAAGTCAGAGTGGAATCTTTACCCCCACCAATGGGAACTAGGAAGTCTGTCTTGATGGTTGGATATTGTAAATTAGGCTTGAGCTTAGTTTTTGGAGCTTCTACGTGCCATTTAACAAAATTTTTGCTTGTGAAATCAATTTGATTCACATAAAAATACTCACCCATGCCTTTTATTAGGAGGTCATGCCACCAGGCTATTTGTTTTGGAGAAAGATAGCCAGCCTTGATAATAATCTCTGGTGAGGCGGTGGCCTTCCAATAGCTAGGGATTTCAGCTAATCCGAGGTGAAAAACCCACTCATCGCGAAGTTCTTGAGGTATGGCTTCCCACTGTTTAGAGCTAACCCCCTCAATAGTGACCGTGGGGTGAAACTCTATATCTGGTGCGACTTGGAAATTGTGGATGATTTTGAGACCAGCTGGAATAAGTTTAGTCTGGTATGAATCATAGATGAAGCGGGGATATTGTTTTCGAAGATCAGACAAAGTCATAGGTTGGTTTATTATACTGAAAAGTCACAGTTTTGTTGCTCCAGTTTCAGTGAGCTGCTTTGGAGACCGAGGTTTTCTTTAAAAAGTCTTTTTAAAGTAAAAAATGATATTAGCTCAAGTCAAATTGTGTTCAAAAATAGTAAAAAAGATAATTGTCTCAACTCAAATCGCTGATTTTCAAGATAGTCTTTGGGTTTTATTAGGTGAGGAATTTTTGTATGCCAATAAAAATAGTAGTGCCGATTTGTTATTGGCCCGAAGAAATAGCGAAATAGTCAAATTTGGACAGAATTGGAGTTAATGATATGATTTTAGGAGTAAAGTATTTGGGTTTTTAATTAATTGCTGGAGCCCATACCGTTGGGTAATATTTATGAAAAAGATTGATAGAACGGCACTTCTTTTTGATTTAACTCTTTTTAGCAGTAGAAAGAGAGATCTGCTAGTCATCCTGGAAAAATGGCTAAATGGGGTGGATGGGCCTCATGTGATCTATACTCCCAATCCAGAACAAATTATTCAGTCTCGAGGAAACAAAGAATTTAAACAGGCCTTAAATAAAGCCGATTTATTGCTTCCGGATGGAGTAGGCCTAGTGGTTGCCTCGAGGCTTCTATCCTTATTAGATAAATCTAAGCCACTCTCTGAAAGGATTGCAGGGGTGGAAGTAGTAGAAGACCTACTCAAGTTAGCTCGTCAAAAAGAACTAAGAGTACTTGTGATTGGGGGAAGAAGCTATAGTCCTGTGGACTATTTTGCCCATGAAGGGGCAAAAATTGATTGGACTCCTGGATATAAAGATGCTCTCAAGCCTACTTTGAGTGAAAAAAGAAAACTTGAGGTGGAAATAAATGAAATTCAGCCTGATTTAGTGTTTGTTGCTTTTGGAGCTCCTACTCAAGAACTGTGGATTGAGCAGCATCGGGAGCTGTTGTCTAAGAATAATACAAAAATTGCGATGGCAGTTGGGGGGAGCTTTGATTATCTGCTAAATAAGGTGCCACGAGCTCCGCACTGGTTTAGAAAGCTGGGATTAGAATGGCTATTTCGTTTAATGGTTGAGCCGTGGCGGCTCAAAAGGCAGTTGCGTCTAGTTGCTTTTGTGGTTCTAACCATCAAAAAAGCAATCGAAAAGTGATCGATTGCTTTTCATTTTGATATCTTAATTATCTTTTTGACCCATCAATTATTCAGCTGGTTGGTCGTCTGGGCTCATACCTAGCAACCACAATACAGCCTCTTTTTTATAGCGTCTATCGCCGCGGGAGTTAATTCTAATGGCGGGCAGTTTACCGCGCTTACCCCACCTCTTAATAGTAAGAGGGGAGACTCGAAGCAAGTCAGCTACCTCACGGACTGTTAAGAGGTCAGGGAGATTATTTATATCCAGATCTGCTGCATCTGTTGCCCGACCTGTTTTTTTCTGATCACTTTTTGACATAGTGTCAGATAAACTATCTTGGTTAATTGTTTGATCTGAGGATTGGTCAGTCATAGTTCGCCCCTTACGCTGGTTGATACTGTCCGGTGAGGAAAGTAAAGGTTTTATCAGCTTTGAGAGCTTTATATCTGGGAGCGCTCACCGCATCAAAATCGCACTTACTTACTATTAAAAGTAGCAGACAAAGACAAACTAGGTCAAGCACTAATTTCATCTGGTAGAAATACCCAAAACTGCTTGATTAGTTATTCACGAAATGAAGCCGATAATATAAATAAAAAGATCTTATAACTTTTTGAATGTGGAAAAGATGTTGGTAACAAGATTGAGGTTGCAGATGATGTAGTTTTGGGTTTGTTTTGTATAGCGTTGTTTTTTTAGTTTAACTATCTTTTACCATCGAGTGTGTTTTGTTGAAATTTCAACATTTTTGTTAAAAAATCAACAAAACTAATTTGCGCACAGCTTAATATAATAAAAAACCCGCCAAAAGACGGGTTTTTATTTTCAATCAAGAAGTAATCGTTGATTATTTAAGCTCAACTACACAGCCTGCTTCTTCTAAAGCTTTTTTGGCTTCAGCAGCAGCATCTTTACCGGCACTCTCGAGCACAGTTTGAGGAGCGGACTCTACAAACTTCTTGGCATCACTAAGACCCAAGTCTGGCTTAAGGGCACGGACGGCTTTAATAGCGCCAATCTTGTTTGAACCACCATCCTTGAGGATGACGTCAAATTCTGATTGTTCTTCAACTGGAGCAGCATCACCGCCAGCAGCGGGAGCAGCAGCCATGACTGGAGCAGTGGCACTAACGCCGAACTCATCTTCCAGAGTTGAAACTAGTTCTGATACTTCCATCAAAGACAGTTTTTTAACTGCATCAACGATGGTTTTAACATTTTTGGAAAGCTTTTTAGCTTCCTCTTTGGCTTTTTCATCTGCCATATTGGCCTCCTTAAATATTATTTAAGTTACTTATTAATTTTCTTCTTTTTCACTAATGGCTTTTAATACGTAGACTAAGTTTTTTGATCCTGCTTGTAGGACGTTAACTAGTCCAAAAGCGGGTCCTTTGATGCGAGAAATAAGTGTAGCAATGAGTTGATCTTTGGATGGCAATTTACTGAGCTCAAGAATCTCTTCAACGCTCAAGACTTTGCTGTCCATACCACCTTGTTTAATCTCTAGTTTGTCAGCTTCTTCATGAAACTCGACAACTTGTTTAAAACCAGATACTTCGTCTTCATATGAGAAGACGATAGCACTCATCCCATTTAAAGATTCAGAAAACTCTTTATTTTCTAGGGCTAGTCCAACCAGAGTATTCTTGGCGACCACAAACTCTGCTCCAGCAGCTTTAAGTTTAGCCCGTAGCTCTATTTGGTCATCAGCTGAAGTGCCTTCATAGTTAACGATAGCAAAAGATTTAGCCTTACTCAGCTTATCTTTAAGCATCTGTAGTTGATCTTGATTATGTTGATTTGGCATTAGAATTCCTTTAGTTAATTCTTGGGCCAAAGAGAGTGTGAGAAAAAACGCAAACGAAGTTGTTTGATTTCCTCGGTGTGTCTTATGGTTGCACACTGTCTTTGGAATGAGGAGTAATTATAGCATATAATCAGATTTATGGGGAAAAACAACATTCATTCTGTAGAAATTGCTGGCATTAAGAGAGAACTACCCCTGTTTGCAGTTAATGAAAATCTAAAAATTGCCCTGTTCAACATCTTGAGTGATACTGAGGTAGTGGTAGCTGCTGCCAGGGCTTTAGTAGAGAAGCTACCTAAAGAAGTTGAGGTTTTAGTTACCCCAGAAGTAAAAAGCGTCCCCCTAACTTTTGAAATGTCGCGCATTAGTGGCCTTCCTTATGTAGTGACACGAAAAATAAGAAAACCTTACATGGAGAATGCCATGAGTGCAGAGGTGGTCTCCATTACTACAGGTAAGCCCCAGACACTGTGGCTGGATGGGAAAGACAAGGAGTTAATTAAAGGGGCCAAGGTAGCTTTGATAGATGATGTGGTTAGTACGGGGAGTACCTTTCAAGGATTACGTAAGTTAATGAGTAAAGCCGGAGCCAAGGTAGAGGCTGAAGCAGTGGTATTTACAGAGGGAGATGATGATCAGTGGCAGGATGTAATCTCACTAGGACACCTGCCTTTGTTTAAGGAATAATTATGTCTCGAGTAATAGCTATTATCGGCGCTATGGATGAGGAAGTGGGTGTTTTTAAATCTCACTTAGAGTCAGTTAATCAAGATGAATGGCATGAGTTCGTGTTTTATAAGGGGAAATTATGGGGTAGAGAAGTGGTGTTGGTAAAGTGTGGGATTGGGAAAGTGTTTGCAGCGATGGTGACTCAGCATTTACTCGACACCTATCTACCTCAATCAGTAATTTTTACTGGTGTGGCTGGTGGGCTAAACCCCAGGTATAAGATCGGTGATGTGGTGATAGCCAAGGACACAATTCAACACGATCTGGAGGTAAGCGTAATGGGCTACGAGCGAGGACAGGTACCTGGCTCAAGCTACAAAGAGTTTGTGTGTGATGAGGATTTAGTGAAAAGAGCTTTGAAAGCAGATCTGCCCAAAGGAAAGATTTACTTGGGTAGGATTTTAAGTGGAGATCAGTTTATCAGTGAAAGTCATCGGCCAGAGTTTGGTTATTTAACTCAAGAGTTGAGGGGCGATGCAGTTGAGATGGAAGGCGCAGCGGTGGGGCAAGTTTGTACAGTGAATAAAGTGCCATTCGTGATTGTTAGGACCATTTCTGATCAGGCAAATGGTGAAGCCCCAGAGGATTATAAAAAGTTTTTACCTAAGGTGGTTAATAACTCTACTGCGGTGGTAAAACAAATTCTAATATAGTTTGATTGCAATTTAGTGTGTTATATCCTATAATTTAAATTTAGGTAATAATAATTGAAGAAAACTATGATAGATAAAGAGGAATTAATAGCGCATCTTGATGTATTAATGAGTGCAGACAAAGAGGCACCAGACGAAAATGAAGATTTTGCTACCTGGTGGCTTTCATTAAAGGACGAAGAAAGAAGCGCAATCTCTGCTGCTTTATTAGCGTTTAATCAAGTACCCAACGGAGATCCAATGGCCGCGGGGGCAAAACTGGCTGCTAATATATTGTCTACTAAAATTGAATCAGTTTCTTAAAATTAACCGTCTGGATCTGTGTGATATACTAAATTCATCAAATGCAAAAATTTTTTAATCTAACCACTACTACTACAAACCCCTAGGGGTAAGGCGGTCGTGGTTAGTTAGCTACAACCCCCGCCCTGACGGGGGCTTTTTATTACAGACCCTGAATTTTCAAGCAAAGTGCAGAAATATTCAGTAGGTACGTAAGATACTGTGTATATGGTAAAAATAACTTAAGGAATAAAATTATGTCAAATAAGCAAGAAAAATTAAAAACAGAAAAATCTGACCTGTGGAAGTTAAGACACACCGCCGAGCATGTGTTACATCAAGCCATCAAGGAGCTTTACCCTAATATCCACTTAGCTATGGGGCCAGCCACAGAAGATGGCTTCTACTTTGATTTCGATAGTGGTCCAGATGGTGGTGAAGTTATTAAAATCTCTGAAGAAGATTTTCCCAAAATTGAAGCCAAGATGCAGGAGATCATTGATCTTGATTTGCCCTTAATCGAGAAAGAAATCTCGGTTGCAGAAGCTCGCGAGCTATTTAGTAGCAATCCCTACAAGCTAGAGTGGGTGGATGAAATTGAGGAAAAGGGTGAGATGGTCACAATTTACTGGACTGGTGAGCCAAGCTCAGAGCGGGCTATGGTTGATCTCTGCGCAGGACCACATGTGGCTTCAACTGGTCAAGTGAAGGCCTTTAAACTACTCTCAGTAGCAGGAGCTTATTGGCACGGTGATGAGAAAAAAAAGATGCTGACTCGTGTCTATGGCGTAGCCTTTCCTTCTCAAGAAGAACTAGATAAATATTTAGAATTATTAGCAGAGGCTAAGAAACGCGACCATAGAGTTTTGGGAAAAAGAATGGACTTATTTTCTTTCTCTGATTTAGTTGGTCCAGGACTACCACTTTGGGCGCCCAAAGGAGCTTTATTGCGCCACCTTTTAGATGATTTTGTCTGGGAGTTGCGTAAGGCACGTGGTTATGAGCGAGTTGAGATCCCTCACGTCACTAAAAAAGATCTCTATGTTACCAGTGGTCATTGGGATAAATTTGCTGATGACCTCTTTAGAATTGAGACGCGCGAAGGACTAATGATGGCTTTGAAGCCCATGAATTGTCCCCATCATACGCAAATCTATGATCGTAAGCCCCATAGCTATCGTGAGTTACCTCAGCGCTATGCCAACACCACTATGGTTTATCGCGACGAACAGTCCGGTGAATTATCAGGATTATCTCGAGTAGAATCAATTACACAAGACGACGCTCATGTCTTTTGTCGTAAGTCTCAAGCAGCTGAAGAAATGGGTAAGATTTGGGACATCATCGATGAGTTTTATAGCGCCGTTGGGTTTAAGCTAAGCGTAAGGCTGTCACTTTCAGATCCCGATCAACCCGATAAATATCTGGGTGATATGGAAGACTGGAAGGATGCAGAAGAACAATTAAGGCAATTGGCGCGTGACCGAGGAAAAGACTTTGAAGAAGTTGTCGGTGAGGCAGCCTTTTATGGTCCTAAGCTAGATTTTATGGCTGAAGATTCGTTGGGTAGAGAGTGGCAAGTGGCCACTATTCAACTTGATATGAACATGCCAGAGAATTTTGACTTAACTTGTATCAATGAAGCTGGTGAAAAAGAGCGCATTGTGATGTTGCATGCAGCTATCATGGGTTCAATCGAGCGCTATTTAGCTATTTTAATTGAACACTTTGGTGGTAAGTTTCCGCTGTGGTTAGCTCCAGTACAGGTGAAAATTCTTCCTATTTCTCAAGCACACCATGGGTATGCACATAAGTTGGTAGAAGAACTATCTGCTAAAGGCATCCGCGTTGAGCTTAATGATCGCAGTGAGACTTTGTCCGCTAAGATTCGCGATGCTCAATTAGAACAAGTACCTTATATGGCAGTAGTGGGAGATAAAGAGATCGAGGCTGAGTCTGTAGCTGTCAGAGCTAGAGAAGGCGGCAAGCAAGAGGTGATGAGTGCTAGTAGCTTTACAAATAAACTTCTATTGGAGATAGAGCGGAAGAAGTAGTTAGCTCTGAAGAGCACATCTTTTGGTTTTCTTCTTATTGTTCTAGGTGGGGGGTGTCAAAAGTAGGTTAAAAAGTGGGCAAAAGGTGACTGAAAAGCATCCAAAAAGAGGGCAATTTGCCCACAGGGGTCTAAAATCAATAGTTAGTTAGTAGTTAGGAATATTTTTTGGTAGAAACTTTATTTTTCTACAGCAACTTTAATGCCGGGGCTCATGGTAGCAGCTAGGCTTAACTTACTTACCTTATCTTTCAGAGTGGTCAGCAGAGTTTGCAGGTTTTCTACTAGTTCTTTGGTTTCCATGCCAGTGTTGCCAATCACCACATGCATCAGCGGAGCTTTTCGTTCAGCGCGAATGGTGATTTTACCTGATTCAAGTTCTTTTTTCTTGGATTTGGGGTCAGCAATCAGCGTACCCTGCTTGGGGTTAGGCATTAAGCCTTTTGGTCCTAGTACCTTAGCTAGTTTAGCCAGCTTTGGCATCATATCTGGTGTGGCTAAGAGGACATCAAACTCAATTTTTCCCTTAGCTACTTCAACTAGTAATTTTTCATCAGCGATGGCTACAGTTATGCTTTTACCGGTTGAGTGAGGAAACTGAATATCAACACGCTCACCCTGAAATTTGTCTTCTAAAACCACATGGGCCACAACTGTACCATTAAAGCTGGAATAGGAAAGTTTTTTGATTAACTCGATAGCTGAGAAAGCATCATAGAGACGAGTCTTATCAACTTGAGAACGAACAGCCTGATATTTTTGGCTGCGCAACTTTTTTTTAGGAGTTAGCTTTGTTACTTTTTTTTCTGTTTTTGTCTCTTCAGCTGGAGATTCCTCTGAGGGAGCCTCAACTACCTTAACTTCGGTATTGCTCATCGACATATCAGTATTCTTTTTTTGTCCCATGTTGTTCCTTATGAAATTTGTTGTTATACGACTTCAACACCCATGCTTTTGGCTGAACCAGCTACAATTTTCATCGCTGCCTCAATGTCTTGAGTGTTAAGATCTGGTAATTTCTTTTCTGCAATTTCTCTTATTTGAGCCTCGGTTATTTTTCCAACAGAGTCTGTGCCTGGTTTTTGTGAACCCGATTTAAGCTTTAGAGCTTGTTTAATCATGGCTGATACTGGTGGAAGTTTGAGCTCAAAGGTAAAGCTACTGTCTTGGTAAACTGTGAGCTCAGCTGGAATAATTTGACCACGCTTATCTTGAGTGCGGTCATTATACTGCTTAATAAAGTCCATCATATTGATGCCAGCCTGACCCAAAATAGGACCAACTGGAGGGGCGGGCGTAGCAGAGCCTGCTGGTAAATTTAACTTAAGAACTTTTTTAACTTTTTTCTGTTTTGCCATAAGAGCCTTGGATTATATCAAACTTTTTGTACTTGTAAGAAATCGAGTTCGACTGGAGTTTCTCGGCCAAAGATGCTGACCAGTACCTCAACCTTACCCTTGTCTTCGTCGATGGATTGGACAGTACCTAAGAAATCATTAAATGGTCCATCGGTAATCTTGACAGCTTCACCCTCTACGTACTCAGCCTTATATTGAGGAGCACCCTGACTAATGTATTTCTGAATAGTTTCAACCTCATGTTTAGGTAGAGGAGTGGGTTTATTGCCGATTCCAACAAAACCAGTTACGCCTTGAGTAGTACGAACTGCTAACCAAGCATTGTCGGTTAACTCTAGGTAGACCAGCATGTACCCAGGGAAGATTTTCTCGCGCACAGTTTTGCGTTGGCCGCGTTTAATTTGAATTTTTTCTTGAGTTGGAATTAAAACTTTTAAGATTTGATGGGTTAGGTTTAGAGTGTCAGTTCTTTGTTTGAGAGTTTCAGCGACTTTATTTTCATGACCAGAGTAAGTATGGACTACATACCAGCGAGCTTTTTTGTTTTCAGTATCAGATATAGTGATAATGTTGGGGTTCTCAACCTTTACTTCTTGAACCTCGGGGACCTCCTGAGTTTCTTCAGTTGCTTTTGGTTGTGCTTGATCGTTATCTGTCATAGTTATTTATTTAATTAAAACTTCAGTCAGTTTTTGAAATACGAAGTCTAAGCCTCCCAAGTAAACGGCGAGCAATGAGCTGATGACAATCACCAAGATGGTTTTATCAACGGTATGCTTCCGGGAAGGCCAACTGACTTTTTTTAGTTCGCGGACAACTTCTTTAAAGTATCCTACTGGGCTGACCATAAGTAACGTATTGTAACAGAACTCCTACTAGAAGGAAACACTTTTATGAATTAGGCGGATTAATACCCTTTTCTTTAACGCGTTCCATCATGGTTGATTTAGGAGTGAAGGTAGGTTTGTTGCTAACCATGGGTGGCACATGAGGCTTAATCGTTGGCGTAGGGGTCTGAGGTTTAGCCATGGTGACGGGGGGCGTAGAAGGCGCAGATGGTTGCTTCTTTAATTCCTCTAACCTGGTTTGCAACTCCTGTTCATATTTGTGTGACTCTTGATTAGTGCTTTGTTGAGGAGGAGCAACTGGCTCACTCTTTGTTTTCTTACCGAAGATCTTAGGAATAATAATAAGTAGTAGTAACAAACCCCCAGCTCCAAGAGCAATAATTGGGAGGAGGTTAACTGGAATCCCAGCCTTACTCATAGAATTAACCACTGCGTCTAGAGCCGTTTCCTCTTCAACTTTGGGTTTCATTGATGGTGATGGGGAAGGACTTGGTTGGGAAATAATCGCGGCTGGAATAGTGGAATCCGTAGCTTCCTGGTCTTCTAGATCCCCTCCCTTAGGGGCAGTAGACTTATCATAAATAGTAGATACAGTTTTAGTAGTTGCTGCGGAGCAAGTTGTGCTACTGACGTTAGTGGCCAACTTACATGAACCATAGTAACAACGAAGATTGGCGGCACAATCAGTATTGGCGCTACAGGTAGTGTTACAACTAGCGTCAACATTTTTCTGAATAGTTGAGCTAGGAACTGCACATGAGGAATCATCGGGGTTATCAGCTCGACGACACTTATTTTCTAAGCATGAGTATTCACTATCACATTCTTTAGAATCAGCGCAGTAACTATTACAACCAAAGTTTAATCCTTGGTCTGGCTTTGGTTGACAGGAAATACTACTAACATTTGTAACAAGACGACACTGCCTGTTATAACAACGATGGTTAGCTTCACACTCAGAGTTGCTGTCGCATTCTAAATTGCAACCCTGAACAGTCACTCCGCCTGTGCCCGAGTCATCTTCACAGGTTTCTTCCCACTGTTTATAGCATTTTTGTTCAGGATCGCACCAAGAGTAGCCAGCGGATGGTTTGCAGCCATGCTCATCAACATCATCGCCAGTTTGATCATCTTTAACGGCGTAGTGTAGAGCTAGAACGTACTTGAGTGCGTCTTGAGGAGGGTTGCTGCCATGAATAATTGATTTTGATTTTTCGCGATCAAAGCTAATTTCAATATTCCCTGCATCACTTGGGATAATTTGGAGTTGAGCTATGGTAATGGGTGAGGTAGAGGAAAAAGCTTGTCCTATTTGCTGAGGGATAGCAATCATAGAGACTAAATAACCATCGCTAGTTTGTTCAACTTGTTGGTAAGCTGCTTGCAATCCCGATTCAGACGGAATAGAAATAGTTGGTGTGCTACCAAGATTACTAGCAATAATGTTAAAAACCAGTTGAATACCATCTGTTTGAGCTCCCTGCGTATTTGCTTGAAGAATAATGGTTGTCTCTCCAGTTCCAAGAATACTAAGGGAGTCTGGTGAGCCAGAAACTAGAACTTGTCCATTATCAACCGAAGCATCTTTACGAATATCTAAAGACTCTTCTCTAAGGGGTTTTTGTAGCAAAATCAATCCCACCGTACCAGCAATAATCAGCAGTAAGGAGATGATGGTAGCAATAAGTGAGGTGAGATTTTTTTTCATCTATATTAACTCTATATTACAGTGAAATATTCCCAATGAGCAAACTGTAATCACTAATGTCTACTAGGCCATCACAGTTTAGATCTGATACTAAGAAGTTATTTGATTGCATAAACTCTGAAACTAATAGGCTGTAGTCGCTAATATCAACAGCCCCGTCATCATTTAGATCAGCTGCTACTCCAGATTTGCTAGTGGTTGAGAAGCCAGTGCCCCAGCCTCTATTAGGATCAGGGTATTCTAGATTAACAGTGTAGTCGTATCCTGGTGGGTAGTAGGCACTACTTTGAGGGTATATCTTCATTTGAATTTCTCTCAATGGAACTGAGTTGGGATTATTAAATTTCTGAATATTAATTGGTAAGTCAGTGGCCTGTTGAGTTAATGGGCAAGTTTGAGTTACTTTTACTCGTGGAACTTCTGTCTGAAGTGAGTTGTCTGTTTGAGAGGTATAGGTTATGTATTCATTGTTGATGTTATCTATTCGGGGCGCTTGTAGGAAGAAGTCAGCAGCTTTTCTACCCATTCTATGCCAGGATTGGAGTTTCTCCATATCTTGATCAATTCTTTTCACATAAGGATATAGATAAATGCGAAATTTATTGCTGACTGTAATTTCAGCGACACCTTGCTTGTTGTCAAATGTGTAGACAACTAGATAGTAGGGGCCGTTTTCTGTAGCGGTGTGTTGGATTCTAGTGCCGGCATCAATGATTTTCTTTTTGTCTGGACCATAGAAAGTAGTCTCTATGTAACTTCCAACAGAACTAATATCTAGTTCTTTAGCCAAAATTTCAAACTCTGTGCCTGGTTCAATATAGAACATAAAGAATTGTCCGTAGCCACTCTCAACGGCTAAGCTCTGGTTACTTTCTATCAAGGTTGTCTTAGTTGAAATGGAGGCAGTTTGTGAAAGCAACAACTCGTTAGTAGGAATACCTTGCCAGGTAATTCGCGGATCTGTTGGTAGGTCTTCACCATCCAGAGATATTGCCATCCCAGGGCTGGGGATCGGTGTGGGGGAAACACTAGGTGATGGCCGAGGAGAGCCGCTCGGGCTAGGTGAGGGGCAGACTAAAATTGGGTTGCAAGGTGCTTGAACACAATAAATTTCTTCATAAAAGCACTCCGGCGGAGGCGTTGGGGTGGGAGTAGGCTTTGTTTGACAAACAGCAATGGATTCCTCCGGATTAACACAAAGTCCTGACGCTCCCGCCAGTTGAGAACAAACCGTGCCACCGCCTTCGGTTTCAAAACACTCTGGTTCTTCATAATGACAAACTAGTCCTTCCTGACATCTTGAGTTCGGGGTTGAAGGAGGAAGACTGGGATTACAGGGTTCACACCAACTAGATAATGGCAAAGGACTAGATGATGGTGTGGGTGAAACTGGGGGTGTAATAGGAGGAGTAGTTGGAAAAGATGCTTTGGGAAAGAGATTGGTTTTAGTTCTAATGAGCAATAAACTTAAGGGCAGCACCAATACAATAAATGATAGAACTCCCAAGGCAACCTTTTGCTTCTTGGTTAAATAATCCCATGGCTTTTTAGGCTGGGAGGAGCTTAATTCAATAGAAGGGTTCAAGTTTTCTGTCACTAGTAATAGCGTATAGTAAAAAGGAGAGGAGTGTCAATGCGGTTGCAGATAAAAAAACGATCTATTTTTAAACAAATTGTGCTATTTATTTTCAGCTTAGGGTTAGTTGGTTTGGTATTTTCTAGCGGTGATTTATCTAGGATTGGTTATGAAGTGGGCAAAGTCGTTTGGTTGCAATGGTGGGTAAGAGCATTAGCGCTATGTTTGTGGGGGTTGGTTTTGGTTCAGCCCCAAAAGACTCAATTCAAGTTTTTCAGTAGAAAGAATAGTTTGTATTTGGGATTACTAATACTAGTTGTCCTTTTAGCAGCAGCGCGAGGGGTAAACTGGCAACAAAGCTTATGGGGGAATTATTATCGTGGCGATGGTTTGTTGACCTGGCTACATTTAATAGTAGTTAGTTTTTTAGCTAGTTGGTTGCTAACAAAAAAAGAAGCTCAAGAGTTAGTGCCAGCCTCATTAGGTGTGGCAGGGTTGTTGTTGGTAGTTAGTAGTTTATTCCCACAATTAGGTAGCTGGCTGCGGGTGGGTTTTGGCAACCCTAATATTGCCGCTGGGTTTTTGGTTGTGATTGCTCCCTTAGTAATGTTCGGAGCTAGGAAGTTTAATGGAATTGCAAGGCTGGTTATTCTCTCATTGCTTTTTATTGCCACTATTTATCTTCAAGCGTGGGGATCTGTAATAAGTTTGGGGCTGGGTTTAGTGATGTATCGGTGGTTGAGTCGGTCCCCTTTGAATGAGTGGGTGGTTGTTGCGCCGATAGTTATATTGGTGATTGGGGTAATAGGATTGATGCGGTGGCAACCAGTGGGAAATAGTCAGTTTACTGAATCTCGCGTCAGAATATTTCATAAGTTAGGAAGAGCTGTAGTACAAAGACCAGTCTTAGGTTGGGGTTGGGCCAATGTGGATGTGGCTTTTGAAAGTGTTGATTGGCCAGTAGCGGTTGAGAGTGAGGCTTATGTTGATAAGGCCCACTCAGAGTTATTAGAGCTAGCAGTAACTAGTGGTTTTTTAGGTTTGGGCTTGTACCTACTGTTTTTAAGTGGAGTATATAAAGAGGTGGTTAGCTCGTTAAAAACCAATGATGAATGGGGTCGGACCCTACTTTTAACTTGCTTGCTTTATTTTTTTCACAGTCAAACTAATGTAATTTCAGTAGCAGAGAGTGTGGTTTTTTGGATAAGCTTAGGTTTACTCTTGAGCACCCAGAAACTTAAAGGTTGAGAAAATTTCGTCAAAAGTAAATTTAGTTGATTCAGAACTGCTTTTACCAATTACTAAGACCTTTTTTGAATTGGGGAAGGGAATGTAGTATCTATCAATGTCATCCCAAGAATAATGAATGAGAATCACTCCTACCTGATCATTGAGGGCGATCTCTTTTTCCACCCCATCATCAACAAATTTTTGGTCAAAACCCTCTTCATTTTCAGACATATATAGGAGGTAGTCTTTTTCTTGTAATAGTAGAGCCTCTTTTTCATCGGCGATGTATTGATCAAAAGTTTTGTCAGTCTCAATTACATAAATGGCAATCCCAGCAAAGGGTTTATCCGTAATTTCTGGGTCAAGAGTATCTTCATCAGTATATGTTTTCCCCAAAAGGACTTCTTCACTGGCTGGACCGCCCATAGTACAGCATTCATCATCTAGGTCAGGGTGTTTGAAAGAAAATCCTAGTTCTTCGTCGGTGTATGTTGTCCAACCTAAGGTTCTATCTTGTTCATCGAGAACTTCGGTAAGCTTTTCAAAATTCTTAATTTTTTGATCTCTATTTTGAATAAGTCTAAGGCTAAGAACCACTATAGTAGTGAGTAGTAGTGTGAAAACAATTACTAGCCATTTAAATTGAGCTGAAAACTTTAGTTTTAACATTGGTTTTTTAGTATACATTGATTTTACTAAAGTAGGTGGGATTGATTGACAATTTACCCTGATCATCGTACGATTCTTCTTACCTGTCCCATCAAGTAGCTCCAGGAGTCAGATTATATGTCAAAGCCAACGTTAAACAATGGCATTAACAAGCGAGTTAGGAAGGCTATCATCACCGATGCTGGTTTTGCTAGTCGTTATCTGCCCATTACTAAAACTATGCCTAAGGCTATGTTGCCCTTTGGCAATCGACCCATTATGCAGTTGATGGTGGAGGAGTGTGCTGAGGCTGGAGTTGAGGAAATTATTATTGTGGCTACCCCAGAAGGAAAGCCCATCTATGAAGATTACTTTAATAATAATGTAAATCGAATCCGCAAGCAGTTGGCAGCTCAAGGTAAAGAAGATCGCTATGAGCCAGTTCAACACGTGCTAGATTTTCCTAAAATTGTGGTGATCATCCAAGACCCAAGCCTACCTTATGGCAATGGTTCACCCGTAGCATCAGCTCAGAAGTATGTAGAAAAAGAGGAGGCCTTCTTAGTCCTTTATAGTGATGATGTCATTTTTGGCGAGCAAGGCGATGCAAAAACTTTAGTTGATAGGTATGAATCAGACCCCAAAGCTGAGGCCATTATCATGGCTCAGGAGATTGATTTAAGCGTTGTAGACAAGTACGGTATTATTTCTTTCAAAGAGGGCAGTGAGGACGAACTAGACAACATTGTTGAAAAACCTAGTCAAGAAGAAGCTCCCTCAAACTTAGCCTCTTACGGGAGGTATTTGCTTAAGCCTTCAGTTTTTAAACATTTAGTTCCTGGCAACACTGGTAAAGATAATGAGCTGTGGACGGTCGACGCTATTACTAAAGTGGCTGAGACTAAAAAGGTTGTAGTTGAAAAAACAAAAGGCCAATGGCTCACCACGGGTGATCCAGAAAACTATTTTAGAGCTCATTTAGGCTTTGTGATGAAGTATGAGTCCTATGGTAATAAAGTGGCCGGTTGGGTAGAGAAGTTCAAGAATTGATCACAATTTCTCCTCGAGTTGAGTCTTGTCAGTAAGTTCATTGTGTGAGTATATTGGAGATGAACTTTAACAGTCTCGTGTGAGGGGAGCAATGAACTTCCTCAACAGTTCTTGAACGGGCTATGAGTAGTGTTGATGCTCCGTGGAGTATAAACCGCTCTACCCACCTGGAGTTTATCCGGGGGATGAGCACCCCTCACGCCGGGCGGTTAAAGTGACTTTCATCTATCGCGATTCTTTTCTTTCCCCTGATATAATGTTGATGTACAATAATGGCTCTGTAGTTGGTGGTTATTAAATCGCCTTTGTAGCTCAGTGGTAGAGCGCTTTCTTGGTAAGAAAGAGGTCCCGAGTTCAATCCTCGGCGAAGGCTCAGTATAATAAAAATTGCAGCCAGGGTACCGGAGTGGTCAAACGGGGCAGTCTGTAAAACTGCTGGCTATGCCTTCATAGGTTCGAATCCTATCCCTGGCACATTACCCAGATGAAGCCTTCTTAGCTCAGCTGGCTAGAGCGACGGTTTTGTAAACCGTAGGTCCGGGGTTCGAGTCCCCGAGAAGGCTCAAGGTTATTGTTAAAAATTTTCAACACATTATGTCACGTACTGTTATTTTAGCTTCCAAATCTCCTCAGAGAAAAAATATTATGCAAGCCGCCGGCGTTGAATTTAAGGTAGTACCAGCAGATATCGATGAGCAGGCTGTAGTAGGGGTTGATCCAGTCAAGAGAGCAGGAATGATTGCCCAGAAAAAAGCCGAAGCTGTACAGGAGAAATATCCGGAAGCAATTATTGTGGCAGCTGATACCTACATTGTTTTAGATGGACAAGTTTTGGAAAAACCAAAAGATTTAGAAGAGGCCAGAGAGATGTTGGCCAAGCAATCAGGCCAGGTCCTAACTGAGTTGACTGGGTTTTGTTATCTAGATCTTAAGGAAAATATTCAAATTACTAAGACAGCAGCTGTAGAAGTGAAGTTTCGCCAGCTGTCTGAGGCAGAGATAGATCACTATATAACTACTCAGCCAGTCATGACTTGGTCAGCAGCATTTTGTCCAGCTTATGACTCAGGCGCCAGTTTGATTAAAAGCATTAATGGCTCATTTACTGGCTTTACTCACGGTTTGCCCTTAGAAGAGTTAATTCCTTTATTACAGCAATCAAAAGTACTTTAAATTTGATTTTGCGAGTAGCAATATCTTGATGTATACTACGCACCTATGGCAAAAAAGAAAAAAGGACCTCGACAGCCAACTGGACTCAAATGTGGTGATTGTAATTCTTTTAATTACATCACTGAGTTTAGTAAGGTAAATGAGCAACTTAAAGTACAGACTAAGAACGAGAAAACTTTTCCTCTTAATAAATACTGCAATGTGTGTCGTAAACACACCTCTCACACAGTTTCAAAAAAGTTGAAGTAAAGCAATTTTGTATCCCAGGGCGCCTTCTCTGGCTTAGCCGTTCACCCTGAAATCTTCTTGTAAGCAGCTAGTATATTTTTAGATCCCTCTACGTAAAGCTTGTCGATGGAGAGTGCGTTATTCATAGCATGTTCTACCCAAGACTGAGACTTACCTTGAGATTGAGTCAAAGCTTCTAGTTGAGGAATGATCTGATCAACATCAGCTTTTCGGGCAATTCCTAGTTGTTCGAAAACTTCCCGGACATTGTGCTCCCACTCACCCCATTCTTGGAGGGTGAGAAGAAAACTACCACTAGCAGCTACATCATAGGCCATATCTCCAGAAGGCTTGCTAATGAAACCATCAGCCCAAGGGAATCCATATTTAATTAAGATTTCATTGGCATCTACAATTTGAGGATGATAAATGACTCGCAACTTAGCATTTTCAGCGGTGATACCCGCGGCATGAACGTGTTCCACCTCAGCCATCTTTAAAACCATCTCATAAATGTCTTTGTGGGTGCCGGCGTAGACCAATAATTCATAGGGATGAGGTCGTTTGCGCAGTTGGGGCAGGAGTTGCTCTAGGAGTTGTTTAATTTCCTTTTTGTTAGTGCCCAAACCACCAGTAGTAATGGCAATTTTAAGCGGACCACTACGCCAAGCACGCTTGTTTTTTTGAGCGGCTACAATGCGTGGATCAACTGGAGGTCCAGTGACAATGACCCGGTTGGGATCAATATCTTTTTTGAGAATTTTACCCTTTTCTAAAACTTCAGTTTTGGTGTTTTCATCAAAAACTAGCAGATAGAAATTGTCCTTATCAGCATTCTTAACGTATTCATCACGCACGTGAGGGTCAGTGATCATCTGAACAATAGTTCGGCCTTGTTCAGCGAGAATATTTCCTGAAGCGATATGAAAAGAAAGGATGGGATGCGTTACATTTTCAGTCAGATGAAATAGAGGTGGAGTAATGCTACCTAAAATTGGCAGCTTACTGCGCCCAAAACGATCCACAAAGTCTTTGAGTTTTTTTAAGAATGGTTGGCGGGCAAGTAACTTGCCGATGTTTTCGGTTAACTCAACACTATTCCAATTTTTGTGGGAGACATAGTTAGTGGGATCAACCACCCAGGCTTTTTTATGATCCATGCTCTCACCCCAAGCTTGTACGGCAACACCAGCTGCCATCGAGTAATGGGCTCTAGAGAAGACTACATCAGTGATGGTTTCGTCTTCGGGGTAACCAAACATACCCTTCACATCTTCTTTGTAGGAAGCAGAAACGGTCACAATGGGGATATTTGTTTTTTCGAGATTAGCTTTGTCTTGAGCAAGGGCTTTCTCTAGGATGGGATCGATCAGGTGAGACATATAATAGTAATATTAGTGGAGAAAGACTTGAAGATAAAGTAGGAGCACGGATGTTATAATTGGGTTTCTACCAAGGCCCATGATGTAATTGGTAGCATGAGGGTCTCCAAAACCCTTCGTTCAGGTTCAAGTCCTGATGGGCCTGCAGCAGAAAGAAAAGACCTTTAGATAGGTCTTTTTTAACGTATGATATAATTGGATTATGAAAATTGGCGATTTGGTTTTGTATAGTAGCAATCTTTATCAAATTTCTGTGATTGATTGGTCATCATTAGCAAATAGATTTAAATTAAAACCAGTGGCGGTTGTTACTCCAGACCAACTAAGAATTTTTGATAACAGTGAAATTTACGTAGGCAATTCAGAAAAATTGGAATTATTTAACGGTAGTTCTCCTAAATATTATGTGGGAGAGAGAGTTAAATATAGCAGCACCTATTATTTCATTCGTTTTGTCTTAATTAAGGAGGGAACATATTATTATCAACTTAAACCTGAAGAAACTGGTCGTAGTTATGAATGGGTTTATGAAAATCAGCTTGGGTGATGTTACCCCAGGTTCCAACATCGTCCACTAGTCCCTGCAACGATATAGTTTGATGTAGATTGATAATTTTGGTAGAATAAATTCACCAATAATTTTTTGTAAAATAAGGAAAATAAAAATGGTTGATTTTATTCAAGAAGATGGAAGAGAAGACGATGACATGGTTGAGAAGAGACCTCCTAACCCAGAAGAAATTGCTCAAGCAATCATGGATGATATTAGTGAGAAATTTGATCACCTACCAAATGACATTAGTAATTTATGGACAGAATTTCCTCATTCAGAGAAAAAGAATGTTAGTGTTATTTCTTATAGTGGGGCAAACGTTGGGGGTGAGTTTGAAATGAACTGGGTTGTTAAATAGGTTCCAACACCGCCCACTAGTCCCTGCAGCATCCTATAATGATTGACATTTTCTCAAGTTGGTGATATAATGATCGCTTGTCTTAATATTTTCTCTAATGCTGAGGAACCTATTGAGATGAACCTTAAAAATTGCTTTGCTTCTAAAGCTTATGTTGAGAGTGGAATTATATTCATAATTATTTGTGGATATAATTCCACTCTTAGTGGGAAGGTACCCCTTTCTTAAACAATCAGTCTATCATTGTTAGTTGTTAATCTTTGTTTATAAGCAACTGGCGACATTTTAAGTGCACTATGAATTCGTTTATGGTTGTAATAATACACGGCTTCATGAATAGCTGCAATTAGTTCTCCTAGATTTTCAAATCTATCTAGGAAACCAAGTGTGACTTTAAATTTATCATAAAAAGATTCTTGAAATGGATTATGCCAAGGAGAAGCTTTGGCACTCATCGAAATTTGGATACCAGCCCGATGGCAGCGACTGATGTAAATTTTTGAGTTGTACTCACTTCCTTGGTCTGAGTGAATCCAGAGTGGTGGGCTATGTCTACCCAGAGCATCTTCTAAAGCTGAAAGTACTAGGCTACTTTGATGATGGCGAGAGAGATGATAACCAACAATTTCTCTGGTATACACATCAATAATTGTGGCTAGATAAAAGAATCTACCTTGAAAATACAAGTAAGTAAAGTCACTAGCCCACAACACGCCTTCTTTAACTGGACACCAAAGCAAGGAGACATTGGGAAAACTACTGGGTTCATTACCAATATCTCCTAGTTTCTTGGGTTTTTTCACCTTTCTTCTTCTGGGTCTAATCTCAAACTTTTTCATGACTCTTAAAATACGTTTCTTGTTGAGCTTGAGCTCAAGAGCAATTCTTTTATGACCATACTCTGGATTTTCTGTTAAGACTGCCTCAATTTGATGTTTCATCTCTTCATCACGATCTGGTAGCTTGGGTTTGTAGTATAGAGAAGATCTACTTACTCCTAGCTTAATAGCCAGTCTAGTTTTAGTGATTTGTTTTGGCTTAGTCATGTTAATAACCTCGCTTTTTTTTTAGCTTTTCAACCTTCAGTGTTAAATTACCTACTAACCTTAAGAGGTCATCCCTCTCTCGCCTCAATCTGGAATACTCAAGAGTACTGACCTCTACCCGAACTCCAGCAGAAAGCCAGTTGTAGATGGTCTTAGCACTGATGCCATACTCATCGGCCAATTGAGGGACCTTCAGGCCCTGTTTTATTCTAGCCAAGACCTCGTCTTTTATTTCTTTGGGGATACGTTTGTAACCACCCATATTGTCCTCCTTTTTTCACACCTTAGTGTGAAGAATGAAAGACTGTTTGTCTAGTTTTTGGGGTACCTGTCATCCTAATAGTCAAAGAACTAATCAAAAAATTTACATTATTGAAATTAACAATTATGCTTATGTAGTTCCATATGTAATTAACGAAAAAAGAAAAGAAATATTTTTAAAAACAGTATATCCAAGTAGAGTATTTACCAAGAAATACCTAAAGGGAGGACAGCGATGAAAAACAAACAAAAGAAAAATCTGTTTGATAATCTAGTCTTAGATAAAGAAGAACAGTTATTGGAAGAGGCCTTTGAACGAGGTGAGTATGAGGAAGCTACAGATTTAAAACAAACAAAAAAAATGCTTGCAGAAGCTGCGGCCAAATATGTGGAGCTTCATACTTCTAAACCCATTACTATCAGGGTTAATCAACTTGATTTAATTAAAGTTAAAGCTAAAGCGAAACGTAACAACATTCCTTACCAAACTTTGTTAAGCACTTTGATTAATCAGTATGCTCAGGGTAAGACGCGGCTTAGTTTATAAAACAAGTTCCAACACCGCCTACTAGTCTCCGCAACCGGATTTTTTTATTTAATCTATAATACCTTTTATGTTTAGTGCCGAAAAAATAGGAAACTACGAGAACAAAGAGGTTATGAGGGGTAGAGGCGTGATGTGCGTTCTTACCTTTATAGAAGACGGTCAAGAAAAATTTGTTTTGACCAGCTCTCCAGAAGAGGATTTTGGAATTTTCACTAAAGCAGAAAAGTTAAGAGAGAAATTAGCCTTTATATTAGTGGGCTCAGAAATGCTTTCTTTTCCTGGAGGAAGGGTAGAAGATGGTGAAGATGTTGGGCCAAGTGTGCTTAGGGAAATTAGTGAGGAATTGGGAGTTGAGTTAGATGAACTAAAGCTTGAATTAGTTGATGATAACTTAATTGAGATAACTCAGATGAGCTCAGGGAATGATGAGAATGACTCTCGTAGAGGAATGACTATTTATGAGGTTGCTTGTTTTGTATATGAGTTAAGCCTAAGTGAATTAATAGAGATTGAAGAAGAAATGTTTCAACAAAAGCGTTCTGCGGCGGTTCTATCACTGGATGAGATTTCAAAACTGAGAGAATTTGAGATCAGGCCATCGTCTTTAGAGATGGTTCAGGCATTACAACAAAGAAGTGAGTTATAATCACAGCTGTGAAGAAAATACTTATCTCAGATTTCTCTAGAGTTTTACTTTTTCCCAAGGATGAGATTTATAGGAGTGGGTTAAATAAGCTTTATGGTCAAACGTCAGTTAATGGAGGAAAATTTGAAGACTATTTTGTGCTAAACGAAGATTTACTGAAGGAATTAGAGGAGCTAGATTTAGAGAAATATGTATTTACTACTGGGACAGTTCAAGATGCGCCAGAGATCAAAAACAGGGTAAGCACAGTCTTTAAAAAAGTTTTTAATGTGCCCATGATTGGCTATAAAAAAACAGATGGCAATGCCTATCTCAAGCTATGTAGTGAAATTGGGGTGGAGCCCAATCAAGCAATGTTTATTGATGACACTCAGGTAAATGTAGTGGCAGCCAAGACAGCTGGCTTGCACGCGGTAGTTTATGAAAATAATGATCAGGTTTTAGGCGAGATTACTGAGTGGTTGGAGTAGGCCACTAATTTTGTTCTCAACTGTTTTATAATAATCTCATATGTTTTCTATAGAATTTTTAAGACAATTTCGTTTAGGTGGTTATGCCATCTTTGATTTTATAGTTTCTTTTTTTGGAATTTATTTACTGTCTCCTTGGCTGTCAAAAACATTTTTAAAATTTAGGCTCAGCGTCCCCAAACAGAGCTGGTTATGGTTAACCTTGCCACTTAGTATTTTAGTTCATTTATTCTCCGGAAATATAACTTTAATGACTAGGAACTTTATAGATCTTCACAATCACTACTTTTTAAAGGCGGTGATTTTAGGATTATTCATTTGGGGAATAAAAGATATAAAAGTAGTGAGAAAATAATCATGTATTCCCACGCTCCTCAAGATTACATTTGCCCGATTTGTGTAGCAGTTCAGGGTGTTGAGAGTGAGCAAACTTTAATCGATCAGCAAGATATTTTTTACCAAGATAGTGAAGTGATGGTATTTATTGCTTCATTTTTTATTAAAGGTTGCGAAGGACATTTAATAGTAGTCCCCACAGATCACTATGAGAATTTTTATGATTTACCAGATGAAATCGGAGCTCAAATTTTTTCAATTGCTAAAAAATATGCCATTAAGATGAAGCAAGCTTATGGTTGTGACGGAGTAAATGTATTACAAAACAATGAGCCCGCAGCGGGGCAACATGCTTTTCACTATCACCTCCATCTTTTTCCTCGTTATGAAGGTGACAACATTTGGTCACATATGGGAAGCAAGCGAGAGACTACCCAGGAAGAGAGAGCTGAGTTTGTGAAGAAATTTAAATAATCCCCACAATCATTATGAGGATTATAATAGTTTGATATAATACTGTTTTATGTCAGCTGAGAGATCATCTTATCGTAGGGCAAAAGATATGATTAAAGATCATGAGCGCCCCACTATTCCTTTAAGCATCAAATTAAAAAGTGGCGAAGAAATATCTGGCGTAACTCCCTATGCAGTTGTTCCTGGGCATATGGACAAAGATCGTGGTGGAGAAAAGACACTCAGGATTTTTTATCTAGATGGTAATGATAAAGCTCATAAAGTAGATGCTAATAATGTGCAAGGCTTGAGAGTTATCGAGGGCAGTGGTGATTTTGCAGGCAAGCTGATGCTTGAGTTCACATATTTTAAAGGCACCTCAGAAAAAGATTTTAGAGAAGCTGATCCCCGGATCATTTTCATGACTGATGTCTACTATGGCATTCACTCTTTTCATGAAGAAATTGGTGAAACTCAGAGCGACTTTTATTTACAAGGCGATGATCAGCAGTATCCTGAAAATAGATCCAGGCAGTTTCCATTGTGGAGGATTGATGCCTATGGTGATGAAACCGACGAGTTAATAGCAGAGTTTAAAGGTGGAGATAATGCTTGAATCACTTCGGAGATACGACGAGGAGCTAGCGGCCCTACAAATGGAAGAAAAACGACCTCCGACAGACGAAGAAGCTTTTCAAGCGGTGATTGATCACATCAACTGGAGATTAGCCGAGATGCCAGATTATAAGGATATTTCTTGAGCTAGTGAATGGGATGTAAATAGAAGAGTGACAGTAGTGACTTATAGAGTAGTCACTGAAGATGAAGATCAGATGTTTGAAATGGAATGGATTGATGCTTAGGGTTTAGGAATTAAAAACACCCTCTTTAACCATTTCTTCTAATGGCTGTCGCTGATTGGGAATTTCTTGTTTGTGCATTCGTTCGTGAAGCTTATTAAGCGGTCCAGGTTTTCCAATAGCGATCATCGCCATTACTTTATGTGTATCAGGAATGTTTAGTTTTTCTGCCGTTTGTTTTTTATCAAAACCACCGATGCCATGGGCAACTAAACCTCGGCCTGTTGCTTCTAAAGCGAGATTTTGCCAAGCCGCGCCAGTGTCAAATTCGGCAATATCAGATTTATGGCCATCTGAATCTATTTGAGCTACCACTACTACTAAAACAGCTGCATTTTTCGTCCACATTTGGTTGAATTCATTGAGAAAATCGAAGTAAGTCGACCAGTGTTCGCTTTCGCGGTGAGCGTAAAGGAAGGTCCATGGCTGAAGATTACTAGAGGATGGTGCCCAGCGGGCGGCTTCGAACAGAGGCATAAGTTCATCATTGCTAATGGGTTCGCCACTAAGAGCACGGGGTGACCAACGACTGAGGAGAAGGGGATGAATGGGATGGTTAGATTGACGGTGTTTTTTAACGATGGGTGGAGTTTTAAAAGACATAGTACTAACTATACTACTACATAGTGTAATAGATGGGGAGAGGGAAAGATGGGTAATCTAGACACTATTTTTTAAAGTGACATACTGCTTGTTATGTTTTAGTATTGATTCATGCTTGAATCACCGTATGTTGGTCAAATTAGTGAGCATAACCAGAGAATTATTGAACAACTCACTGCCTCAAAGAATTGGGATTTTCAACAATTCACAAGAGTTATGGTAGCTCTATCCACTATTGATCAATATATGCCTGGAAGAAGGGCCCCTCAATCAATTCACATTCAGGGATTTAGAAAGAAGTTAGATAGGCTTTATGAGTTATCGGATGAAGCTGGTTTGGAGCATGCTCAACCCATTCTTACTGATATAGATACTAGAAAGTTTGTGTATGGCAGAATTACCAGAGGATCTAAACACAGAGTGAGGTTAGATTCAAAAAAACAGGAGGGTAGAGAACACCTTCAAAAACGAATATTGAGCATGCACATTCATCCAAAAGGAGAGGGAATAGGCAATGGACTTGGATTGAGCAATGCTGATTTTACTACTCTTTTATCTGATTCAGAGCAAATAGGGATGATGATGAGAGTAATAGACACTATATTTCTAGTTTTAAAAACTAATGTTACACCTAATAATCTTAATAAGAGTGCTGTGGAAAGAATGATTCAGCAGGCGAACAAAGATTACTTAGTGGATTCAAAAAAAGTAGACATTTTAAGGTTAGTTGATTTTAATAGAGCTGTTTGTATGGAGTCTGGAATGGTTTTGTTTATGGCCACCAAACAAAGCAGGGATCTAATGGAGAGAGTTAAAGTAGCAGTAGAGTAAGTGTTATTAAGAGAGGGTTTTATGCCTAATTCAAATTTTTATCAACTTCTTCAACAAGAAATCGATCGCTTGGACGAAGCGCAGGTCAATAAGCGCGCCGAAACAGTGATTGAAGGCTTTACGGATCACCCAGCTCCGAGGGCGGTGATTGGGGACGAGGAATTTAGGGTTTTTAATAGTAATGACTACATGGGCTTTCGCCATCATCCAGAACTTAAGAAGGCTGAGCACGAAGCTAGCGAGAAGTATGGCACCGGTCCAGGTGCGGTCCGATTTATCTCCGGTTCACTGAAGGTACATCGTGATTTAGAGCAAGCTTTAGCCAAATTTCATGGGCGTGATGACGCAATGATTGTGTCATCTGCTTTTGCAACTAATATGGCAGTCTTATTTTCATTAATTACTGGTCAAAGTCGGGATAGTAAGGTTAATAATGATGTTCTAGTAGTGTCTGATGAGTTGAATCACCGAAGTATTATCGATGGCATCCGGGTAGCCAACCATCCTAAAGATAAACGTAAAGTTTTTAAACACTTAGATATGGAAAGCTTGGCTGAGGTGCTGGAAGCGGGTAAGGCGGACAATAAACGAGCTCTAGTTGTGACTGATGGGGTATTCAGCATGTTGGGCGAGTATCAGGATTTAGGTGAGATGAGAAAAGTGATCGATAAGTATGATGCTGAGTATGAGCAGGGAGTACTACTAGTGGTGGATGATGCTCACGGGGTTGGAGCCTTTGGCAAAACTGGCCGCGGGACAGAAGAGGTCAGTGGAGGTAGGGCAGATGTATTGATTGGCACTATGGGCAAGGCTTTTGGGGCAGATGGGGGTTATGTGGTAGCTGACCAAGTGGTGATTGATTACCTGCGAGAAGCAGCCGCCACCTATATTTACTCAAACAATATTTCACCCGGAACTGCAGGTGCGGCGCTGGCTGCAGTGGAGCTGTTGAGTGGGGCAGAGGGGAAGAAACTGTTGGAGAGATCACGAGCTAATGCGGAGTTATTTAAAGAGGGAATGAAGAAAGTGGGTTATGAGTTTGCGGCGGATTCTATTCATCCTATTCAACCGATCTTAATTGGTGATGCTAAGAAAGCTAAGGCGCTCAGCAAGATGCTCTATGAAGCAGGGATCTTAGTAACGACCATTAGTTACCCAGTCGTGCCAGCGGGGAAAGATGAGATACGAGTGCAGATCAGCGCAGCGCATGAGACAAGTGATGTCGAGTACCTTGTGGAGAAATTTGAAGCTGCGAGAGGTTAGGAAACTGTCGTAGATGGAATAGTAACAGTGAATGTAGTTCCTTTTCCAAATCTACTATTACATTCAACAACTCCCTTAAAATCATTATTTGTTATATTTTTTACGATAGTTAGTCCCAGGCCAATACCCATACTTGGATCTTTGGTTGTGTACATAGGTTTAAAAATATTTTCTTTATTTTCTTGAGCGATTCCTTTTCCAAAGTCCTTCACACTAAAGACTATTTTTTTTCGACCCTTCTTTAGGTTTATAATGACTTGTCGCCTTTGTTTTTTCTTAGTTTGATAATAGGAGTCTATTGCATTTGATATTAAATTTATTGCAATCTGGGAAAATTTATTTGCTGGTCCTAGAATTGACCCAGAATCCAGTTTTCTAATTTTTAACTCTATATTATTCATTTCTGCTTTGGGAGACATAACCTGTATTGCCTGATAAATATATTGAGTTGGAGAAAACTTAATTGTTGGCTGCTGCTTACTTAGTTGTTGCTGAGTAGAGTCAATAAATTTTCCAATGTACTGAATACTCTCAAAAGCTAGCTTAATTTTTTTTGATTCTGAACTTGATAATTCTTTATTAGAGAAAAGCTGTTCTAAATTTAAAGAAGCGCTAGTTAGGGGATTTTTGATATCATGAAAAATTTCAGCTGCTGAACGACCAACCTCTGCAAATTGTTGCCACTGCATTATTTTTTCAGTTTGAGCTAACTGCAGTTGTTGTGTTTGTCTCTTTACTCTTAAATCTAATGAATTGCGCTCCTTTTCTATTTTACTGTTGTATAGCCAACTCACTAAAAGAATTAACATTAGTGCTAGAGAAACTGTGATTGCGTTAAAAACATCCTCCCTTTCTTGTCTCCAGGAAATATCAACGGGAGTTAGATTGTAGAATTGAAAATAAGTTAATAGGATTAGATAGGTGCTTATGAAGCATGTAAAAAGTATAGCTCGTTGAGTGTCTAATAAAATTCCAGCTAGGATTATCACCAGAGCGTAAATAATTATTGATTGGTAAAATAGAGCACCCCATCTAAATGATGTGTATGCAGCTGGAAGTAAAAGTAAAAGTAAAAATAAGTGAGAAGCCAGAGACCCCTCATGGTCTTTGGATATTTGAATTAAACTGAACATTCCCAACCAAATAACCAATAAAACTATAGGAGAAATGCCGGCAAAAGTTTCATTTTTAAGAAAAGAAATACTTAAATAATTAAATAGTGTAAATAAGAATGAAACTCCTATTAAGTATAAGCTACCTTTAAGTAAAATATTAAAAATTCTTTTCTTATAAAGAGGAATATTTTTCATGGGGATTCTAGTTTGTACAAAATTTATATCCTACTCCATGGGCCGTTTTGATAAGTTTTTTTGAATCAGGTTTTCCGATTTTTTTTCTAATGTTACAAATATGAACATCAATGGTATTACTATCAATTGTGGGATCTCCTTCCCAAATATGTTCCATTATTTTAAGTCTTGGCATGGGGACATTTTTATTTCGTATGAGGTAGCAAAGAATTAAAAACTCTTTTTTTGCCAATTTTATTGGTTTGCCTTTGAAAAAAACATTCTTAGTGTTTAGGTTTACCGATAGGCATTGGAGAGTTAGGATATTATCCTGAATTTCAGGATTTCTTCTAAGCAAAGTTCTAATTCTAGCTTTCAGCTCAGACAAACTAAATGGTTTTATCATATAGTCATCCGCACCTGCGTTTAAAAGAACTACTTTGCTTTCGATAAGCTTTTTACCAGATAAAATTAAGATAGGTATAGATAGTTTCTCCCTTCTTAATTCAATGCAAACTTCCAGTCCAGTTGTATCAGGAAGCATCAGGTCTAAAATGATGAAGTCATATTCATTTGTAAAAGCTT
>Ga0233437_1000718_pt1 | contig 70814 bp, 81 predicted proteins | sample SI_122_August201_FD_182714 | JGI IMG/M metagenome (GOLD analysis project Ga0233437, IMG submission 182714) | Seawater microbial communities from Saanich Inlet, British Columbia, Canada - SI_122_August2016_200_MG | ecosystem: Environmental > Aquatic > Marine > Inlet | place: Canada: British...
TATTGAAACTTAAGTCTGCTCCGATTTCTTGTATTTTTGTTGAAACACAATCTGGGCTTCCAGACAGTAGAGCTGCTGCAGAGATCATAAAAGTGTTAGATATTTATCTTGGATTAAAAGTTGATCCGAAACCATTGCTTAAGAAAGCAGAAGCTTTCGAGGGTAAAATAAAGAATCTTATGCAGAGTTCTCAAAAAGTTGTTAAAAGTAAAGATGAGAAACAATTAAGTTATATGGGATAAAAATAAAAAAGAAAAAATTTAAAAAATTATCTTCTTCTTCTAACTACTTTTCTTGTTGTTTTTTTAGCAACTTTTCTTTTTGTAGTTGTTTTTCTTTTAGCGGCCACTTTCTTCTTTTTTCCGCCCCTGGCCATCCTTGCTTCACAAACATTTCCACTTCCATCAACGTAGTAAAGATAACCTGATTTTCTATCTACAATATTTTTTGCGATTATTTTTCCCAAATAGTTCACCTCCCCTATAAGGATAGGTTACTTATGAAATGCCTTATTTATATATGTTTTGTTACTCCCGTCGGTAGTTGTGATATATATTTTTAATCTTTAAGTTTTGATTAAATGTTTTAGTTTATTATTATTTTAAACTTTTTAAGTATTGATTGAATAATTTAGGTTCATGATCTTTTAAGTTTTGATTAAATGTTTTGATTAAATATCATCCAATACATTTTTTACCTTTTTTAGTTGTTCTTTTGAGACATGTGTGTATATCTGTGTCGTCGATAAATCTGAGTGTCCCAACAGTTCTTGAATGATTCTTATATCTACACCTTTGTCTAAATTATGTGTTGCAAAGCTGTGTCTTAGTTTATGTGCAGTCACTTTTTTTGGTATTTTAGCCTTTTTTGCTGCATTACTAATGATCTTTTGTAGGTTTCTGGTCGATAAATGTCCATTGCTTCGTCCAGGAAATAAGTATTGTTCTTCCTCATCCAAAGTTTGGATATATCTTTCTAATTCCTTGCTTAGTTTATCTGAGAAGAATATGGGCCTATCCTTGCCCCCTTTTCCTGCTCTAACCCATGCAATGTTGTTTTTTAGCTCCATGTCAGATGTTTTTAGGTTCACACATTCACTTACTCTAAGGCCGGTTGCATACAAAAGTCGCATAATGAGCAAGGATTTTTTTGAAACTGTTGAATTGAATAGTTTTCTTAATTCTTCTTTTGTCAGAAAGATTGGAATTGATTTTGGAATTTTTGGTGTTTTGAATGTTACTATGTTTTTTCCAATTACATTATCATAAAAGAATTTGATGGATGATTTTTTTACAGCTATTGATCTTGGACTAAGTTGTTTGTCTGATATGAGTTCTGCAAAATATAGTTTAAGATCTTCTTCTTCTGTTTCGATTGGATCTTTTTTTATTCTGTCTAAAAATAGTCTCACATTTGATAAATAGGTGTCAAGTGTTTTTTGAGAAAATCCTCTGAGTTTCAATTCAACTTCCAGTTTTTTTAGGTAGTTTTCCACTAAATCCCCTCTTTTTAGTGTATTTTGGTCATAAATGGTATATAAATGTTCGCCTAATGTATATTAGGCGAATTATAGAGATAAACTGTTGCTTTATGCTGTTTTAGGTAATTCTTAAATATAAAGATTTCCAAATTAAGATATTGTTTATGGAGGTGATTTGATAATGCATGGAAAGAGCTTTGGTTGGTCTTTATTGATCCTAGGTATCCTGTTCTTATTAGTTGATCTTGGATACTGGACTTTCTGGGGAATTCAATGGTGGACTGCTCTATTTGTTGTTTGGGGAGTAATCTCATTAACTTGTAAAGGTTATTGTAATACACCTAGGAAAAAATAATCTCTTTTTCTTTTTTTAATTTTAGTTTTGTATCTACTGGTTAATGGTCATAATAGTAAGGTTTATAAGTCCTTTTTGCACTGTTTTTTTATGGCAAAAGACCTATTTGATGTTGATTGTGAAAGCTCAATAGTTAGGAGCATACTTTGTGCTACTCCTGAAATAGATTTATCTCAAGAACAAGTTGATCCCTATATATTGGATCTTGATTTTAATGTAGTTAAATTTGGCCTTCCAGGAGTAGAATATGCGGGTGAAATTAGGAGTAAAATTGAGCCAATAATGGCTGAAGCTGAGGCCAATGGTTGTCCAAACAACTTTTATTCTGCTTTGTATGAGGCTGTTTTAAATGCCCATGAACATGGCAATCTTCGTAATCCCGATAAAAAGATCACTCTTGCACATAGATTAGATCCGGCATCTTTAACTTGTGTAGTTATGGACCAGGGTGGTGTTTTGGTATCTGAATTCGTTCCTTTTATTTTAAGACATAGAGAAGGAAGACATTTGGTAGCAATGCTAGATTTTTATCAGTTTTCTAAGAAACCAAAAGCTAATGAGGGGAATTTAGGCAAGGGTACTTCATTTATTCACACTTATGCTGATAAGGTTGGTTACTTTAAATCTGAAGAAGGGGGACTTGTTGTTAGTTTAACCAAGACCTGGTAATCTTGTTATCAAAGCTTAAAGGTTTTAGGCTACTGGTAATTCAATTCCAAACGCCCAAACAGTTATGCTTAGTAAAATGTAAACTATTAATTGCCAGATTATGAATATAGCTACTACGTTCCAGAAATTCTCTTTAATCCATGTCCAGTTGAATATTCTTGCTCTTTTCTTTTTTTTCATTTTCTGTTTACGTATCTCCACCAGTATCCTACCAAGAAAGGAATGAATCCAAGTATGACCCAATTAACGTTATTGAACCAAGATCCATAGATCAGTATTATTAAACCTATTACTTTTAGTGTTAAATGTATAGAATCATTTTCTGAAAAAAACCATTTTAGAAATCCTACTTTCTTTTTTGTTATTCTTTTCCTTTGTGTTGTTCTCTTTTTTTTAACCAATTACATCACCTTTTTACTCTTTTTTATTTCTTAAATTCGAAGTATTTAAATCTTTTCTTTGTTTTTTCCTTGTTTAAAACAAAACATTTAATAACAAGTAGAAAAATAAATTGGATATGGGTTTTTTATTTTTTGGTAAAAAGAGGTACGATATCAACCAGAAGTTTTCCGATTTGCATAATAGCCTTGCAGAATCGTTTTCTAAAGTTAAAGAAGATGTTATTTCCACCCATGAATGGATTGGTGATCTTAACAAACATAAAGAAAGTCATAAACAAATGCTGGAAGAGCTAGATTCTAGATTAAATTACATTGAAAGTTTTATCGAGGAGATTATCTCTGGTCAGACAGCTGTCCAAACACACTCTGTGTCCAAACAAACACAAACAGACAGCCGTTCTAAACGGACGTCCGTCTCTGTCCAAACAGAAGTTTTAGATGAATTAAGACGATTAACACCTATGGAAAGATCTCTAGTTTGGGCATTATTGAACACAGATTTGAAACTTAGTTATGCAGATTTGGCTAGAGTATTGGGCAAAGATGAGTCAACAGTGAGAGGACAGGTCAGTAATATAAGGAAAAAGACAGATGATTTGATAGGTGAGAGGAATGAGGTCAATGGTCAAAAGAGATTTTACATAGATGAGAGAGTAAAAAGTAAGATTTTGAGAGAATATAAGGTAAAAAATAGAAGGAAAGGACGTTAGTGAGAGTATTTTTGCACTTTTTGGGCGTTTTTTGAGTGAAAAGTGAGTTTAAATCATCAAAGAAGCTTTGTTTGGGGTGGGTCTTTGTGATAATATAAATTTGTGAGTCTTTCTTTTAAGTTTAGTTCTCTGAAGTTTTGAGGTATTGTGAGAACAACCATCCTATTATTGATCTTTCGTTTTTCAAGTGGGAGTTGTTTTCGAATTATTGAGCTAGTATAGCTCCTTATACATCCTGTTGAAAGCTTAAGCTTCGACGACAATTCTTCATATGTCACTCCCCGTCCAAGATCTTCTTCTAGTTGGTATATTGTTAGAAATACCATGAATTCTTGATTGGTTATATCTTTAAATCTGTCCTCCATATTGCTTTTTATCTGTTGAATGTCTATTGAATGATTGTTGAATGAATGAATGTCTGTTGAATGAATGAATGAATAGACCCCTTCATTTCCTGTGGAAGTTTTAGGCTCTTTGTGAGAGATTATACTAGTTGGGGGCTCATAACCTTCAAATTTGGTGGTTTCAGCCTTTTTTTGTTTTAATAATTCATCTAATTTTTCCAATATCTCTTCAAATTTGGTTTCTATTCCAGAAATCCTGCTATTTAGGTGTTCTACGTCCCTTTTTACTTCTAAGAAGGCAGATTTTATCTTTTGATCAACCATTATGTATTTTAGGAACCCTTGATAGATATATAATAATTATTGCAAGTGAATGAATGTTTAGCATGTGTTTAATGAATGAATAGTGAGTGAATAGTGGATAAACACTATGATTCTGAGAGATCTCTATACTGGCTGTATATTTTGTTATTTAGAACCCATTTTTTCCTGGCTAAATAGGTTTTACCCTCGGTGTTTTTGTTTATCTCCTTTGCAAATCCCTCTTGCCTTAATTCTTTTAAGAGTCTTAAAGTGAACTCTTCGTCGCGTATTAACTCTTCAGCTATTTGGGCAGTATAGTGAGGAACTAAGTGATTTTCATATAGAATTGAAAGTATTTGTTCCTTAATCTTTTGTACTTTTTTATCACTTATCTTTGGCATCTCTTGGTCTTAATTTGTGATTATTTAAATTATTCGGTTAAAAGGATATGTTATTCGTGCCCATATATTGCAAATCTTGTCGGCTCACACATTATCATTATTAGTGCATCTTCGTTCCTTTCTCTTAGATCCCCTAACATCTTCAGATCTTGTTTTGATGCAATACATCTTTTGTATGGGTGTGTATGTAGAACTATTATTGTATCTTCAGAGCAAGGTCTGAATGAAACATGGTTATATGATTGTTCAATTATATCTGGTTCATAAATTTCAGATATAAAGTAATTATGGCCCTTTGTTCCTTTAAGGCACATACTGGTTTCAACTTCCAGATTCCCCAAGTATCTTTCCCTCAATTCCAGATAGGTATTATTTTCAAATATAATTGAAAACTCCCTTAGCTTTATCGTATTCTCACTTATTTCTACAGATTCATATTTACTCTCTAAAATAGAATATATTGGAAAACTAACCAAAAAATAAGATATTATTAAAACTAATAATATAGTCCCTATTGCTATTATTATAATCTTCTTCCATAAAGGATTTTCAAGTAATTCTTCTATCTCTTCCCTTGACTGCAAATCCGACATACTTCTTTCTCCAAATCATAGCAATTTTCACAAACACTTTTTCCACATAGGCAGCAGATGTGCTTTGAAATTTGTTGGTTACATGCTTCACATTTCTTTAGGTGGTCCATGATATTTGTACTAACTTTATTTTCTTAATACTTGTGTAATAACTTAAAAGTTTAAGTTTTTGATTAATTTTTTAGGAGTGTTCTTTTTTAAAATAGAGTTATAAAAAAAGGTGATTGAGTTTGTGAATGTATATAAATGATTTTTCAAACTACTATAATATCATGTATAATGAGATCAAAATTAGGAAGATAATGAATGATGAGGATTGTACATGGGATGAGGCTTCTAAAAGAAATAAAGAATGTAGGGAAGTTACAGACTTTTTTTAGTTATTTGTTTCTTGTTGTTTCATGAAAGGTAGTCTTATCTGGGGGGGTAAATTAATTTCTTGAGATAAAGTTAGTCCCTTTATATTACATCTTCCCAATATTGAATTAAATATCAATGGTGTTATTTCTTTTAGAAGTGTTTTATCTTTGTTCCAAGAATCCTGTATTTCTTTTATTTTCTTTGGATCTTCCATTAGTAATATATGACCATTTAGCACTATTTTTCCAATGTCAGGTTCATAGTCTGCTAAATACTCAAAATCTAGCTTTAATACTTCTTCAGATCTTCCAACTGGAAGTTTTTCTTGTTCTATATTTTTTATAGAAAGGTTGTTTTTTATATTTAACTTTCCAGTTATCTGGTTTGTCTTTTCAGCAGTTATTTTATCATAATTGAATCCTACAATAGGCATTTGAATCACCGAGTTTAAAGACTGTTGGTCTGTTTATAAAATTTTCTACATTTCTTTTGGTGAATCAATACCCAATAAAACTAATCCATTTTCCAAAACTTGGTTTACTGATTTTATTAATATTAACCTAGCGTGCATTTCTTCCTTGTTTTCGCTTAAAACCTTGTGTTTATGGTAATATTCGTTGAATTTTTGTGATAATTTGATTAAATAATTTGATAAGTGATGTGGTTTGCCTGTTTCTGCCACCGAGAGTATAACTTTTGGAAAGTTGTATAATTTTTTTATTAAGTCTATTTCTTCAGATTTGTTTAATAGCTCCAGTTTTGGTTGTTTGTTGATTCTTGTGCTTGATTTGTTTAGTATGCTATTTATTCTTACACGCGTATATTGTATATATGGTGCAGTTTCTCCTTCAAAAGATAATATTTTCTCCCAATCAAAATTTATATTTCTTGTTCGATCATTACTTAAATCTCCAAAGATTATTGCCCCTATGCCTATTGTTTTTGCTATTTCTTGTTTGTTCTTTAGTTTGGGGTTCTTTTTTTCAATAATTTTTTTAGCTAAATTTATTGATTTGTTCAATACATCTTCTAGAAAGATTACATTTCCCTTTCGGGTTGACATCTTTCCCTCTGGAAATCTAATTAGACCAAAATCTATATGCTTTAATTCGGACTTTGTTAGATTTGCCAGTTTTGCTGCCTTAAACAATTGATTGAAGTATAGTTTGTGTTCTGAGCCCACCACATACAGAATTTTTTCTGGATTATATCTTTTTGAGCGATAAATTATTGCAGTTAAGTCTCTTGAATGGTAGGTCGATGAATCATTTGATTTTTTTAAGATAATTGGAGGCATATTATATTTTTTTAAATCAATTATTAGTGCCCCTTCTGAAATTTCTGTTTTTATTTTTTTGTTTATTGTTTTTATTGTTTGATCTATATTTTTTACATAAAATGATTCTCCAGTGTAATCATCGAATTTAACATTTAATAGAGTGTAAATCCTCTTAAATTCTTTCATGCTTAGCTCTTTGAAATTCTTCCATAATTTTAGTGTTTCTTTATTTCCATCTTCTAATTTTTTGAACTCTGCCCTCCCATTTTCAAGTAATGTTTCGTCTTTTTCTTCTTCTTTGTGAAATCTTACATAAAGTTTTAACAAATGTTTGATTGGATCTTTTTCTAGTTCTTTTTTGTTTCCCCACATATTGTATGCAACAATCAATTTTCCAAACTGAGTACCCCAATCACCCAAATGATTTACAGATATTGGTTCATATCCGACAAATTTTAGTATATTGTATATTGAATTTCCGATTACTGTTGATCTTAAATGTCCTATTCCAAAGGGTTTTGCTATATTAGGGTGTGAATAATCCATAACAATTTTTTTTCCTTTGCCAAAATTGGTGCTTCCATATTTCTTTTTTTCTTTTGTAATTTTTGTTAACGTTTCTTTAATTAATATTTCTGGTTTTATAAAGAAATTTAAATATGGTCCTTTCTGTTCTATCTTTGATAAGTAAATAGGATTGCCAATTTTTTTGTTTAGCTTTCTTGCTTCATTGATTGGGTCTTTTCCTAGTTTAAAACAAGGGAATGCAAAATCCCCTAATTCAGGATTAGAAGGTATCTCCAATCTTATTTCCTTTAGTTTGGTTTTGTTTCTAAGAATTGTTGCAAGGTTTTTTTCAAAATTCATATAAATTTAGTTTAAAATGCATCTTTTAAGTTTTACTAAAAATTATAAGATATCTTCTTCAGAAACTACAACATAATCACCTATTGCTATTACTGCACTGTGAGGTATTAGTGGGTTTCCTTGTTCATCTTTTTCAAGATCAACATTGTCTGCCAGAGTTGTAGGATTTTTTAACATTAAATGTAATATTTCCCCGGTTCTGACTTCGAATAATATATTTCCCACTTCTCCAAATTTTTTTCCTGTTTTGCTCACTACCGTCTTGCCTAAAATTTGTTTTGAATATTTTCTATCTTCATTAACCATAGTATTTATTGGTAGGCATGTGGGATTTATAAACTTTCTTAATTTTTATTGTTTACTTTCTAATATTTTCAAAGAAATCTTTTATTTTGTCTACGAATCCTTCTACCAAGGGATTTTCTATAACATTTTCGGCTATTGCTGCACCAGTATTTATTACTGGATTGTCGGTTTTCAAGGTGTTGTCTGCAGTTAAGGATCCAATTATAAATAAAAATACTACAAACAATATTACTATTATAATTATAGATTTTGCCATTCCTTTCATAAACATGTGTTTTGATAGTTCCATTATCGTAACTACTATTACTAAAATTATAATTAATGTCATTAAATCCATATTATTCTTTTTGTATAGATAGTATTTAAAATTATTTATTGAGAGACCCACACCTTGTTTTCTTTTGGAATTCCAATTACAAGTTGTTTTATTTTGATTTCATATGGAATTTTTATTGTAAATTGTTTCTTTGACGCTGGTTGGTTGAGTTTTTTGTATTTAATTAGAATTTATTCTTGCTTTTTAATTTTTAATTTTATCGACGGTGTTTTTTTGTTTTTTAAATTTTAGTTTATATTATTTATTATTATATTATATATTATATTATTATATTATATATTATATAGTATAACTACTAAAAAGTTCCAAATGAATTGAAGGTCATCTCGATGAAAATTCTTTTGAAAATACTTTCCATAGGAAATATAGGTCCCTGGCTAATAATGTTTATATATTGATGAACCATAGTTTGTTTCTCATGGTAAAAAAAAGAGTAAAACTGGTAAAATCTACAAAAAAGAAAATATCGACTGCTAAACATATTAAAGGTAATTCTCTTGAAAAATATATTAAAGCGACTTCAGAAGAGGGCATACATAAAATAGAAGAATCGTCAGATAATGTGGATCAAGCTGCAGGGGACGATATTGATGGTTTTTTTGAGGAATTTCTTTCAAAAGAATCAATATTTGAAGATAAACAAATTTTACAAGTAAATTATACACCTGAAACAATTCCACATAGAGAAAAACAAATAAAAGAAATAGCTTCAATTTTAGCCCCTGCATTGAAGAATGAAAAGCCATCTAACATCTTCTTATATGGAAAAACTGGTACTGGAAAAACTCTTTCTGTACTTCACGTTGTTAAGAAGTTGAAGAATATAGCAAAAACTAAAAAAGTAAATTTGGGAGTTTTTTATCTTAATTGTAAACTGAAGAGGGTTGCAGATACAGAGTATAGATTGGTAGCTGCATTGGCAAGGGAATTTGGTGAAGATGTTCCATTTACTGGACTACCTACTGATGAAATATATAGAATATTTGTTAAATCAATTGATTCTGAAAAAAGAAATTTAATAATTGTTTTGGATGAAATAGATCAACTTGTGAAGAAAATTGGCGATGAAATTCTTTATACTTTAACCAGGATGAATTCCGAGCTTAAAAAAACAAGAATTACCATAGTTGGCATATCTAACGATTTACAATTTGCAAATTATTTAGACCCAAGAGTAAAATCTTCTTTAACTGAAGAAGATATAAATTTTCCATCTTACAATGCAATACAACTTCAAGATATCCTTTCACAGAGGGCAGATGGTGCATTTAAAGATGGTGTTGTTAAAGAGGGTGTAATTGGTAAATGTGCGGCATATGCTGCAAGAGAGCATGGGGATGCTAGAAGGGCATTAGATTTATTGAGAGTTGCAGGTGAGTTGGCAGATAGAGAAAATGGGGAATCTCTTGAAATAAAGTATATAGACCGTGCCGAGGAAAAAATAGAAAGGGATTTGATTTATGATGCAATTCAAACGTTGCCTAAGCAATCCCAAATTACATTACTTTCTATCTTTGAATTACATAGGAAGGAAACGGATAAAATTTTAACAGGGGATGTATATGAATCATACAAATCGTTGTGCAATTCTTGTGGTTTAAAAACTTTAACTCAAAGAAGGCTTTCAGATCTTATTGCAGAGCTTGACTTATTGGGAATAATTAATGCAAGGGTAATTAGTAAGGGGAGATATGGGAGAACTAGAGAAATAAAGTTGGCAGTTCCTGCAGCAAATGTACCCAAGCTTAGTAAGGAGTTAAAGACATGGTTGGGAATATAAGTGATAAAATTTCCTTTTTTTTGAAAAGAGGTTATTTGCTCAATCCAGATATTTTAAAAATTGTTGAACTGGACGTGTTTGATAAATTAAATGGGCAATTTGATTCTGAAGATAAACCACTTGTATTAACTAAAGATGTTAAAAAATTAGTTGAACAAAAAAGAGTTAATTTTAATATAAAATGGGAAGATTTTGAGAAGGCAAGAGTTAATTATGAAAAAGGCATTGATGATGAAGTCTATTTGACTTTTTTGAGTGCTCCAACTTACAATGCTACTGAGAAGTTTGGTGAAAAAGAATTAAGTGATTCTGAAAAGATGGGTGGACACGAATCTGTTAAAGAGATTTCCGCTAAACCAATTGTATTGAGAACTTACAGCGATAAAAACAAGAAATTAGAAGTTTTATCTTTTATTGATTATTATAAAATTCGCTATAATTATATTAAAAAAATTCTTCAAATAAGAAATGGATTAGGGGATGCTGTTTCAGTTAATAGGCTAAAAAATAAGCGAAGAGGGGACAAAGTTTCTACTATAGGGATTGTTTATTCTAAAGGAACCACAAAGAATGATCATATTGTTTTGGAAATAGAAGATGTTACAGGCATGGCCAAATTTATGATTATGAAAACTAAAGATGAATTGTACTCAAAAGCTAGAGATATAGTTTGTGATGAGGTTATTGGAATAAAGGGTGTAATGGGTGATGGACTTTTGTTTGCAGACCAAATTTTTTTCCCAGAATTTTCAGAAAGTAATGGATTAAAAAAAGGTCAAATTGATGAATATGTTGCATTTATATCTGATGTTCATGTTGGATCTGACATATTTATGGAAGAGAATTTTTTGAGATTCATTAATTGGATCAATGGGAAATATGGAAACAAGGAACAAAAAGAAGCAGGATTGAAGGTAAAATATTTGTTCATAGTAGGAGATTTGGTAGATGGTGTTGGAGTTTATCCAGGACAGGAGTCAAATTTAAAGATAAAAGATATAACTGCCCAATATGATAAATTAGCGGAATTAATTGCCATGATTCGGAATGATGTTCAAATAATTGTTTGCCCCGGTGATCACGATGCAGTTAGATTGGCAGAACCCCAACCTGCATTAGATAAATCCCTTGCAGAGTCTGTTTGGGCTCTTGACAATGTAACTTTAGTTACTAATCCCTCATTTATTAATATTGGTGGAACAAAAGATTTTGAAGGATTTAATGTTTTAATTTATCATGGACGTAGTTTTAGTTATTTTATTGATGTTTTGGATTCAGTTAGAGAAGCAGGGGGTTATGACGGTATAGATTACCTTTTAAAATTATTATTAAAAAAAAGGCATTTGGCCCCAAGTCATGAATCAACATTATCTGTTATAAATCCTGAAGAAGATGGATTGATCATAGAACAATCTCCAGATTTTTTTGCAGTTGGACATATACATAGATCTAAGGTAAGTCAAGTTGGAAATACTACTTTGATTTCTGGTAGTTGCTGGCAGCCATTAAACGATCATCAAGAAAAATTAGGCCATAATCCTGAGCCTGGCAGAGTCCCAATTGTTAATCTTAAAACTAGAGAAGTTAAAGTTATGAAATTTATTGATGATTAAAATGGGTCTGAAATTAAAAGATTATAATGAAATATTGAATAAAGAAGTAAATAGAGCATATTCTCTTGCAAAAGATGCAAAATCCAAATCAAAGGACCCAATAAATAGAGTAGAAATTCCACTTGCCAAAAATATGGCTGAACGAGTAGAGGGATTAGTTGGTGTTGCAGCACCACAAATAATTGGAAAGGGAATCCCAGATCGCATTGGAGAACTAGAAAAGGAATATGGCAAACTTGATTGGAGGGTTGCATTAGTAATTTCTGAAGAAGTCGCTTCCAGCAAATTTTGTGAATTTGAAGATAAAAAAGAAGCTATTGAGGTTGGGATTCGAGTTGGTTTTGCATACGTTACCGTTGGTGTTGTAGCAAGTCCTCTTGAAGGCTTTACAGGGATTGATATAAGGTCTAGAAGAGATGGGAAAGAATATATTGCCTTGATGTATGCTGGCCCAGTTAGAAGTGCAGGAGGTACTGCTGCATCGGCATCAGTTCTTATTGCAGATTATGTTAGAAAGAAGATGGGGTATGCCCCTTACGATGCTGATGAAATTGAAGCAAAAAGATCAGTTACTGAAGTTACAGATTATCATGAAAGAATAACAAATTTGCAGTATTTTCCATATCCTGAGGAACTTGAATATTTAACTTTAAACCTTCCAGTTCAGATTGATGGGGATCCTACTGAAAAAATGGAAGTTTCTAATCATAAAGGATTGGATAGAATAGCTACAAATAATTTAAGAGGTGGGTTTTGTTTAGTAATGAGTGAATGTTTGGCACAAAAAGCTAAGAAAGTTTTAAAACAATTAGATAAGTGGGGTTCTGATTTTGAATTGACTGACTGGAAGTTTATGACTAAATTTTGTAAAATACAAACAAGATTAAAGGCAAAGCAAAAAGAAGACATTGTCGAGGATGAGAAAGAAAAAGTTTCACCAGACCATACTTTCATAAAAGATATTGTTGCAGGGAGACCAGTTTTAACTCATCCTTTGAGCAAAGGAGGATTTAGATTAAGGTATGGCAGAACTAGAACTACTGGGTTAAGTGCGACAGCAATACACCCCTTAACTATGAAAGTTTTAAGAAATTACATAGCAATTGGAACACAATTAAAGGTTGAAAGACCTGGCAAGAGTACAGTTCTTAGTTCTTGTGATTATTTGGAAGGACCAATATTAAAATTGGATAATGGCGATGTAATTTTTTAACCGAGGAAAACTATGATGAAGTAAAGGGTAAGATATCAGAGATTTTATTTTTGGGTGATATTCTTATTCCATATGGGGACTTTTTGAACAGGGCACATATGTTGGTTCCCCCTGGTTATTGTGAAGAATGGTGGTTGAAACACATACAATCTAAATTTAAATTACCTGAAGATATTTCTAAATTGACTGGAATTGCAACATCTTTAGTTAAGAAATTGTTTAATGATCCAATAAAGACTAGAATCTCTGCTGTAGATGCACATAATCTTTCTAAAAAATTAAATGTTCCATTACATCCACGATTTACATATCATTGGAAAGATATTGATATTAAAGAATTACTTGTTTTGTTAGGGTGGTTAGTAACTTCGACTGTAAAGAGAGAGGATGGGTACAAAATAATACTTCCATTAACCTACAAATCTGAAATTATTGAACCAAAGAAAATTTTAGAAAAAATTGGTGTACCCCATAGAGCAGTTTCTAAAGAATATGTTGTTATAGAAGGGGATTGGGCTGCAGGATTTATGATCAATTTGGGTTTTTATGAAAATGATGTTGATTTTAAAGAATTGATAAAGAAAGTAGATTCAAATAAAGATTCATTAGAAATGGTTGATGTTTTTTCTAATGTTAAAATAAAAGATAAATCTGGTTTAACAATAGGTGCTAGAATGGGTAGGCCTGAAAAGGCAAAAATGAGAAAGATGACTGGAACCCCACACGTTTTATTTCCAGTTGGTTCGGAAGGTGGGAGATTAAGAAGCTTCAATTCATCATTGCAAAAAGGAAAAGTAAATTCAGAATTTCCAATATTTTTTTGTGAATCTTGTAAGAATGAAACTATTTATCCTTATTGCGAAAAATGTGGTGAAAAAACATCTAGAAAGACTTACTGCTATAATTGTAAAAGAGTAATGGACACCGAAGAATGTCCACACCATGGAAAAAATGGTCTTTTTTATCGCAGAGATATTGATATAGGGCATTTTTGCAATGTTGCAAAGAAAGTGCTTAAGCTCAGAGAGATTCCAAAGTTAGTAAAAGGTGTAAGGGGAGTTTCTAATGGTGATAGGTCTATGGAAGATTTAGCAAAAGGAATTTTAAGATCTATACACGGTTTGGCTGTCAATAAAGATGGAACTATTCGTTATGATATGACTGAAATGCCTTTGACACATTTTATTCCAAAAGAAATTGGAACATCTGCTGCTAAACTTGTTGAATTGGGTTATACTGAAGATATTTATGGTGAAACTTTGACTAATGAAAATCAAATTTTGCAGTTAATGCCCCAAGATGTTGTATTGCCCTCTTGTGAAGAATCCTCTGAAGAAGGCAGTGATTCTATTTTGTTCAGGGTTGCAGGTTTTGTTGATGATTTGCTGAACCGTTTTTATGATCTAGATAAATTTTATAACCTTAAATCAAAAAAGGATTTGATTGGACATTTAATAATCAGTCTTGCACCTCACACTTCTGCAGGAGTTATTGGCCGTATAATTGGTTTTTCCAATACGCAAGGCTGTTATGCAAGTCCCATTTGGCATTGTGCGCAAAGAAGAGACTGTGATGGTGATGAAAACGGAATTATGTTATTGATGGATGGGTTGCTTAATTTTTCTAGAAAATATTTACCAAGCCACCGTGGCGCTACGCAAGATGCACCACTTGTTTTGACATCAAATATTATCTTAACTGAAGTTGATGATATGGTTTTTGATATGGATTGTGTTTGGAGTTATCCACTTGAATTTTATGAAGCCTGTGAAGAATATAAGATGCCGTGGGATATCAAGATAGAAATGGTTGGGGACCATTTAGATAATCCAGATTTTAAGTTAGGTTTTACACACGAAACTACAGATATGAATGCAGGTGTAATATATAGTGCGTATAAGCAAATACCAACAATGGAGGGTAAAGTTGTTGGTCAGATGAAATTAGCTGAAATGATACATGCTGTTGATGAGAATGATGTTGCACGGCTAGTAATTGAGAGACATTTTATCAGAGATATAAAAGGGAATTTGAGAAAGTTTAGTATGCAACAATTTAGGTGTGTAGATTGTAATGAAAAGTATAGAAGGCCACCGCTGATTGGAAAGTGTAGAAAATGTGGTGGAAAATTATTATTTACTATATCTGAAGGTTCTGTAATAAAATATTTAACACCTTCTTTGAATTTAGCTGAGAAGTATAAAGTTCCTACATATACTTATCAAACTCTAGATTTGACTAGAAGAAGGATAGAGAGTGTTTTTGGTAAAGAAGCAGATAGGCAGGAAGGCCTGGGTCGTTGGTTTGGTTAGATAAAATAAAGTATTGTTGGTAAGAGTAAACAACCCATTAAATGATTTCTACCTATACCTAATTTTGCAGGTATTATTCCTGTGAATGTTGATACTGTTAGAATTAATAATCCAATAAAGTTGCTTGAAAGGAAGAATACCATTACAACTATTAAGATTATTATTGAAAGTACAAGTTTTTGATAATTTACTTTTGAAAATAATGTTGAAAATACTTTTGTTATTTTTATTGTTAGTACAGTTGCTATTCCTCCAGCTATCAAAGTTACAGCCAAGAATATGATTAAATTTTCTAGTGTTAATATACCAATTATTTTTGAGATTGCAACAACCGCACCATTTCTTGCTTTGCTAATTATGTAAAGTGCTAGAAAACTTAAAACCATATTTATTGTGTTTAAGCCACCTACCAAAATTAGAAATCCTTCATTCGTTATTTTTTTGTATAATTCAGAACCAATAATTGCTGCCTGGGCAGGACCTAATCCTGGTAAGAACGAACATAAACCTCCTGCAGCCAAAGAAGATCCCATTGTTTTTGTTAATTCTGATTTTTTTATTTTTGGGAAAGTTATTTTTTGTGGAGGTATTTTTGCTTTTTCTGATATACTTATGAACAACATACTTGTTCCGAATAATCCAGACAATAATGGAAATAGGGGGTTTTTCAAATTGGGCATACTTAAAGCACCAATGCCCAAGATGCCAGACATTAAAAAGAGTATTAATGCCCACATTCTAGATTTTTTCTCTCTTATGATTAAGAAACAAGATGCACCAATCAAAACATATCCAATTACTTCTTTCAAATATGGATAAACTGTTTCAATTATTATTTTGAATAAAGGGGACAATGCGACTGCAAGTAGTAGTGAGAATATGCTTCCAATTAAAGTTAACATTACTGCTTCATATCCTCTGCCTTCTAGCAACATTTTGTGTCCAGGTAGAACTGAAAGTGCAGTTTCTGCTTCCGGTGCCCCTAAAAATATGGAGGGTATTGAATCAAGAAATGTATGTGTTATTGCCATGGATATTATAAAAATGGAAATTATTAGTGGAGAAACAATTTCAAGTAAAAATGCTGAGAAACTTAGTATAAGTAATGCAACAAGATTTATATGTACGCCTGGTATCAAACCAGTTATTATTCCAAATGCACAACCTAAAATGATTGTAATTATTATTTGTTCAATCATCTGTTTTTATTATTTCTTCGGCTTGTAATTCAAATTCATTATTGTATTCTACAATTTTTCCTTTTATTGTCACTCTTTCATTGTCATTTAGAATTATCTCTTCGTTTTTGAATGCAACAATTACTATGCTTGATTCTCCATCAAATAGTTTTAGTAAGTAAAGTCCTTCAGTTTCTTTTAGTATTGATAGTTCTCCAGTTATTTTCACTAGCTTATCGATATCGTTGTTTGTTATGTCTTTTATTTTGTATTCGGGTGGTTCGATATTTTCAGTTATGAACAAGATAAGTAAAATTCCAACTATTGAAGACATTAAAGAAATTTTCAATAATGTGTTTTCATTCATCAGTTTAGTTTTTATAGAGTAATGTTTATAAATACGTGTAGTTTCATCCATTTTATGGGTATACTTACCAAAAAGAGAGGTGATAGTTCTTACTCCCTAGGTGAAGAAAATAGAAAACTTAGAGAGACCGTTTCTAATTTAAGGAGGGAGCTAGGAGTTTACAAAGAGCCACCATTGATAGTGTGCGATGTTGTAAAAGTTCTTGGTGAAAAAGCAATTGTTAAGTTACAAAATGGAAATAAATTTCTTGTTAGTGTTTCTCCTTCTCTGCAAGGTAAAGTTTTCGTTGATCATAGAGTTTTAGCAGAGCAAAAATCTTTAGTTGTTGTAGATATTTTGGGCAAGGTAAAACAGCACGATGTTGAGAATTTTATTATTATGAATAAACCAAATATTTCTTGGAAAGAAATTGGTGGGTTGAAAAATCAAATAAGGGAGTTACATGAAGTTATAGAGTTGCCTTTAAAAAATCCAGGCTTGTTTAAAAAAGTGGGTATTCAACCACCAAGGGGAGTTTTGTTATATGGTGCGAGCGGGACTGGTAAAACCATTCTTGCTAAAGCTGTTGCTAGAAGTACAGATTCAACTTTTGTAGAAATAGTTGGTAGTGAGCTTGTACAGAAATTTATAGGTGAAGGGGCCAAACTAGTGAAAGATATTTTTAGTTTGGCAAGAGAGAAGGCACCAACCATAATTTTTATTGATGAACTTGATGCAATAGCTTCAGAGAGGGCAGATTATGGAACAAGTGGAGAAAGAGAAGTTCAGAGAACATTTATGCAACTTTTGAGTGAGATAGACGGGTTTGATCCTTTGGATAATGTTAAAATAATTGGTGCAACTAATAGGATTGATATTTTAGATCCTGCCGTTCTAAGGCCTGGAAGATTGGATCGGTTGATCGAGATCCCTACACCAGATGTTAATGGTAGAAAGGAAATATTTAATATTCATTCTAAGGATATGACTTTAGATAATGTTGGTATTGAGGGTATTCTTCCTTTGACTGAAGGATTTTCAGGTGCGGAAATAAAATCTGTGTGCACGGAAGCAGGATATTTTGCAATAAGAGAAGATAGGGTTAAAGTTAACATGGGTGATTTTTTACGTGCTGTTGATAAAGTTAGGCAAGATGAATCTGCAGATAATGTGGAGGGGATGTTTGGCTGAAAATGAATGATTTTTTACTCTTGTTTTTGTCTATAATTAGTTTGCTTGTTTTATACTGGATATTTTTTGGTGAGAAAAAGTTTAAAGAGAAACTTGAAAAATGAGAGTATTTGTTGGTTTGATTTTGCAAGATGAAATTAAGGAAGAACTTTTTAAGCTGCAAAAATCTTTTCCAAGAGATGTTGCAAAAATCAATTGGGTAGCTAAGAAAAGGTTGCACTTGACTTTAAAGTTTTTGGGAGAAATAAATGAAAATGAAATTTCTAAGGTTACATCAGTGTTAAATGAAATATCTTTTGATTCTTTTGAAGTTAAGTTGGGTTCATTGGGTGTGTTTTCAAATAATGATTCTCCCTTTGTTTTGTGGGTAGATCTTATTCCAAATAAGAAAATAATTGATTTGCAACAGAAAGTTGATGCGGAGTTGTTACCTTTGTTTAAATCTGATCAAAAATTCAGCCCACATTTGGTATTGGGCAGGATAAAGTTAATCAAACACAAAGAATCATTTTCTGAATTAGTTAAAGAGCTTAAATTTGAAAAGAAAAGATTTTCTATCAAAGAGTTTTATTTGATTCAAAGTACCTTGACTAAAGATGGCCCAAAATACAAGATATTAGAGAAATTCAATACGTAAACTTTTATATATTTCTAGAATTAGTGTTTGATTATGAACCTAGCAAAAAATAAATGGATTCCTCTTACTATACTTCTTGTACTAATTGTATTTGTATTTGTTTATCTTTTTATTTTTAATTCTAATGATGAAACTGAGAGATTTGCTTCCGAACCGATTGCTGGATGTGTTGTTATGAATGACAGGGGCCACTATGAAGATAGTGTGGATGTTGTTTTTTTAGCTGAAAATTATAATGATATGGGAAAATTTGTTTCAGATTCAGAAACTTTCAGAGATGGTTTTTTGGATGTATTTCCTTACAGCGAATATTCTGAGAGATTTAACTTTTTTAGATTAGAGTCCTTTGAAAATCTTGGTTGTGAATATGATGGTGAGTATGAAGGTGCAGTAGTTTGTGATCCTGCTACTGTTAAGAAAAAGTCATTATCTTGTCCTGCAGATTATTATATTGTTTTGGTAGATATTAATGGTGTTAGGAACTTTTTTGATCATTTAAGGTCAAGTGCATGGAGGGGTGTTGCATCGTTAAATGTTGCAGATGATCCTTTGGTTTTTCCACATGAATTTGCACATCTTTTTGCTGATTTACATGATGAATATGCTTGGGAAGGTGGAAGCATATTTGGAGAGTCCCCCAATTGTGATGATGAGTTTGCGTCTTGTCCACAATTTGAGGAAGTTAGAGGTTCTGAATGTCATATTGGGTGTGTTAATAATAGGCATGCAAGATCTGTAGATATTGGCATAATGAGAGATTATTGGAAATCGTCTACTTATGGTGTTTTTAATGAATATCTAATTGAAAATGTTATTTTGGAGAATAGTTTGGGCAATTCTGAAATAGGAACTGTTTCAATGTCTCCAAAAAGATTATTGGCACAAGTTCCTGAAGAAGTTCTTTTGATTGAATATGAATGTATTGGTGCTGATTGTAAAATATCTTCAGTTTTAGAAACGGAAGGATTTGTTCAGAAATATATAGATACGCTTGCAAAAGATTCAGTTATGTCCCTGGATTTAAATGATGGTGAATCTTACAATTTTGATTATTTGAATACTCTCTATGTGGAGGGGCATAATGTTAATGGTGAAATGGTTGCAGATCATAGGATTGTTAGCAAAATAAATGACTTTGTAATTGTTAGAAATCCAATGAATGATGTGAAGATTGAGTTAAAAGATCCAGAAGGTGAAGTTTTAGATACATATGATTATGTTTTCACATCAAATGTTCCAGATTATGTTCAAAGTTTAAATAGCCAGACTGTTGAGATAGAAGACGTGGTTTAAGTTTCATATATTTCATTTACAATTCTTTCTATTTCTTCAGCTCTTTTTTTCCCAATACCATCTATTTTTTCCAAATCTTCTTTTTTGGCATTGGCTATTTTTTTAATAGAGTTTATTTTATTTAGAATTGTTTTTGCAGTGTTAGGCCCAATACCTGGTAACGATTCGATTATGAATTCTTGTTGTTCTTTTGTTGTTGTAGGTTTTTTCTCCAATCTTAGTCCAATCTCTCTTGCATCTGGTTTTTGTTCTCTTATTGAAATTACTTTTATTAATTCTGCAGTGTCTTGTTGGTTTTTTGTGTAAAGTATTGGTATTCCAAAAGAAACTGCTATTGCAGATAGCATACCCCTTATTGCATTCGGGTGAATTTTTCTTATTGAATAAATATCTTCAGTTCCTTCAATTATTACAATTGGTTTTTCGAAGTTTTCTCTTAAATTTTTTATCTGCAAGAATATTCTTTTGTCTATTAATGAATCCACGAAATCTCTTACTGTTTTTCTTTCAATTCCAACTCTTTCAGAAACCATGAAATCTGAAACTGTCAATGTTTTTACTTTGACGTTTATGCCCAGATCATGGAGTTTTTTTGTTATCCCGGAGTTTGATTCTCTAGAATCCACGTAAACTATTGATCCAGTTTTTTCTATAAATGTCTTTAATGTTGGTTGTTTTTCGAAATTTAGTTGTTTATTGATACTTTGCAGGGTGGTGTGCATTCTTTTTTCTTTGTGATGAGATATCCAATAATTTATTTCATCTCTTGTGTTTTTTGTTATTAGTAGAATTATTTTACCTTTATCATGTCTTGCAGTTCTACCCCTTCTTTGAATAGATCTTATTGCAGAAGGTACTGGTTCATAGAAAATTACTAAATCTACTTTTGGTAAGTCTAAACCTTCTTCCCCGATTGATGTAGAGATTAGACAATTGTATATGCTAGTCTCAAAATCTTTTATAATTGCAATTTGTTCTTTTTGATTTAATTTTATTCCATCTTTTTTTGCTTGCCCTACAAATATTTTTGCATTTATGTCTTTAATTTTGTTCAGTTCTATTTCCAGTTCTTTTACTGAGTCTCTATAATTGTTGAAAATAATTATTTTTATTGAAGGATCTTTTTTTATATTTTCTTTGACGATTTCCATAAGTCTTTTTTGTTTTGGATGTTTTACCTTTCTGATAGCCAAATTTTTCGTTAGAATGTAAGCAGATTTGAAATTTAGATCATTTGTTAAATTTTTTGCTGCTTTTGTTTTTGTATCTTCAAATATGGTTTTTAGATATTTGTTTAAAGAATTTACTCCTTGTGTTTCTAACATATCGATTGCATGGTTTATTTTTATTGTTTCTGCTACGAGTGAGATTGATCTAAATGTATTGTAATCTTTGCTCCCCCTTGCAATTTCACCTTGGAGAGTTCCCTGCGCATTTAAAAGTTCTTTTTTTGTGGGTTGTGAAGATAATTTTATTAGTCCTTGTTCCTTTATTTTGAGTATTTTTTCCTTTAATGAGCCTGCCAATAGTTTTTTTATTTTTTTGAATTCTTCAGGTAATTCAATCATTTCTTTTTCTATTTCCAGTTCTTGAATGTATTCTTTTACGTCAGGGTCTTCTTCTGTTCGTGACTCTATTTTTTTTGAATAGATGTTCTTACACACTTCAAGTATTTTTTCTTTGTTTGATCCTGGCGATGCAGTTAGACCAATTAGTCTTTCAAAATTTGATTTTTTGTGATATTCCTTTGCTATCCACGTATAAGCATAATCTTGTACTGCTCTATGTGCTTCATCTATAATTAGTGTAGATACTTTTGTAATGTCAATTGATTTATTTAGCAAATCGTTTTCAATACATTGGGGCGTGCTTACTATGATTCTTGAATCTTCCCACAGCATTTTTCTTTTGCTTGGTGGTATTGCTCCTGTGAATAGTACTACTCTATTTTCATCAGTGCTATTTTTTATTTCATTGTAGATTTGATTTGCTAGTGGTTTTGTAGGAGTTAAAAATAGAGCTTTTGTGTTTTTATAATCATCAAACCTTTTTACAATGGCCATTATTGCTATCTTTGTTTTTCCCATGCCAGTTGGTAATACTACAAGTGTATTATCTTGCAAACAGGAATGCAGAACTGTTTCTTGATATAATCTGGGTTTAAAATTTATTTTGGGCATAGTTTCGTTACTCTATTTTGGTTTATAAAGAATCTTATGGCCCCTGTCAAGTCTATCTAAATTTATATATGAAAAATAGTAGTGAAATTACTGCAGCAATAAGTCCAAATACTAATGCACTTAGCGAATTAGTTAGAATTAACAAGGCAATGGAGAATATTATGAATGTTATTCCAAATAGGTATAATGGCGCTGATCCAAAGAAGATCTTAGTCCCATCCAATCCTGCCAAGGGAACCATTGCAAAAATTGCTATATAGTATGATATTTTTACTAGATCTGAAAATCCAGGAATTATATTTAATATTAATGCTAAAAGAGTTAGAGTTAAAGGTCCTGCAAAGTGGATTATTGCAATTTCAAAATCAGTAACTTGTTTGAATTGTCTCTTTGTTCTTGCAAGTTTTATTTCTGAAATTTCTGAACTTCCAACTGCACAGAATTTTAGTAAGCCATTTGAAAAAAATGAGAAAAGTAATGGTAAAATTATTCCTATTTTTATTGAATTGATTTTTATTCCAAAGATTTTTGTATTTTTTATTTTTGCCCTTTTTGTGAACCAGAATCTTTTGATGCTCCATATTCTGAATGTTGAACCACAACCATAGTTTCTTGCGATCAATTTGTGAGATATTAGGTATACTAATAATGCAATTGCCGAGAGAATTGATAATCTAATCAAATTTACTAATCCCGTTCCAAGCTCGAAAGCAGGTCCAGATCCCCATTGTCTAAATGAAAATACGAATCCCAGCATTAGTGCAGATATTGTTATACTCCAGATTTCCTTTCCATCAAATATTTTAGTATTCATGCTCAAGAAATGTTCTTTTTTAAATTATATAAGTTTTTTGTCCATTTTCCAACCTATTTTTTGTAGATTCGTAGGCTCGAAAATTATATAAAGTTGGAGAGACTTCTGCTGAGTATATTATTTGGAGGGATACACAATGTTAAAAACGAAGAAGATATCTGAGGTTATCAATATGCCTGTTTATAATGATTCTGGGGAGTATTTTGGTGATGTAGAGGAAACGCTGATAGCATCTAGCAAGATCTATGGTTGGAAAATTAGATCTACTAAAAAGTCATACATAAGTAAAGTAATGAGTGGTGCAAAGGGAGTTATAATTCCACATAAACTGGTTAAGTCTATTGGTGATATAATGATAGTTACAAAGGCTGAAATTCCAAGTTATGATGAGCGGGGTACCGAGGTAACTCCTGAATAAAAGCACAAATTTTAAATACTCTTATTTTTATTTTAGTGATAATATGGCTTCCAAGTTACAAGGGACGATTGAATTTTTGAAGGATTTTGGACTTTTTGATGTTATACTTCCATTCTTACTTGTTTTTGCAATTGTTTTTGCAGTTTTAGAGAAAACAGGTATACTTGGAAGTGATAAAAAGAATCTAAACTCAATTGTTGCTTTAGTTTTAGGATTACTTGCTATTGCTGCTAATAAAGTTGTTACGGCCTTAACAAGTGCATTACCCAATGTTGTATTGTTAATTGTTATATCGGTTTCGTTTTTAATGATGATTGGTGTATTCTTTAAAAGTGGCGAGTTTGATTTTCACGAAGCACATTCTGGTTGGTATAAAGCATTTGCTTTTGTTCTATTGATTAGTGTACTTGTTATTTTCTTAGGTGCATGGATTACAGATAGCGGAATAAGTGCTTTGTCATATATTTTTGCATATTTGAACTCTAATTTTGGTAGTGATTTGATAGGTGGAATCATATTGTTAGTTGTTGTTGTTGGTACAATATGGTTTGCTGTTGGAAAAGGAAAAACCTCTGAGGAGCCTTAAAATGGTTGATTTTTATTCAATCTTTCATACGTTGGAAGGTTCAGGTTTCTATGAATATGTTTTACCCTTTCTTTTAGTTTTTGTTGTACTCTTTGCAATTTTGGAGAAGACGCTAATACTTGGATCCACAGGCCCCAAGGGGGAACAGAAACCCAAGACCAATTTGAATGTAATCCTTGCAGTTGTGTTGGCACTTGTTATTTTGATTAATACTGAGCTTATTTTTATTATGAATCAATATCTTTCCAGGATGGCCTTTTTTATTGTTTTGGGGGTGATGTTTATGTTAGTTATAGCCATGTTTGCAGGTAAAGATGCACAAGGTAAGTTCTTTTCTGGACTTAATGTGTGGGTTGCAGGTGCAATAGCTGTTGTTGCTTTATTGTGGTCTTTGAGTTCATCTGGTTATGGTTGGAGTTTCTTGCCTTATTGGATTACTGATGAGGTTCTTAGTTGGATATTGTTCTTGGCTATATTTGGTATAATAATTGCTGTTCTTACTAAAGAAAATAGAAGCCCTAGTACTGGCAGGGAAGCTGTTTTGCTTAGGAGTGCATAATGGCTACATTTTTGGACATAGGGTTACTTGAATATTTTCTACCTTTGTTTAGTTTTATTTTGATTTTTATTTTGCTTTATGCTATTTTGCAAAAATCTAAAGTGCTTGGAGGAAGAGTTTGGATAGATATTACAATTAGTCTTGTACTTTCATTGGTTGCTATGTTTTCTGGCTCTGTTTTTGATGTCATTAATATTGCAACCCCTTGGTTTGTTTTGTTGATGGTCATGTTAGTCTTCCTTGCTTTAGTGGCTTCTTTTGCTTTTAAGGGAGGAGTTACGGAGATGCCGATGTTTAAAATCTTTGCACTGTGGTTGCCATTGATAATCATTGTTTGGTCAATGACTGCTGTTTTTGGTCCAATACTTACACCTTATTCAGCAGGTGCAAATTCTGAATGGGAAGCATTGAGAACGATCTTTCATCCAAGGATAATTGGTGCAATAGTTATGGTTGTTATAGTTTTATTCACTGTTAAAGTAGTTGTTCAGAATAAATAATTATGTTAATTTTTTTGTAACTCTTTCTAAATCTTTTATGTTTTTTGTTAGTGGGCTGATTATATTTCCTAATACTTTTTCTAATGCTTTTATTTCTGCCCCGAGATCTTGTATGCCTTCTCCGTATTCAGATACTTTTCCTAGGACTGCTTTTTGCAGGTTTTCAAATCTGTTTTGTACCCTAACTATTTCTTGTTTTACACCCGCAAGATCAGTATCAATTTTTTCTTTCCAGAGTTTTAAATCTCCAACACCTCTTACAAGTTCTTCCCATTTTTCCCCGACAATGGATTCAGCTATTTCTTCTATCATATCATAGCTTGCCCTTTCAGGGGATGGTTCCGAGAAGTTCATTTGTTGTGCTTGTTGTGGTTGAGCTTTAAAAGAAGGCCTTGTGTGAGATATATCTCGTACTTGAACATCTTTTTCTTTTCTTATTGGTTCTTGAGAAGGAGATGGTGCATCTTCTAACCCGGGCGGAATACCTTCAGGAGAAGTTCTTGGTTCTACTGCGTTTTTTACATCTAGAAGTTCCCTATCTTTTCCAAATCCCGCTTTTTGTCTTTCCATATTTAATTTGCCTTTGTTTGATTTTTCTTTATCAATTCAATTACTTCTTCTTCAGTCACGACGTTTAATGGATTCCACATATTAATATACTTTTCTAAAATTTTTACCTGTTCTTTTTTTGCAAATAGTTTTAGTTCTTTTACTACATCTTTCATAGTATTTTTTAGACTTTCAACACTTTCTTTCACTTCTTTTATGTCTTCGTTTATTGTTTTTACTTCTATATTTAGAGATTTGTAGTGTTCTACCATATTTTGGTTTATTAGCAAAATTCTTTCTCTCGTTAAATTGTATTTTCCTTCGAGAATTCTTATCCTAGTGTTTAAATCATTCAAATCTGTACTTATGTTTGGTTGAACCGCATCCATTTTAAACGAAAGTTATTTTAAGATAGGTAATATATAAGACTATGAATATTAAAGGTTATGTTATTTTTTTAAAGTGGTAATATGGCAAAAGAAGGAGATAGTTTAAAACCCGGGGAGTACGAGCTCATTAGAGAAGGCAAACAGGAAGTTATGAAGATTAATTTTATTGGTTTTCCTTATGCTCCATCTATCGAAGATGACAAAATGACTATGTCTATGGTTGTTGATAGATTAATCGAGGTTCCAAGTGTTAGTAGGGTAGTTCTTTCGGCAGATAGAAATTATCAATATGGTGTAGATCAGATTCAGATGTTGCGGGAAATTGCAAATATTTATATTTTTTTAACTAGACAGAAAGGTGTTTTGTCATTATCTTCAATGGGTACAAGTATAGAATATGCCCAAATGTATCCTTCTAGATTTTCTAATGTTCAGTATGTTATTAATGATCTTTTGAAGGGAGATCCTGTTGGTGCTTATGTTGAGCTTAAAAGATTGATAAGGGAGCAGAAGATAAGGTTAAAGAATTCAAAAGGACCATTTGAAGCAAGAGATGAATCTGCGTATTTAAAATCTCTTACAGAAATTTTTGAAGTTGTTGGTAGATCTAAATTGGTTTCTCAGTTGAAAGGGGGATTTGACGGACATAGGATAGGCGATAGATCTGTTTATGTTGGAGCTTTTAGGCCAATGATTTCCCCTAATTTTATGTTCACTAGATTAATGGCAAGAGTTCCTGTTGATTCTGAGGAAGTAGATAGTTATGAATTGGATGGTGGCTCTCAAGTTATGGTTTTTGAATCTCCAAACGGGGTTAATATTTTATATCATCTTTCTCCCCCTGAGTTTAACTTACCAGAAGATCATATTTTACTTTTAGATTTGGCTAGAGTTGTTATGTCTGAGCACAAACCTACAACTGCAGAGTTTACAGATCCAGTTAGAATAAGGCAGACTTTTTTTAATATTGGTAAAGATCTTTTGAATGAGTTGGCAGCTAGTAAAGGTGTTGCATTGAGTTATGAAGAATCTGAAAATTTAGCCAAAATATTGGTCAGATATACAATTGGTTTTGGTTTGATTGAAGTATTACTTTCAGATCCAAAAGTACAAGATGTTTCAGTTAATGCCCCAATTGGTGAAGCACCAATTTTTATTGTTCATCAAGATTATGGTGAATGTGTAACTAATATAACTCCAAGTTCAAATGATGGTGAGAGTTGGGCCACCAAGTTTAGAATAATGTCTGGTAGACCACTTGATGAAGCAAATCCTGTTTTAGATACTGAGTTAGTTGTTTCTGATTTTAGGGCAAGAGTATCTATAATTACGAGCCCCTTAAATCCGGTTGGAGTTGCATATGCTTTTAGGAGACATAGGGAAAAACCATGGACATTGCCTTTGTTTATAGATAACAATATGATAAATCCACTTGGTGCTGGATTGTTGAGTTTTATAATTGATGGTGCTAGAACACTTTTAATTGCAGGGACAAGGAGTAGTGGTAAGACTTCTTTGCTTGGTTCTTGTTTAGTCGAAATAATGAGGAAATATAGGGTCATTACTGTAGAGGATACACTGGAGTTGCCAGTTGCTTCTATGAGGGGGCTGGGGTATAACATTCAGCCAATGAAAGTTAGATCTGCTTTGGCTGCAGGTGGAACCGAGTTGGCCGCTGAAGAAGGCATAAGAACAAGTTTAAGACTAGGAGATAGTAGTTTAATTCTTGGTGAAATAAGAAGTAAGGAAGCCCTTGCACTTTATGAGGCCATGAGAGTTGGTGCATTAGCAAATGTTGTTGCAGGGACAATTCATGGTGGTAGTCCTTATGCTGTTTTTGATAGGGTTGTAAATGATTTGGGGGTTCCAAGAACTAGTTTTAAGGCTACAGACATTATTGTTGTTGCAAATCCAGTTAAGTCTCCAGATGGTTTACATAAGATTAGAAGAATCACAAGTATAACTGAAGTTAGGAAGGAGTGGGAAAAGGATCCTCTTGCCGAAGGAGGGTTTGTTGATTTAATGTTATATAATCACAAGACAGACCAGCTTGAACCTACAGATAGTTTAATTAATGGAGATTCTGAAATTATAAAATCAATTGCTGGAAGTGTAAAAGAGTGGGCAGGTAATTGGGATGCTGCATGGGAAAATATTTTACTTAGAGCTAAAATAAAAGAAACTTTAGTTAACATGGCGAACAAGTTAGAGAGGAAAGAGTTGTTGGAAGCTGATTTTTCAATAAAAGTAAATGATGCATTTCATAAGTTTTCAGATGAGGTTTTAACTAAGTTTGGTGTTTTAGATAATGAGAAAATATTTTTTAGATGGGATGCATGGTTTAGCAGAGAGTTAAAAAAAGAGGTGCATAATGCCAATATCGAGAGACGAGATAGATAAAATATTAAAAAAGTATCAATCAAAATTGAATAAAAGGATTGGACCTTCTGGGTTGGAGAATTATAAACCTAGTTCGGAATTTTCCAGGGAATATGTAAAGTTTAAAGAAGAAGCCATGCCTGGAAATTTGAGTAAGTATGAAAAGCTATGTAATTTTTCAGAGACAATAGTTAGAATTAAACCATCTAGTAAAGATTTGGAAAAACTTAATGAGAGCATAAGGGTTGCACATTTAAACATAAGTCCAACTGGTGCCGCAAGTTTTTCACTTTTATTCGTTTTTTTAATAGTTATTGTTGCATTGTTTTCTGGAGTCGCTTCGTTTCTTGTTTCGGGAAGTGCAGAGTATGGTGGATTGATTGTTGGTGTTTTGGTTTCTTTAATTGCAATGCTTTTAATTAAACCAATTACGAGGTATCCAATTAATCTTGCAACTAAGTGGAGACTTAGAGCTAGCGATCAGATGGTTTTGTGTGTTTTGTATATGGTAATTTATATGAGGCATACTTCTAACTTTGAAAATGCAATTAAGTTTGCAGCCGAACACGTTGGAGATCCTTTATCTTTAGATTTGAGGAAGATATTTTGGGATGCTGAAACTGGAAAATATTCCACACTGAAAGAATCTTTGGAATCTTATTTGGGTTATTGGAGAAAATATAATCTTGAGTTTGTTAATTCTATTCATCTCTTGGAGAGCAGTTTATATGAACCTGGTGAAGATCGTAGATTGAGTTTGTTAGATAAATCTTTGCAAGTAATTTTAGAAGGAACTTATGATAAGATGATGAAGTATGCCCATGACTTGCAGAGTCCTGTTACAATACTACATATGCTTGGAGTTATTTTACCTATCCTTGGTTTGGTTATCCTTCCTTTGGTTGGTGCTTTCATGGGTGGAATAAAATGGTACTATATTGCAATTGTGTATAATATTGCATTGCCACTAATTGTGTATAATGTTGGAATTAGTCTTTTAGCTAAACGTCCTGGTGGATATGGTGAAACTAAGTTGGCAATACCAACCAGTAAGGGGGTCTTGTTCAGTGCTTGGTTTATTTTTATTTTATTTTTGATAATTGGATTGTTACCTTTCATCATGCATGCAGTTTCTCCAGATTATGATTTAGTTTTGTATGGCGGTGCAGCCACGGGCGAGAGATTATTTGATTTTGAATGTACAAATGATACTTGTTATGGTCCGTTTGGTATGGGTGCATTGATATTAAGTTTCTTTATTCCACTCGGATTGGCATTTTCACTTTCAATGTATTACAAATCAAAATCTAAAGTTGGAAAGAAGATAAGAGATGAGACCAAGAGATTGGAAAGTGAGTTTTCTACAGGTATATTTCAATTGGGCACCAGAATTGGTGATGGTATTCCTTCTGAAGTTGCATTTGATGATGTTTCTAAAACGCTTGAGGGAACTCCTGTTGGTAAATTCTTTAGATCCATACATAATAATTTGAGTGCTGCGGGAATGAGTTTGAAGAGTGCAATTTTTGATAGGGAGAGAGGTGCAATAAAAAATTATCCAAGTCCTTTGGTTAGAAGTTCTATGGAAGTTTTAGTTGAAAGTTCTAGAAAAGGTCCAAGCGTTGTTTCACAATCTTTGTTGAGTATTTCTACTTATGTTAATAATGTTAAAAGAATAAATGAAAGGCTGAAAGATTTACTTGCTGAAATTATCTCTAGTATGAAAAGTCAGATTAATTTCATGGCTCCAGTTATAGCAGGAATTGTTGTCGGAATTGCTAGTATGATTGTTGGTATCATTTCTAAGTTGGGTTATATGTTACAACAAGTTAATTCTGGTGGTACTGACTTTTCAGTTGATCTTGTTAGTTTGGGCAGTATGTTTCAGAAGACTCAAACCATTCCAGGATATTTCTTTCAATTAATTATTGGTATTTATGTTGTTCAGATAATTTATATTTTGAGTATTATTTCGAATGGGATAGAGCATGGTGCAGATAAGTTAAATGAACAGTATGCATTAGGCAAGAACCTGCTTAAAGGCTTCTTGTTGTATTTTATTGTGGCTTTGATTGTTACAATATTGTTTAATATGATCTCTGGAGCAGTTTTGGGTTCAACTCAAATTTAGAAATTATTATAAGTTAGAAATGTGATGGGTGAAATATGGAAAAAAGAGGAGTGATGAATGTTTACTTTGAGTATATCTTTAAGATTTTGATAGTATTTGCTGCTATTGTTTTATTTTATTTATTTGTTATGAGGAGGATTGGTAGTCTTGGATAAGAAAGGAATGATGGAAACTATTGTAAAGGCTATACCTGTTATAATTATTGGTGCTATATTGTTAGGTGTTGTGTTAGTTTCTATATTTGTTTTTACTAAGTCTTCTGTTGATAGAGAGGCATGTAGAGATAGTGTTTTACTGAAGGAAAGATCGAAGATTCTTGGTAATCCTGTGTTTGATCAGTTACAATGCGAGACTGATAATGTTGAAATAAAAGATACTGATGAAGATAAAATTTATACTGAACTTGCTGGGGAGATGTATGATTGTTGGTATCAGTTTGGAGAAGGAAAGATTGACTTCTTGGATGATTATGATGCTTGGGCAGGAGATAGGTGGTGTTTTGTTTGCTCTAAATTATCTTTTGATGAGGATGTTATAGAGGAAATGGAAAGCATTAATGTAGATGATTTTAATGATTTTATGGCCACTAAAACTATTCCTTTGAAGGGGGATCAAACATTCTATAATTATATTTATGGGGATGTTGAGAATCCCAATCTACCAAGTACAAATGATAAATGGGCTACTGAAGAGCCCATTTATGTTGTTTTCTATGCAGATAAAAGCGAAGAGTTTAATGCAGCATTTTGGGCAGAGGCAGGAGTGGGTGCTGCAGGTGTAGCTGTTTGTGGGATAACTGTTGCTGCAGCTTATTTTTCAGGGGGAATTACTGCGATATTTACTAGTGGACTTACTTCACTTGCTTGTGCTAGGGGGGCAATTGCAGTTGGTACTATGGTTACTATGATGGTGAGTGTTAAAGGAGAGTATACTGCGGGGCTCCAGGTTGGAGACTCTAAAGATTCAATTGCAAAGTGTTTAGGATGAAAAAAGGCGAAATAGTTTGGGATAAAATGGGAGTTTGGATTTTGTTAATCATACTTTTAGTTATTTTGTTAGTGTTTGTTTATATTCAAAAGGGAAATTTTGGTGATATATTGGAGTCTTTGAAAACAGTATTTAGGTTTGGTGGATGATATGAAACAAGGAGTGGCGTGGCCACACATTATTGCAGCAAGTTTAGTTATAGTCTTGGTTCTTGCAGTAGTTTTATTTGCGACTCCTGCTTTTGATGGGCTTAAGGAAAAACTTGGTTTTGGTTTTGGATTGAATGCTGAGGAATCTCAGGCACAAACTAGGGCAAAAGAATTTTTTGATTTTGAGTTTTCCAATACATTGAGAGATTGTAAGAATACTGTTGATGTTGGTTGTTTTTGTACTAATGAAGAAACTGCATTTCCTACAGATTATACTTTGGAGATTATTGATATGGGTGCAGGGGCAAAATACGTTTTGAGAAATAATAATGGTGGAGAGGTAGGTAGCATGGTCTTTTCTGGTGTCGTTCCTTGTGTTGGTTGGGTGGTTGGAGAGAATATGACTACTTTTAGTTCAATGAAGGATAATAAGTTAACGTTGAGATTTAGTACTAGCAGTCAGCTTGGATTTATCAATGTTGAATCTGCAGGAGAAATTCCGGTTTCAAGAACTATCGATTTGAATTATTTGTTTTATAAGCCAAAAGATGGCAATATTTGTATTTTGAGTGCAGATTATGCTGCAGAAAAGAGATTAACTAAAGATAGGGTTTGTGTGTAATAATCAAAACATTTAAATAATAAGATTGGAATTATCAAAAAAAGAGGTGAATTTATTTGAAGGGCAAAAAAGGTCAAAATCTTTCAATTACAACTGTTATAATTACAATTCTTGCTATCTTTGTCTTAGTTCTAGTTGTTGTCGCTTTAACTGGTGGCTTTGGTAATTTTGTTAAATGGTGGAATGGTGTTTTTGCTGGAAGTGCTTTGAGTAGTCAGGAAGCTGTCTTGAAGTGTAATGGATACTGTGAGTCTTACGAGGTTACTGGAGAAAATAGTTTCAAAGCAAATTATTGTACTAAGAAGTTTTCATTAGATACTGATGGAGATGGAAAGCCAGATTTACATGATCTGACTTGCGAAGGGCTTAATACTGTGACTTGTGCAGCAATACCTTCTTGTATTACTCCTGTAGCTCCTTTTGATCCTTTTTAAAATGTTTGACAAAAAGGGGCAAGGATTATCTATAGAAACTATTGTTATGGTGTCAATTGCTGTTCTCGTTCTCGTTCTCGTTATTTTAATTTTTAGTGGGCAATCTGGTGAGTTGTTTTCAACTGTTGGGGATTTTATTTCTGGTATTTTTGTTCCTGAAATTGATCCTTCTGGGGTGATTAGATGAATAAGAACGGTGCAGTGGCTCTAACTGTTAGAATTTTAATTGGTTTAGTTGCAAGTGTTGCTATTATCTTTTTTATTTATCCTCTGTTTAATACTGCATTGGCTGTTTTTTTCCAAGATGTTTCTGAATTAACTGAGTCTTCAATTTCAGATTTAGAGAGTGAAATAAATAGATTATCTAGTGGAGAGAATACTACTATGTTGTTTTATTCAACTAACGGGTTTGTTTTGGTTGCTTTTGATAAGAGTAAGCTCTCTGGTTCTGGAACTTTAGATTATTATGAGCGGCCCGTGGAGTGTTATGACAAATCTTGCTTAGTTGTTTGCAAGGATACTGATTCTAAAAATTCTTGTAAGAATTCTGAAATGGTGAAAGTTTTTGATTTTGATAATTTTGATGTTGAGAATACAGATACTGGAATAATACCTTTAATTGAGAAAGGATACACCGAGATAGTCATTGAGAAGTCTCCAGGAACTGTTAAGATTACAAGAGTTTAATCAAAACTAATTTAAATGTAGGATTTAATTTTCATTTATGGATACTAGGATTTATTTTTGGATGGGTTATAGTGTTGTTGCTATTTTGGCCTTTCTTACTGTATTTTCTTTAATGAATAGATGTGCAGATGATGTTGCATTTGAACAAGAATTTCTTGCAAGAGATTTGGCTCTTTTGGAAAGTGTTGTTTTGTCTTCACCTTATGATTTGGATGTTGAGTATTCTTTGAGTGATCCTTATTACGCTGTTTTTAATGAGCCTTGTACTGTTGGAGTAAATGATGAAAATAATCCGGATCATTTTGCTGTTATTGATTCTTGTGCTGCAAATACAGATATTTCTACGCATTTTGGAAGTCAAGTTTCTGGGAATATCTTGTTTGAGAAAGAAGGAAATGAGTTAGGGGTGAGTAAACTTGAATAGAAAAGGATATATGATTACTACTAAAGAAATGCCAAAGATGATGTTCTACGCTCTTTTGGTGATAATTGTTAGTATGATTATAGTTTTTTTCTTTTGTTCACAAGTAAATAAAGAAATTGATACTGCTTTGTTAGAAGGACATATTGCAGTTAATAGGATGTTGGCATCTGAAAATTGCTTGGCTTATTCTGATAGTGAAAGAATTTTTCCAGGTGTTTTAGATTTGAATAAATTAGATGATAATTCTTTGACAGGTTGTTATGAATTTTTGGAAAGGGAAGGACAGGGAATATTATTAGAATTTAATTCTTGGGATGAAAGTATCTCTAAGGAAGTTGAAGTAAATCCTTCTGTGATGGTTGGAGGTATAACTTGCGATCTTAAAGACTCGAAATATAAATGTTATTCAACCAGAAAATATGTTTTGTATAAAGATGGTGATGAATTTAAGAAAGGGATATTGGATTTTAGGGTGGTGACTAGGGTTGGCTAATAAAAAGGGATTTATTATAGGTGCAGATGCAATTCTTGTTTTAACTACAATAGTTCTTTTAGTTTTGTATGTTATCCTTTTGTTATTCCTTGATGTAAAAAATGTTGGAGATAAAGATCAAATTATTGAATTAGAAAATGAGTTGAAATCTACAGAGAATAAATATGTTATGTTAAATTATTTGGAAACTCCTGTTGATGGTGTTACCTTTGCTGATTTAATTCGTTCTTGGAAGCAGGGTGGTACTGATTGGGATGATTTAAGAATTAAAACTGAGGGGCTGTTTTCTAAAGTTTATGGTTCTTGCTATGAGGTTGAAATTGCTGGAAAGAATATTAATGCTAAAGTTTTCAATAGAGATACTGCTAGTTGTATGACTTACTTTGTTGAATTATCAGAAAGTATTCAATTATGTTTTGATGATAGTAAATATGATGAAGCACTTGCTAAAAATGATTTGGAGGATTGTTATTAATGAATAAGAAAGGAATCATGAGTTTGTGGGTTTTTGTATTTACTTTTATTTCGATAGGCATGGCTCTTTATTTGTTTGCAGATGTTTCTGGAGATGAGACTAGACTTATTGGTGATGGGCATTCTAGAATACTTTCTACTTATTCCAATGCTGAAGTTGATAGATTTAATGATGAACGAAAGATTGGCTATGCTTGGAAGGAATCTATTTTGGAGCTGGGTTCTAAAGGGGGCCTTCCAGATGGTGAGTTTAATGGAGATTATGTTTATTGGAGGAAAGGAAGTAAAGAATGTTACCCCAATTTAGATATTTTGCAAGAGAATTTAGTTGAAGTTGTTAGTTCCAAATTTAATATTGAAGGTTATGTTTTAAAAGTTGATGATAATTTAGTTTTGTTGAATTATAGCAGGGATTATTCCGAAACTGTTGGAGATATTGATTTTACTTATCATTTTAATCCTATTGTTGAGATAGAATTTGATTATGGGGTTTCTGATTTGTTGATCGGTATTGATGAGGTTAAGAGCATTGTTTCTGAATGTGGAGTTGATGTTGCCTGTTGGGATAGCAAAGATATATCATATTCAATAGATGATAATAATATTTTTAAAGTAGATGTGAGTTCTGGAACCATTAAAGATATTCTTGGGGAAGAAGGGGTGATTATTAGAGGATCTATTGATTTTGATTATAATCCTCTCCAAGATGGTGAATTTGAATGTTGAAGCTAAGCTACGATGAAATCTTAAGGAAGATAATAGAGAACACAGAGTTATCTAAAGAGCAGATTGAAGAAAAAATAAATGATAAGATAAAGCAACTTTCTGATTTAGTTAGTAGAGAGGGTGCCGCTCATATAATTGCAAATCAAAATGGTGTTAAATTATTTGAGAATTTTGGAAATAGAGTTATTAAAATTAAGGAAGTTCCAAAAGGTTCTACTTCTGTTAATGTTTTAGCAAAAGTTATGAATATTTATGGCGTTAATAAATTTATTAGAAATGATAAGGAAAGCAGAGTTGCAAATTTAATGATTGCTGATGAAACTGGTTCTATTCGTTTGGTTATTTGGGAAGACCACTTAATTGATAAAATTGATAAGGATGAAATTGCTGAGGGGGATATTATTAGAGTTAAGAATAGTTATTCTAGGGAAAATAGAGGGTTTACTGAGTTACATCTTGGTGCTAGGTCTGAAATTGAAGTTAATCCAAAGGGTGAGAAGATTGGAGAAGTTAATACTTCAATAGCATCCGAACCAATTTCAGTTAGTAGGAAAAATGTCTCTGAATTGCAAGATGGCGAAAGTGCAGAAATTTTTGGTACTGTTGTCCAAGTTTTTGATCCTAGATTTTATAATGCATGTCCAGAATGTAATCGTAAACCAGAGATGGATGATAATAAGTTTAAATGTCCAGAACATGGTGTTGTAAGTGTTAGGAGAGTTCCTATTTTGAATTTCTTTTTTGATGATGGTACTGGAAATGTTCGTACAGTTTGTTTCTCCGAGCAAGCAAATCAGTTAGCTGGAAAGGAATTAACTGAAGATGGGGATTTTGAAGCAATTAAAGATGAGTTATTGGGTAAGCAGTTAATTTTAATAGGGAGGGCCGTCAGTAATAAAATGTTTGGTCGTACTGAATTTATAGTTCGATCTGTTAAGGAGGCAAACCCTGTTGAATTAGTGCAAAATGATGTTTAAAACCCATTTATCTTTAGGTGTATTGGCTGGCTTGTTTTTTATGAGGCAATTCTCTTTGGAAGATCCTTGGATATTTTTAGCTATTGTTGGTTTTAGTTCTATTTTGCCAGATATTGATACTAAGAATAGTTGGATTGGTAAACGGTTTAAACCCATTTCTTGGTTATTTAGTTTATTATTCGGTCATAGGAAGATTTTCCATAGTATTTTGTTTGCTTTGTTTATTTTTATTGTTCTTTATTTTTTGACTATTGGTTATATTGCTGCTGCTTTTTTAATTGGATATGTAGTTCATATCTTGGTTGATGGATTTACTGTTAATGGTATTAAACCTTTTTATCCATTCTCTAAGTTTGAAATTAAAGGTTTTTTAAGAAGTGGAGATTTGATGGATAACTTGTTGTTCTTCTTGATTATTGTTGGAATAATTTGGTTGAGTATTGGTTAGTTTTATAAGTTAAGGTTTGTTCCCATTTGTGAATTAGAATGGTTGATTTGTTACAAGGAAAGTTATTAGAGATGGAAATGAGAAATCCTTCACCAACATTGCAAGGAGAAGGATTGCTGCAAGGAAAATCATGGCAGGAGTATTTAATTTTTAGAGAAGTTGAACAGATACCACAGAAAGTTCCGTTGTTCAGAATGGCTGACGATGAACTTTTTTATTTAAGAGATGTAAGACAAATTGGCGAACCTATAGGTGAGTTATATCATGACAAACCCTGTGGTGAAGAGATCCTTAATCTTTATGATGGTGTGGCATCTTGTGTTAACCGTTAGAAATAGTTTGAGTAATTCTTCTTGACATCTTGACATGGACCACAATATTGTTTATAAATAAAGCATAATTACCTATTTTATCTCCTTATTGAAATAAGATCCGATAAGGAATAGGAGGTAATGTAAATGACACAACCATTAAAGAAATTTAAATCTGGTTCTATAGAAGCCGCAGTTTGGTCCAATGAAAGGGATGTAAAAGATAGTAACACAAAAGTTGAATTTAAGACTGTTAGTTTGAGGAAGTCTTGGAAAGATGACAAAGATGTTTGGAGAGATGCAACTATTAATTTAAGACGATCTGATTTGATAAAAGCTATCTTGGTTTTGGAAAAAGCCCAGGAAGAGCTATTTTTGGGAGAGTGATAATATGGCTGAAAAATTTAAATTAACTGATTTACCAGGTGTTGGGGAAGCTACTGCTATGAAATTAGAAGAGGGCGGTTATGGAACTCTTTTAGCTTTGGCTGTTGCTAGTCCAAGTGAGATTGCAGATAGTGCAGGACTTACAGAAGCTGTTGCAAGGAAGATAATACAATTTTCTAGAAGCGAATTAGACATGGGTTTTGAATCAGGTATGGATTTATTGAAGAAAAGAGAGAGAGTAATAAAAATTACTACTGGTTCTGCTGCTTTTGATACTTTAATTGGTGGTGGAGTAGAAAGCAATGCTATAACTGAGACGTACGGACAGTATGGTTCTGGAAAAACTGCATTGGCACATCAATTGGCTATAACTGCTCAATTGCCTGTAGAACAAAAAGGTGCAGATGGCATTGTTGTTTGGATAGATACTGAAGGAACTTTTAGGCCTGAGAGAATTAAACAGCTTGCAGAACTTGCTGGTTTGAATGTTGAGGAAGTTTTGGGAAATATGAGGGTTGTTAGAGCTTTTAATTCAGATCATCAGATGTTGTTAGCTGAAAAAGTTGAAGATTTGATAACTAAGGAAGGATTGAATGTTAAGTTGGTTATTGTTGATTCTTTGATGAGCCATTTTAGAAGTGAATTTATTGGTAGAGGAACTTTGGCAGGACGTCAGCAGAAGTTGAATAAACACATGCATACTTTGTTGAAGTTGGCACATACTTACAACTTGGCTATTTATGTAACTAATCAAGTTATGTCTAAACCTGACACTTTCTTTGGAGATCCTACTGAAGCTATTGGAGGGCATATTGTAGCTCATGCATCTACTACTAGATTGTATTTGAGAAGAGGTAAGAAAGGTTCAAGAGTTGCTAAATTAGTAGATAGTCCTTGTTTACCGGATGGAGAATGTATGTTCTTTATTACAGATACGGGTATCAGAGACGAATAGTTTTTAAACTTCTTTTTTCTTTTTTCTTTATGGGATTTTATAAGTGGATTAAACAGAAGAAGAAAAGAAAGAGAAGAAGATCTAAGATAGCTAGGAAAAGAGGGGAGAGAGATCTTAGTTATAAGGCCAAGAAGAATAAAGATGGAGAGAGGATTAATATTAAGAATTAAATGCTCCCACCGGGATTCGAACCCGGGTCTTAGCCTCCGCAAGGCTATATTCTATCCAAACTAAACTATAGGGGCAAAGTTTTATAAATGGCCTAATTTGTCAGATTTGATATGGTTAAAAAAGATTCCGTTTGTACGTCTTGTAAGAGTAAGCTTATAGGTGCTCAAGGTTCGGTCAGGTTTCTGTGTCCATCTTGTGGCAAAGAAGAAATAGTAAGGTGTTCAGACTGTAGGAAAAACAGTATAAAGTATGTCTGTTCTAAATGTTCTTTTGAGGGACCAAACTAAAATGGGAAATGCTGTAGTAACTGTCAAAATAATGCCAGATAATCCTGAAGTAGATTTGAATAAGATTGAAGAAGAGTCAAAGAAGATTATTTTGGGTATTGTTGGTGAAGGTGAAATGAAAGTTTCTCAAGAGCCAGTTGCATTCGGTTTGATGTCTTTGAATATTATTTTTGTTATGGATGAAAATTCTGGTAGTCCAGATCCTATTGCTGAAAAGATTTCTGAATTGGATGGTGTTAATTCTGCAGAAATTTCCGATGTTAGAAGAGCAATTGGTTAAAGAAATAATAAAAAGATATTTCCAAAGATTAGGCTTATAATTATTGCTATTAGAAATGCAGGTACAAATGCGACCCCTTCTTTTACTGTTACTTCATTTCTATGTTTTTTTATTATTTCAATTTGTTTGTTAGTTACCCCTACACTTTTTGAAGAATAAATTGTTTTTCCATCTACAATTATTTTATCTGTTATCCAGTCTCCTTCTCTTAGTTTGTCCACGCTTACTTTTTTATACATTGAAGTTAGCTCTACTGATTTTGTGAAAGTTAATAGATAATTTGTTATTAGTGGGACTGCAAGTATTGTTGAAAAGATTATTCTTAATGCATTTTCTTTGGTGATTAGAAAACTGACCAGTACTCCAGCTCCGAAAATAATTAGTAAAATTTTGTTTAGTTGTTTCTTTTTTAGATTTAATTTTTTATATTCTTTGATGAAATCTTTGTTGTGTTTGAATACAAGAACTATTGTCCAAAGTAAACCATAGACTGCCCCGACTATAACTAAGTTGATTAAAATTGTTATTGGAAAATTAATTGTAATTCCAGGTGAGAAAAATTTGGTTAGTACTACTGGATAAATTGGAAGTGTTGCTCCAACACCAATTAGTAATTTTGAATCTCCTCCACCCCATTGTTTTGTATAATACATTATGTTTGCTAAAACTAAGAATGCTACAATGTAACCAAGACTATGCATTATAGGTAAGAAACTGTTTTCTGAAATTGATTTTAAAGCAAAAATTGTTACTCCGATTGCAATTAAAGTAAAGTTAAGCCAATCTGGAACTTCTTTTGTTTTTATATCAAATATTGTTGCAGCTAGTAACCAAACCATTACTACTATGATTAAAATCCAATCTATCATAATAAGATTTAAATACCTGGTTTTATAAATTTTGTTAAGATGTTTGCTAAGAAAGATATTTTAGATATAGGGAGAAAAGCGTATAATTCTTTTTCGAAAAAGCATAATATAGATGTTAGGATAAGAATAATTAGTTCAAAGGCTTTTTGGAAATTAGCTAAAAGGAGTAGCCTGGTAAGGGCTAAACTTAAGAAAGGTATCCCAGTTATGGTTGGTGCTTTGGTTGTTCATTCTTCGATTGATACTGTTTACATTTGTAAGGATGTGATAAATTCTATAACTGATGACCCAAAATTTGTCAAAGCCATATTTTTACATGAGTTTTATCATATCTATTTCAAGTCTAAGATGACAGATGGTGGGTTCAAAAGTGCAGTTGATTCTGAGAAAAGAGCAAAAAAAGCAATGAAGAAAGAGTTTCCAGTATTATCTAGATATTTGGTTTGAGACAGAAAGACTTTTAAATTTAGTTTCGGTTATTTTTTTATGATGAATAAGAAGGCCGAAAATCCAGTTACTACTTTAATTATTATAATTGGTGTTTTGATTGTTTTGTATGTTTTAGTTATGCCTCCTTGCGATAAGTGTGAATTATTGAATACTGATTGTCCATCTTATTGTGAAGATGAATCTGGGGCCAGTGGAGATGTTTTACTAAATGTTGAACCTGGAGATGTTTCTTTGTCTGATAAAAGAACGTATGATCTTGGTTCGATTAATCTTTATTCACATTCTGAGCCAGATGTTGATAGACTTTCTAATTCTTTGAGTGTTAGCAAAGGGTGGTTTGGAGCAGTAGATCAAGATTTGACATTTAATGTCGATAGTTTTAGTGATTTGGAATCTGCTCAACTTTCTTTTGTTGTTGTTGATTCTAGGGGCGATTTGAATATTTATTTGAATGATAGGCAAGTTTTTTCTGATGGGATTTCTTCAGGTAGGACCGTTGAAGTAGATTTACCAGTATCTTATTTGGAAGAAGTTAATGAGTTAAGGTTAGAATCCGAGACTCCAGGTTTAGCATTTTGGGTCAGAAATTATTATGATTTGAGGGATGTTGAAATTTTAAAATCTTTTGAGATAGTTCATTCTAGTGATGAAAAATCTTTTTTTATTAGTGATCAAGAATATGACGCACTGGATGAAGCAGAATTAGAGTTTACCATACATTGTTCTTCTTTGGAAGGGGAAGCACAATTTAAGATTTATTTGAATGATGAGTTGAGTAGATCGGATACAATTGGTTGTATTAGCAGAGATATCTCTATGAGTGTTGATTATGATTCTCTCAATGAAGGAACTAATACTGTCAGATTTTTGGTTGACAATGGTGATTTTTTGTTAAGTGATATTGGAATGGAAGTTTGGTTTGATGAAAGTGTTTCTCCTTCTTATGAGTTTGATGTTGATAGGAAAACTGGAAATGAGTTTGAGTTGTATATGAAGTTTGATTCTTCTGATGATGAAAAAAGAGGAAATATTAATTTGAATGGTCATACTATTGAGTTTGATACTAGTTTGAATGTATTTAGAAAAGATATTACAAGCTATGTTGATTTAGGCACTAACTATTTAGAAATTAGACCAGATAATAATTTTGAGATAGATAGACTAAAAGTTTCTATTTTGTAAAAAGAGGTGTGAATGGCAGAGGAAAAACAATATTATCCAACAAGGGCTAGGGTTTACCCTGGTTTTAAAAAGATCATAGTTTTTGTTATAATTTTGGCTCTCATTGGCGGGTTAATTTATTTAGGTTTTGTTGGATATAATTATTTTAAGGAAGATATTGGGGATAATTCTACAGTTGAAGATGAAGATGAAGGGTTTTTAGAACGTTTACAGAATCTTTTGAATCCAGATCAATTTAATACATATGATCCAATTATAAATTCAGATGAAGAGAATGAAAATCTTGGAATTAGAATATTGAGTTTTGAGAGTATTGCACCATTTTTCTTATCTGATGAATCAATTGTTGTTGGTGGATCTGTTGAAGCTGCTTCTTTATCTGAAGAAGGTGCAAATGTTTATTTTACTTGCAAGATGAAAGGATATGATATTGAATCAGATCTTGAACCTTCCGAATTTTTTGTTCCAGGAACTGGAGATGTTGTTCAAGAGGATGTTTATTGTTCATTTGAACCTGGAAACTTTGAAGAGAGGGAAGAGATTGTGTTGAAAGCAACGTCAGATCTTTCTGTGGGTTCTACGTATGATGTTTGGATTACTCCTGATGTTGAAGATCCTATTGATTATATTGGTTTTAGACCTGAAAGTATTAGTTCTTCTGGTGTTGTTAGGTCTGGATCTGATCCCGGGCCTGTGAGTTTTGGAATATCGTCATTTAAGTCTCAACCTTTTGTTGAAGATGATACTGTTTTTGTTACCTTTGAATTAAAAAAGGAGTGGACTGGAAATTTAGTATCTGTTAATTCTATAAAATTGACTGTCCCAAGAATTTTAACTCCTAGTGAAGACCCCACAAAATGTGCATTTATACTTTCTGGACGAAGTGAAAGTGATAAGGATTATTATGAGCTATCTTCAGAAGTGTTAGACAAGATAAATGATAACATTGAAACAGATTATCAATCGGAAATTGTATTAAGATGTGATTTTGAAATTGGTCAATTATATGCTGATGATGATTTTGTTAATGAGATTCTTACTGCAGAGGCAGATTATACTTTTGAGGTTAGCAGGAGCACAGATATTGAAATTAGGGAATTAGATGTTTAGAAAGGTTTTTATATAATTCTCTTTATGTTTTTCTTATTATGAGAGGTGGATTGATTTTAATGTTTTTTGTAGTTGTTTTACTAGTTTCTTCTTGTGGACAACAGGGTGGACAGTCTACGAATATTGGTGGTGTAGATATACAATTTATAGAAAATCAGCCACCAAGCCAATTACGTGAAAATGCACATTTTAATGTTGGATTAAAATTGAAGAATAATATTCCTGAAACAATGCAAGGTGTTGAAGTTTGTGTATCAGATTCATTATCAAATGAGTATGGTGGTATATCTGGAAAAGAATGTCAGACGGTTTCCATTTCTGCTGCAGAACATGATGGAGGCTCAATTTTTCCTGAGGAGAAAACCTTACTTTTCCCACAAGGTGGTGGATATTATTATTCTGGTTTAGAGCAGGGACCCGATAGCACTATTTTTTTGGTTGATGTTACTTATCCTTTGCAAACCAAATCTAGGACAGATATTTGTTTGAAAAAAGATCCTGCTTATGAGGTGACTGAAATTCAATGTGATTCAAATATGATTTTTAGTGGTGGAAGTATAAAATCTGATTTTGCACCAATTGTTGTTGATAGGATAGAAACTAGTATTGTTTCTGAAGGAACTCAAAATAGAGTTTACGCAGATATTCATTTGAGAAAGGCTTCAGTTGGTGATGTTGTTTATTCTGAAGATCATACTCAAAATTTGATGGGTATCCGAGTAAGTCTTGGTTCTGGTGAGGTTTTTGATTGTGATACTGTGCAAGATGGATATTTGGAATTTGATGGTACTGATGAAGAAGTAAGTTGTGATACTACAGTGATATTGGAGGAAGCTTGGCAAGTGGATTCGTTAAATGTTGAATTGGTATATGATTATAGCATAGGATTAAATATTGGTCCCGTGCCAATTAAAAAATTAGGGGAGGGGTTAGATTAAAATGAAAAAATTGTTTGTGGCTTTATTAATGGCCGTAGTTTTTATTTCTGGTTGTGGTGGTGATGATACTGTTGCACCTGGCGAAGGTCCGTTTATTGGAGGTTCTGAAGGCATTCTGTTATCTTTTGTTGATGCAGCTCCGTCTCTTGAATTTGTAGCGGGTCAAGATGTACCTGTGAAACTTTTGTTGAAGAATAATGGGGAACACGATTTGGCTGAAGGTAATGTTGAAGCAAAGTTGTATGGTGTACATATGCCTTCTTTTAGTTTGGATTCTGATTGGAAGACTGTTAGTTCTCCTTTGATTGGAGCTAAAAAAGGATTTTTGGAAGAAGGTCCTGAGAAGATGGTTGATATGGGTGTATTAAATTATGTAGCAGACCTAAGTAATCCAATCGATAAAACTTTGTTTGGTAAGATTTGTTATCCATATAGAACTAGAGCAAGCGTTGATATTTGTGTTAGTTCCAAAGAGATTGAAGATGCAGGTGGAGAAGTTGTTTGTTCTGTTGCAGGAGAAAAAATAGTTTCTGGTGGAGTTTCAAGTGCACCTGTTCAGTTAACTAGCTTTACTGAAACTTTTGAAGGAAGAGATACTCTTGTATTCAGATTGGCGTTACAGAATAGCGGAATCGGCGAAACATTCGATAAGGATGTTGCATGTGCGGAGACTGAATCTTTGGAAGGAAACTTAGATCAAGATAAAGTGTATTTAACTATGCCTGAAGATGTAACTTGCTATTTTGTTGAAGGCGAAGAATCAAATGAAGGTTATGTTAAATTAGGTGGCACTACAGTTACTTGTTTCATGGAAGTTGAGAACACAGGTTCTAGTTATGAAAGAAGTATTGATGTCTTGATGGATTACAAGTATATCGAAAGTACATCTGTTGATTTGAGAATTTTAGAGGCTTAGTCCTCTTTTTTCTTTTTTACATTAAAGTTTTTTGGGAGATTTCGTTTTTTACTATCCCCATATCTTTTTCCCATTCTGTAATAAGATTTCTGTTATAAATAATTGCTGCAGGGTGGAATAAAGGTATTAGTTTTATTTGTTGGTCTTCTATTTGAATTAATTGTGGTTTTCCATGTACTTGTGTTATTCCTGGTTGTAGTTTCATGTTTTCTATATTTCCAAGAGCTAAGAAAAATTTGGTTGAATAGTTTCCTAATGAGCAGACTACTTTTGGTTTCATTTCTCTTATTTGTTTTAGCAAGTATGGTGTGTGTTTTTTGATTTCTTCTGGTTGTGGGTCTCTGTTTTCAGGAGGTCTACATTTTAGTATGTTTGTTATGTAAATATCGTCTAATGAGAGTCCTACTTGTTTTAGAAGATTGTCTAGGTTTTTTCCTGCTGCACCTACAAATGGAAGCCCTTGTTCATCTTCTTTTCTTCCAGGTGCTTCACCTACGAAAAGAATGTTTGCTTGTTCATTTCCTTTTCCTAGAACTATATTTGTGCAATTTTTGAAGATTTCTGTAGATTTGATTAATTCTAGTTCATCCATTTTTCTTTGCAATTCTTCTATATTTTCCAAATTTATCTTCTACTGAATATTTTGCTGGTTTCGGATTTTCTGTTTTCTTTTTACACTTAGGACATTCTTTTTCTAAAGTGTAAAGATCACATGACTCGCAAAAGAATATTTGATGTTTCATTTTAGTTTTGAGAATAAAATTGTTCCGCCTGCAGATTCTATATCTTTAGTTGCATCATCTTGTACTTGTTTTAGTAATCCTTCTGCTGTTTTGTAATCTGTAGCTGTAATACTTACTTTATATTTTGGTGCACTTATGTATGTTATACTAATTTCTCCTTTTTGTAATTTGAGTAATGTTTTTTTTATTACTTCTACTCCGTTTGGAGATTCAAGTTGAATTTCAAATATACCCTTTACTTCTACTTTTTTTGGTTTTATTTTTTCTAAAATAGTATTTGTTATTTCATCTTCTAATTTTTTTGGAAGTTTTAATTCTTCCAACTCTTCGTGATCTAATGCGAATCTTTGAAATGATTTGTTTAATGAGCCATATTCATCGATTAATTTGTGACCCAGTTCTTTATACATTACTTCTAAACTTTTATCTAGTTTTTTTCCAAGAACTCCTAATGCTTTCTCTGCTTTTTGTTCTTGCTTCCAATCTGCAGTTTTATTTATTCTTTGAGTTGTACTTACTCTTCTTAATGATAAATCAATATGTCCTTTTTGTCTGTCTATTCTTAGAATTTTACAAATGATCTGTTTTCCTTCTTTTACATAATCTCTAATATTTCTAATTCTACCAGGAGATATTTCTGAAATGTGAATCATACCTTCCATTGAGGCGTATTCATCCAATGTTGCAAAGACAGAGTGATATAGAATTTTTTTTACAGTTGCTACCGCAATCTCTCCTTCTTCTGGGTAGCCTTGTTTTTTGTAGAACATATTTTATTCAATTACCTCTAAAATGCTTGCATCTATTCTTCCTTTTCCGCCAGTTGGTTTACTTAGAACTTCTGAGCAAACCAGGCATTTTATTTCAGATGAAGATTTTTCGAAAATTATTTGTTCATTCTTACATTTTTTACAGCGTACTTTTATGAATTTTGATTTCATTGTATTTCTACCTTCTTTGCCCTTCTTAGAGTTAGCAATTGTGATTTATTACATACAGCGCAAGTTAATTTTAAAGCTATTTTTTTACTTGTTTTTGCACCATACCTTTTCCATGAAGTAAGTGCTCCTTTTGAACCATAGTTACCAAGATTTCCAAAACCTCTTCCAAGGCCTCTCTTTTTGGCTCTATTGATAGATCCTCTCTTTAAAGAACCCCTCTTACCAGTAGTTTTTGCTTGAGCTACTTTGTGTTCTGTGTGTTTCTTACAGGTTCTACAATATGATTTTTTTATTTTAGGTACTTTCATTTTCGATTGCTTTTTTTGTTTTTATTAGTAGATTTGCAACATCTTGAGGTATTTCAGCCATATCTTCCTTTTCAAAGGGCCCATAGACATTCAAATCTGTACCAACGAATGTAGGCACACTGGCTACAAATTTTAGCCGTTTTATTGTTGTAGTGGGCATATTTTCATCTTTTAAGTCTTTTGGTTCATCTTTGATTTGAACCTGTTTGCCAGATAACATGCTTGCTAAGACGTTTTCCTTATAGCTGTTTAATAAATAATATACTTCTTCGTAGAATGTTTTTTCTTCTTTTAACATATTTTCTTTTTCCTGAGAATTAGTGTGGGTCGATTTTGTTGCTATTAATGCCAATTCTATAATTTTTGCTTCTCTTCGCTCATATAGCTCTATTAGAATTTTTTGAATATTCTCTATTTGTTTTCTTGTTTTTTGCACTTCTATATTTGTGAATACACTATCTTTGTTTTCTTGTGATTTTAGGATTTCCCGTTTTTCTCCGATATATCTTACTAAATTTTGATAAAATTCTTTATCCAGCTGCTGGAGTTCTGCTCTTTGTTTCTCCATCCTAAGAGCGTCATACAGTACTTCATAGGTTATCATAGCTTTTTCCATTTTTTGAGTAAATCTTGTTTTGTTTATTAAGGTTTGGTAGTATTAAGGGAAAGATTTTTATTCTTGATTTTTTAAGATTTATTATCATGAAGAAATACATTTATCTTTTTAGGCATGGTACTACTACTGATAATGCTGCTGGAAAATTTTCTGGTTTTAGAGATGTTTCTTTGAATAAGAGGGGATTTGATGATGCAAAGATAGTTGCTCTTAGGTTGAAGGAGAAAGAATTTACTGTTGCTTTTCAGAGTAGATTAAAAAGATCTAAACAGACTTTGAAAGAGGTTTTGAAGTTTCATCCAGAATGCAGAGTTATTATGACTGATAATAGGATTATTGAGAGAGATTATGGTGCTGTTTCTGGTAAAACTCATTATGATTATATTAAGAAGAATTCCCCTGAAAAATATGATAAGTTTCATAGGGGATATCCTACTAGACCTCCCAAGGGTGAATCAGTTAAAGATGTTGAAAAGAGAATTAAACCGTTTATCAGGGATTTACTTAAATTGATTAAAGAGAAAAAAATCAATGTTGCAATTTCAGCACATGGTAATTCGATGAGACCTTTGAGAAGATACTTTGAGAAGTTAAGTATTAAGGAAATGATGTTGATAGAAAATCCTTATGATGATGTTTTTATTTATGAAGTAAAAGTTTAGAAATCTACTACTAAAAAATCTTTGGCTACTTTTGTGTTCTTGAAGACTTTTTTTGCTTCATTCAATATTTCTTTTTCTCCCTTATACCTTTCACTTAAGTGAGTTAAAATTAGTTGTTTTGATTTGGAGTCTTTTGCTATTGTTGCTGCTTGTTTTGCAGTTAGATGTCTGTATTCTTTTGCCCTAGTTTTATCTTTGTCTAAGAATGTTGATTCTATAATTAATACTTTTGAATTCTCCACAAATTTTGATATCTTTTTTGTATAACCTGTGTCTAAGATTATTGATATTTTATGACCTTCTATCAAGGTAGTTCCTTTCTCTGGCGTTATTTTTTTACCTTTGTATGTAATTGTTTTTCCTTGTTGAAGTTTTCCCAGTATTGGATCTCTTGTTAAACCGAATTTTTTAGTGTATGCTATGTTTATTTTTCTCTTTGGTGTTTCTCTAAATGAATATCCTAAACATTTTGAGGTATGTGGAAGAGTTTCAGCTAGAATTTGAAAATCTTTTTCTTTTAGAAAGACACCATTTTTCTTTATTTCTATTACTTCATATTTTATCCTGTGTGTACTTGCTATAAAAAGAGACATTAATTTTGAAATGAATTTTTTTGTTCCTTCTGGTCCGTATATTTTTAGAGTTTTTTTGTAATCTGATCTTGCTAGAGTTTGTAGTAGTCCTGGTAAACCCAAAATGTGATCCCCATGCCAGTGCGAAATAAGAATCTTTGTTATTTTTGCAGGACTTATCTTTGCTTTAAAGAATTGTCTTTGAGTTCCTTCTCCGCAATCTATTAGAATGTTTTCACCTTTGTAAGTTAATAAAATCGCAGTGGTGTTCCTATCTTTATGCGGTTTCATAGCTCCAGTTCCCAAAAATGTTACTTTCATGATATAGCACTTATCAAAATCTTTTTAAATAGTTTTTGTTTAGTTTGATTGTTATGGAAAAACTAAAAACATTTTTTTCGAGAGATCTTGTATTTTCCGAAGATGATAAATTGGCCAAGTCAATGTATGACAAAAGTAGATTTGGAGAGCCAAAAGGTAAGAAATTTTATTATTCTTTGTTTGAAGCTCTTTATCTTCTTGAAGTAGGAAAAGTTGATGTTTTTGATGGTAGAAATAAGAAGATTGATTTTGATTCTTTTTTGAAGAAAGCAAAGAGAATTGATAAAGATTTTTGGATAAGGTATTCTGTGTTTAAAGATATGAGGTCTAGAGGTTATATTGTTAAGACTGCCTTGAAGTTTGGTGCTGATTTTAGAATTTATGATAGGGGTGTTAAACCGGGTCAAGACCATGCTAAATGGATTTTATATCCAGTTAGTGAGGCTAAGGGATTAACTTGGCATGAATTTAGTGCTAAGAATAGGGTTGCCCACTCTACCAGGAAGAAATTATTAATTGGAATCGTTGATAGTGAAGGCGATGTTACGTATTATGATGTAGGTTGGACCAGGCCATAAGACTTTTATATTTTCCAGAGTTCCTTCTTTTATGCCAAATATGAAAATTGATGCTTTGAATTTTATTAGAAGAGAAGGTCCAATTATTCCTTCTCAGTTGGCTACCGAGTTGAAAACCAATCTTTTACTTGCTAGTGCAATTTTGTCCGAGTTATCTTCTAAAAAAGAAGTTAATGTTACTTTTGTTAAGAAAGGTGGTTCTCCTTTTTATTTTATAACTGGTCAAGAAACTAAATTGGAAAGTTTATGTGAGTATTTGAATGGAAAACCTAGGGAAGCATTTAATTTGCTTAATGATAAGAAGATTCTTAGAGATAGTGAATGTGAACCATGGTTAAGGGTTGCATTAAGGGAAATAAAAGATTATGCTGTTCCGTTGAATGTTGGACTTGGCGGAGATTACGAGATTTTTTGGAAATGGTATTTAACTGATAATGATGAAGCTAAAGAATTGATAAAGAAAGTTTTGAAACCTGGAAAATCTGTTAAGAAGGAAGAGAAAAAGGAAGTTAAAAAAGAAGTGGAAGAAAAACTAGTTAAGGAAGAACAGAAAGTTTTGGAACCAATTAAAAAAGAGATTAAACAAGAGTTGGAAGGAATCCCATTTACAGTTACTTCTTTTTTTAGTCAAAATAGTATTTATGTTATTTCTCAGGAAGTTGTTAGGAAGAATAAAGATTTTAGTTTTGTTGCGGATGTTCCATCCAATGTTGGTTCTTTGAGATATTTTGTTAAGTATAAAGATAAGAAAACAGTTAGTGATGCAGATTTGATGGCTGCTTTGGATAAAGCTAAGAAATTACCAGTTTTGTTTTTGAGCAATGGTGCTTTAACTCGTAAGGCTGAGAAGTATCTGAATGATAATCCTTCTGGTGGTTTGGTTTTTAGGAATGTTTGATTATTTCTCTTATTTTTTTGAAGTTTTTTTCTGTTGGTTTGTTTTTGTATTCTATTAAAATTTTTCTTGGAATTTTGTATAGTTTTTTTAAGTTCAAGAAATTGCAGAATTGTGTTAGGTTTTTTGGTTTGTCTGTTTTATAACATCTTTCAAAGTCTATCATTGTTATTTTGTTATCTTTTACAAAGAAATGTTTTATTGGTCTTGTGAATTCTAATTTGTTTATTTTTAGTTTGTCTAATGTTCTGCATTTTTCTATGATTTGCAATGTTAGGTTTTTTTCCTTTTTTGTTTTTATGAAGTCAATATATTGTTTTCCTTCTGCCAATTCATGTATGAGAAAGTTTTTCCCTGCTTTCACGAATTTTGGGCCAATGCCATGTTTGTTTAGAAGTTTAATGTATTTTGCTTCATTCTTTGTTCTTTCAATTGCTGTTGAGTCTGGATTTTTTATTTTGATTGCTACTTTTTTATTTTTGTAACTTCCTGTATAAACTAGAGATCTTTTACCTTTATCTAGGTATTTTATGTTTTTTACTCTAATTGGTAGCTTTATCATATTTGTTTAAAACAAAAAGGTTTTTAAATAATTTACTCGTCTTTATTGAGTAATGGAAAAAAGAGGTATTTTTGGAATATTTTTAGTTTTGACTATATTGGTGTTTGCAGGTATTTCTTTGGCCGATAATGAAACAGAAGAAGAGAACGTTGCAGATTTAGATTTTGATGAAGGGCAGGGTTATGATTGGTTAATTTCGCAGCTTGAGGCTACTAATTGGGGTTCAGATGTTGAAACTATTTCTTGGGCTGTGTTGGCTCTTTATTCTAGTGATTATGATGAATACCAAGATGGTGTTGATAAGTTAAAATCTTTAGAGAACGTAAATAATAATTGGGGTGATGTATTTCATACTTCTATGGCAGTGTTAGCTTTAGATGCTGTTGGTGAAGATGTGGAAGGTGAAGTTCAGTGGTTATTGAATCAACAGCAGGCAAATCTTGCTGGTGGACAATGGTTAATTCAATTTAATCCAGATAGTAGTAATACTCAAGCTACATGTGCTGTTGGATATGGTGGGATCGAGACTCACTTTTCTATGCAAGGATATAATCTGACTGCTCCTGGTGGTTGTTTGGTTGATGAATCTTGGGTTGATTTTGAGGTTTGTATCAAGCATGATGAGGCAGATATTTATGAACCTATGTCTGTTATTTGTGTGGGAAGGGTTTCAAGCTCCTTACTTTTTTATTCTGGCGGAGCATTTTACATAATTGATGGGGGTGATGCTGGTGATGAATTGGAGATAAAGAATGGTTGTTTCTATGGTCCTGCTGGTGGGTGTGATTGTTATCATTCTCAGTTTAGTTCTTGGGCTTTAGATGAGGCAGATGATGGCTCTTATTCAATTCCCTATTTGAGGGCTAGTTGTAATGATGATATTCTGGATAATGCATTCTTGTATATGTTGACTGGTGGAAATTCTTATAGAGATTGGTTGTTATCTGATGAGGGTCAATCTGGAGATGGTAGTTTTGGTCCTGGTAACATTGAATTAACTGCTTTAACTGTTATTGGTTTAAGAAAAGGTGGTTCTGGTTCTGTTGCAGATTCAGTTAATTGGTTAGAGTTTGTTCAGGATGGATTTACTGGTTCTTGGAATCAGGATGAAAGATTAACTGGAATGGTTCTTTATGCTTTGAATGTTGGCGGTGGCACTTATATTCCTTATCAAGGGGGAGATTATTGTAGTGTGGCTGATGGTGATGAGTGTGAAACGAATAATGATTGTAATAGTTCTCTAGTTTGTAGTAATTCTTGTCAATGTATTGAAGAAAGTGTATCGTGTATTTCTAATCTTGATTGTCAAGTTGGTGAAATATGTAATCTTATTACTGGTGAATGTGAAACTGAACAAGTTTCAAGATGTAACAATAATTTAGATTGTGCCCCAGGTTATTATTGTGATACAAGCATTGGCCAGTGTGTTGCAGAAGATATTATTCCTCCAGATGACGAGTATGTTCCACCACAGCAAGATGGAGATAGTTCTTGGGTGACATGGTTAGTTGCTATTTTGGTTGTAATACTTGCTTTAGGTTTGGGTTGGTTTGCTTATATTAAATTCGTTAAGGGAAAAGGTAAAGGTGGTGGAGAAAACAGCCCGGTTTTTGTTCCGAGAAGGCCGTCTACTCCAGGATATCCAACTACTAGGAGTAATGTTCCTGCAAGTGGCCCTGCCAGGGGAATTGGTAGGGGAGAAGCTAAGTTGGAAAAAGATCTTGATAAGGCGCTGAAGAAGGCAAAAGAGCTTGTTGGTAAATAAAAATGAAATATGTTGTTTTTTGTTTTTTGTTTGTAATTCTTTTTTCTGGTTTTGTAGTTTCTCAAGTAGAAGTTGATTTTGTGAAAGATAATTATTTTTCTGGTGAAACTGTTCAAGCTGAAATTATTGTCAGTAATATCGAGGATAACTTGAGATCAAATATGATTGAATTATATCAAAATAGTTCTTCTGTTCCTGCCAGTTTTAATTTGATTAAGTTGAATTCTACCAATTATTATCTTTATTTTGATTTGAGTGATGATTTTTCTGGTGATTATGACTTAGTTTTTGAAGATGTTATTTTTAATGAGAATGGTTCAACACATCAAAGCGATTTCAGTTTTCCTTTAAGTGTTCAAGAAACGAATAACTCAATATTTTCAATTAGTCCTGGATTTGTTAAGGCAGATGATTTACAATTTAATAATTTGTTTTATGTTTATTTGTTTAATCGTGGTGATGAAGGAATAAATATAGTTGTGGATCCTGAAGACGATTTTGTTGATGTGTCTACAAATGTTGTTCCTTTGAGTTCTCATGAATCTGGATATTTTACAATTTATTTAAGTGATCTTTTGATTTCTGGTGAAAGTGGAATGAAGTATGTCAGCCTTCTTTCTGGTTCTTTTGGTTATATTTTACCTGTTTGGTTGGGTTCTGAAGATGAAACTGTTGAAGTTGAAGAAGAAGGTGTTTATTTTGTTGAGAATTCTGAATTTTTCGAGGTTACTGTTAACGAAGGAGAATCTTTAGATGGTGGATATGTTAGGTTTAAAAATGGATTGGATTATTCTATAGGTGTGCAGTTTAGATTGACTGGAAATTTAGATGAAGTTGTTGATTTAGAGTTTGAAAGTTTGGACAATATTGAACCACAGGAAGTTGTTAGTTTGGGTTTGAATGTTTTTGGAGCCGAGGCTGGTTCTTATGAGGGAAATGTTATAGTTTATTATGGTCCTCCTTATGAAGATACTTTTTTGATTAGGGTTAATGTTTTGGATGTTGAAGAAGAGGTTGTTGTGAATGGAACTGCAAATATTAATTATACTGGTGGGGATGAAGTAGTTGATCCTGATGTTCCTGATGAACAAGATGAAGAAGGTTTTAAGTTAGGTACTTTGTTTTGGATAATATTATTTGTTTTAATTATTGGTTCGTTAGTGTTTTGGAGATATAAAAAGAAAAAAGTTAAGAAGCCTCATCCTTTTTTTCAGAAATAGCTTTTTGTTTCATTCTTTGTGCCAATGTTATTTTCTTTAAAACCATGTCATATTGATGTAGTTTTTGTAGAATGTCATTTATGAAATCTTCCAAATCTGTTGATTTTAATTGTATTTTTTCTGGTTTAAGTATTTCAATTGAAGATGGCATGAAATCTAAACAGAATTTTTCTATATCTTCCAGTTTTTCAAAATTTATTTCAAATTCTCCGTATGTTGACCAGACGTCTTTTATTTGCTCTGCTCCTGGAACTGTTATTTGTTTAGGTTCTGCTATTTTTTGATTGATTAATTCGAATTTTTCATTTTCTTTGATTAATTTTATTACGTTTTGCATAGTATCTTCTATATGTTTCTTTGGCGTGCCTACAATTTCAATCATTGAGTTTATTGTTATTTTCTCCATTTTTCTAAATTTAACTGAAGTATTACTAAGATCAGAGTCAGACAAAAGAAGAACAGTGCAGCTCTTCTTGATTTTTCAGATTCTGATTCGTAAACTTTTATGCTATCTTGTGTCTCAAGTCCATTTATATTACTTGCGGAAACCTTACTAGGGTTTTCTATATGTGTTTCGATTATTGTTCCGCATAGATTTTTTGTAATTCCTTCTATTGGAATGAATTCATCATCAGAAGTATCTAAACCAATTGCAGTTATACTATAAGTTCCTTCTTCGTATTTTGAGTTGCAATTTGGAAATATTTGGATGGGTACTGTTATTGTGTTTTCACTATATCTTTCTTCTATTTTGAATGCTGTTGTTTTTGTTATTTTCTCTCCATCTTTTTCTATGAAAACTTTTATTTCTTCTTTCGATTCGTCACCCTTGTATATTTCAATTCTTACTCTTAAATTGTCTCCAAATTTTGCTTTATTATCACTTCCTAAATAAATAGTTTTTATTGTTATTTTGGAGTCTTTTTGTTTATCTTCGTTCAAGTTTTCTTGGTTTGGTGTTGGTTTTGTTATTTGCCAAGTGTCTTTGATTAGAGACCATGAGTTACCTTCTTTTGAATCAGAGTATGTAATTTCGTCTATTTTTTGATTACTTTGGCTTAATAGTTCTATTTTTTCAAACCCATCATTATTTAGAAAGCCAAATGCTTTGTTCATATAAACTACTATAAACGTTTCAGGTTCAATGATAGGGTCATATGTTGTTGTATCTGTTATCGATATCTCTGTCCCTCTATTGTCTTTTAGTATTAGTCCTGTTAAATCTATAGTTTCTGTTCCGTAATTGTATAATTCTATCCACTCTCCGTCCGGCATAGTTGCTGAATCATTTCCTTCTGGGTTTGGAATAAATTCATTAATTCTTATTGTATATTCTTCTTCTGCTTTTATACTTTCTTTTCCAGGTGTTGGAGAACATTCTATCCAAATGTTGTTTATTTTGCAAAGAGAATTTCCATTATTATCTGCACCCCATTCAGAGTAATAATGTATGGTATCCGTGATTGATGAGTTGTATGAAATTATTATAATTTCTTCTTCCCCTAGTCCATAATATCCTATTGCTGATCCTGCTGAAAGTATTGTGGCATTTAAAGTTGAGTAATTAAAGTCTTCTTCAACAATTAAATAATATGAACTGTTAGAATATTGTAAAACTTCAAATGGGGGTTCTTCATTATATTGATCTTGAAATTGTAATAATGATGTATTCAAAGATATTTCAGAATATAGTTCTACGTATTCTTTGTTATTGTCTACACCTTCTGGATTATACATAATTTCAGTAATTTCGATTGTTGCCTGTGCAAAAAATATGTTTAGAATTACAATTAAGATTAATGTTATAGTTTTTCTTGTTTGTATTTTCCAATCAGCTCCTGCAAATTTATTCCTTTTTCTTGAGATAACTTAAGTGTGATTGTATAATTTCCATTTTTGTTTTTTGGAATTTCTTTTGCGTTTAGAAAAAACCAACCTTTGTTATCAAATCTCATTCCAATTATTGGTTCTGCACCAAATAAATCTGAAAATAAAGTTAATTGTTCAATTTCTTCTTTGTTGAAATGTTTGCTTTTACTCTTTATTGATTTACATTCTATTGCTAAAGATTTTTCTCCAGTTCCAACTAATAAATCAGGAGAAGGTCTTGATGTTGAACCAGAACCTGCAGATCTCATTGCAGCTATATTGTTTTCCCAGAATAAATGCAGTAACTCACGCTCTGCTCTAGTTCCTTTACTTTTCATGAGCTTGTTAGAGAATTAGTTAATAAATAGTTTTTGGTAAAAAAAGAAAAAAAGAGACTTATAAGTCTCTAGCTTGAATAGTTTTTCTTCCGTTTGCTTTACACCTATTACATGCTTCAAGTATAAGTGTTTCTATTCTTTTGTCTAGTGCTTCTGCGAAGTCACCAGCAACATTCAAATCTGTTGCAAAATCTTTTATTTTTGATTTAACTACTAACATTTTGTACCTCCCTAAATGTCTTAAAATGCTGTATTTATAGGTTTAGAGGGTTTTAAGGGATTTATAAGGCTTTTTATTTGTTTATAAAGAAAATAGTTTAATTGCTTTGTTTTCCAGGTCTAAAACAAATCTTGCTAGCTTTGGACCTTTGTTTTTGCTTATTAGAATCTTGTATGCATATTCGAAAAACTCTTTATTGTTTAAATTATACTTTTCTACTAGGTTGTAAAATTGATCATGTAGCTGTTTTTCTGTATATTTTTTCTTTTTTAGAAGAATTGCAAGCTCTTTGAAAGTTTCTTTATACTTTTTTGGAATACTTATTTTTGGTGTCTTTGTATTTATGGTATATTTGAATTCTTCTGGAGCGTATTTTTCTAGCCAATTCTTTGCACATTCAATTCTTAATTTTAATCTATCTTTGTCGAATTTTGTTTTAGTGTCTTTTTTATAATACTCCGTTGTTTTTTTGATATCTAATTGGTTCATTAGTAAAATGTTAGTTAAATGTCTAAAACTTGGTTGGAATGGTTGTTTTTTTGGAATTTTTTTTGGATCTACTGCGGATAATTCATAAATTCTTTTATCTTTTTTGTATCTTTTTTCTGAAACTTCTTCTTTCTTGAAATAAATTCTTTCTGTTTGGTCAAATTGTTCGTATAATTTTATTACATCTGCATCAAAACTAATTTCGAATTCAGCGTTAGGTCTTGTTCCTGCAAAGATCCATCTTACTATTTCTGGCTCATAGATTTCTAACATTTGAGCTAGGGTTATTACAATTCCTTTTGATGATGCAAACTGTCCCAATCCTTTTGGTGCTATCCATTCGTATCTGAATCCATAAGGTGGTTCTGTTTTGTAAACTTCTTTTTGTATTAATCTAGATGTATCAATACTGCCACCTGCTGCGAAATGGTCTTTTCCTGCACTTTCAAAATCTTCTTTGTAGAAGTGCCAATGCATTGGCCAGTCTACACGCCATCTTAAAGTTACTAATCCCTTTTTTCTAAAATCGAAAGTTTCTTTGTGTCCACATTCACATTCGTAAGATATATTGTAGTCTCCTAGCCACGTTAGTTTTTTTATTGTGTCCCTGTTACATTTACTACAGAATACGAATATTGGGAGCCAACTCTTTTCTAATGGTTCTCTTCTGTATTTATTTAGAATTTCTTTTATTTCTTCTGTTTTTTCTAAAGCAGTTTTAATTTCTTTAGCGTACTTACACGTTTTATATTGTTTGTGCTGGTAAATATATTCTGGATTGATTCCTACCAGTGGAAGATCTCTTTCTAGTTCTTTTTCAAAATGTTCTGCATAGGATTTATTTTTTCCGTAAGGATCTGGAATTAAGTAAATAGGTTTTCTAAGTTCTTTTTTTAGTGCTGCCTGTTTTGGTAAGTTTTTTGGAACTTTTCTGAATACATCATTATCATCCCAGGAATAAATAAATCTCACATTTTTCTTTTTATCTTTTAATGCTCTTTCAATCAGCTCTGCAGTTATTATTTCTCTGAAGTTTCCAATATGAATTGTTCCAGAAGGAGTTATCCCTGCAGCTATTGTATATTTCGATTTATTTCCTTTTATATGGATTAATTTCTTTGCTTCTACATCTGCCCAGTGGAATTCCATGTGTAATGTCTAGAAGAATTTGATTAAAAGCTTTTTGTTTTGATTTGTTTTTATTTTAATTAGATTAATAGTTAATTATATAAAGATGAATTGGTTAAATTTGTTTTAATGGAAGAATATGATAGTTATAATTTAATAGGCCCTGTCCAAGAACAAAAAAAGAAGAGTATTTGGCCGTGGATAATTGTCTTTTTTTTAGTTGTAGCAGTTGGAGGGATTGTTTTTTATTTTGTTGTTTTGGATTCTAGTGGTGCAATAAATTCAGATGAGATAACATTAGATATTCTTCTTCCAAAAGAATCTTATGTAATTGATGAAGAAGTTAGTGGAAATTATTATTTGAAATATCAGGGAGAACCCTTTCAGGGGGCAGTAATTTCTTGTAGTCCTATTGGATGTTCTAAGGCAACAGGTTTTATCGATGATGTCGATTTTAATAATCCAGATAAGACAAATGCTCTAAAAACCGCCTTAACGGATATATTTTATTATGAAGGGACTTATAATTATTCGATTTATATTTATGATTGTCAAGATATAGATAATGAATTTAACACAGAAGATTGTGGTGGTACAGTGATGGATACACCTATTGGTAGGATAATAGAAAGAGTTACTCCCTTGAAATCTAAATCAAAGAGCGTTACTGTAATGGGTGAAAATGAGGAATACGTGCCCGAATGTAGTAATAACAATGATTGTACTCAAACATGTACAAACTGTGATGATGGAACTTATATTTGTGCATATAGTTCTGATCCAGCTATTAATCAGAAATGTATTGAATGTGTTACTGACTCTGGTTGTGTAGATGGATATGAATGTGTATACAATGTTTGTGTTGTTGAAGAACAAGAAGAGGAACAAGGGAATGAGACTGGAGGAAACGAAACTTATCCTGTTACAGATCCGGAAACAATATTAGATTGTTATAGTGAGAATCTTTCTGAGATTTTTTGTAGTCCCGAAGATGCTATTGGGTTTACCACCTTATTTGAAAGCAGATTGGGATTATGTGAAATTTCTCAGGGAACTTTTGCCCTTGGTTTTGAGCCTATTTTTGGGATTTTTAGGGGATATGAAATTCAAGGCGAGCAAGATGGTGATTGTGTTGTTAGATTTTGGTTTTTGGAGAATAGTGTGATAGATCTTAGCTTACTTAATAAGGAAATGATTTGTGAATATAATTCTTCTCAGAGAACGGTGCAAGATGTTGGAGATTGTTTTGAGGAATGTTGCACAGGGGAATTAGTTGATGCAGTAAACGAGATAATGGGTGGATAGTTGGGTTACCCTTGAGGTTTAGTTGTTTTGTAAGTGTTTCTTTTCATAAAGACTTTTTTTGTTTTTGCCGTTATTCCTTTTTGAGATTTCTTTATTTCTCGAGAATTCATATTTGCTATTCCTGTACAAATTAGTTTGTCTTTTAATGTTAGAATGGCCACTGCATCTTTATTATTAATATTGGATGTTATCTTTGAAACTCCTGGAATTGCCAAATCTGCTCCGTGGCATAATGTGTTTACTGCGTTATCGTTTACCCAGATTTTTGGTAGGTGTTCTATTGCAGTTTCTATTGGTTGGATTATTTTTCTCAATTCTTTTTCATTTCCTTCACTGTAATATTCATACGCATCTTTTAATTCTTGTAATGTGCACCATGATTTGTCATTTAATGTACCTACTCTAGTTCTTATTAGCTGTACCATGTGTGCCCCAGTTTTAAGTTTTTGACCCATGTCATGGCAAAGTTTTCTTATGTAAGTTCCTGCTTCACAACCTACTTTAAATAAAACTTCTTGGTCTTTTATTTCTAGAATAGTTATATAATAAATTTCTCTTTTTCTCTTCTTTCTTTTTACTGCTGATCTTACTGGTGGTTTTTGGTCTATCTTTTTAACAAATGAATTTATTGTATCTTTGATGTCTTTTTCTTTTACTTCTTTATGTAGGTGCATTAGGCAAACATATTCTTTTCCGGCTTTCAATAAGTGGTGGACTATTCTAGTTGCGTCTCCCAGTGCAATGATTAGGGAACCAGTTACATTTGGATCTAAAGTTCCAGAATGACCTGCTATCTTTATATTTAGAATTTTTTTAACATAATCTGTTATTTGGTGGGATGTTGGTCCTTGGGGTTTATTTAGATTTATTATACCATAATTGATTAGTTCTTTAATTGATTTTTCTTCATTTTTTGGGCTTAGTTTAGGGTCTATCTCTGATTCTCTAATTATGACTATTTCTGGTTTTTCTTTTTCGAAAGGGAACTTTTCCATTTTGTTAGTTTTTGTTTAATGAAAAAATATATAAATGTAGTTTTTTATGTATTTTGGATGGTAAAGAGAGGTTCGAGAAGAAGGGGTAGTGATTTGCCTTCTTGGTTTGCTAATATTTTCTTAGTTATGACTGTTTTTGCTGTTTTTGCAGTTTCCTTTAGTAGTGTTGGTCCACAGTTTTCTGATGATGAGGGGGCTGAAGGGGTTACAGTTTCTCATGAATTTTTGAGTGATAATGAAGTGATTCTTTCTGCGAGAGTAGTTTCTAGTATTCCGCTTACAAGAGTTCAAGTTTTAGTAGATGGTAGTGTTGTGAAGGAATGTACTCATTCTGAGCAAGATGATAACCCACAGGACGATCCACAGGATTCTCCGATGTATTCTACTTATTATACTGTTTGTGATTATACTAATACTTTTTTGGATGGAAGTTATAGTTATGAAGGGAGATATTCTACACAGGTTGCAGGAATTTGCTCAGAAGGTGCCTGTACTGAAAATACTGCTGTTGTTGGTGGCTGCCCTATTGGTGGCGATTCTGATAATGGAGATCCAATGGTTGAAGGTAGTATAAGTCTTGATTCTATTGGAATGACTGTTGCCGATGATTGTTTAGATAATACTTATTTGAAGGAATATACTTGTGGTGGCGAAAATCAATTTAGAATTGAGTTTTATGAATGCAGGTTTGGATGTGATAGTGGGCGTTGTCTGGGAGATTATGAAGCTCCTCCTTCTGATGGTGTTTATTATTATGATGATATCTGTCAATATGGTTCAAATAGTGGTAATGATCCAAATATAGTTGGAGAAATTAGTTTTAGTTTAGAAAATTATGATCCAATCATAGATGAATGTTATGATAGCAGCATATTGTGGGAGTACTACTGTTCTGGAGATTATGCACTTGGTGAAATTTATACTTGTGATGTTTCTGCTGTTGAATCTTTTGAATCTGATGTTGCTTCTTTTATTACCCCATTTAGTGATCCTAATGATCCAAGTAGTCCTGGTAGTCCTGGTTCTCCCGGGAGTCCTGGTTCCCCTGGTAGTCCTAGCGGTGATGAGTGTACAGAGAGTTGGTCTTGTACTTCTTGGACAGAATGTGATGATGGAGTTAGAACTAGGGAATGTCACGATACTGGCACATGTGGGACTACAGTTAATAAACCCTTAGAAAGCGAGAATTGTGAGTATCCAAGTGGAGTTTTTCCATTTGATTTTAAAAGTATTAATTGGTGGTATGCCTCTGCATTTATTGTTGTAGCTTTAGGACTTGTTTGGTTGGTAGTATTTATTCTTAAAAAAAGAGGCTGGAAATAATTATTTCTTAGAAGTTTTTTCTTTTAGTTCTGTGGATGTTGGTACTTTTTTTGCTTTTGCTTTTCTTTCATACTGTTCTGTTAATTCAGAAGCAGTTGGAATTTTCTCTTCTTTTTTAGGTTCAGCTTTTTTAATTTCTTTCTTTTCTAGTTTAGCTTCTTCCTTTTTTTCTTCTTTTGGTTTCTCTTTCTTTTCTTCTGATGGTTTTTCCTTTAATTTTTCAGTTAAACCCTTAAGTCCCTTTCCTCTTTTCTTTTTTACTTCTTTTTTTACTTCTTCTGGAGCGCCAACTAATTCAGCTTTTACAACATTATCTTCTTTTTTTGCTATGATCTTTACTTTATGAGGTGGATTTTTAGGTCCATTTTTCCAGAGAAGTTCGTTTAGATATTTTCCCAATTTTATATCTTCAGCCTTCATATGTTTTTTTAAGAATTCTTTTGTAGCTCTTACTGCCTTTGAAGTTTTTTTATATCTAGGAGCTTTCTGAAATTCTTTTCTTAATGGTATTGTGTAAGTTCTTTCCATTTTAAACCTTTAATCTTGTTGAAGATCTCCATCTTCTTTTTATTTTTGTAAATGAAGAAGGATGTATTTTTTTCCCAACACCTGCTGCCTTAGGAACTATCCAAAATGGGGCCCATTTTGTTTGTCTTCCTCTTTTTATTAATCTCTTTTTCTTAGCAGTTGATTTGTATCTTGCCATTTTATTTCTTGGTTGCTGTAGCTAGCAATGATTGTCCTTTCTTTGTTAGAACTCTACCTTTGTGAACTCCTTTTTCTTTCTGTTCAGCAAGTCCTGCAGTTTCTAATTGTTTTAGAATCGTTCTGATTATCTTTCCAGAACCTTTGAAATATTTCTCTGGTTTATGACCTCTATTTTTTCTTCCACCATATTTTCTTCTTAGTTTGTTTGTTCCAACTGGACCCAGCATGTATAATTTTCTCATTATTGAAGCAGTTCTTGAGTACCACCAATCTTGGCCTACTGGCGGCCTTTCTCTAGCTGTGCTGGTCTTTACGAATTTGGACCAGTCAGGTACAACTATCTCTTTGACATTTTTTAGCTTTTTAGCTAAGTCATCTATTACTTGATTTGTGGCATTGCTATTTATACTCATCTTGATAATTGTTGAGAAAATAGTGATTTTATAAAGGTTGCTATTGGATTTTCTTTACCGCAGGTCCTTTTTCAGAGTCTTCTATTGAGAATCCTAGTTTAGTTATTTTATTTCTTATCTTGTCTGCCTCTTTCCAGCTCTTTTCTTTTCTTGCCTTTTCTCTTTGTTTTAGTAAGTTTAGAACTTCTTTTGGTGTTTTTGTTTCTTTTATTTTATCTAGATTTAGACTGAAAATCTTGTCGAAATCTAAAATTAATTCTAACTTTTGTTTGTTTCCTATATCTTTGTCTTTTAGAATTGTCCAGATTAAAGAGAGGGCCTTGGGAATGTTTAAATCATCATTTATTGATTTTAGAAATTCTGCTTTATATTTTTTTGTTGTTCCTTTGGATGTTGGATTCTGTTTTAATTCTATGATTCTTTCTTTTAATTTGTTATAAGCAGTTTTTGCTGAGCTTAATGATTCAAGACTAAATTCCAATGGTTTTCTGTAGTGTGCTGTCAGGGAAAGATACCTAAATGCTATCGGATCAAATCCTTTTTCTTCTAGCTGTGATACTGTATATAATCCTCCTTTGGATTTTGAGATTTTTTCTCCCTTAGATGTTAACCATGCAGTGTGTATCCAGTAGTTTACGAATTTCTTTTTAGTTGCACCTTCTGATTGAGCTATTTCATTTTGGTGATGTACTTGGATATGTTCTTGCCCCCCTGTATGGATGTCGAAATGTTCTCCAAGATATTTCATAGACATTGCTGAACATTCTAAATGCCAACCTGGATATCCTATTCCCCATGGTGACTTGTATTCTTGTTGTCTTTCTCCGGGTTTTGTTGAGAATTTCCATAGTGCAAAGTCTGTTGGGTTTTTCTTTTCTTTCATAGAAACTCTTTTTCTAGCTTTCTGTTCTTTTAATCTTGAGAATTTTCCATAGGCTTTGAATTTTGAACTATCATAGTAAATACCATCAGAAGTTTTGTATGTGAAACCTTTTTCTTCTAGTTTTTTTATTAGATTTATTTGTTCTTTAATATGTGTTGTTGCTTTTGCCCAAATAGTTGGCTCTTCAATATTTAATTTTTTGAAATCTTCCTTGAAAACTTTTAGATAATAATTAGTTACTTCTTTTGCAGTTTTTCCTTCTTTTTTTGCAGTTTTTTCTATCTTGTCTTCCCCTTCATCTTCATCCGATGTTAGATGGCCTACATCTGTTATGTTCATTACATGTTTTATTTTTAGATTGTTGTATGCTAATACTTTTTTTAATAAGTCTACAAAGATGTAAGTTCTTAGATTTCCTATGTGCTGGTACCAGTAAACTGTTGGTCCACAAGAGTATAATCCTACGTTTCCTTTTTTTATTGGAGTAAAGATTTCCTTTTTTCTTGTTAATGTGTTATGTAGTTTTATTGGCATGAGAATAAACTAAAGAAAGAGGTTTATAAATTTTTATGCTGACACGAAAATTAAGAAAGTTCCAGTGTTGTCGTATTCTCCTAATTGTGCACCTTGAACATTAACTGTAACTTTACAATTATCTTGTCCCGGTAACGAGTTATCTAGATCTGCTATTAATTTGAATTTCTTTGAAACTCCTGCAGCTAGAGTGTGTGTATCTGATGTTGAAGTTAGAGTTTCATCAAAAGTACATATTGCATTTCCTACTCCAGGAGAAGTCTCTGTAAATAAGCTAAATTCCAGGAGGGTCCCTACTTGATTTTTTATTACTATTCCTGTTTTTAGAGTTTCTCCAATTTCAGCATCTGCTGTTTCAGGCACTATTTTAATTAAAGAATTTGAGTCTTCGAATAGTTCACTTATTTGTTCTTCACTCATTGCAAAAATTTGATCCGATTCATCTGTTATTTTTTCAAATATTCCCCTAACAAACATTAATCCTAAAGAGAGAAGTACTACTCCAATAACTATGACTATTATTGTTGTCATGGAAAGTTCTAACGCACCACTTTTAGATTTCATAGTTATGTTTTGATTGTATTTGTTTTTAAATGTTTTGTTAGGGGATTAAGTTGTTTTTATACCAATACATTGCTGTACTACCACAGCCTAGAACATCCATATCTCCATCATTGTCTAAATCTGCTGCATAAACAGAATAAGCTCCTGATACATTTGTTGAAATAATATGTTCCGTAAACGTTTGATTATTATTTTCATACCATGCTATTTTATTATCCCAATTGGATGCACTTAAAACATCCATATCTCCATCATTGTCTAAATCTGCTGCATAAATTGATCTAGCAGAAAGAGCATTTGTTGAAATAATATGTTCTGTAAACGTTTGATTATTATTTTCATACCATTTTAGTTCATTATCATCTCTTGAAGTACATAATACATCAACATCTCCGTCACAGTCTAAGTCTGTTGCATAGACAAAATTTCCTCCCGATACATTTGTTGAGATAACCCTCTCTGTAAAATTAGGACTATCCAATCCATCATTTTCATACCATGCTATTTTTTGAGTTTCTCCACTTAAAACATCCATATCTCCATCATTGTCTAAATCTGCTGCATATATTGTGATTGGGTTGCTTGGATCTAAAGATATTGAGATAGCATGTTCCGTAAACGTTTGATTATTATTTTCATACCAATGAATTATGTTATTACCATGTCCTGCTATGGATGTGCTGAATGCACTTAAAACATCCATATCTCCATCATTGTCTAAATCTGCTGCATAAACAGACCTACCCCTATCTGTAGTTGTTGAAATCGGATGTTCTGTAAATGTCTGATTATTATTTTCGTGCCATGCTATGCGATGGAAATTAACATAACCTGCACTTAAAACATCCATATCCCCATCATTGTCTAAATCTGTTGTATGAACAGAAACAATCGAATCATCTGTTGAAATAGTATGTTCTGTAAAATTAGGATTGTCAGAACCATCATTTTCATACCAAAATAATCCTTTGTCGTGAGATGCACTTAAAACATCCATATCCCCATCATTGTCTAAATCTGCTGAATAAACAAACCGAAAGACGAAAGGGGTTGTTGCAATTACTTGTTCTATAAACGAAATACTATCTGATTCTGTATTTATTGAAAATGCTCCGAACTCAAATTCCGAATTAAAGTTAGTTTCGTCTCTTGCTTCAACTCCGGCTAAGTAATTTCCGCTTGGCAACTCATTGAATCCAATAGCAACTTGCGAGAAATTTGGAAAATTAACCATTTGGTCTAGCGTGTCCCCACTGCCTTGTCTAGTTACAAAGAATCTGTAGTCTACATCTGCTCCTTCTGTTTCACCCAGGCAAACAGCAGTTAAATCTGGTAAGTCGAAATTTAAAACACCATCGAACATATTGTAAGAATAAACTGTAGTATCCGATCCAAAAACACTTAAAGTTACATTGTTTTCATCAACTTGTGAATTAATTGAAGAGACTACTGGTGCATTTGTAGGAATCAAAACTGGTAAACCGATGCTGAATAATGGAAAATTAAATCCAAGAGTATATTTATCCCAATTGTTCTGCCCGTAAACGTCTTCTAAAGTGTCATCAAAACCAATTAAATTGCCTCCCAAGGAAGCAAACATGCTCAGTTGTCCGTCTGCACCAATTAATGCATCACCAATACAAAAACCAACAGTTAATGCGTTTTCTAGTTGATTAGAAACTTCTCCACCTGGGACGGTAAGATTATAATCAATTAAATTAAAAAAGTTTCCTTGTTCACATGCGTTTTCAGGTGAATAGAAAAACCCCAAGAAATCATAAATGGCAGTTGTTTGATTAATATTCATGTCAAAATTAAATAAATATTCCATTCCAGATTCAATTAAATTTAAATACATATCACAGAAAATATCTCCGATTCCATCATCCGTTCTATTTGGTCCCGATTTTTCTGCCAAATTTGTTGATTCATTGACTATTGGAGCAAAACCTGGGAAATATCTTCCTTCAGGGTCTACTGCAACAAATGCATTGTTGTCAGTTAAGTAACCAATGTTAAGACCAGATATTGGAGTGTTAGTGGAATCATCGTATGCAGTAAATGTTATATTGAATTCTTCGTCTTCAAAGTAAGTCTGTCCACTTTGGTCGGTTTCATGACTTTGATATTGTTCAATTTCAGGTTCTGGATTTGTTGGGGAATCTCTTCCAGAGCAGCCCCATAATGTTCCAGCCACCAATCCAAATGTTAAGATTTTTTCTAGTTTATTCATAATATTAGTAGTAAAAATAGTCTTTTAAATGTTGCTTTTTGAGTAAAAATGTGGGGCGAGAGGGATTTGAACCCTCGACACCTAGATCTTCAGTCTAGTGCTTTTGGGCCAATAACCTTTTTGATTACTAGTCTCCCAGACTGAGCTACCGCCCCGAGATATATTTTTGTGTGGTGGAGCATTATTTAAATATTTCGAACTCTTAAATTTTAAGTATTTATTCAATTTGTTTGGATTTGAGCTACCTATGAGATCGAACCATTTGTCAGTTTCTATTTCTCCATTTAATGATATAATTTGTCTGTTTCGGAGATTTTCCTTTATTTCGGTTCTGTGTTTTACTCTAAATTTGTTTTCTAGTATTTTTATGATTTGTTTTGATAAGTTTGCACTGCAAGTACTTATTTCAATGCAAGGATAGTCTTTTCTATATCCTTTATCTGCTAAAAAATAAGAACCGTCTGTATCAAAAATTCCTCGTAGGCAAGAAGAAACATAATTATTGTTTTTATAAATTTTGTTTGGGATTTCAACGCTGTAGCATTTTCCTTTATTGTAGTGAAGTTCTAGATTGTATATTAAAAATTCAACAAATTCTTTGTTATAAACTCTTAATCTTAATCCCCGATTTATTCTAATATTTCCCGGTTTGTTAATTAATATTTTGAATAAGTTTGAGATATGGGCGAAAAATTTTCTTTCATTTAGGTTTCCAGTTATTTCAATATAGTATTTTCTGGTTTTTTGATTATAATGGATATTTCCATCTCCTATGATGATTCCTATCAATTCAGATAACTCTTTTGTTATTTCCATGCCTTATTTTAGTTAATTTGATTTAAATACTTCCTCTTGGCCCATGTCAAGATGTCAAGCAAAAGTTTTAAATAAATTCTTTGGAGGTCTAAGCTTATGAATTTGCCTAAGAAGTATAATTTTAGTGAATCTGAGAATAAATGGAAAAAGTACTGGGAAAAGAATAAAATATACAAATTTGACCCAAAGAGCAACAAAAAGATTTATTCTGTAGATACTCCTCCGCCAACAGTTTCTGGGGAAATGCATATTGGACACGCTTTATCATATTCTCAAGAAGATTTTGTTGTAAGATTTCAAAGAATGAATGGCAAGAATGTTTTCTACCCTTTTGGTACTGATGATAATGGTTTGCCCACTGAAAGATTAGTTGAGAGATTAAAGAAAGTTAAATCTGTTGATATGAAGAAAAATGAATTTGTTAAGTTGTGTCAGAAAACTGTTAAGGAAATCCTGCCCAAATTTGTTCAAGATTGGAAAGATGTAGGAATGAGTTGCGATTTTGATACTACTTATTCAACTATTGATGATCATAGTATTAAAACTTCCCAAAAATCTTTTATTGATTTGTATAAAAAGAAATTAGTTTCCAGAAAAAGTTCTCCAACTATGTGGTGTGTAAACTGTCAAACTGCTATTGCTCAAGCTGAGTTGGAAGATAAAAGTTTTAGTTCTACTTTTAATGATATTAAATTTGAAGTTGAAGGTAAAGAATTAATTATTTCTACGACTAGGCCAGAGTTGATTCCTGCATGTGTTTGTATTTATGTTCATCCAGATGATAAAAGATATAAAAAAATAGTTGGAAAGAAAGTTAAAATTCCCTTGTTTGGTTATACTGTTCCAATTTTTGCTGATAAATCTGCTGAGCCAGAGAAAGGTTCTGGAGCAATGATGGTTTGTAGTTATGGTGATAGATATGATGTTGAAGCAATTACAAAAAGAAAGTTAGATCCAAGAATTGTTTTTGCAAAAGATGGAAAACTTAATGAGTTGGCTGGAAAGTATGAAGGCCTAACAATCAAAGAAGCAAGAAATAAAATTTTAGAAGATTTAGAAAAGAAGAAATTATTAGTTGATAAGAGGGAGATAGAACATGTTGTTAATGTTCATGATAAGTGTGGAACTGAGGTTGAATTTTTGAGTAGCGAACAATGGTTTATTGATATTCTGAAAAATAAGAGTAAATTGATTAAAGCAGCTAATGATATTAATTGGTATCCCAAGTTTATGAAAGCAAGATATGTTAATTGGGTTAAAAATTTGGAGTGGGATTGGAATATTTCTAGACAGAGACATTATGGTGTTCCATTTCCAGTTTGGTATTGTAAGAAATGTGGCGAAGCAATAGTTGCAGATGAAAAACAATTGCCAGTTTACCCTTCTAATTCAAAACCATTAGTTAAATGCAAATGTGGTTCAAACTCTTTTGTTGCTGAAGAAGATGTACTTGATACTTGGGCAACTTCATCTTGTACCCCGCAAATAGTATTGGATTGGGTTAAAGATAAGAAAGGAACTTATGAAGACGTTGATTTTGGTAAGATGTATCCAATGAGTATGAGACCGCAGGCACACGATATAATTAGAACTTGGGCTTTTTATACAATTGTTAAAGGAATTTATCATGAGAAGAAAATTCCTTGGAAAGATATTGTAATTTCTGGATTTGTTCTTGATCCTTCTAGAATGAAAATGAGTAAGAGCAAAGGTAATGCTATTCATCCTCAAGATGTTTTAGACAAGTATGGTGCAGATGCTCTCAGGTATTGGGCTTCTGGTTCGGGGTTGGGTAATGATTTTGCTTATAGGGAAGATGATATTTTGACAGGAGTCAAAACTATTACTAAGCTTTGGAATGCTTCTAAGTTTGCTTTAATGCATTTGGAAGATTTTGATGGAAAAAAAGTAAAATTAACTGAAGTTGATAAGGGAATAATTTCCAAGTTTAATTCAATTGTTAAAGAAAGTACTTTAGCGTTTGAGAATTATGAATATGCCAAGTCTAAGTTGATGGTTGATGTATTTTTCTGGAATATTTTTTGTGATAATTATTTAGAAATTGTTAAGGATAGATTGTATAACCCATATAAGAGAGGAAACGATGATAGAAGAAGTGCACAGTTTACCTTGCATTATTTGTTGAACGGAATTTTGAAAATGTTTGCTCCAATTATGCCTTTTATTACTGAAGAGATTTATCAATTGTATTTTGCAAAGGGAGAGAAAATGAAAAGTATACATAATTCTTCTTGGCCAAAATATGATGCCAATTTAAATGATAATGGTGCTGAGAAAGTTTTTGACACTTTTGTTAATGTTTTAAACAATGTAAGACAGTTAAAGGCTAAAGCAAACAAATCATTAAAAGAAGAAGTTGGTTTAACTTTGACAAAGGATGCTTATAGTATGTTGTTTAGTAGTATGGATGATTTGAAAGCAGTTTGCAATGCAAGAGATGTTAAAAAAGGAAGTAAATTTGATGTAGAATGGTAGATGTAAAGAAAAGAAGAGAATTAAGAAAATTTGTTGATCAATTAGCTAGTTATAGGGGGAGACATACTGAGTTAGTTTCCGTATATATCCCTGCAGGTTATGAATTGTTTAAGATTATTAATCATTTGAAAGAAGAACAAGGTACAGCATCTAATATTAAAGATAAAAGAACGAGGACAAATGTTATCGATTCTTTGGAGAAAATGATTAGGCATTTGAGATTGTTTAAAGCAACGCCTGAAAATGGTTTAGCTATTTTTTCTGGAAATATTGGTGATAAAGAAAGTCAAATTAATATTCAGGTTTTTAGTGTTGAACCACCAGAGCCAGTTAATATGAGACTGTATAGGTGTGATCAAACTTTCGTTGTTGATTTGTTGAGAGATATGGTTACGCATAAGGAAACTTATGGTTTATTGGTTGTTGATAGACGAGAAGGAACTATTGGTTTGTTAAGGGGCTCTAGTGTTGTTGAGATTGCAAATCATACATCTGATGTTCCTGGTAAGACAACTAAAGGTGGGCAGTGTTTAGTTCCTGATTCTGTTGTTCAAATTTGTGATGGTG
>Ga0233437_1000720_pt1 | contig 70741 bp, 71 predicted proteins | sample SI_122_August201_FD_182714 | JGI IMG/M metagenome (GOLD analysis project Ga0233437, IMG submission 182714) | Seawater microbial communities from Saanich Inlet, British Columbia, Canada - SI_122_August2016_200_MG | ecosystem: Environmental > Aquatic > Marine > Inlet | place: Canada: British...
AATATCTTCGCTTCGCTCGATATAGCATTACCAACTTATTTTATCTTTGAGTTTAACACTCTTTGTTTTTCCAGCAGGCATTTCTATAACGTATCGAGCAGCTTTTTTTGGAGTGTAATTAGGGTTAAACGGTTGCAGGGTTGTTTTGTCAACAACCTCTTTTTTTGTATTAAGAAATAGTACATCTATTGGAAAGAACACAAAGATCATGTGTAAGCTAGAACCAATCTTACTCTCTTTTGGGAATTCAAACACAAGAGCGTAATTAAACTTTTTCTTGTCTTCAAACATTAGTCCTTTCATTCTCTGCCAAGACGTCTTACAAGTTCGAACATTCTTCATCAATGTTTTGTTTCCAACCTTTAACATGTTTTCACCTAGTAATTTCATTTCAATAAGCTTAGTGCGGGTACCTTAATTTCTTCTAGTAACTTAGCAGTTTTCTTTGGAGTAGTTTTCAATAACTCGCTTCGCTTTTCTTCGAGTTCTTGTGTCATCTCGTCAATTTCATTCATCTTTTTACGAAGCTCTTTTAGAATATCTTTCATCTCGTCTTTTGAACTTGTTTGAACCATGATAATAATACAACTCGCTAGAATAAAAAGATTATTGTATTGTCATGTGTGATTGTTGTGAGGGTTAGTTAATATTTCGGAGGTGCTATTAAAGGTTCTTTTTGAATGAGATTTCTCATGCCGTCTTGGGCAGCTAGTTCTAAATAACTTTCAATATTGTTCATCAAAGGACTTATTCTTTTAAAAAATGTGATTTGTTGTAGTGTAAAATTGTTTGCTCCGTTTACATAATCGCTAAAATGTGTTGTGAGTTCGGCAAAAAGAAATCCTTGGTGTATGTATCCGTCTTTGGTTACTGCGTGACTAACATATGTGGGGTGTGCTTCTAAAAAGTCTTGGAATAACAAATCAATTGCTCTATTTCCAGTTGATTTAAAATATAGTTGCCGTTCGGGTTGTAATTGTTGGTAATAAGGGATTGTAATAATATTCACTTCGATTGCACCATAAATTGCGCCCACAAATTCTTGTGAAGCATTATGAATGTAATGATGTCTTGATTCATGTTTGCCCACTCGCTTCAATGTTGCTAGGCTTTCAGTAGTGTGTCCGGTATTTGGATTAACCATGCTGGCTTTGATTACTGCGATATTTTTTGTCCGACTTGCAAAACCATCAGGTGAATGTGTTTGTCCTGGTTCTAATTTAGAGAATGCATTATCAAATGCGGAATCGGGTACAATTAAAACTCTGCTTTCGGGGGTTATGGTTAGTCCCATAACTTCGGAGAAAAAATCGTAGTATTCTCTTGTTCTGTTGAGGCGCGCGAAACGAAATGTCTGGTCATCAATAGTTACTGTACTTCCTTCTTCTAAATAATAATAAAATTGATTAGGCGTTGATGGATCTCTTTTTTCTTCAGAAATCGCACTTCCATTTATTTCTACTCTTTCACGAACAGCTTCTGAAACAGTTACTGTTAATCCAAATCCGTGGTCTTGTACTTCGACACCGTCGGCCAAGTGAACACTTGATTTGCCTTCGCCAATTTTATTAAAAAATCTTTGTTCGCCATTTGGTAATGTTATTGCAAGTTCTTCGATGAATACTTCACGTGATTCAAAAATGGCCGGATTTGCACCATCTGTTGAAAAAACGCGGTCTCCCTGATTAAATAAAAAGCGTTCATCAAGCGCATACATTGGAGCGGGTAGTGTTTCAAGAGTGCTTAGTTCAAGATTAGGGGTTGTTGTTTCGCCTGTTGCACCAACAGGAACTTTTATTGTAAACTCTAATCCTTTTTCACCGTTTGGATGAGTAATTTCTTTTACACTTATGCCTCCACCAAACTCTGCAAGAGTCATTCGAACGGCGTATAATCCTTCACCGTGTCCTTCTCCACCTGTAGTCACGCCTCTACGCATTATTTCTTCAACAAATTCTTCATCATTTGGATCAACATTTCTTGTACCGAGTTCGTTTAATTTTGCAACTAATGCGTCTCTGTCAATTCCGCCAGCATTATCTTGATAAGTAATTTCTAAATGTCTTCGGTTATCCGGTTCTATTATTTCTCCAACAGTAACTTTGACATCTAATTCTCTTTCTGTTTCAACTCGTCCACTAGTTTTTGCTTCACCTAATGCTTTAACACTATTTTGTACTAAATTATCAATTGTTGTGTCTAGCGGAACCCAAGTTTCAAGCAAGCCAGCACTTCCAACAACATTATATGTGCATTCGTTGCCGCACACTCTTCGTCCACCTTCTAAAGCCGATTGAACAATTACTTCGCTTGGCCAAAGTAAAAAACCAATCCTTGTTTCCAAAGTTTCAGCATTTGTTGTCAACATTTCTAATGTGCGTGCTTCAACCACACCTTGATTTCGTGAAACAAAATTTCTAACTGCTTCTATCGCACTTTGAGTGTGTGCATCAAAATCTCTTAATGAATCAATTAGTTCAGCGTCTTGTGCAACCATTTCGTTTGCAGGTTTTTCATCCCAAATTCCTGCGCTTCTTGTTTTGAATTGGCCAAGTTCGTGATCCGAATTTCCAAGCGTATAATATGCTTCAAATTCTTGTAATGTTGCGGTAGCATCAGAACTTGCAATAGAATCTGATTGTGCTATTGATCGCAAATAACCATATATTCCTATTGCGGCATTGCCGGCATCGTGTCTAACAATTGAGCCAACGCCTCTGTTTTCAAAAAGGAATTTTATTCCGATGCCATACGCGGGGGCTATTGCTCGAACAATTTCTTGCTCTGCTTCTAATCGCCGAGCAGGAGTTAATACACCAGAACCAATTGTTGCAGTGACTTGTGCAACTAATTGTGTTGGACTTAGTCTTGTGTTAGTACTTGGCTCCAAAGAAACTTTTCTTACTTTAAAGAATGAATCAAATCGATATGTCGCGCCTTCGCCACCAGTAATAATCTGCAATCCGAATTCGCCTAAACTCTCGTATTCAACAGTTCTTGTGTTGCCCCTTATGCTTGTTAATTCAATAGTATCTCCTGGATTAATATCTGTTTGATCAAATAATGTTTCGATTTGTGCACGGATTGTTTTATTGTTCTTTGCGTCTTCTGTACCTGCACGAGTAAATATCCCAAATTCGTCGGTTACTTCTATTGTTCTAATTGATTCAAATGGAAATTGGGTGTATGCACTTCTGATAGTTTCTCCAAACAATCCTCTTTCTTGCGTCCATAAGAAAACAACTTCATAAGTGTCTCCGTTTTTTGTTGTAACATTTATGACTGAATTAGTCATAATATTCGCTGCCATCAATTTTCTTTCAATTTCATTTCTTATTATTTCAGGAGTTGCATCAACATTTTCTACTTCTATTAATGTTGTATTTGGTTCTGTTGTTGTTTGTGCTTGAACAGCTTTTGGGAAGTGTGCAACAATTTTTTGTTTGGTTCCGTCTGGTTCAAAAATTGAAACTACAAATCCTAGGCCAAATCCTTCTCTTGCTAATGCTAATTCACTTTCATTCAAAAACGCTGCTTTTTGTGCGACCAATCCTTCAACTTCGCTTGTGCGGTAATGTCTAATAATCGTTTCTGAAACATTTCCTCTGCTTTGTCCAGTGATTTCAATTCCATTAACTGAAGGATTAATATTTACTCGTCCTTCTGATCTGCGTAGCTCGATTGTTTCTGTAGCCATTGTAGCCGGTGGATTCCATTCGCATGGAGAGTTGCATGTAAACCCGATTTTGTTATGTAAAAATCGTTGTATTGCAGTGGTTGATTCTTCAAAATCACCAGCTAGTTGTGGGTGACTATTCAAAGCAGCATAAATATCATTTGTTAGTTTTTTAAGTTCTTTTTCTGTTACGCCTCGTTTTGCCATAAACTCACGCCATTCTTTTGGTAAATAATTAAAGCCTTCTTTTTGAACGGTAACCGAAATATATTCTCCTACTACACGCATAGCATCACGTGGTTCATCTTGTACACCATCAAACGCAAATACTTTATTTCCGTTTTGGCCTTGGCTTGCGATAAATAAATCTATTTCTGGGTTTGTGCCTGGTTCTATGCCCTCGCTAAAATAACCGTTCGCCCAGTCGCGAGAATCGAATAAATATTGTGTGCCTGAAAAACCAACTGTGTCTCTTACTATGCCTAAAAATTCTGCAAGGTCTTTATCGGGAAGAGTAAAAAACCACGCATGTAAAACTTCATGTCTTGCAATGCCCAAAAAGAATTCTTTTTTTGAAATGATATCGCGTGTGTATGTAACATTGTCTATATTGGTTGGGTTAGATAGCCCTCCCGAAAAGTTTGGCCAAATAAAATCAACGGTGTTGGTTGGTGTACGAAAACATGCGGTTGTCACCGTTTTTGCGGAACTCACGACGTCCTCTGTGATATTGATGCTTCCATCTGGCGCTATGAGGTTAGGGCATTCTTGTCCGCTAGCCCATTCAGGGGTTTCTAAATAAACAAAAACTGTGTTACCTGGTAAAATAGGCGAGTCAAAATTAAACGTAAGTCTCTCCTCTGTATCTACTGCACGTGCAATTTCAATTTTTTCAACTCTGTCAAAATCGGTTACTCTAATTGTCGATCCACTTTGTTCTGCAAGATTTGCTTGTCCAGGTGATGCAACAAGTGCACTAGTTTGTGCTGTAACAGTACAACCATTTGCACAATCTGATATCGCAACGGGTAGATCAAGAACGTTTTCTTCGGGTGCTTTGTTTCTGGCTTGTTCGAGTTGTTTTTCTAGCGCATTAGCTATTTTGTAGCGGCTTTGATCTAACGAATTCCTAATTTCCGTTTCACTCATAGAACTCATTGGTTTGAATTCAGCTAAATCATTTACAAATCGAATTTTTAATGTTCCGTTAGTTAATCGTTCGATAGTAAAATTTTGTAAGTGAGATAGATCGCCATTTCCGGTCCAATTATTTTCAAATACTTTTTCCATTAACGCTATAACTTGCGTTTCTATAGTTTGTGCTTCTGCGCTAGTAATACTTTCTGAACTCAAAAATTCATTTAATCTTCTTCTTTTTTGAAAAGCCTCATAATCAAATTCTGAAACAACTATTTGCATAGGTGTGTGTTCTCCAAAAGACATTATTTGACCATACCAACTATATTCTCCAGGAGCATAATTAATAACTGCGATACCTCTTTGCATGTCTTCACCAAATGCCGGAGCCAATAGTTCGGCTTTGTCATAATCAGAAGTCCCAACTTTTAATTTATGCACGTATGCGCCAGGAATTTTTATTTCAACAGACGCAATTACTTCGCCCGCGTCATTTGTTTCAACTAATAAGTGTCGTCTAAAAGAACTTGTATCGACTCGGACAAACACATTATCGCTAATCCAAATTCTTTGTTCGTTTTCAGAAAGTTCAGTGTTTTTTTCGGCTTTTGGATAAATTGTTCTAAGTGTTGTCAATCCTTCAAGCAAAGCTCTTGCCTTTGCGTTATCCGAAAGCAAAGCGGTAATCTCTGGCGCATTAGATGTCATGCTTGCAGGGTTTCCACGTATAAATTCAGCCGTCCCAGGTTCTGATTCTACTGCTGCAATTCGTGCAGCCAACCATTTACCTAAAAGTGCATTTGTGTTAGTTAAATTTCGTTGTTGTATTCCAAAGTATGAATAGTTAAACAATTTTTTTAGAATAATTGTGATTTTGAATAATTCTTCTGAACGAGTTTCAAGCCCATCAATGTATATTTCGGTAGGATTGGTTAACGCTTGCATTATTGCAGGGGTACTATCGAGTGGGTTTTCTACATCAAGTTCTGTTGCAGGAATTGCTTCGCCAAAATAACCAGTTCTTTGAAATGCATCGAGAACTTGCAAAGCTTGTTCTTCGGTCAAGTCTCTTTGGAATCCTCGTAGACTATAATAGAATGCATTCCAATTATCTAGGTCTTTTGGATTTGCAACGAGTTTTGCTAATGCTTCATTAATTTTTTGTGTTTCGCCAATGTCTCTGCCAGCGATGTATGCTGTTAGTCGGTCTTTGTTTTCGATTAATGCTTGTACTCTTCTCTTCTTGTAGTCTAAATATTCTTGTACGTCAAAATGATCTACTAATACAAAGTAATTAATTGCTAAAGAAATTAGATTTTCTGCATCTGTTTCATCGATGAATCCGTCAGCGAAAAGATCTCTAAAACTTTCTACGCTTAAGATACTTACGCGATCTGCTTCATTAAATTCTACATCAAAAGCATTTAACAATTCTAAAAGCCGTTCTGAATCAATAGGTCCTTTTTTACTTAAATGTGTTAACAGAGTTTGGAACTCTGGCGAAGCAGTTAGTTCTTCAACTGTTGCGAACGGAGGGGTATACTCACTAGTTTGGGTTGCGCTAGGCGCGTCATTTCGCATATCTTGCTCAACTTGTGTGAATGTATCAAGTTCGTTTGCTACACTTGCTCCAACGAAATCTTCTGCAGGAGTAATTTTAGCTTTTGCAACAACTCCGCGATTTGCTTTTTGTTCGGTTTGAAATGCTTTTTCTTGAACGGTTTTTGGTTCGGCGTGGTCTGCTACTTCAATAGTAATTATTTCTTCGTTAATTTCAATATTTTCTGCAAGAACTTCTAATGGGGTCGGAGAAACGATAGTAAGTTTGGTAGTTCCGATTTCATTATCTGCAGTCGCCATTACGACGGCGGAAGCTAAATTTGGATAAACTATTTGTTGTATCTCTAATGCACTAGCTGCTTGTCCTGCAACACTAATTCCTGAAACACTTATTGTTGGTTCAATAACGGCATTAATGCGTCTGATTGAAGCTAATGCGGTTTGTGCTTCGCCCAAAGCTACTTCAATCTCTGTTAAAGTTGTAGTGGAGGCGTGTGCTGCGCGTTCGATAAATGGTTGATCCATTATTAAACCCACTTCAGGATTTCCTCGTCCGATTTCTGTCCATCTCTCAACAGCAGTTCGTGGTGCGAGAACAGCTCGCCCGTGGCTCATTTTTTCCCAATCGGTTCCAGGACCGTGTCGTTTCCAATCCGTAGTATATTTTGGTTTTGCTTTCCATGCGGGGGGCGTTGGTTTTGGAGTAGGTTTGAATTCGCGTTGTAACAATGAATCAAAATCATCTATAGTTTGAGTTGTTTTGGGTGGTGTGTTTTGCGCGTTTCCTATTTTGCACGGACTACTACAAGTAACTTTGACGGGGCCTTTCTGAGTTAATTGTCCTGCATCGTCAACGTATTGCATTTGGGCTAGTTTATTTGCACCATAAAATGCTAGGTAAGTTGCGATTGCACGTAAACTAATAAATTCTCTTGTTATTTTTCCAAAGTTTTTCCAGTATCTTTGTCCTAATAAAAATTTTGGATTCCAAGTTTTGGTTAGCTTATCAATTTGTTCTTGTGCGGTTACATTAGAACTAGTATTTGGGAAATAATTTTCAATGAAAAAGTATTCTTGCAGAGCACTGTCCCAAATTTCTTCACCATAATAATAATCTGCTATTTGTAAAGCAATGTTAGCACTTTCTTCGTCTGAAAGAATTAATTGTATTCTTTCTTTTTCTGTTTTAGCTGCCAAAATAGCTTTTTTATTTTTTTCTTGATTTGCTTTTGTGAGTAATTGTTTTTCAATTTCAATTTTCATTAAAGGGTGGGATAAACCTTTTTGAAGAACTTGCGCATTTTTATCAAGCTTTAAAAACTCGCCGTTCCAAGTATTAATTTCGTGTTGATTTGTTACAGTTGTTGTATTACTAGGTAGATTTGTTTGAGATCCCATTCTTGCTTCAATATTTAATTCGTAGGTAGTTATTTGTAATTCAGGTTTTTCAAAAGAAATACCTTTTTTATCAAAATAATTTTTGGTTTCGTTATAAACCCCCAAAATTGTTCTTCCTTCTAATAATTTTTCCTTAATTGCTTTCAAACCATCAATTGTATTCCACATTTCTTTTAATTCGTCAGTGGTTAGTACGGTGTCTTGTGTAATGTTTGTAACTAAGTAATACAAAACGTAATTAATTTTTGTCTCATCTTCGGCTTCTTTTAATTTTGCAGTAATTAAAATTTTTTGATTGTCGATAACACTTTGAATAAACATTGTTTCTGCTTGTAATTGTTCTGCGCGAGTAATACTCTTGTTTACAAACTTTCTAAATTTCATATGTTTTAAGATTTCAATTTCGTTTTTTAATGGCCCTCTAAATGCTGCGTCTAATGCTTCTTGTATAAGTGAGAATTCATATCCGTGTACTTCTTTTATTGACCATTCGCGAAAATCGTTTATATCTGATTCAAAAACATCAAGCAAACTATTATTTCCTTTTGAAAAATTAACCCAAGTATATGTAATATCTGTTTTGTTTTCGGGATTAAACCAATCTAATTTATTTTTATTATATGCCTCAAAATACATTCTTTGTGCAATTAGATTCAAACCAGTTAGTTCATTCATTTTATTTTTGATTGCGCTTCTTAAAGAATCTTTTCTTTGATCAAACTTTCTGAAAGATTGATTTTCCTCCGTACGAAAAGCATCAATAAACGTGTTAGTTGGTTCTTCAAATGATTTAATATCGATCTTTACATCGATCATTGTTTCGTATTCTTTTATTTTTTGCACGACTTCGTCCACAGATGTAGTGGAATGAGTAATTGATGAAACATCAGGTCTAAATGCTTCCCAACGAATTATTTCGCGTAACAATATATTTTCGCGAGCATTGTATCTGGGCTGAGATTTATCATATAAATATCCATCTTCTATAAATAGTGCAAAGTCGGAGTTTTGTGCGTGCATTCCAACGGCACGATCAATAAAAAAAGCAGCAAAGGCAACTTCTAATTCGTGTAACTCATCTTCAACCAGTCTTATTTGTTGTTTTACTTTTAACATTCCGTCAACAGCCCAATTACCAAAATGTGTTTCATATTCTTTTCTAATTTTTTCTTCAATTTCAATCCATTTTTTTGAAGCTCTTGTTAGATTTCCATCAAAGGTTGCTAGATATTCTAATTGTGCATTTGTGAGCGTATCCAAATTTTCTTTTTTGGTTGGGTCTAACCACATTTTTATTTCTGCCAATTTTAATAATAATTGTTTTTTGTTTTTGTTAATTTTTGATAATGTTGTTTTATTGGTTGTTTTTGATTCAATTCGGTCTAGGTCTTGTAATGCAGAGTAAACAAGCGTTGTACATTTATCATAAATTTTCTGTAGTTTAGCATTTTCAGTAGCATAATCTAGGGTTGCTTGAATGGATCGTTTGTTATATTCTTTAACGAGTGCATTGTCTGTACTTGCAGAATATGATGCATTATCATAATTTAACGCACCGTTCATAATGCGCGGGCTTATGGTGTTATCAGTTAATGGGTTAAGTGTTGTAGTGTTTAATGTGTTTGTTAACTCCGAAAAAGCATTGTTGGAAATACATTCTCTTGCGCTTTCGTGAAAATAATCTTTTTCTTTTTTAGCGTCTGAATCAGAATAAAACTTTTGGTAGTGTTGTGGTGTTTTTGAACAAGAATTATATATTATGGTTAGTTTTGTATGCTCTTTTTGTGAAAGCAGAGTATTGTGACTCAAAGAAATATTTTCTTCGATTTCTTCACCATAATACTTTGTTGTGTCAACAGTTATTGTAACTGCATAACGTGCTTTGTTTGGATTAGTTTCTTGTTCAGTTAAGCGTATGTACTCTAAACGAAAATTATCTGGGCCTGTGAGGGCTAGTGTGGTCCCCTCGGGAACAGGATAGATTTCTTCTTTTTCAATGATTCCATTCCACATTACTTTTTCTTCGTTTCCAGTATATTGTAGTACTAGTTCTTTTGGGATTTCATAGCTTTGAGTAATTGCTTGTGCAGGTTCTGGTTTAAATGTAATTGTCATTGTTACTGGTTCGTCTTCAAAGTTAGCTGGTGCTTGGATGGTTAAGTTTTGTATTGAACTAAGTGCTTGCTCGAAAATACTACTTGAATCTAGTAAGTTACTTTGTGGGTTAGTGTTATCCGTAATTGTTTGAACTATGGTAGTAAATTGTTGTATTGTGTTAATTGCTTGGGCTAGTGTTGTACTGGGTCCCGCGAAAAGAAGTTTTTTTTTAATTCCGTCTTCGCTTTCTTTTAGTTCGCCGCTTGTTTGTGATTTAATATCGTTTGCGTATTGTTGCATGATCTCAATACTTTTATCAATTGTGAATGTTTGGGGAACACTTTGTGCAAAACCAGTAATTGTTGTTTCGAGTTGTAACTTTTCTGCATCATTTAGATTATTGTATTCTGCTAACGGAAAAGGAAACAAGATTGTTGTTTGGTTAGTATCTCCGAGTGGAGAAGTGATAATTAGTTTTTTTGTTCCAGGGGTTAATTCTTTTGAAGTAATTTTTATTATTGGGTCGTCTCGGATTACTGTGATGTTAAAGTCTCCTGAAATCATAATTTCGTTAGCACTGGTTGCAATTGTTTTTGGAACAACTAAGTATCCGATTATTGGGTTAGTTAAATTAAATTCATAAGTTTCTACGCGATTATTTGATAAGAAAATTGTTTTTTCAAGTGTCATATCTTCAAAAACGATTTGTTGTTGGATGGTTGTTCCGGCAGAAAGGAAAAATAATGCTGATAAAACTATGATGATTATGACAATAATTAGTCCTGCAATTTCAACCCGCTTTTGCATATTAATAATACTAATCCAATGTTTTTAACCTTTTCTTGCAGGATTTATTTCAGCACTTTTCCGGTTTCGTTGCTCCAAAAGACCAAATCTAGTTCTTCTAGTTTAAGCTCATTTTTTTCACAAAATTTTCGCATCTTTTCTTCGATTGCAAGATACGTTTTCTTATTCAAGCTAGTCGGAACTTCTTTGATCACACCACATTTAACCAAGTTCTTGAGAATGTGCCTATCAAGAATTGCAATATCCTCAAAAAAACCAATGTTTCGCAAGAAGTGAGATGCTTCTTTGTATCCATAGCCATTAATTTCGCGAACCAAGAATTCTCTGCACGAAAGAACATCTTTTTTGATTTCATTTTCAATTAAAATTTGTTTTATTTCACTTGTTGGAAATCTCTCTTGTGCAATTACAAGTCTCTTAGATTTGGTTATGTAGAAGCGAACGTTCTTTACAAACACTTCTTTCTCTTTTGCACTTCCTTTGGCAAGCAAATTATTTTCTCTTAGCGCATCAATGCATTTCATTGCTTGTTTTGCAGAGCTTTGCGGCGTCAACAAGCAAAAACAAAGTTCTTCAAACACTTTCTCACTAGATTTCCAAACTTGTTTGAATTCTTTTAAAGTTTTTTTAATCTTTTTTTCAAGTGTGGGAGAAGCGTAGCAAATCTCTTGCATATTACTTACCCCATTATCAATTCATCAGCATTTTGCATCGATTCAACATATTCTTCAAGCAGTGCAACATGTCCTCTTTCAAACTCAGCTAGTTCATCAAAAAAAGTTTTTACATTTCCACTGGTTTTCCCACCAGCTTTTTCATAAAAATCAACTGCTTTTTTCTCTCTCCACAACGCAAACAAAATAGCAGTTATTTCTTCTTGTCCGCCAGGGATTGCGTGTATTTGGGGAGCAGCGTTTTTTTCAAAACCAATTTTTGTAATCTCTCCACCTGCGTCTAATTGTGCTTTTAGTTCCTCAATTTTTGCAAGATGCATTTCTTCTTCGCGAGCCATAAAAGCAAAGAATGCTTCTAGTTCAGTGCCCTTTGTTTTTAGGACTTCTTTTTCATAAAAATCACTACTTGTTTTTTCAACGTGCTCAGCTAAGTTAAGTGCACGCAAAATACTGTCTTTTGAATTTCCGTCTAGTTGTTCTATCGCATCTAAAATTTCTTTTGCTTTAACCAAATCCATTTTCTCACCTGTATTAATTCCCAATATTATTGTTAAAAAGCTTTCTTTTCCACTTCGGACAAAACCTCGATTATCAATTTCTTTACTTTTTCAGCATTTGTTTTTACTCTTGCAAGAACCAATTCGAATGTAACGGCAGTCTCACCCTCTCTCCAGCAATCATAATCTGTTACCAAATTAACAACTTGGTAAGCAATCTTTTTTTCTTTTGCTAAACAAACTTCGGGCACAGTAGTCATATTTATTAAATCACAATTCCATGAACGAAATAATTCGCTTTCTGCTTTGGTTGAAAATCTAGGTCCCTCAACGGTAATGAGTGTTGTATCAGCACTAAAATCAAAGCCCAATTCTTCAGTTTTTTTTACAAGTATGTCGCGTAGTTCTTTTGAAAACGGTTCTGCCATTGATTCATGCAATACATTTCCTTCTGAAGAAAAACTTTGTTCGCGCTTAGTTGTTCTATCAATGAATTGATTTGGAAAACTTAGTGTTCCTGGAGCGATTTCTTCTCTTAAAGAACCACATGCACTAGTAGCAATAATCGCTTTTACCCCTAATTCTGTAAGTGCAAAAATATTTGCTTGGTAAGGGATAGTCGAAGGCATGTATTCGTGGTCATACCCGTGCCTTGAAAGTATCGCAACGCGAGTACCATTAATTTCTCCAGTCTTTATCGGTGCGTGCACCCCAAAAGGAGTTTTAATCGTAACCTCTTTAGCATTTGCTAGCAACTTTGGGTCTTCTAAACCGCTTCCACCTATTATTCCAATCATAGTATCACTCTTTCCCGTGTTTAATAAGTGAGAACACTTCGTATTGTTTTAGTTTTTCTTGTGCTCCCAAAAATGTTAATTCCATTAATGTACAAACTCCAGTAACGCGTCCACCTAGTTTTTCAATTAGTTTGCATCCTGCTTCAGTGGTTCCGCCAGTGGCAATTATGTCATCGACTAGTAAACAACTATCTCCTTTTTTGATTGCGTCAATATGTATTTCAAAAGCGTCTTTAGAATACTCTGTTTGGAATTCTTGCTTAATTGTCTTCCAAGGGAGTTTTCCAGGTTTTCGCAAGGGTATAAAACCCGCGTTTAATTGATGTGCTAGTATAGCTCCAAAGATAAATCCTCTGCTCTCAGTAGCAACAATTTTGTTTATTCCTTTATCTGCATAGTGTGCAACCATCAAATCGATACAGTGATTTAATGCTTCTGAATCCTGCAAAAGAGTGGTAATATCTCCAAATGAAGTTCCTTTAGTCGGAAAATCCTCTACAGTACGTATCTTTTCTTTCAAATCCATAAATAAAAAAGAATTGCAATTGTTTTTATTCTAACTGGTTTGTTTTTGGTCGTGTCATTTGCACCAATAGTGTTTTTAAACAAAACAAAGAGAAATTATGCTATAGCGCAAGCTTTGTGGTACTATGATTAATTCAATAGCATTTATTCCGGATGGAAATCGAAGGTATGCAAAAGACGCAAAGATCTCTTTGCTTGAAAGTTACTCTATAGGGACCGAGAAGGCATGGGATATTTTAGAATGGTTAACAAAGTATCCTACAATAAAGGTTGGAACTTTCTATACTTTTTCTCTTAAAAACTTTCAAAGGAGTAAATTAGAACTAGCAGTTTTAATGAAGATTTTTGAAAGAGAATTAAACAAAGTAAAAGACAAAGAGATTCTGAAAAGAGAGGGTATTGCTCTGAAATTCATCGGTAGACGCGAACAATTTCCAAAAAAACTACAAATAAAAATGAGGGAAGCAGAAAAACTAACGGCCAACTATGGTGATCGAACAGTTAACTTAGCACTTGGTTATGATGGTCAAACAGAAATAATTGACGCTGCGCAAAAGTTTGCAACAGACGTTCAAAAAGGTCGTGCATTACCAGAAACACTTTCAACTGAATCGTTCAAAAAATATCTTTACTCTGATTTCACCGCACCGGATTTAATTATTAGAACGTCAAACGAAAAACGTTTATCAGGTTTTCTAACTTACCAAAGTGCTTACTCCGAATTTGCTTTTCTTAATAAGTATTGGCCACAACTAACCGAAGCGGATGTCGACAAACAAATCAATGACTATAACCGGCGCAATAGAAGATTTGGGAAATAATTAAAACAGTTCTCATCTTTGTTATATTATGGAAAACATAATTATATCTAATCAAGCTAGTTTTGAGAAAAAGAAAGGTTCGTTCAAAGACGCAGGCATTTCAAAAGTACATGTTATCGCGGATTTTGATAAAACTTTAACCAAAGCTTTTGATAATGGTAAGAAAGTTGGTTCTGCAATTGCACAAATAAGAAATAATAATTATCTATCCGAAGAGTATACAAAGCAATCTTTTGCCTTGTTTGATAAATACCATCCGATTGAGATTGATTCGACATTATGTATGGAAGAAAAGATTCTTTTAATGGAGGAATGGTGGTCAAAACACTTAAAGTTGATTGTTGCTTCTGGAATGAAAAAAGATATACTAGTAGACATTATCAAGAAAGATTATTTGCCTGCAAGAGAAGGATTTGAAAAATTTATGAAATTTTTCGAATCAAAAGAAGTGCCTGTTTTGATTTTATCTGCGGGGTTAGGCGATGTGATTGATGGGTTTTTAGAAAAGAAAAAGTTATTATCTGAAAATGTGCATGTCATTTCAAATTATTTTGATTTTGATGAAAATGGTTTGGCAAAAGGTTACAAAGGAAGTATAGTTCACGTTTTCAACAAAGATGAATCACAAATAAAAAATACACCCTATTTTGAAAAGATTTTGGAAAGAATGAACGTCATACTGTTAGGAGATTCTGTTGGAGATTTGAAAATGACTGGTCAAATCCCTTTTAATGAAATAATTCGAATAGGCTTTTTGAATGAAAATATTGAAGAAAACATGGTAGAATACAAAAAGCATTTTGATGTTATCATAATAAACGATGGTTCGCTAGAATTTGTTAACCAATTGCTAAAAGAGTTATTTGAATAAAATAGCCCCACAGAGAGTCTTTTCAATCTCGCCTCCTGAATTTTTCCTTACGTCTTGGCGGCTTTCTCGGCTTAAAACTTTCCCTTCTTGGTCGCTGGCGCTAAAGTGTTTAATGCCTGCAAAGCCTTTCAAGAGCTTTAAGAAAAAATTTTTTAAGGAGGCGATATAAATGGTTTTTTCAATGAATACTTCTCCACCAAGTTGGGAAGAAATTAAAGCCGTGTTAGACATGGCAAAAAATTATCCAGAACTGCTTGACGGCAGAGAAGCATGGATTTACGAAAATTGTTGCAAAGGTGGTTTCGAATGAAACCGCCGGCATCGAGGTTCCAAAAGGTTATTACATACTCAAAATCAGATTATTTTATGCAATTATCTATTTTTGAGTTTAGTGATTCCTTTGCAAAACTAGTCTATGTGAATGGTTTGAAGCAGATTATTCATGAAATCTTTGATAAATTAGGGGGCAATAAACAAGTTTCAATTTTGTTGAATCAAAAGAGTTCCAAGATTAAAGAGTGGAAAATGGGACGTAAGCCGATAAAGTTATCGGATTTAAATAAACTAATTTCTTGTCTTAACCCAATCCATCAAGAGAATATTAAACACAAAATAGATGCAGCAAAAATTTACATAAGTTGTAGATATTCGAATAAGAAAATATTGTTTCCAAAAAGAATATCTTTAAATTTAGCGTACGTGGTTGGATTGTTGTTGGGCGATGGAAGTTTGACAGGGGATAATTCTAATGCGAGCGGCAATTGGACTACTAGTCTTTTTTGCGAATCAAAGAAACATGGTTTGATGTATTCAAAGATTATGAAAAAAATATTTGATGTAAATGTGCATATTTACAGACCGAAAGAAAATCTATTCGTATTTTATTGTTCTTCAAAAGCTTTGCATTTATTTTTTCAAGATTTATTTGAAATCAAAAATGGATTCAAATGTGATAAAATTATTGTTCCAAAACGAATATTCAATTCTAGTGCTTACATCAGAGCAAATTTTTTAAGCGGCTTATTTGATACGGATGGAACATTTACTTGTAAAAAAGTTAAATATGCAACAACAAGCAAGACAATGTCTGAACAAGTAAAGCAAATGTTAAGTAACTTGAATATTAAATCATATATTAATATGTGGCAGAAAAAAGGAGGCAATTATAAGCCATTATACACGGTCAGTATATATTCAAAATGTGGTTTAAAAGTTTTTAGTGAAAAAATAAATTTTAGACATCCTAATAAAAAACTTCTGTTAGCCAATTTTATTGATAGCTCCGTAGTATAGGGGACAAGTATGTTCGGTTCTGGTCCGATTGACGGGAGTTCGAATCTCTCCGGAGCTATTACGTAGTAGTGATTTGAATGATTGAAAAAATAAAAGAATTGTGTGAAAAAAATTATCCTAAAAGACATTATGATTACCACATAGTGTCAGTGGTGGACAATGCGCTTCTTCTTGCAAAAAGACTAAATGCAGATGTGGAGATAGTTGAGGTCGCAGCTTATTTGCATGACATTGCATGGGCCTTTGAGAAGTGTAGAAGGGATAATGAGCATCACGTCGTTGGAGCAAAAAAAACAGAAGAAATTTTAAGAGAGTTTGGCTATGATGAAGAGTTTATCAAGAAAGTTACGCACTGTGTTCTAACACATCGTGGAAGAAATGATTTGGCTCCAAAAACTATTGAAGCAAAGATTATTGCTAATGCAGATGCGATGGCTCACTTTGATACTTTCTTAGACTTATTTTCATTTTTTATGGAAGGTAATTCATTTGAAGATGCTGTTTCTGAGTTAATAGATAAAATGGATCGTAATTGGAATAAGAAATTGACTCTCCCAGAAGCAAAAGAAATGGTTGAAGAAAAATACAAAGCGAGTGTCCTTCTTTTAAATGAAATGCAAAAATATATTGACAAAAGGCACAAGTGATTACTAGCTTTTAACTGCGAGCAATCCCCATAAGTGTTTTTGCCATGAACCAGTAAGATGGTTTTTTAGCGAGCTTTCCAATGAACTTGCTTGGTTCGTCCATATTACCTTCTTCTCGCAAGAACTCTTCAATACCCTTTGCTTTTAATTTTTCAAACAAAGAATCTATTTTCTCATTGCTAAGAGAATTAATATATTTTCTAATTTTCCAGTGTATCCGCAACTCTTTATGTACTTCACTCAAATTTTTTTCATAATCGCTTAACTTACCATTTTTTTTCAATGTATTTGCAATTGTCTCGGCTACTGCATTACCTGCTTTCATTCCAAATACAATTCCTCCGCCACTAGTTGCTTTTGTTTGAAAAGCAGCGTCTCCCACTAACATCATATTGTCTTTTTGCACACCTTGTAAGGGCAAACCATAGGGGATCAAAGAAGAACTTGCACCATAGGGTCGCACACCAGGAAACTTTTCAGTTAAAAACTTTTTATAATTTTGAGTAATATTTTCTCCTAAGATACTTCCTAAACCAATTCGTGCTTTTTTCTCATCAATTGGTATAACCCAAGCAAAAAATCCTTTCGCAAAATCTCCTAAATGTAATTGCACATAGTTTTCATCAAACTCTCCTGTGCAAGTAGCTTGTATTGTGTGAACAAAATTGTCTTTAGTAGTTTTTAATCCCATTAAATGTCTTACTGTTGAGTTAACTCCATCTGCACCAACAACAGTCTCGGCTTTTCTAAGTTCTCCTCGACCACCCGTTTGAACAAATAGGGTTTGGTTGCGAACATCAATTAGTTTTGTATTAGTTGCAATATGAATATTCATATTCCTTGCTTTTTGCATTAATTCTGAATCAAATTTTTTTCTATCAACCACATATGCAACAGTACTAGGAGAAGTAACTTTTAACTCGGTTCCGTTTGGAGAAAATATTTTTGCACCGCGTACCTTGTTCTGTAAGCTTCCGCCAAGATCGACGCGAAGATCATCAATCCCTTTTTTAGAAATAAGTCCTGCGCAGTTCTCTGGTAAGCCAATTCGCTCGTGTTCTTCAAGAACAATCGATTCGAACCCTTCTTGCTTAAGCCGCATTGCTGTTTGTAGCCCAGCGGGGCCAGCACCAATAATTGCAACAGTATTCATAGTATAATTAGTGTTCTAAACATTATTAATTATTTCTCACAATTTTGTGCAAGTGGGAGAGCTTAAAAAAAGATAAAAGGATAAAGCAAGTGCTTCATCCATTATATTTCCATTTTCCGTCGCCAGCTTTTGGTTTGTTATTTCTTTTTATTCCACTAAACCCTCCAAAAGAGCTTTTCTTTTCAGTGTGTCCAAATGCTGGTCCATCACCATCTTTTTTCCCTTTTGAAACCAGAACAACTCCGACAATTATTACAATTGCGATAATTACTATGATTATTCCTGCTGCGACTAAGAAGATAATATCTATTGCAGGTGCAATGATTGTTCTTGAATCATCGGTTTCACCTAATAGAATAGGAGGCATCGCAAATTTAGTTGCAATATTTCCATCTGCAATTAATCGTTTTTTATCTTCGTCCAAATTTCCAATACTATATGTGATAGAAGTCACACCTGCAGGAACAATGAATTCAATTACTGGATCATTTTCAATGATATTGAATTCTAGTTCTGAAAATATTTCGCTTGCATTCAAAGCCAATTCTTTTGGAATTACTTCTACAATCTTGTAAGTTGCTTCCTCAGTATCAACTGTTAGTGAAATTTGTACTTGTGCTCGATACTCCGAACCAATTTTCACTACTGAAATTTTTCTTTCAACATTTCCATTAATTAATTTATTTTTTAGTTCTTCGACCTTTTCGACACTCAAACCAAGTGCGAGTAATTGTTCGGTTACACCTTCATCGGTAAAAGTGATTGTTTTTGATTCTATTGTTTCTACACTCGCAGAAGTACTTATCTCGTCGTACTCTGCTTTGGCAGATTCAGCTTTGCTTTGTTTAAGTGCTAAATCGGTTTCTGCTTCAGCCCCCGCTAGTAGTATGTCTGCATTGTCTTTTTTAGCTGTTAATTCTAAACTAAATGCTAATCCTTCATTAATGAAATAATTCATCAGATCTTCAACATTTGCTTTTGCTGTTTTTGCTTCGCTGATTGCTTGTTCTGCAGCAGTCGCTTCACTAACAATATTGCGTATAGTTATTGTTTTTGAAGATTCTGTCTCATTGCCAGCTGAATCTTTTGCAATTGCTTTTAATGTGTAAGTTCCATTTGCGGTTTCTGTTGAATCAAGAGTAAACGAGTAATCGTTTCCACTTTTGTTTGTTCCTCGACTAATGTTATTAAACATAAAATCTACTGTGCCTACTGATTTATTATCAGTTACTTCAACTTCTACCGTTCGATTTCCGGCAAACACTGTGTTAAAATCGCTTGGCCAAGTAATTACTGGTGCTTGGGAATCAATGTAAACTGTTGTTAAAGACGAATCACTATTTGATCCACTGTATGTCCAGTTACACCAAAAATCAATTTCGTTGTATGATCCGTCAACTGTTAAATCATCGCTAATACTCTTAGTGTTGTCGGTTTCGTTACCCAAATTTTGAGTTGTTCCATTGTTGTAACGGTATTTGATTCTAACATTATCTGATTCAAATTCAAGACTACAGCTTATTGTCAAGTTGTCTCCGTCTTGTACATAGGTAACACTTGAACCGTCTCGTTGAACGCTAACACTTGAATCAAAATCGGTTTCGTTTGGTACTGCATCAATACTTGTTGAGTAACTACTTATATTTCCTGCTCCATCAATTGCTTGTACTTTGAAAGTGTATGAAACCCCGTTTGATAAACCAGTTATAGTTTTAGTTGGTGTGGTAACCTGGTCAATTTCATCACCGTTTTTGAAAACCTTGTAACTTGCAATCCCAGACATATCACTCTCATTTGGTGCGGCCCATGTAAGCACAACTTGATTTGCTGAAGTACTCGCACTTAAATTAATTGGAGAATTCGGTGCTGTATTATCGTAATTTACAGTTGTACTAACCGGTCCGTCAAAGTTTCCAAAAATATCCTCAACTTTAACCCAAACTTGTTTTGCACCTTCAGCAGTGTTACAATCATTGCCTGTAGTCATATCAAATGAGCTGATTGAACTTGCGTATGTAATTTCATCCCAATCTGAATCGCTATTACACGAAAAATAAAGTTTACTTGGATTGACTTCAGTTAATCCAATAGTAAATGCAGGTGTTTCGTCAGTCGTATAAACACCACTTCCAGAATAATTATTCGAAAGGCTAGTTAGACTTGGCAGAGTAGTATCGACAAGGAATGAAATTGTCTCAGTCGTAGTATTGCCTGCGTTATCATTAACATCTACACTGATTGAATATGATCCATTTTGTAAATTCAAATCGGAAAAAGTCACTGATCCTGTACCAGTTTCAGTATTTCCATCAAACGTTGCACTTAATGTATTTATTCCTGCAGTTGCATCAGTATAAGTAAGTGTTATTGAAGTAATCCCGGTTTCATACTCGCCAGCATTCTCAACATCTCCTGAATCATATGCTGGTGCAGTTGAATCAAGAGTTATTGTGTTGGATATCGAACTAGTCGTTGTATCTTGGTCAAATAGATAAAGTGTTTTTCCTACTCCGTCTCCGCTTGATAATGTAGCGGCTATGTTAAAGTCGTCAGTAGATGTTGCGGTTGTCCAACTACAACTAGAATTTGAATCGGCAACGGTTGTTATACAATAATTATTGTCTACCACAGGGTTGTCTCCAATCGTAACAACAACACTTGTGGATGTTGCGTACGTTGCACCACTATCGATTGTGATTGTCGCTGCAAACACTCCTCCTATTAAAAATATTAAAACTAGTACTAACGAAATAACTCTTTTATCCAATCCAACACCCCTACACATATACTTGATTTATTGATTTTCTACAGGAAAGAGTTTTTATACTTTCTCCAAAAACACCTTTTATTGAACTAGAATACTTTTTTAAGCTAAAGTTCCTTTAATTGTGCATGCTAGACAAGATTTTGTGGTTAATAGTGCTAACCTTCACACCTATTTTCGAGTTACGTTGGAGTATTCCAATAGGATTGTTCTCTGGAGAGATTACCGTACCCCTACTTGGAACAATACAAGGTTTTGCTCTTTCCATTCTGCTAGTTTTTGTAGTTTGTGTCCTAGCTAACATTTTTCTTGGTCTGATAGCGTACTTTTTCCTTGATAAAGTGATATATATTTTCCTAAAAGTTGATTTCATTAATTCCATTTACAATAGATTTGTGTCTCGTGCACAACGACGATCAAAAAATCTAATTGATAAATATGGTTTAATTGGAGTGGCTTTGTTTGTTGCGGTTCCTCTTCCTGGTTCAGGTTCTTGGACCGGAGCACTTGTAGCAAATCTACTAGGGATTGGTTACAAAAAGTTCTTTATAGCAAACACAATTGGAGTAATTATCGCAGGAATAATTGTAACTGCGATATTTGTAGGTTTGTTTTCAGTCTTAGGAGTAGGAGTTATTGTTTGACAATTGAGTAACTTTTTTTGTTGAATTTGATTTAGTAGCTAGCCAATGATTTATATTATTTTTGCAAAGAAATTCAGTATGGTTTTTAGTATGGGTTCTAAAGTAAAGTCGATTTTTGAAAATTTGAATGCAAAAACTGCACTTGTTAGCATAATAATCTTTTCAATTATTTTAAGAGTACTATTTATTTGGTCAAGAAATCTTGGAAACGATGAACCATTTACTTTAATGGTTGCTTCAGGAACGTTTGAAAACCTTGTTAGTATCGTTGCGTGGGATCCTTCAATGCTGTATTATTTTACAACTTTTTTTGTATACAAAGTCCTTGGGATTTTTGGTCTTTATTTGATGACTGTAATTGGCGGGGTTGTTTCGGTCTTTTTAGTTTATAAAATTGCAAAGATACTTTTTAATGAAAGAATTGCATTGCTTTCTACATTTTTGTTAGCAATTAGCCCAATGCATATTCTGTATTCTCAACATTTGAGAGTGTATTCTTTGACTCAAATGTTTGTTTTATTCGGAATTCTTTTTGCACTGCAATATTCAAAAAGTTTTGACTGGAAAAAACTCGTGTTATTGTCACTTTCATTTTTGCTTGCAGCGTTTATATATTACCCTGCGATAGTGGTTTTCTTGGTTATCTATGGATTCCTTCTTTGGAAAATCCTATCAAATAAAAAATCAGTTAAGGTACGATTTGTGCAGTTGTTTTGTTCATTTGCAATTGTTCCTGCAATCTTTCTTTTGCTTGTGGACAAAATTTTGGGGCAAGTAGGGTTTGTTGCGACAACAGCGTATAAATATCCGTTAGTAGAAAATTTTTTCTATTATTTCTATAAACATTTTTCAGCAGTAAATATTTGGTCATCGATTGAAATGTTTCCTATTGCGATAATTTTAGGGGTTGTTCTTTCACTGTGTTTTGCATATGGAGTGTATTTACTTTTGAGAAAGAAAAAAGTTTATTTGCTTAGCTTAATATTCCTCCCGATATTTGCGTATTATCTAGCATATACGAAATTCTCACTAATGCTATATTTCAAACATATGTCTGCCACAATGCCATTAATCTTTATTGTTGCAGCTTTTGGTTTGCTCGGTATTCAGAAAAAGAATACCAAACTATTTTACCTGCTATTAGGAATTATTATAATTGCGTCTTTACTGACAACATTTTTCTATTATTTTATAATAACAAATTATGTTGAATGGATTCCGATTATAGGGCACTAGTTTGCTATTTAAATATTTGTTTCTTTTTTATGTTGTGGTTCTATGCTTGCTTATGTTGTGACGCCGACTTATAATGAAAAACAGAATATAAAGAAATTACTTCCAAAAATTCTTTCTACAAAAGTTCCAGGAGTAACATTTAAGATAATCGTTGTGGATGACAATTCGCCAGATGGTACGGCTAAAGAAGCAAAAAAATTCAAGAATGTAAGAGTAATTTTGCGGCCTGCAAAACTTGGCTTGGGGTCAGCATATGTAACCGGGTTTGGAGAGGCGATAAAACTTGGTGCCGATGTCATATTTTCAATGGATGCTGATTTGTCTCACGATTTTGGTTACGCAAAAGATTTTATTGAAAAGATAAAGGAAGGAAACGATGTTGTTGTTGGTTCTAGAAATGTTCAGGGTGGTGGAACTAACTGGCCGATATCAAGAAAAATTATTAGTAGGGGTGCAAGTTTTCTTGCTCAAGTAATTTTGGGGGTCCCAGTAAAGGATTTGACTTCAGGTTATCGTTGTTACAAAGCAAGCATTCTAAAAAAAGCGTTGAAGCGAGAATTCAAATCAACTAGTTATTCTTTCTTGGAAGAATTAATTTATTATTGTCATTTAGAAAAAGCTAAAATTGTCGAGGTTCCGATCTTTTTCAAAGACAGAACAATTGGGAAATCAAAACTTAGAAAAATGGAGATTGCAAAATTTCCATTTACCCTTCTGAGATTAAGACTTTCTAAATAGTCTTTCTAATTTAACTATTTAATTGCCTTAACATAGGTTATCATTCCAAGCGGAAGAAAATCAAGTAGTTTATCAACTTTAAACAAAGCATTTCCAAGTTTTGCAGAAATTACACTTGCCTCGAGTGAAAATATGTACAAAGACTTTGCTTTTGCAATATCAAATCCGGCAGCACGTATAGATTTTTTTATTGAAAAGTGGGTAAATCGACTAATGTGTTGTTCGTCTAAACTATATCCGTCGTTTGCAATTGTTTTGTCGAAAACAATTTCTGCGAGTGGCCACAAGGAAAAATAATTGGGCGTTGTTAAAAATAAAATACCCTTTTTTTTCAGAACTCTTTTCACTTCTTTAAGAGCTTTTTTTGGTTCTTTAATATGCTCAATAAGATGAGACACAATTACTGAGTCGAATGAATTGTCTTTGAAAGGTAATTTTTCGATTGGAGCACTAACAAATCGTAAATTTTTTTTGGTATTGGTTTTATTGGCAAATTTTATTACCGCTTCGGAGGCATCAGCACCACAAAACTTAGCTTTTTTGTATTTCTGTGCAAGTCGCTTCACAAATGTGCCCGAACCACATCCAATATCCAAAATATTTTCAGTTCCTTTAAGTTCCATGAACTCAATAAAATAATCTTCTCGGGTATTGTACATGAACGATTGTGATTTGTGTGCATTCTTACTATGTGCATTGTCATAATAGTTCCCTTGAATGTTTTTATAATCCTTCAATTGTATCACCCATTCTATCCGATTTATCCTAATATAAATACATCAATCTTATTTTAATTAAATCAAGAAACATTGCGATTGGAGAAAGAATTCCAACTTTTGAAGCAGGGTTGTCTTTCCAATCAATTCCTACTTCCAAAATTTTATACTTTTTTAATTTGACTTTGTAAAGTAATTCTATGTCAAATGCCCACCCGAGAGTTTTTATCTTAAGTGGGATAATAGCTTTTCTAAGAAATATTTTTGCACCGCATTGGCTATCTTGAATACCAAAATTAAATAAGATTTCTCTAAAAAATGCAAAGCAGTTTCCAAGAATAGCTCTAGTGAAAGGTTGTTTTTTGATTAGTTTTGCACCAGGCATTTTTCGCGATGCAATTACTGCACCAACTTGTTTTTTTTGTATCTTTGGAATTAATTTCATAAATTCGGCAGGTTTGGTTGAATTATCCGCATCAACAAATGCTAGATAATCGTATTTTGCTTTTTTGAAGCCCAGAATAACTGCGCCACCTTTTCCGGAATAGTATGGAATATCAAAATGTTGTATGTTTTTATTCTTCGCCAATCTTTTACAGATCGCAGGCGTTTTATCACTGCAATTATTTGATATTAATAATATTTCAAACTTGGAAATACTTTTTGAAGAGCTTAGTTTTTCTTTATATTCTATAACTGTCGGCGTAATATTTTTTTCCTCGTTATATGCAGGTATAATTAAAGATAAATTCAAGAAATCACCGATTGTTATATACCACAAAGTGGTTATGCGTATATAATACTTCTTTTTCGATTTTACAAAAATAGTTTAGCTCATCAACCACGATATATTTGGTATTTGTGTCATAAATTAAGTCGTTGGTTAATGAATTTTTACAATCCGCCAAGATGTTTTTCTTAGCTTCTTTTTTCGCAAGCATGTCAAAATACGCAGGAGTCTTTATGGTTTGTGCAGGATCATAGGGTAGAAAGTATCCGTTTGTAACATCAAACGGAATCTTGTTTGAATATTCTGCTATCTTGCCGCCAGAATTTGCTATAAACAAAACCGGAACTCTATTTGAGTCAAAATCTATAAATGAAAACGCAAACTCTGCGGCGTGCGGAGTAATCTTGCCCACATACATCCGTTGTTTTATGTCCCCAGATATAAAGATATTTGAACAGATGAATAGTGTAAATAAGAATAGTACTATAAGTATAATTTTTTTATTATGTACTTTTCTTATTTTGGATATTATTAGTTGATCTTTATTTAGAGTAATAAATATGAATATTATTAATACAAATGATGCTGCTGAAACAAATGCTGTGTAGAGCGCAGTGAAAAGTCCGCTTGTGACATATGCAAGAATGAATAAGAAAATAAAAAAAGCAAGATACTTTTTTGTCCATGCGTCAATCTTGATTTTCATTTTAATTCTGTGGAGTAAACTTAATATCGCAAATAAAAACAAACTTATTGTGGGGACGCCAAAAAATAAAATTAAAGTAATAATTCCTATAGTTTGATTTGGCCCTCCAATTTGACTAAACAAATTCACGCCATATGCATAGTAAGACTGCAATATTACGGGGAGACCGATTATTGGAATTAATAAAATATATTTAAGTTCTTTGAATCTTTTATGATAAACTGCTTCAAACAAAAGCCACAAAAAACCACTTATTGCGTATATTGGGTGTGTCATAAATAATGCAATAAATGGGATTATCCATGCCTTGTTCTTTTTAGAAAATAGATATATAGTAGCAAGAATAAAAACGCTTCCCAAAAGACGCGGATACATACCATAAAAAAATTCTAAATAAATCATTTTTGTTCCAAGTAGACTGATGATTCCAACAAGCGCTAGCTTACTATTTACTCGCTCGGATAGAATCATTAGCAACAAGCAAAATATTAGGAAAATAAAAAATAGACCAAACGCCCAGTTTAAGATGAATGGTTCCAAATGAAAAAAGGACGCCATTGAATGATAACCAACAGTATATGTGAAAGGTATTTCTGAGTAGGGGAGGTATTGGTCAGGAATTTTATTATTTTCTTCAATTATCCCAACTAAAACCGAATGTAGTCCGTCGTTTGAAGCAGTATGGCCTAGAACTAAAAACTGTGATGCAAAGATCAACAGAAAGATCGCAGGTAATATATAGTATAGTTTGTTGGTTACTTCTTTTTCGAAAACATATTTTTTTAATCCAAAAAAAGCACCTAACAGAATGGCTAAATAAAAAATTATGTCTACTCCAATAAATCGTGCCCAGTACGCGCCGATAACCATAAATGCAAGAAACAAAATTATGGCTTGGATATATTTACTATACATTTATGCAATTACGAAATAAAGTAATTAAATACTTTGCTGGCCTTATTTATCTTTTAGTCCAAATGTTACCCTTTTGTTGGTTGTATACGTGTAAATCAAAACAATCCAGATTGCAATAAACCGTGCCAGTGTTGGCCAGATACCCAAAAATTCAACTTGCACAGTAGTTAAAATACCATTAAATACCAAACCAATAATCTGAATTATCAAAAAGACTCCAAATTGTCTATGTTGCTTTGAATAGTTGCTTTTGAAAGTAATTTTTCTCTGCAATGAATAATTAATTACAGATGCGATTGTGAAAGCGATTATTAATGCATAAATATAATGCAAGCTTAAAATTTCATTGAGTAGAAAAAATATTACAAGATCGGCGATTGCTGATATTCCTCCGCCGAAGCAGTATCTTATAAATCGACTTTTAAATAAATTTTTAATTAATTCCATTTTTATCATCTTTTAGAAAACTTTTCTTTTTTTTGTTCATAAAGAATTTCTTCTTCAATCTTTCGTTGTCTATCTAGCATGTCTGCAATTAAACCCAGAACGATTAATAACAAACCAAGAATAATTAGAACGCCTGACAAAACCACCAATGAGCCATAAGGTGAGGTTATGCCTTTTGCCAACCACCTAATGAATAACCACAGCCCAGGAATAAAGCCAATCAAGAATAAAATTCCGCCCGCGCCTCCAAAGAATTTTAACGGGTGATTATCTCTTACTGTACGTAAGATAATCATCATTGATTTTATTCCATACGAATACCAGGATTTAACAATTTTGCTTTTTCCATCACGCTCGCCTTTAACTCTAATGGGAACCTCAACAATTTTCATCCCTTTGTTAATCAAATCCAAAAAAACTTCTTGTGTATAAGTAAACTTCCCAAATAAATTAGCGCGCAACATTGCTTCTTGGTTATACGCTCGAAAACCACATTGTGTATCGGTAAATTTTTGCCCGGTAAGTAATGAAATTATTTTTGTAAAAAAGTGATTTCCGAATTTTTTTATAGTCGGCATTTCTGGAACTAATTCTTTTTTTGCAAATCGAGTTGCAGTAACAACATCTGCTTCACCTCTAAGAATTGGTTCAACTATTTTTGGAATGTCTTTTGGGTTAAACTGTAGGTCAGCATCAATGTTAACAACAATGTCTCCTCCCATTCCAAGTGCTTCTTCTAAACCACGCCTAAAATTTACGCCTAGACCTTTATTTGGGAAGTGAGAATGTATTTTGTTTGCACCCGCTTTCTTTGCTAATTTCACAGTGTTATCTTTACTCCCATCGTTCATTACAAGAACTTCAACTTTGTTTATGCCTTTTATTTTCCTAGGAATTAATTTAATTAATTTGCCAATTGTTTTCTCTTCATTGTAACAAGGAATCATTACGATGAGTTTTTTTCCTTTTGCTGTTTTTTTCATTCTAATTATCTCCTAAACAAATACTTTACTAAAGTGAATCCACCTTTAATAATTCTTGGTAATTCCTTTGGGTGTGTAATTCCTTGTACAACTTTTGCAGCCATGTAACTTGGGCGCATATAGAACTGTTTTCTTGCTTCATCGGTTAGTTCATTCAGTTCTTTTGCACTTAAACCAGGTCTTGATAACAAAGTTCGATGTGTCCCATCTTTGTTTAACCAATCTTTCCATTTTGTGACTTTCAAATAACCGTTCTTTTTAGCCCAGTTATAAGTTTCTGTTCCAGGATAAACCATTACGGGGAAGAACTGTGCGGTATCAGGGTTTAACTCGCGTGCAAACGCAGCAGTCTTTCTGATAGTTTCTTTTGTTTCACCTTGGTTTCCAAACATAAAACAACCATGAACCATTACTCTTGCTTTCTTAGAATCTTTCATAAATTGTCGTATCCCCGCAGGCGTAGTTCCTTTGTGGATATTATTTAATATTCTCTGGTCAGCACTTTCGACTCCAACACACATCAATCTACAATTAGCTTTTTTCATCCATTTTAAAACTTCAAGTGGAACGTCTGCACGTGCATTACAACTCCAACTAAGTTTAACTTTTTTCTTTATCATCAATTTGCATAAATCAATAGTTCTCTTTTTGTCTTGGGTAAGGGTATCATCTTCCACCATAACTTCTTTTACTTGTGGCAAATTTTCTTCAATCCATTTGAATTCATCAACAACACTTTCGATACTTCGTTTTCGGTATATGCGTCCCGAAAATGTTTGTGGCCACTTACAAAACGCACACATATTTGGACAACCGCGTCCGGTAAGAATAGTTATTTGAGGGTACATCACAGAAGGGTAAAAATAATTCTCTACTTTCAAATGTTTTGCATAAATTTCTGAAACAAATGGTAGTGAATCCAACTCTTTTTCATGTGGAGGCGTTCGATTAGAGGTTTGAATAATCTTTTTCCCTTTTCTATAAACGATTCCTTTCACATTACTCAAACTTTTTCCACTTTTTAATGCGCTAGCAATTTCTGGTAAAATAAAATCATATTCTCTTATTGCAACAGCATCAGCTTTGCTTTCTTTCAAACTTCTTTCTGGTAACACACTAACATGATCCCCAACAAGAACAACAAACGCGCCCAGTTCTTTCTTGATTCTCGCAACAATTTTCATGTCATTATCAAAAGACGGTGTAACCGTGTCAACAACAATCATCTCGGCGTCAAACGCTTTTATTTTTTCCATTGTTTCTTCAAGAGAAAGATTTTCTCCAGAAGCATCAAATAACATTACATCATGTCTTTTTCTTTCTAGAGCGCCAGTTGCATATGCTAACCAAATAGGGAAATAAACGCATCCGCCTTTACTAACTCCAGGGCTTCTTGAAGTTCTTGAAAACTTTTGTATAAATGGGGGATTCAATAATAATATTTTCATAAATTCACAACCTTTCAAATTCTTTTTCAATTAAATTAATTATGCCTTTTGCGTGCTTCGTCTTCTTAAGTTTTAGCTTTGCAATGTCTTTTAATGCTTTTTTTATTTCGCTGACTTCATCAATAACAATTGCTTGCTTCTCTTTTTTTATTGCATCGGCTAATTCAAGTTGGTGATCATTTGTATGCTCGCCAAATTTTTCTCTTCTTGGGAGTACAATCATCTTTTTTTCTAATTGCAGGGCAGTTCCAATATTTCCTTCGCCTGCATGTGTAATAAACAAAGAACATTTTTTTATTTGTTTGTCAAATTCTTCCATTCCAAGAAACTTTTTACCCTTATACTTTTTTGGTTTATAAGTTGAGTGTCCGATTTGTGCAATAACCTGGTCTTTGATTACTTTTTTCTCAATCAAAGAATCAATTGCTGCAAGCAATCTGTCAAATTGTTGTTTATGTGTTCCAACGCTTACAAAAATCATTTAAATCACCAATTAGAAAATACTTCCTCCAAATTTTCCCTTTGGATAATACTGGCCAACCTCTTCCCATTGGTAAATAAATAAATTAGCTATGGGATAAACCATTTTTCCAGTAATACTTGGTCGTGAAGGACGACAAAAACTTTCAATATAAATTATTTTTTTCCCAAAGAGTTTCGCGAGGTAACATGTTGCCAAAGCCGTGTCTGCACCAGTAGAAATAACGATATCAGGCTTCTCTTTTAACAAGATTTTAAAACTTTGAACAAAATTTAATGCAAAACGCAAAGGATTTCTTGCAGGGCACTCAACAAAATAGGTTTTTTCTTTTCTAGCTAGACTTTTTCCATCTTCTCTTGCAAGTGTAACAAAATAGTGTTCATATTTTGAATAAAACTTTTTTAGTTGAACTATTTCTTTTAAGTGCCCGCCCGCACTAGCTACTAAACAAATCTTTTTCTCTTTTTTCAAATTTTCACCTAGATCATAATTATGCCTATATGGTTTGAGTACGCCGTAACAAAAACCAAGATGCAAATCAAAAACTGCGTAAGTAAAATCCTTTTCACAATCTGTTTTTCAGTTGCTTTTCCAAACATAAAATAATGTGTCAAACTAACTTTATTTTTTGGGGCTAACAAAAAGCCGTTTTTTGTTGGTTGTCCAAAAGATTCGCCTTGGAATCTTGTTTTGGATTTCAAATATAACTCAATAAAAAATAGAACCAATAAAACTATTCCAATTTTTTCCATATTTCCAATTATTGAGACAACTGCTATTGTTGCACCAACCATTAAAGTTAATCCATCTCCACCGAATATTTTTGCAGGATACCAATTGTATTTTAAAAAGCCTATTAGCGCACCAACCATTGCAATGCTAATTATTACTGCTTCGATCATGCCGGTCATGAATGATATTACTCCTAGTGTTCCAATTATAAAAATTCCCAATCCTGCTTCTAAACCATTTAACCCAGCTAACATATTAGTAGCATTACTTGCACCGGTAACGCCAATTGGAACGAATATTAACGAATAAATTAATCCAAAACTCACTACTCCAAAAGGTAAAACAAATTCACTAGGTAATAAACCTATGAATGGTAAAGCAATTGGGGGGTTAGTAACTCGAACAGCCATTAATGGTAATGCAGCAATAACTGGGAATAATGCGTGTTGCCATTGTCGGATACCTTTTTTCCATCCGATAACATCGTCAAAGGCTCCAATGAACCCAATTAGAATAATTGTTAATAGTCCTGCCAAAAAAACTGTTAAATCTAATTCAAGTCCTAGATACGTAGACAAAAATATTGCAAAGACTGCTCCGAATGCAAAGCCCAAGAATATCGCTATGCCTCCAAGCTCTGCAACTTTTGGCTTACTAAATTTATTCATGTCTTTTCCAACAAAACCTCTTCGCTTCATTAAAAAGATTATTTTTGGAGTTGCCAGTATTACCGTAAGCAGTGAAACGATAAATATTGCAATGAATTCAAGCATAATATGATTCAACAATTTGTTGTTTTTAAATTAGCTGGTACAATTTTTAACTAGTCAAAGAACTTTAAAAATCTTGATTTTGTCGTTTGAGAAAACTTCTTCATATTTATCTTTGGTATCATCGCTATGTAACCAAACTTTTGCTAGATTAGAATTATTCATTGCTTTGTTTAGAACCAATAATCTATTTCCATTTCTATAAATGTACATTGGAATGCTTTCATTATAAAATTGAGTTGGAATAAACGTCCACTCGGTATTGAACGCATCAAACTGTTCTTTTGAAAAAACATTACCTCCGCAATTAACTTGTGTTCCATTATCTTCACAAGCAAAAGAAGTAATTGGGCCGTCATAATACTTTGTTACTTCCGGACTGCTATAATTAACTGTGTTTATTTTATAAAAAGCAAACGAGGGTCCCGAAAAGAACATGTTTTCGTTTAAAATAGCGTAGTCTGGATTTATTACGTCTTTAACCATTGAGTATGCTGCATTAGAATCTTCTGAAATTACGAATAGTGCAAGTGATTCGTTTGCGGGACCGGAGAAATTTCTATTGTCTGCTGAAACATGCCTCTCAGTTATATAAGTAAGCATGTGTCCTTCACTCCACCAATTGAATAATTTTGCGTCTTCGGAAGTGTTGTATATTATCCAGTCCATTGCTTCTACCAATTCGGGTTGAGTGTTTGCATGAGGTATATAATCGGGCATGAAAATTGCAGCGCTTCCAACACCAAGTAACAACAAGAAGCAAGATACAATGATAATACTTTTTGCTTCAATTCCTTTTCCAAAGTCATATTTCTTTAGCAACTCAAATATCAAATACATAAATATTGCTGCGCCAGTTACGACACCTAGCCCGAAAACAAAGGTAAATTTTAGTTTATACCAAGCCATCACTAAAGTGATTAATGTCCAAAACCAAAATATTAATTGCGTGTGGGAATCGCGTTTTTTAAATAAATACAAAGTAAGTGGTAATACAAATAAAGCTACAATTGGAAAAATTATCAAAGCGTTGTATTTTGTTCCAAAGAACTGTCTGCCGGTACTTTCTTCTCCAACTAAAGAGGTTATTTGGGTTCTATCAACTAAATCTGGAACAACTGCAAAGAAAATTAACATTGCGAGTAAGCCAACATACAACAAAATGATTACTAGTAAGCCAACAATCTTCTTGTTTTCTTTGGTTAAGTTACTAATAAAATACCCAAGTCCGACTAAAACAAGGGTTCCAATGATTATGGCTAAAAAGAATAACACTGGCGGGATCAATACTACTTGGTATAATTGTCCGCTGAGTTCATTAATCCAATTTTGTCCAAAAGCAAGTGCAATTGAAGAAAGAATGATTAGTGGAACTAATATTTTTACAGCAAATAAAATAACTTCATTTTTAAGTCCTTTTTTGGCTTCGCTTTGGCTTGCTATTTGTAAAATACCAAGCACGAAATAAGGAATTAGAATTAATGGTATCAAAACGTACATGGTCCACGTTATAGCCATTATTCCAAAGAAAATTCCTGCTAAACAAATATTGATCCATTCTTCACGCCCTAGCTCTCTTTTCTTTAATGCACGTACTAAAAACACAAATCCGATTACCATCCACAAAAATCCAAGTGAATTATTTCCTTGTGCACCTGCCATTGTTCGATAAGCGAATGCAGGGGTAACTGCGGCCATGAATGCAGTTATTACACCAATTTTTTTACTATTAAAAATTTCTCTTCCTAAAAAGTACATTCCAATACTTATTAATGCTCCAAAAATCGCCGGGAAAAATTGAATACTAAATGAGAATAATGCAGGGTTAAACGCACTACCAAATGCTAACAAATTATACAATACTGCGCTAACCGTCCAATAAAATGTATACCTATCAACTGGTGATCCACCTAAGGTTTCATGGTAATATGCTAAGGGATCGATCTGAGGAACTTCGCCAGTTGTAACCAAATCACGAATAACTCTTCCGTGGTAATATGCGTCAGGCTCAAATAGATAATTTTCGTCATAACGTACAAGATTTGATCTTATACTGGTTGCGAATAAAAACAAAACTAGTAAAATAATAAGTATTTTTCGGTTATCCCAAACAGTATTTTTAAATTCTGAATAATTAAATTTCAAGATACTCACGCAACACTAAATTAATATAGAATTTAAGAACACAACGCTTAAAAAAGAAATCTAATATGTCTGTATCACAAACTTTATTACCTCGGAGATAGTGATATTAATTAATGAAAAAAAAGATTTTTGTTATCGGTCCAATAATGCCGTTTACTGGAGGGATCGCTCACTCAAACACAGTACTTTGTAGTAATCTGGCAAAAAATAATGATGTTACGGCAATTTCTTATTCAATGATGTTTCCAAAACTGTTTTATCCTGGAAAAAGTCAAAAATCCGGAAACCGGATTAAAACTAAATTCAAACAAAAGTTTATTCTTAACACGCTTAATCCAATCTTTTGGATAAAAATCGTTTCGATGATAAAAAAAGAAAAACCCGAGTGGGTAGTATTCCAATGGTGGCATACCTATTTTTTCCCAAGCTATTATTTCATTTCATTTTTTGCAAAGATTGTTTCTCGATCAACAAAATTAAATATTATTTGTCATAATGTGCTTCCGCATGAGGAAAGTATTGTAATGAAACTGATCCATAGGCCTTTAACGAAATTAATGCTAAGGAAAACAAACAAAATAACTGCGCTTTCAGAATCGGAATTAAAAGTTGCTAAATCTTTAGCTCCGAGAACAAAAGCAAATTTTATTCTAGAAAATTTTTATGGCGAAATAATAAAAGGTAAAAAAGTTTCTGCATTAATGGCAAGAACAAAATTAAAACTTCCAAACAAAAAAATAATTCTTTCGTTTGGTGCAGTGCGACAGTATAAAGGTGTTGATGATTTGTTAGAAGCATTCGCTCTATTGAAAAACAAAAATGATTATTTCTTGGTTGTGGCAGGAGCATTTTGGGATCCTGTAGAAAAGTATATTGCTTTGGCAAAAAAACTTGAAATTGAAAAAAATGTTTTGTTTGTTGACAAGTATATCCCTGATGATGAAGTTCCATTATATTTTGGCGTGGCTGATTTGTTGGTTCTTTCTCACAGAACTGCGACTCAATCAGCTATTCCACAATTAGCATATTTGTACAATGTTCCGATGGTTGCAACAATGGCTCCCGGAAATATTCCTTTTGTGGATGATAATGAAAATGGTTTTTTAGTTCCAGTAAAAAATCCAGAAGAAATGTCAATGGCAATTCAAAAATTTTTTGATAAAAGATTATCATTGAAATTCAAAAAAGGAATAAGAAAAAAAATGAAAGAATTTGTTTGGGATGACAAAAAAGAGGAATGTTTATTCAATTAACTGTTTGGTTGTGGTATTATGTACGATAAAATATTTTCAAAATGTAATTCAAAAATCGTTAGAGTGATTGTCTCAATACTCGCGCTTTTTATTTTATTTCAAATGATTGATATTGGAAATACATTTAGTGCATTTAGTAAAATTAATTTAGCTTTTGTACCTCTTGTTTTTTTATTAATTATTGGCAGTATTGGGATCTATGTTTTGAACTATTTCGTTTTCCTTAGAAGACTGTCTTTTTTGAAGGGGAGTACGTTAAGTAGAAGTTTTAGAGAATATATTTATATTTGGTCAATCGGTCTTTTTCTACCTGGGAAAATTGGCGAACTGGGGGTTATTCCTTTATTGAAGCACAAACATAAAGTGCCTTATAAATTTGGATCGTTGGCAGTTGGGTTGCCAAAGGTTATGATGGTTATTGTTTTGTTATGTGTGGTTTTTCTATTTGGTATTGGCCTAGAACAATTTAACGAATGGATATTATTAACTGGGATAATTGCCTTGATTTTATGTGTATTATTTGTAATTATTTGGTTTTTTAGAAAAGACTTTATATTACAATTCAAAATATGTGCTGGGTTATATGACAGTAGAAAAGAGTTATTGTTTTTTGTGAAGCCTAGGCAAATTATCGAATTAATTTTAGTTACAGTAATTAGATTTTTACTAGTAGTATTTTCTTTTATCCTGCTTTTTTTAGCTTTTGGCTTCGCACCTAGCTTTTTTGTTATTGCATTTACAGTTGCGCTAAGCCAAGTAATTTCATTTGTCCCCATTAGTCTTAACGGGCTTGGGATAAGAGAAGCTTCATTTACGGGAGCTTTAATTATTTTCGGAGTTTCTTCTGCAACTGCGGTCAGCGTCGTTTTAATAAGTTTAGCATTAAATTATGGATTTGCAATCATAATTATTTTAATGAATCTTCTAAAGAACAATATTTCACTTCGAAAGCATTAATAGAAGCTACTTTGTTTTTTCTAGAATGATTTCTGCCATTCCGAATTTACCAACTTGGATTATATCTCTTCCCACATTAGTGTTAAATATAAAACTCAAAAAAGGATGTAGTGGCCCAGTCCAAACAGGAAAAAATTTGAATAATGGTTTACCGAATGGTTTAATTCTTTCCCCAAAATAGTTTATTTTTAGGAGATTCAATCCAGAGGGGGCGATGATTCGTTTAAATATCTCTTTTTCCGAGTAAATTCTTTGGTAAAAGACTTTTTTTGAAACCTTTCCTTCAACGCTATAATAAAATTTTTTCCCAGGTCGGTATTCCGAAACAAATTGAGTTCCGCAAGGAATGGTTATAGCTAACTTTCCACCCGGTTTTAAAACGCGAGACATTTCTTTTATTGCTTTTGTATCGCCGTTACGGGGGATGTGTTCAATAACTGAAACTGAAAATATTTTATCAAAAAAATTTTTCTTAAACTTAAGTTTGGTTCCATCTTCGATATGAGTAAAGTAGTTTTTATCCAAAACTCCAAGTACGTCGGCAAAAGATTTACAATATTCTAAAAAATAATCAAAAACATCTGTGGCGTAAACTGTCGCACCAATATGTTTTGCAATGAATAATGACAATATTTTTGGGCTACCTATGTCCAATACTTTATCTGTTTTTTTTATTTGCAGGTCATTGAAAACTACTATATTTTCAATACACCGCCAAAAAGCTACGGGGATCAAAATAATTTCCAATATACGTGAAGTTACTTTTCTTTTTTTTATTAGCGTTTTAAGGCCCAAGCGAAGCCCAAAAAAATATATGTTGGTTGAATTTATTTTTTTATACATCTAAATCACGGTAAATACATTGGATTAGCGGACCTTGATAAGCGTATGTAATTAATGTATTAAAAACATTTCTATCAAAATTTTATCCGTGCACCAATACATAATAAAAAAGCTTTCTGCTTAATCATTTTATGTTTAAAAGTACTAATTATTTATTAGCTTGTTTGATTATGGTTGTAATTATCTTTATAATTGCATTTCCAACATTTTATTTGTCGGGCGATGAACACAGTTACATCAAAACAGCCAATCTTATTTCAAATGGCGAGGTCAGTGAAGAGAATATATTTTATGCAGCAGGATCCGTAAATACTAATCAAGGGTTGATCCCAAATGTGGCAATTAATTTTCCTATCTTTCTTGTTCCGTTTGTTTTCCTTGGAGTGCCTTTGATTTTCGTTTTTAGTTTATTAATCCATTTGATTAATATTTCATTGTTTTCAGTAATCATCTCAAAATTAAAGATTTCTCAAAAATATGTATTTCTTTATGCCTTTTTTCCTGCGTTGTTATGGCTTTCAAGAACTCTCTACCCACAACAAATCGCAATAACCTTTCTTCTTTTAGGATTCTTATTATATGTTATATCAGACGAATTAAAATTAAAGTCAAAAAGAATTGTACTTTTTATTTCTGCATTTGTATTCGGTTTTGCGGTTTTTGTTAGACCTGATTCCATAGTATTACTCATTTTTCTGTTTCTGGTGGTATTATACAAAAAGCGAAAAGACACAGTATTTTTCGGGCTGGGGTTTATAGCCCCTGCGATGCTTTTGTTTTTGGTTAATTTTATTTTCTATGGTGGTATAGTAAGCACGGCATATGGTCATTCGGGCCTTGGGTTACTGGCACGAGTTTTTATCGGAGTATCTTTTTTTGATTTAATTATTTATGCGTTGGCGGCAGTAATCTTTTATCCACTAATGTTGTTTTCGTTTTTACCTAGAATAAAAAACAAATATACTCTGGAATTATTTGCGCTATTTTTTGGCGGGTTAATTCTTCAAATTGGGTTGGGTAGCCTTATTGACACTGGTTTTAACCCAGCATCTTTCTATTTTATAAATTTTAGATATTTTTCTTTAGGGCTGCCCTTTATTCTAATAGCATATGCTTTTTTTCTAGATTCGTTTTTATCTAAAAAAATTAATCGGTTATTACACAAAGTGAAAAAAACACATTTGGATTATAATACTATTTTTGTTTTAGGAATTTTTGTTTTAGTGGTTTTGTGCTTTTCTTTTTCTTTTATACACCAAGGGTTTACATCAGACCGGCTGTCTGTGAGAGCGCAAGTTGTAGGGAACACGCCCGAAGACGCACTTATAATTGGGTCTTCTGATGATAAAATATATTTTATAAAAGACATTTTGGGAGGTAGAAGATATTTGAATATAAATTTAGAACAAGATATTAGGGGGCTTGATAAAAATGTGGCAGACTATTTTGACGAGAAAACATATTTTATGCAATTGACCTATTCGAATAGAGCTGATTTAAACTCGTCTAGAAAAATTAATATAATTGATGTTGAAAGAGCAGCAATAAATTCATTTATTCAAGAGAATGCTTGGCGGTTAGAATTAATATTTGAAACTAACTCACCCCATAATTTAAGAATTTATAAGTTAACAAATTAGGTTAAAATTTTTTAGCGATTACTATCATTCTTCCATTTCCGATTAATCTGGAGATGATTGAATAAAAAATTGCAAAAGCCCAAAAAAAGATACGTGATTTTGTAATAAAAGTTATTCGTGGAAACATTTTGTTGATTCCAATTAAAGAGCTTGCGGGGTAAATCTCTTTCTTTATATCAATTACTTTAAAACCAGTTTTTCGCAACAATTTTGAGAGCGTTTGTTTATTAAATAAAAATAAATGTCGTGGGACTTCAAAAGCTCCCCAGTTTTTATTGAATAATTTGAATTCCCATGAACTTACATTTGGTGTAGCGATGATTAGTATGCCATTCTTTACTAAAAGTTTATTTATTTTTTTTAGTTCAGAAAAAGGATCTTCAAAATGTTCAATCACATGTCGCATTGTTATTAGGTCAAATGTGTCATTAATTTTTGCATTTTGGAGGTCTGAATTTATTATATCTAATCCAGTTTTCTTACCGATTTGACAAGCTTTTTTACTTGGTTCAATTCCTTTAACCTTCCATCCGCGAGTTTTCATTAAAGACAGATAGTTTCCAGTTGCACAGCCTATGTCGAGTAATTTTTTTCCAGGTCGGTCACTTAGAAAAATATTTTTTCCGAAAGTGAATTTTATAAGAGTCCGATTTATTAATTTAAGAAATGATAATTTTCTATATTTATTTTGATTTTTTATTGTTGGTTGGTAAAAACCATATTCTTCTTCAGAATAAAACATTGAGACGTTGGCCGGTTTTGGGTTCACGTATAAAAGACCACAGCTTCCGCATTTTACTAAATTAAACTTAATTGGCGTATTTGTTGAATTGTCACATATGGTATATAAAATCGTGAATCTTTTTGAATGGCATAGATTACAATAATTTGGTATTGTGTGTTCGCGCAGCATATAAAGTTTAATTTATTATAAGTTTAAATGCATTCTGGTTTTAATTTTTAATCTTTTTAAGAGTCTTTTTTATAATATGGTTCACTTGAACCACAAGTATAATAAATAGGTTTTAACACTTTTTTTTTAGTTGTTTATATGAAGTCAAAAATCGATTTTAATTCAAATTTAGACGTGATTAAGTGGCTGGAAAAAAAGATTTATGTGAAAAATTCTCGTGGCAAGAATATTTTGGACTTGTTAGAGTATAAAGGAAATTCACTCTTTTTTACGGTTTTTCTAGATCTTGTTGTTCAATTAAACAATAAAATTCTATTATTTGAAGAAAATCAGAGCTTTTTAGGCAAGTTGGGGATTACAAAAAAATTAAGAGATTGGAACTCTGGGGTAGTTGGATTAGTCGCTAAAGTACTTTATAGAATCGAGTTGAGAAAGAAAACAAAAAAGAAAAAGATTCTTTTTTTTACATATGCAGGGGCGTGGAGGCCATTAGTTGATGAAAATGGGAACAAAACAAAAAAAGGAGATTTTAACCAAGGCCAATTAATGGATGAGATTTCAAAACTAAACAAAGACTTTGAATTAGTCACTGTTGCGCCAATTGGTAAGATAAATGATAAAAAAAGTGTTTTTGAGACATTAAGTAGAGTTCTTTTTCAAAAACACAGGCATATTCCACTTGAAGCATTTTGGTCTTCCGAGGTTAAAAAGAAAACGTACGCTTTTGGAGATATATTATCGAGAAGATGGGAAGAGTTTATTTCTAGCGAAAAAAATCATTTTGGAAAAGAATCTTTTGGCAGTGACAAAATTGGAAAAAAGATAAAGTTGTATTTGGATGCTTTTGTTAAAAACTATTATTTTGGAGTTGTGCGAAATTTTGAGTTGGTTGAAAGACTTATCTGCAAAGAGAAACCTGATCTAATTGTAGTTACTAATAATGGAAGCCATTTCTGGAAAGTAATTATCCAAGTGGCAAAATTAAATGGAATCAAAGTTATTTCATTACAACATGCGATAATGCTTGAGAAAGACATTGCATATTATTGTTTTGAGCCTAATGGAAAAATTGTAGATCTTATCCCGGATAAAATAGCCGTTTATGGAAAAGATGATAAAGAGTTCATAATTAAGAATTTTAATTATCCAAAAGAAAAGATTGTTATTACCGGACCATACGCTTATGACTTTTTATTTAAATTAGAAAAAACATTTGATAGAAAAAAATATTTGTCCACACTTAGTCTGGATCTGCTAAAAAAAACTGTATTTTTTGCAGCACAGTTTAGGTTTAGTCCTTTTATTGAATTAGATGAAATTGTTATGAAAGAATTGAAAAAGGTTGATAAAGCAGTTAATATAATAATTAAACCACACCCACGCGGAGATTTTAGTCAATATGCTAAATGGATAAAAAATAATAATTTGAATGCAGTTTTATTAGATAGTTTGGATATGCCGTATAACGCCATACTTGCTTCAGATTTGGTTATTTCTTTTCCTTCAACGATTGTTTTTGAAGCGGTAATCTTACAAAGAGAGTGTTTAATGCTTAATGTGGAGATTGGCGGAGAAAAAGCGTTTTGGGACAAAAACAAAAATGTTTTTGTTACGGATAAGCCAAAAGAGATTTATAGGTCCGTAAATAATTTGGTTAATTCAAAAGGAAAAGCTATTGGAAAAAAAGAAGATATTACTAATCTGGTTTACAAAACCGATGGTAATGCGTTTCAAAGAATTTTAAAGCTAATGGAAAAAGAGATTTAGTAGAAATAAAAATATTATTTTATTTTTGAGGATCAAATCTGTCTAAATCCTCTAAAACTTGCGTCTTGTTCAAAATACAATTTTCTTGCGGTTTCGATTGTTGCTTTATGTTTTTTCTCAAAGTAGTTGTCAATCAATGTTTTATTTGCTTCAAATATTGCTTTATAAAATTCTTCATCAGAAAGCTTAGTAAAATTAATTGCTAACAAATCTGAATTAGTATGTTTATTTTCGTAAAAGTCTTCAGAGTCTTTCATCATACCTTTTTCTATTGCGTAGTAAAATAGATCCGATCCGGGGTAAGGGGTTACTGGACGAATAGTTCGAAATTCTGAGCCATCATCATACTTTAATAAAAAGTCCACGCCTTGTTGTAATGTTCTCTTGTCTTCTCCGATATTACCAAAGATAACATTAAACCCTGGAGAAATATTTGCAGCCAAAGTAGCCTCAATCCCTGTTATTATTTGTTTTACGGTTAAACATTTATTCATCACTTTCAAGATTTCGTCATCCATACACTCAATCCCATAATTGATGTAAACGCACCCCGCTTTTTTCATTAACGCAAGAATTTCGGGTGTTGCAAAATTTAGTCTTCCGTTACAATCCCATTTTATGTTTAATTTAGCATCAATAATTGCATTACACAATTCTCTTGTTCTCGCTACTGAGGACATTAATAGTTCATCGCTAAAATCAATACAATTTACATTATATTTTTCTTTTAATATTTTGATTTCTTCAATTATGCTTTTTGCAGATCGTGGTCGAAATCCTTTATCCATTCGATAGCAAAAATTACATCGGAATATGCATCCTCTCCCAGAAAGCATTGGAAGACACCGATCTGATGATCCGATATTAGGTATTCTTGTAAGAACGTAGTGCTCCATTGGAAATAAATCCCATGCAGGTAAAGCAATAGAATCTACATCTTGTATTAATGTTCTAGTGGGCGTTTTAACTAGTTTGTCATCTTCCATATAAGCGATTCCGTCTACACTGCTTAGTTCTCTTTTCTTTTCGAATGCTTCGAGTAATTCAACTATTGTTACTTCACCCTCACCAATACACACTACGTCTGCCCCTGTTTTTTTCATGAAGAATTCAGGATCTGGGCTTGGTCCGTGCCCACCTAAAATATATGGCGGTCTATTTGGGACACTATTAATAGCATCAGAAATTTTTATCATTTTTCTGTATTGGTAATATCCTGCAATAATACCAAGACCAATAGCATCAAATTTATTGTCTTTTAAATATTGTATTAAGTGTGATTCAGGATAATGATGAACATCTTGATTGTAAATTGTAACTTCATGTCCTGCATTTCTCATTGCTGAGGCTAAATATGCTAAGCCTAATGGAAACCAATGGATGTATGATGCATTGTCATATGCGATAAGTAATACTTTCATTTTTTCCCTGCCATTCTTTGAGGTAAAATAAACCCGCCAAAACTTTTGAGTTTCATCCAAACAAATAAGTCGTCAAAATTTGCTGAATCAATTAAGTGTCGATCTAGTAAAGGCGTAATCAAAACTATAAATCCGCAAGCACTTGCCAAATGAAGTAAAGTGAAAGGAATTTGTCCCAGCAAAGCGAGTTCAAAGCTCATGCCAAACATTAATGGTCCGGCGAGGACACCGGTTATGACATCAAATATTAGTACTCCGGTTATTCCACAACCTAGGTATTTTTTCAAACCCACTTTTGTTTTTCTTGCGTTTTTGCTTCTTAGCACTTTGTAGAATAATAAACCAAGGCCGGCATAGGTTAGAGAAGTAACAATTGTCCACGGTCCAACCATCCCAGTAATAACATCAAACGAAATCATTGTAAAAAAAGCAAATAGCGGAGAATACCACCACTTATCTTGTTTTGAAAAAGGTAGAACACAACCCATGATGGGGTCGTTATTTGGGATTATTCTAAGCAATCTAAATGCGTTGCAGAACGCGCCGCTCAACAAAAATTTAACAATTCCAGTCATTATCTTTCACCATTAATAAATATGCTTGTTTTATCTAATAGGTGTGATGAATATTTATAAATGCTAAGGTGTTAAGTTTGATATGGATTCAAAAAAGCTTTTTGTTTTGTTAATTTTGTTATCTTTTGTTTTTGTGCTTGGTTGTACGCAAACGGTTGACCAAACCGATTCAACTGCCACTGAAAGTGTAAGTGTGTCATTCAGATATGTTGATGTCCAAGGAATTGCTTTAATTGACAAAGAATTTGAAGCATTAAAAGGGGCTAATGCATTTGACGCTTTAAAAAACAATTTTGAAGTGGATTATGACGAATATGCTTTTGGTCCATTTGTAAAATCCTTTGATGGAATAACTCCTGCGGAAGGAGAATATTTAGCGCTCTATGTTAATGGATTATATGCTGAAAAAGGAATTTCTGAATATGTTTTAAGCGAAGATGCTTCTATTGAATTTCGATTTGAAAGTTTAAGTGCATTTCCAACAGACTAAAATGAGTTAAATGTGCGATGGTTTTTTCAATGTTTATTGTCGTGATCAATATCTAATTTTAGGATGGTTAAATTAATCTTAAGGATAAGGATGTACTCCCTTTGCATACATTATTAATTCGCAAATTTCACGTACTGCTCCATCTCCGCCATTTTTAGTAGTAATATAATTAGCCACTTTTAGAATTTGGTTATACGAATCTGCAACGGCTACTCCCACCCCTGCTAGTTTAATACACTCAATATCGTTTAAGTCATTTCCAATAAAACAAACTTGTTTTGATTCTGCATTATGGCGTTTAATTTCTTCTTTGAAATTTGAAAGCTTATCATTAACTCCGTGGGTACAAGGAACGTTTAATTTTTTTGCGCGAGCCGCGGTTACTTTGTTCGTTTCTTTTGATAAAATTAGGACTTTGGTGTTTGTATATTTTTTTAAGAACTCAAGTCCTAATCCATCGCTCCTATCTGCGCGTATTGATTCTTTTCCATCTTGGGAAACGTATACTTTGTTATTTGTTAGTGTTCCATCAAAATCAAGTATAAGCAATTCACAACTTTTTAGTTTATTTTTTATCTCGGCACTCAATTTGTCATATATTTCTTTCATAGTTTCACTTTTTGATATTAGTATCCTCTAAGTTTTTTTCTTGCAGATAATTCGCTTTCGAAAACCTTTTTTTCTCCATCTCCAAGCATCTTTGGAACAGATCGAATTTGTTTTGCAAGTTTATCCATTCCTTGTATTTCAACGCTAGCAGATTGATCAGTTCCCCACATCGCGTGATCTATGGTTATATGTCTCTCAATTATTTGTGCGCCTAAAGCAACTGCCATTGTAGTTGAGTCAAGCCCAAATTCATGGCCGCTATACCCTATAACACAATCATATCTTTCTTTTAGTTTAGGTATCTGCCTTAAATTTAATTCATCTATTTTTGCAGGATATGCAGAATTGCACACAAGTAAAGCAAATTGGTTTGCGTGTTTTTTAAGTAATTCTACTGCTTTGTCAGTCTCTTCAATAGTGCTCATTCCTGTTGAAAGAAGAATTGGTATCTCTGTTTTGGCAGATGCGATAAGTAATTCATCATTTGTTAGATGTGCTGAAGGAATTTTTAGATATGGAACTTTGTATTGTTTCATAAATTCGAGACTATCTAAGTCCCAAACCGATGTAGTCCAATCAATTGGTTTTTCTTTACAATATCCATCAATATAATCAAATTCTTTTTTTTCGAATTCCATTCTTTTTTTGTATTCTAGATAAGTCATTTTTCCCCAAGGAGTTTCTTTTGGAACATTTTTTTGTTCTTCTGGAACACAAACATCTGGGTTTCTTTTTTGAAATTTAACACAGTCCCAACCGACCGCAAAAGTTCCATCAATAAGTCTCTTTGCGATTCCCATATCTCCATTGTGATTAATTCCAATTTCTGCAATCATATAAACCTTTTCGAGATTATTAAAATCCACTTCATTATATTTTTTTACCATGTTGTCCACCCTCCATCGACACAAAAAACTGCACCTGTAGCATATGTTGATTTATCTGAGCATAAATATTCAATTATTCCAGTGAGTTCTCCATTTTTCATCATTCTTTGTAGGGGCGTTCTTGAGCTATACTCGGCTTTGAATTCTTCGTTTTGCTCAGCTTCTACTCCTCCAGGAACAACACAATTGACCCTCATGTTTGGTGCAAGACTCACTGCAAGAACTTTGGTAAGCATTATAACTCCTGCTTTTGAAACAGGGTACCCAATGTGTTTTTCTTTTCCTTTGTACATTGCAGGTACCGGTGGCACCACTCCATATGTTGAAGAAAAATTAACTATCGAACTATTTGGATTATTTTTTGCAAACTCTCGGCACACTGAAAAAAGAGCGGTAACATTTACTTGCATATATTTTTCGAACGATTCCAGTGAAATCGTTAGAATTGTTTGTTCTTCTCTTTTAGTGTCGATATGATCATTAAGTGCAAAAAGGTTCACAAGGTAATCTGCTTTATTTTCTTTAAAAAAATCTTGAACAAATTTTTCATTTGTGAAATCATGTCCTAGTTGTAAATCAGCTTCTATAATCTCATACTTTTTTTCTAAATCTGCAGTAAGTTGTTTTCCTATAAGCCCTCTCGAACCAGTTATAATAATTTTTTCCATTTTTTCCACCTCATCCTTATTTTGAAAGTTTCTCACAAGTTTTTCTAAGTGCTTCTGCCTTCTCTTTTGCTAATTCTAAATCGCGATAGTTGGTTTTGAACTGCATAAGTTTTTGTTGAACTTCTTCTGCAACTGGGCACAATCCTTTAGGATATTTTAATCCACTATAAATTTCAGGATACCTACTCGCAAAAGCCATATTTGCTATCATCGGTTCCAGATAAGGTACTGACCATGCACCATAAATTCCATCGCCACCATTGTTAACATATTCTTGCCTAAAATCTTCCCAAGATACACCTATTTTGTCTTTTCCTTCATATAATACCCCTAGAGTGTAGTATGAATTTTCGAATCCTTTTGGAATTGCTTGTGGGATCAAAAAATCATAGTCATTCATCACATCAATAAAAATATTTGCTGATTTTATTCTCAAGTCAATAAGTTCGTCCACTCTTTCAAGTTGGGCTAGAGCTATTGCGGCATTAAATTCTGGCAATCTGTAATTCCATCCCAAAACATCATGTCTTTTGTAGTTTGGGTTTTGAAATACTTCTTGGTTAAGTCTTATTCTTCCTTCTTCAGCTCTTAAATTTTTAAATCCGTGACCGCCAACTTTTCGAACCTTCTCGGCATATTCTTCGTTATTGGTTATTACTATTCCTCCTTCTCCACAAGAAATATGTTTTGTGTTTTCAAAACTATAACTTGCCATATCTCCAATAGTTCCTGTAACTTGGCCCTTATATTTGCTCAACATACATTGTGCATTGTCTTCGATAACAACTAAATTATGTTTTTTTGCGATTTCCATTATTGGGTCCATATCACAAGGTAAACCATATATCGAAACAGGGATTATCGCTTTTGTTTTTGGGGTTATTTTTTTCTCAAGATCAACTGGGTCCATAGTCCAAGTTCCTGGCTCAATATCAACATAAACTGGCACAGCATTTGCGTGGATTGTTGCTGTTGAATCCATTATAACCGTTAAGCTTGGTGAAATTACTTCGTCTCCGGGTCCAACTCCGGCTGCTTCAATGGCTGCGTGAAGAGTTGAGGTTCCTGAATTAAGTGCAACTCCATACTTTACTCCAAATTTTTCAGCAAACTTTTTTTCAAGAGTGTTGTTCCAGCTTCCGCTTGTTGCGGCCCAACTCTCGGAGTCGAGTACTTGTTTTAAATATTTTAATTCATTTCCTAAATATTTTATTGGGTTTCTATTCTTTTCCATTCGTATCACCTTTTAACACAAGTTTTGTTTTTTGCTTTTGGACATCTGCCCAATCTTTTAATCTAAATTGATTTATCTTAATCACTTCTGGATTTGCGTCTAAATAATTAATAACTTCGCGCAGACTAATTTCTTTTCCTTTGAAATGTGCGAATATATTCTCAAACATTTCTAAGTCTTCAGAATAATCAAGAGTTAATCTTATGTCCGGGCGTCGGAAAAATTTATCACACTCAAGTACCTCAACTTTAAATAATCCTGTATCTTTAAAGTAAGTCCACATCATTTCAGTTTCCTCACTATTTTTAATCTCACAAACTTTTGTAAGAGCGCTAGTTTTTATTCCATATGTAACTGCTCCACAAAGAATGTCTTCTCCGCAATCAATAAAGTCTGCCCCATTTTTTTCATATTGATCAAATTCTAAATCCATTAGTCCTGCGTCGCAAAGTAAATCATCTCCATCTGCAGTAACGAAATAATCTACATCAAATTCTTTTGTAGCTCCGAGCCATCGTTCAAGTTTATCTTCTTCACTCCCTCTAAAATAAGAAATGTTATATTTTTTTGCTAGTTCGACTAAAACATCGTCATTCGGACTTGTTGTTGTACAAAGAACAACAAGATCGGCTTTTTTACATTGTTTTGTTATTTTTATTACATATTCGATAGTTTTTAATCCATCAATTTCGAGAAGGGTTTTACCGGGTAATCTAGTTGAACCAGTCCTAACAGTTATGAAAACGGCTTTATTCATGATACAAAAATATGTCATTAACTTATTTAAAAATGAATTGGTTCAATGGTCGGGTTATGTATGGCAGAACCTATGTTTTTCTAAAAAGCAAATATGCGAATGCCGCGAGTAATACAATTTTTAATATTGTCTTGATAAATAGAATCGACACGCTTTGATCAATTACGAGATGAAGTCCAACAAAAACAAAGAACAATAGTAGTCCTGGAACGAATTTCTTGAACTGTATTGTATTTTCTTTCATTATAAGTTTGGTAGTTATATAATGTAATGTAAAAAGCAAGATATATGAGAACGCAGTGGTGTATGCTGCGGCGGTATAACCAAATATTGGAATTAGCCAATAATTTAATCCAATATTTACTACAACAGAAATAACTGTATTTATCGATATGAAAAGTGTTTTCTTTTTATATTCGGAGTACAACATATAAATGCTATAAAAGAAAAAGAAAACATATCCGATAACAATCGGTGTCACGACAAGCAGGCTTTCATGATAGCTTTTTGCTATTGCGAGTAAAATAAATTCTTCCGAAAAAAGGATGATGGGTAATGCAAAAAACAAAACCATTTTTGTGGTTTTTTTTGCAAGCGATTGTATTTTTTCATATTTTTTGTCTTTCATTAGTGCGAAGAAACTTGGTGACCATGCAGTCATAATCGCACTAATTATTATTAACAGAACCATTCCAACACTATACCCGACAGTGTATATTCCTGCATTGCTAAGGGTCGTTAATTGTCCGATAATAATTCTATCGAAATATGAAAGTAAATAACCGCCAAGTGAATGTGGGATTAGTGGTATCCCAAATAATAATGAATATTTTATGTGTTTCCATTTTACTTTGAACTTTGATTCTTTTATCAAGTATCTCAAACCATATATTGTTAGGATACTAAAAATTAGTAGGATCGATAAAATGCTTCCAAAATACCTTTCGCCTACAGGCATAAAAAGCATTAATATAATTGATAAGGTTACTATCGAAAGTGATTGTATAATAAAAATATTTGAATATTTTTTGCTGAGTTTCTTTGCTTGTAGAAGTCTTGTGTAAATACTAAATACAATTGTGACAAATGCTACAATACTTGCCAGAATAATTATTATTGGTTCGGTTCCAAATGCGCTTGCAAGTTCACGAGAAAATGTAAAGATTACAAATATAAAAAAGACAGAAAATAGAGTTATGAAAATTATGTTTCCTCCAAGAAAAGTTGGGTAGTCTTTTTTTTTCTCAAAAAATCTTCTATAAATTCCGGCAGTCATCCCTAGTGCCATTAATGCAGCAAATATTCCAACTGCTGCTTGAAAAATAGAAAGCGTACCATAAGATGATGGCAATAATAAGTACGTGAAGATTGGTAGAGTAATAAGGCTTATGGCTTTGATCAAAACATTTGCTTGAAGATAGTTTTTTGCATGAGCAACTAGTGAAGATGCTTCTTCGTCCAGTTTGAGACGAGTAATAATTCTGGCTTTTATTTTATTAATGGCTTTCATGTAATCAGACGGGTTTGTTCTAATTATGCCTCTTTGTTATATATTAAAATGCTTTTGGTGCGTGTTGAATACAAAATCTCATTGCGAATGCCAAGGCAGGTAGTTATCTTTGTATCAAAACATTTAAATCATAAAAATTGCTTTTTTTGATTAAGTGAGTTGATTGGTTAAAACTGTACATTTTTTTATGACCTATAATGTAAATGGGATCACTGGAACTCCTGCAAGAACTCGGACAGTTATTAAATCAGTTAAAGAAAACACAACTACCCGAGTGGTTTTACCTGAAACTTTATTATCAATAAGGGATAATGGTGCGTTTGAGAAAAAAGACGTGGTGAATGGCTATTTGTTTCCCTTAAAGAAAACCATTAAATTGGGTTTGATGTTTTTCAAATTATTAAGAAAAAAGCCAAGATTAATTCATTGTTTCTTAGCTGACAGTGCGTTTGTTGCTTGTATCTACAAGCTTTTTTTTAAATGCCATGTTGTTTTTGAAGTTCATGCTGTGCTAAAAATTGCTTCACCCATAAATTTTTCTTTTAAAGAGTTAGTTGCGTGTAAATTAGCGGATAAATTAATTGTTATGAGTCACAAAATGAAAGAAATTCTTGTATGTGAGTATAAATTGAATCCAAAAAAAATTCAGGTTATTTGGGGGCCTATTGATTTGGATTTCTTCAAACCCACTAGAAAAAGTTCTTCAAAATTTATTGTTTGTTACGGAGGAAATGATTCAAAATATCAAGGCGTGGAAACTATATTAAAAGCGGCTAAACTTATTTCAAAAGAAAAAGGGATCCAATTTAAGTTCGTGGGTTTTGATGGAAGTAAATATGATAAAAATAGTAATGTTGAGTTTAAAGGCAAAATCGAAAAGGATAGTGATTTTGTAAAAGAGCTTTCTGACTCCGATTTATTTATAAGTGCTTATGAAGGAGACTTTGCGACAGGAGCATATCCGCACAAACTCTCGACGTATTTAAGTTTGGGAAAACCGATAATTGCAAGCGACATCAGTGATTGTAGGTACATCCTAGAAAAGTCAAAATCCGGCAAAGCTTTCCCCGTTAAAGATTATAAAAGTCTTGCTTTAGTAATAAAAACTTTTTACAGTATGGATAAAGCAAAATTTGATAAAATGGGTAAAAACGCTAGAAGATTTGCTGAAGAAAAACTAGATTCACACAAGCTTTACGCGCAACTTGAAAAAAGTTATTCGGATTAAATTATTTTATTAATGTAAGATATTTATTTTTTTGCATAAATGATATATCCTAAACAGAATTTTCGGTCTTTAAAATTGATCAAACTGATTAGCTTATTAAAGATATTAAAAAGTATTTCAATTCTTCCATAATTTAATAATTGCCAAAGTGCATGTAGTCTATTCCCGTGTTGAATTATTTTCACTGAGCTGAAATCACTAAATATGTCTTTCAAAGAATCTTCGGTAAATCGATAATAGTCTTTGGGTCCCGGGTGGTACGGATAAATAAAACGAGTTGTGGCAATACATACTCCGCCTTTTTTAGTAATTTTATACAGCTCCGAAACCGCTTTTTTGGGATCTTTTAAATGCTCGAGTACTTCCGTAGCAATTATTGTATCAAAATAGTTTGGTTGCCATTTAATATTATGGATGTCGCAACAAATGTCGGGGTTATTTTTTTTATTTATGTCGAGTGTAAGATATCTAGTTGAAGGAATAAATTTTTTATAAGGTGAATTTAGCGAGCCCATATCTAATACAATCCCCGGTTTTAACTTTTTTAAAATAGGGATGAGTTTTTTTTCCAGAGTGAGTCTTGTAATAGATTTTAATTTTAATGTTGGGGATTTTCTAACAATTTTTGACAAAAGCATATGATAATATTATCCCACTAATTTTATAAATTAGTTTTTTACTACTATATCTATGAAAATTGCGATAGTTACTCCGTTTGCAGATCCAGAAGTTGGAGCGTGTGTAGTTAGAGTAAGTGCATTTGAAAAGTACTTTAAACAAAAAAATGCAGAGGTCACTATTCTTGCCTTGAAAAGATCAGGGGTTCATGGAAAAAATAGGTATGCTTCGGCAAAGGATCTCTTTTGTAGAATTTATCGAGGAAAATATGATTTAATTATTGGGACTTCACCACCCCTGCCACATAATTTCTTTGCGCTTTTAGCAGCAAAACTATCAGGTGCCAAATTTATATTAGATGCAAAAGATGATGGCTATTTCTTAGATAGTTCAAAGAAGCAAAAAAAGTCTCTTAAATTTCGGATTTATTCGTTTCTTAGAACACTAACATACAAACTTTCTAATCTTACAATTTATCTAACAAAAGAAGACTTGTTACTTGAGAAAAAAAGGTATAGGTTGAAGAATCAATTATTAGTTCAAAATGGTACCCTAGACGGAGTTTGTTTTGATAAGAAAAATAGGGAAAGAATAAGAAAAAAAGCAGGATTTAGTAAAAGCGATATTGTTGGATGTTATCTAGGATCTATAGGGGACGAAGATATTGGAGGCTTGTTGAAAAGTTCAAATGGAGAAAAATTCATTTTTGTTGTTTCGGTTTCAAAAGATAAATACGGGAAAGCAGAAAGAAAATTCCTTTTGGATCTAATAAAAAGATATTCGCCAAAATCAATTGTTTTTGAAAATATTTCTCCAACCATTGTTGGCAGGTATATTTCAGCTGCGGATTATGGAATTCTTCCATGGAATAATTTTATGCCAACGTCAATCCCAGTTAAGTTATTCGATTATATTTCTGTCGGAATCTCGGTAATAACAAAAGGTTACAAGAACACGGCAGTTGAACGATTTCACAAAGAAAATGATATTGGTTTTTTTACAATAACATGGAATACTTTTTTTGAGAAAGTAAAAATTGTTAAAAAGAAAAAAGTTGGCAAAAATCTTGGTGAAAAGTTTCTTAGAAAAAATTATATTTCAAAACTTTGGGAAGAAATAGAAAAAAGGGGTTGGATAAAATGAAAATTTTAGTTTATTCATTAGTTGAACCAAAAATGACTCAAGGAGTTGGGAATGTTATTCTAAATGTTTCTAAAATTCTTCCATATAAACAAACATACATTTATCCAAATAAGAAGAACTTGTTATTTTATTCTTTTTTGTCCCCGTTGTGGTTTGCATTACAGGTGCGAAAAATAAAACCAGATTTAGTATTAGTTCACACAGCAGAAGCTTCATTTGATCCGCTTATTGCGAGAAAACTCTTTAGATTTAAATATAAAGTTCTAAGTGTGGCTCATGGATTAAATAGCGGAATGTTAAAGGCCTACAAATCTGAAAAAGCAAAAGGAAATACCTCTCAAAATTTTATGTTTGAATTAAACCTAAAAATTTCAGCTTTTCGTTCAAAATTTATTTATCTTTCAGATCGTGTCACAGCAGTTTCAAGTTTTGTAAAAGAAGAACTTGCAAAAGATTATGGCACAAAAAGTGTTGTAATAAATAATGGAGTAAATGAATTTAAAAAAGCAAAAGTAAGGACAAAATGTGAAAAAATTCTTTTTGGAGGGAATTTGTTTTGGCTTAAAGGACTTCATTATTTAATTGATGCGAATTCCAAAAATAAAAAACCAAAAGAAATTATTGTTGTTGGAGTTGCAAAAGATCAAGAAGACTTTTTAAGAGAAAAATATGATTGCTCAAATGTTGAATTCAAAAGAACAATGCCCTTTAAAGAATTTGAAAAACTCTTTTTAGAATGTGATGCATTTGCAATGCCTTCAATTTATGAATCATTTGGAATTGTGTACTTGCAAGCCCTAGCAAATAAAATGCCAGTAATCGCTTCAAAAAATACGGGTGCAGAAGATATGATTGTTGATAAGAAAAATGGTGTTCTTGTAAAAAAAGCAAATGTGAAAGAATTAAGTGTTGCTTTAGCATATGTGGATAAGAATATTAAAAGATTAAGTGCAAATGCACGTCTTGATAAAAGATTTTTATGGAAAAACATTGCAAAGGAATACAAAAAAGAAATAGAGTTATTATTAGAAGCGTGAGAATATGGTTAAAATTTCAGTTATAATTGCAGCATACAATCGTCCCGATCTTTTAGAAGCGTGTTTTTGTGCACTAACAAAACAAACTTACAAGGATTTTGAAGTACTGAGTGTTGTGGGGTATAGCAAAGAAGTGCTTGAGCTTTCACAAAAGTATGCAAAAAAGTATAAGAATTTTAATGCATTTAAAACAGATTCGGATAGTCCTTCAAGGAAAAGAAATGTTGGAATAAAAAAAGCAAAAGGCGAAATAATTGCTTTTACAGATGATGATTGTGTTCCTAGTAAGGATTGGATCAAAAATATTGTAAAAGAATTCAAAAAATCAAAAGACATAGTTCTATTGGAAGGGTATACATATACTGACAATACTAATAGGCCTGTTTTTTCAAATGCTCCCCAGAATCACTCTGGCGGAATTTATCCTACATGCAATCTTTCTTTTCGAAAAGAAGTTTTGAAAAAAACAGGTGGTTTTGATGAATCATATTATTTTTTTAGAGAAGATAGTGACGCTGCTTTTGCTGCAATGAAATATGGTAAAGCCTCATTTTCTAAAAAAGTAAAAGTGTTTCATCCACTTAGGCCGACGAATAAAAAATCGATTATCAAACAAATCTTTTTACACAAAGAAGATTTTCGTTTGTACCAAAAGTTTCCAAAAAAGTTCAAAGAAGCATTTGGTTTTCCATTGCAAAGAGAACTAGCAAAATCTTTTCTTACCTATATTTTCCTTGTTTTAGGACTGGTTTATTGGCAATTTTGGTTTGCATGGATAATAGTTTATTTAATCACTCGATTTTCGTCACTAAGAAATTATAAATTTAGTTTATTTGATTTTTCATCATTTATTATATTGTGTTTTACTCGAGATCTGATGACACCTTTTATTGCGCTTTATTACTTTGTAAAGTTTTATTCTAAATTAAAGTGAATTATACGCATCAATAAATTCATCTATTTTTTTTCTCCATAAAAAGGAGTCTGCATAGTTTTTTGCTTTCTTTAAATCATATTTTTGTTTAATCGCGTTTTTTAGTTCTTCAGAAGCATTTTTGTTATCAAATTTAATAATACTCCCGCTTCCATTTTTTACAAATTCTTTGAAGGTTGGGATGTTATTAAGAATCGCCTTACAATTGTAGTGCATACCTTCTATTCCTCCAATTCCAAAACCTTCGTACTTTGATGCTGAAACAAAATACTCGGATTTTGAGTAGAGTTTGCTAAGTGTTAAATCATCTGCATCCGTTATGATTTTAATTTTGTTTTCTAGTTTATTATACTTTATCTTTCTTTTTAATGTTTGGAGTAGATTATCAAAATCTCTTCCAACAATTTCTAATTTATAATCTTTTTTCAAACCTGCAAAAACATCAATTAGTCGTTCAATATTTTTATTTTGTGATAGCCGCCCAACAGTAAGAAATGTGGTTTTCTCTTTTTTTCCTTTTGGTTCGGGCGCACTAAAACCTGGTTCAATCATAACAATATTCTTCGTAATTCCGTCAAACTTTTTTTTGTCGTTATTACTTATTGCGATTATCTTATCTGCATTTTTCAAAAGCAATCTTTCTATTATGTAGAAGTAAAGGCTTTTTAATCCAGAGATATTTTTTGTATGAAAAATTCCTCCGTTTGTTGAGATAATGATTTTCTTTTTGTGAATAAACTTCGTTAGCAAAATCATATCAGATAAAAAACCGAGTGAATGAATGTGAATGATATCATATTTTTTTAACAGAGAGAAAGGGATTGCTGAGATTTTATAGTATTTTAAATCTAGAAAAGGAATTCGGAATATTTTGGTTTTTCCTTTGCTATCCTTTGCCTTTAGTTTTCGCCCATCAACTTTGTTAATAGTTAGAACATCACTAATGTGCCCTTTTTTTCTAAGTTCGATGCAAAGATTGTTGATAACATCTTCAACTCCGCCAAGTGCCGGCCAAAATCTATTTGTAAAATGTAGTATTTTCATGGTATCACTTTTTTATCATTCCCCATACTAATCCGGTTCCAAAAACAACACTCCGCAAAAGCAAAAATATTGGGCTTAAAATCGCAACTGTTCTGTCTTTCTTCCATGCAAGAGAAAATAGCCTTGCTCCTAAAACAATGTGGATCACTAAAAGCAAACAAAATATATTTGTAAAAAATGTGCTTAAAACACTGAAAATGGCGCTCAAAATCATCAAATAAAACAAAATTATCTGGAATTTAAGCACTTGTGGGGTGTAAGAATCATTAACCATCTTGTCTTTGTGACCTGCATACATTTTGGGCCTATAGTATGCACGGAAAAACTTTGTTTTCAAATATTTTCCAAGATTTGTTGGATGCAAATGATAAACAATTGCTTTTGGATTAAACACAATTGCTTGTCCTTCTTTTTGTAGCCGATAACTTAATTCAGGGTCTTCTCCAGAGGCTATAGGAAAACTTTCATCAAAGCCCTTTAATTTTTTGTAAGTGCTTGCTTTGTAGGCTGCGCTATAACTTCCAATCCAATCGATTGCTTTTGCGTGTTTCATTTTTTCATATCTTTCTTCAATTTCAATTTGTGAAAATCTTGCTACTAATTCTTTTTGTTTGGTTTTGTAAGCTCCTTGTACGCCACCAACCTTTTTATTTTCAAATGGTTTTAGCATTTCTGCAAGCCAGCTTTTTTCAGGAGTACAATCACTATCTGTGAAAACAATTACTTCGCCCTTACTTTTCCATGCTCCGAAGTTTCGAGCTTTTGCAGGGCCACCATTTTTTGTTCTAAAATATCTTAATAGTTTGTATTTCTTTGCAAGAGTAGTTGCAACTTCTTTTGTATCGTCCGTGCTTCCATCGTCAACAAGAATTATTTCTATAGGTTTTGTTGTTTGTGAACTAAGAGAAGAAATCAACTTTGGCAAATGCTTAGCAGCATTATAACTAGGAATAACTACGCTCGCACTTATTTTTGTCATTTCTTTTTCACCGTCACAACTAATTCTTCTCGCAAACTCTTTGGCAAAATAAAATCGCTTAAGCCGCGAAGCTTGAAACTCCAAGGATTTGCACTACCCTCACTACTTTCGACATTGTAAGCCATTGCGGAGTAATCAACAATTTCAAAGCCATTCTTTTCCAGAAGTACTTTTAACTCAGACCAAGTGAAAAGAGAAAAGTGTATTGGGGTTTCGTTGTTATGAAAAATTCTGTTAATCAAGCTTCCTCTATTTGGAGTTGTAATAACCATGACTCCGCCTTTTTTTAAAACGCGATTTGTTTCTTTTACAAATAACTCTGGTTTTTTTAAGTGTTCAACAAGTTCTCCTGCAATTAGCGTATCAAATTCGCTTGCTTTGAAAGGAATCTTTTCTGCAGTAGCTTTTTTGTAATATATTGTATTCTTTTTTGTTTCCGTGTCAATTCCAAACACATTTTTCCTTCCGTGTTTCTTTAGGATTGCTTCGTGTAACGAGCAAGCATAGTAGCCAACATCCAAAGCTTTACCATTTAGCTTATCTAAAATATATTCAACCCTATTCATAGTAACCAACAAAAAGTTATTTGTGATACTTATTCTTTTCCATTTATCTCTTTGTAGTGCTTGTGCATATAGGCATTTACACCTGCAAGTTCATCTATAGTTCCAGCATCAAGCCAATGTTTAGTAAGTTTTGAAGCACTTAATTTTCCTTGTTCTATGTAGTGGTTATGAAGATCTGCAATCTCAAACTCACCTCTAGCACTTGGTTTTAGTCCTTTTATCACTTCAAAAACATCAGGTGTGTAAAAGTAGACTCCAATCACAATTTCATTTGTTGGAGGACTTTGTGGTTTTTCAATAACCTCAGTTACCTTTCCTTCACCATCAAGAACAGCAACACCTGCTTGCATTGCTTCTTCTTTTGTTCCTTCGTACAATAAAACTTTTGATAAGTCATCACTTTCTTCGAATTCTTTTGCCATTTCGTTAATTCCTTCGAACACAATATTGTCTCCGTTAATAGATACAAATTTGCTGTCGTGTGCAAAGTCGGCTGCGAGACCTATTGCTTGTGGCAAACCACCAGCTTCGTCCTGAACTTTAAATGTAAAGTTAACTCCAAAGTTTTTTCCACTTCCGAGTAATTTGAAAACATCTCCTGCATGGTCTTTTCCAGTGATAACTAAAATATCTTTTATTCCTGCACTTTTTAGAGTTTCAATTGGATAGTAAATCATTGGTTTATTGTAGATTGGTAACAAGTGTTTGTTCGTTACATCTGTTAGTGGACTTAATCTCGATCCAGTTCCTCCTGCTAAAATTACTCCTTTCAAAACCATTCTATCACTTCCCCAGTTTTCTTTTTAGTGGTTCCCACCACAATTTATTTTCTTTATACCATTTAATTGTAATATCCATTCCCTCATCAAGAGTGTGTTTTGGTTCCCAACCCAAATTTCTTATTTTTGAAGAATCAATTGAGTAACGAAAGTCATGTCCGCGTCTATCTTCAACCTTTTGGATCATATCTTCGCCCACGCCCATTTTTTCTAAGATCTTGTGTGTCATTTCAACATTAGGTAATTCATTTCCTGCAGAAACATTGTACACGTCTCCGGTTTTTCCTTTTTCTATTGCAACTAGTAAACCATCACAATTGTCTTCAACATAGGTCCACTCTCTAATTTGTAAACCTTCTCCATACAAAGGAACTTTTTTTCCTTCGATTAGATTAGTAACAAATACGGGCATCATCTTTTCAGGAAATTGATACGGGCCATAATTGTTAGACGACCTAGTAATTATTGTTGGTAGACCATAGGTTTCATTAAATGCACTAACAAACATTTCGGCTCCGGCCTTACTCGCGCTATAAGGATTTCTTGGATGTAATTTATCTTCTTCAGTAAAAGTTCCGTCCATTGTTTGTCCATAAACTTCATCGGTTGAGATGTGTACAAACTTTTTTACATTTGCCTCATTTGCTTCTTGCAACAAATTAACGGTTCCATTAATATTGGTTTCAATAAAAGGTGAATAATCTTGTAAACTTCTATCAACATGACTCTCAGCAGCAAAATTAACAACGACATCAATGTCTTTCATTAAATCGCGGACCAAGTTTTTATCACCAATATCGCCTTTAACAAAGATATACTTTGTGTTTTCTTCAATATCTGCTAAACTTTCGGGGTTAGCTGCATAAGTGATTTTGTCCAAATTAACGATGTCATATTCTGTTTCGGTTAATAACTTTCTAATAAAATTAGAGCCAATGAATCCTAGTCCTCCGGTAACAAGCATTTTCATTATATCACAAAAGAAGTAAGTTTGATTTATTTATAAGGTATTACGGTACGGTTGTACTATTACCTTTTTTAAGCCATAATAACACAATTTTTCAATGGAGAAAATATTAGTTGTTGGTGCAAATGGCTTTATTGGAAAAGAAGTTTTGTCTCATTTTGGGGATAAAGCTATTGGAATTGATATGGTTTTGGCTGAAAATGTTTTGGTTGTTGATATTACAAAAAAAGCAGAACTCGAAAAATTCTTTGATGAAAACAAAATTAGTGCGTGTATTGATTTTGCAGGAATCTCAGTTCCGCTCATTTGTGAAGAACAAAAAGAATTAACCTATAAAGTAAATGTTGAAGGTCAAAAAAATTTGTTAGATGAATGTGCAAAACATTGTGTGGATTACTATTACTCTTCTACGGTAAGGCTTTATGACTCAAATAGTGTGATTGCAACAGAAGAATCCCAAACCAAAGCAACTAATTATTACTCAAAAACAAAAATATTGGCAGAGAAACAAGTTAAAGATTTTTATGAAAAAGGAAAACTAAAAAAAGCGATTATTTTTCGTTTTTCAAATACATTTGGTAGGGATCCGAATAAAGAAAGATTACTTCCAACAATAATTTCATCTCTTAAAAACGGCTCTATTGAATTAACTAATGCGAACACAAAGTTTGACATGCTCTACGTAAAGGATATTCTTGTAGTGATCGAATTGGCAATGAAAAATGTGCACGGGTTTGAAATTTTTAATGTTGCTTCGGGAGAACAACTCGCGATGAAAGAAATTGCCAAGAAGATTTCTTCAAAACTAGAAAACAATTCAAGAGTAATCATTAAAGATGAAAACGAAATAATTCATCCGACGATCTCAATAGAAAAAGTGTCTTCTCTTGGTTTTAAACCAACCCGTTTTGAAACGGCACTTGGAAAAATAATTGATTTTTACTAATCTTTATTTTTTTAAATTGCGCAACGTTTAATAATTTGTTATTCATTATCTTGGTATGAAGACGACTAGGACTACTCAAATGAAATTATATCCTCGGCATAGTCGGCTCTGGCTTGTTCTAAATCGATTAAATATTTTCTTAGAAAAAAATGCTTCTAAATCAAAAGGAGTCTTACTTGATATTGGTGGAGAAAACACTCCCTACATAGAATTATTTAGGCCGCATATAAAAAAATATATTTGTCTTAATCTTAAAAAAGTAAATAATAGTGCAGATGAAAATATTGTTGGCGACGCAATGAAACTTCCTTTTAAGAATAATTCAATTGATACAGTTTTGAGTACTCAGGTTTTGGAACACCTAAAAGATCCTCAAAAAGCAATTGATGAAATATTTCGAGTACTGAAAAAAGGAGGAGTATGCATTCTTTCTACAAATATGGCTTGGATAAATCACGCAGTCCCAGATGACTATTACAGATATACTGAATCGGGGTTAAAATATTTGTTTAGGAACTTTTCAAAAAAGAAAACGTATTCTCTTGGAGGATATATTTTAACATTATTTCAATTTGTTGTTTTACTAACAAAACCTTTGCCATTTTTTATTAAAAATCCAATCAATTTTGTGCTAAATTCTATTGGAAACTTTTTAGATAAAAAAATTAGGATTAATAAGTTGAGTCCAATAACCGCGATAATCGCAAAAAAATAATTACAATAGTAGTTTGCCGTGTTTGATTGAACCGATTAATCTTGATCCTTTAACCATTAACACATAGATTATTCCAATACAAATAATTACAATTTTTTTCCACCATGCATCTGCTTTTAGGAAAACTAGCCCTCTTGGCGAACTCAAATTAAACTTTCCTTGCCACAAACCGGTTGCAACACTAAAATCGGCGTAAGGACTAACTAAAAAACCATATTTTATTTTCAAAAACTTTTTGCATAGTTTTGTTGGATGTTTTTTGTAAAGTAAAACGTCGTTCTGGTGATATTTAAGGCGTCGCATAACGTACTTCCGTATCCCACTCAGACCTTGTGGTCTAACTTCGTTATGATCGTGTTTGAAATCAGCTTTTACTAATTTGAATTTGTATCCAAGATCCATTATTTTAAAACTCAAATCAGTATCTTCTCTGTAATACTTATAATCTAAATCATATCCTCCACCAACTCTTTTCAATAACTCTTTTCTAAAAGCAGTTGAAGTCCCGCCGTAATAAGTATAACTACTAACAACCCCAACTTTTGGATTATCAAAACCTGCGATTATTTTTTTCAACCAATCTTTTTTTGGGATGCAATCATGATCCATGTTAACGACAAAATCATATGTGGACATTTTGATCCCCTTGTTTCTGGTTTTACAAACGCCAAGATTTTTTCCATTTTTGTAATGGCTAATAATTTTGTGCTTTTTAAATTTTTCAATTATTTTGTCTGCACCTTTTTGGTCGCCATCATAAACAACAAGAACCTCATATTTGGGATAATCGAGCTTAAGCATTCCGTTTAGGACAGTTTTTAGTGTATTGTAATTATTGTATGACGCGATAACAATACTTGCAGGAGGATACTTCATTTTGATTTACCTTCTTTAATTCGTTTAATGTATTCTTCATTAAACTCAATTCCTTTCTTGAATAACTCGTTTCCAGAAAAGAATTCATCAATAAGTTTAATGTCTTTAGGTAAACATTTTCCGCCTACTCCATCTCTTGCCTCGTAAATATGGATGTTCCATTTTGTTGAAGCTGCAGCTCTTAATTGTTCAAAGTCAATTCCTTTTTCTTTACAAGAAAGTTTTAGTTGTTCTGCGATAGCAATTTCCATAAAACGATACGCATTTTCAACAGGTTTTGTTAATTCCACAACTTCTAAAGGAAAAGTATGGATTAAGTTTTTGTCCATGAATTGTGTAAAAAAAGTTAATCCACGTTGTAATGCTTTTTCATTTTCAGCACCCATCACTCGGTGTAGATTGAAAACAAAATGTTCTTCATCATTTGGATTGAATCGATGTGGGAATAAAACTAAATCAAATTCTTTTCCTTCTTTGTTTTTCCAATCAATTATTTCTTTTGATGTGCCTGGCAAAATAGTTGCGTCGATACTAACCAGTGGTTTATTAGAAAAATCTAGATTCTTTATAACACTAACAACTTGATCAGTTAAATAAACACAAATAATATACTCGTCACTTACTGGAATTTCTTTTCCAACATTATAGCCTTCTTCTTTTAACGAATTTAGAGTGGTTTCGTCGAGGTCTACCCCAAAAACATTGTCTTTTCCTTTTGTTTTTGCAATTTCGCGAAAAACCGCGCTTCCGATTTCTCCGATTCCAATTATAGTTATCAAGTTACCACCAAATAAAGAAAGTTATTTGCGTTTATAAACGATTTAGTACAATCATTTTATTCTTCTACTTATTCTTCAACTTTAATGCATTCTGTAGCGCTCCTTTCGCCGAGCGGGAGCGATTCACACCGATGTGCTGTTTTCAACAGCACGGAAGTGGTTTTATTCTTCAACTTTAACGCATTGCGTAGGACAAGCGTTTCCTGCGGCCAGTATCGCCTAGGCGAACTCGTGGCGCATGCATTACCTTTGGTAATGCTGTAGTGACTATTCTTCAACTTTAATACATTGCGTAGGACAAGCATTCGCAGCGTCTTTGCTAGCACCAACTGTGTCAACTTCTTTTGTAGCGATACCAGCACTTTCTGTTGCACCTTTTAGCTTTGCTTTGTCACCAGTCATTTCCCAGTTAGTTGGGTCAAGAGCAGCGCATGCTCCACAACCAATACACTTTTCGATTTCTTGAATAATTTTAACCATTGAATCATCACCGTAAAAATTAGGGTTATTCCTTTTAAAAAACTAACTTATCCTTTACTAATTTCTTTAGCTTCACGATATGTCGTGAATACCAATACACAAATGTATTGTCTGATGACAATACGGAAGTGGCAGACCTTCGGACAGGCTACTCTTTTGAGATTTCTTTTGCTAGAAGTGTAGCTAAGAAATAATTCCATGCGAGATTTATTGTGTTGATAACTGTAAGTGAAATACCACTATTAACATTTATCGTTCCACTAAGCAAAATCGTTGCAGGATTTAGAATGAAATGAATAAATCCTTGTAGTATTTGTGTTGGAACATAAGGTAGTATCACAAATAAGTATAGTTGTGCTACAAAGAACACTAAGAAGAACCAACCTAGCTTTTTCCAGCTCGGAGCAAAAAAACTTTTCAAATCCATAGTAACATTACACGTCCCGCAATTAAAAAATTAACGGGTCACCGGAGGCGCCCATATAACTAGTGGATTTCTCCACCGTACAATAAGTGAAGCAGCTTTCGGCAGGTTCCACTACAAAGAGCAGTACCAAGCCATTCCCAACGAGACTTAACTTCCGGGTTCGGAATGGGTCCGGGTGTTACCCTCGTGGCATGGCCGCTTCGTACATATTGCTCCAATGAAGGTTTATAAATGTAGTCATCAGCTTAAAAAAATGGTATTTGGAGCAGTTAGGCTCCAAATTAAAATTGAGTTATTTTTTCTTAATTGCTTTTTTAGTAGGCTTTTTCTTAGTTGTTTTCTTTTTTACTGGTTTATTTTTTTTTGCGCTTGTTTTTTTAGCAACCATTTCTTCAACTATTTTTAGTCCTTTTCTCAAGTGAGTCTCTTTTTTTGCTCCTGCACAAATCATCTTTCCGTTCTTAAATAACAAGAAAGTTAATTTTGGTTCGTCAAGACGCAAAATAGCTCCTGGGAATTGTTCAGGTTCATACTCAACGTTATCAAGGTTCATTGCTACTTCAAACAAATCTAAGTTCATGTCTAGTGAAGCAGTTGCAACAAAGTTAACGATTTCAAAAGGAACACTTCGCTTAACTTTAATGTCTTTTTGTATTTCGCTAATCATTTTGTTTGCTCTACGAATACCTTGTTCAATTTGTTTTTCGCTATTAGCTCCAGAACAAATTATTTTACCGTTTTTGAATAACAACATAGAAACCTTTGGTTCTTTGATCTTTAGTATTGCTCCTGGGAATTGTTCAGGCTCGTATTCGATATTTGGTATTCCTACTGCTAAAGAGTACAAATCTAACATTTGGTCTAGAGAAGCAGATGCGACCATATTAACTACAGTATATTTCAAAATTAACACCCCTTTTGAACAAAAAATCCTTTATAAAGGCCTTGTTCTAATTTAAAAAGGATACGCAACGTTTATAAAGACGCCTTTATAAATGAAATTTTTCCTTTTTTATTAGAAATTGGCTCGCAAAAACAATTATATACTTGTTAACATTCTTTATTTCATGTCAACCAATAATTCGAGTGGAAAGTCTAATAACAAAGCGAATGGTAAGCAACCAACAATGCGAACAAAAAAAGCTTCAGCTGGGCAAAAAGCAGCTAGCTGGTTAGCTAAGTGGGCAGGTTCATGGGCGTTCTTGAGTATATTTATTTTGTTCTTAGTTATTTGGGCAATTCTTAACACTGCATTTGTGTTATTTGGGGTGTGGGATCAATACCCCTTCATCCTACTAAATCTATTCTTGTCTTGTATTGCTGCAGTGCAAGCACCAATAATCTTGATGTCTCAAAACAGACAAACAGATATTGATAGACACCGAGCAGAATACGATTACTTAGTTAATCGTCGTGCTGAGAGAGAGATCAAACAATTACAAATTGATGTGCTTGAGATAAAAGAATCTGTGTTAAAACAATCTACTAAGTCACAAACACAAAACTTGCGAGAAGAAGTTAAGAAGATTCAGAGTGAATTAAACAAAATCGAACACAAGATAAAAAAATAACTTTTTCGAGAAAGAAAGTGATTATTTTGCCTTTTTGCTGGTTTTATTATTAAATCTTTTGCTTTTGCGAGGATTTTGAAGAATAACCTTTTAAACAATTTTGTGAGGAAATCATTTATTACCTGTAAAAATTGGAGGGTGTGATTAATGGACCATATAGTTAGAAGTGCAATTGCAAGAGCACAGGCTGTTCCAAAGCCAAAATCAAAGAAAAAAGTTTCTAAAACTACTAAGAGAACTAGAACAACTAAGAGAAGAGCAGTTAGAAAGACAACACATTCTGATGAAGATTTAGTAACAATGCTTGAAACTAATCAAGCAAAGATTGTTGTAGTTGGTTGCGGCGGTGGAGGTTGTAACACTATCGAACGAATGAACGAAGTAGGAATAAAAGGGGCAAATACTTTCGCAGTTAACACTGACGCACAAGATTTGTTATCTACAAGAGCAGATAAAAAACTTTTAATTGGACAAAAACTAACTCGCGGTCTTGGTTCAGGATCAGACCCACAAATAGGTGAGAGTGCAGCAAAAGAAAGCGGAGAAGAATTAAAAGACTCTCTAAGCGCATCTGACTTAGTGTTTATCACTTGTGGTTTAGGTGGAGGAACTGGAACTGGTTCAGCACCCGTAGTAGCAGAAATTGCTAAAAATGTAAAAGCTTTAACAGTTGCAGTAGTAACATTACCATTCACTGTTGAAGGAAGAAAAAGAATGGAAAACGCAATGTACGGTCTTGAAAGATTACAAGAATACACCGACACTATAATTGTGATTCCAAACGACAAGATCTTGGAAATCGCTCCGGATCTACCAATTAACGCAGCATTCAAAGTTGCAGACGAAGTTTTAACTAACGCAGTAAAAGGAATTACTGAAATGGTTACAAAACCAGGTTTGATTAACTTAGATTTTGCGGACCTTCGAACAATTTTGTCTCGAGGCGGAGCAGCAATGATTGGTCTTGGAGAAAGTTCTCGAGGAGAGAGTTCTGAATCACGCGCACTTGAATCAGTTGAAAATGCGTTAACATCTCCATTACTAGATGTAGATATTTCAAACGCAACTCGTGCACTAGTAAATGTAACTGGTGGAAGCGACATGACTCTAAGAGAAGCGGAAATGATTGTTGAAACAGTTTCAACAAAAATCCACGGTGCAAGCCATATTATTTGGGGTGCAATGGTTGACGAAGGTCTACCTAAAAACCAAATACAAGCAATGGTTGTAATCGCGGGTGGAAAATTCCCGTATCTTGAAGACACAAACTCTGCTGGAGAAATCGATTTAGGAATCGAGTTCACATAAATCGATTCTGATTTAGAATAATTTAAAATTAGGAAGTAATTTCCTAATTTTTTTCTATTTTTTTCTTCTAACAATTAATTTATAAATAAAATTAGTGTATTCTTAGTATGGAAAAAATTAATGCAGATCTAGTTTATTTTCGTTCTTCTGATGGTTTGGAATTGCAAGGTGCTTTGAAGAGAGGCAAGAAAAGAAGTAATAAATTAATTATTCATGTTCATGGGATGACGGGTGATTTTTGCAGAGGTTCTTTTACTCGAATTTTATTCGGAAGTTTTATTAACACGGGATATGATTTTTTTTCGATTAATACTAGGGGTGCGGGAGTCATAAATAAATTTTATGGAAAGAAAAAGAAATATGTTATCGGAACTGCAAGAGAAAACGTTGAAGATTGTATATATGATATTGATGGTGCTATCCGTGCAGGTAAGAAAATGGGTTATAAAAAATTCATTTTATGTGGGCACAGTACTGGCTGTCAAAAAGTTGCGTATTATCAGGGAAAAAAGAAGAACCGATTAGTAGAATCTGTGATCTTATTGTCGCCTTGTGATGACTATAATGTTACTCGCTTGGAACTAGGAAATAAGAAATTCAATAACTATGTGCGACGGGCAACAAAACTGCTTAAAGAAGGAAAAGGGAATGATAAATTTGAAATTCCTGGAAATGAGTACTCTGCGAAACGATGGTTGAGTTTTACAGATAAAAAAAGAGTTGAAGCGCAATTGTTCAATTATGATGGGAGAATGCATTTTTTCTCAAAAATTAAAGTTCCAATGTTAGCTGTTTTTGGAAGCAAAGATTATTTTGCTGATCACGATGCAAAAGAGTCATTAGACATACTCGGAAAAAAGACAAAATCCGAGTTGTTAGCAACCGCTATAGTCAAAGGTGCAGACCATTGTTACAAGGGAAAAGAAAAAGAATTAGTGAAAGTGGTTAGACGCTTCATTAGGTTGTTTTAGACGCGTTTCTTTTTCATTTAAAAACTTTTTCATTGTTAAATTCATTATAATTCATGGTTTGTCAAGCGTAGCGAGATAAGCCTTTTGATTAATCTTTGTAAAAAGATTATTTTGGTGAGTAAATGCAGTTGAATATAAAAGAAAGATGGGGAAAATTTTCTTCTGATAGTAGAAGAATCTTCGTTGTTTCAAAAAAGCCTACAATGGACGAGTACAAGAAAATGGCTCTAATAATCGCTCTAGGAATGGTTATTATTGGCATAATGGGTTTTATAATACAGTTATTCTTTGTATTGACGGGTCTTGGAATCTAAAGGTTAGGCATTTAAAGTTAAGCAAGACGAATTATATTAAATATTAAAGTTATGAAGGTGAGCAAATGATTTTTCCGGTAAGAACAACAGTTGGACAAGAACAAATGGTTGTAGATATCTTAGGCGCTAAGATAACAAAAGAAGAACTCAATATTTATTCTATTGCAGTTGTTCCAGGATTAAAAGGGTATATTTTAATCGAAGCAGACAACGAGATAACTGTTAGACGAGGAATTACTGATACTCCACACGTAAGAGGAAGCGGAATAGTAAAAGGTGCAGTTCACATAGATGAATTAGCGGGGATGCTAGAAGCAAAACCATTAATGAAGACTCTTGAAGAAGGACAAAAAGTAGAGATTATTAGTGGTCCATTCAAAGGAGAAAAAGCTAAGATTACTAGGGTAAACGCAGCAAAAGAAGAAGTTGTAGTAGAATTACTTGAAGCAGCAGTAAAAATCCCAGTTACAATCAAAGCTGAGAACATAAAAATCGTAAATTAATTTTAGAGCTGTTACAGAAACTTTTTAAAAAAAAGTTTCATCAAAAAATAAGGAATAGGTGAGATGAATGGGAGATATAAAAATAATGGTAAGTGGAGGAAAAGCAAATGCTGGTCCACCATTAGGTCCTGCGTTAGCTCCAACTGGAGTTAATATAGGAGAAGTAGTTGCAAAGATAAATGAGAAAACAGCTAGCTTTGATGGAATGCAAGTTCCAGTAACAGTAAAAATTAATGGAGACAAGAGTTTTGATATTACAGTTGGTTTACCTCCTACTAGTGCATTGATAAAAAAAGAAGTTAATGCGAAGAAAGGAGCAGCTAACCCAAAAACAGATGTTGTTGGAAATCTTACAATTGAACAAGTAAAAAAAGTTGCAGAACAAAAATATGATTCTTTGAACTCAACTGAACCAAAAGCAAGTGCAAAAGAAATAATGGGTGTTTGTAATTCAATGGGTGTTACTGTTGAAGGATTGAAAGCAAATTTAGCTATCAAAGCACTTAACGATGGAAAGTTTGATTCGAAGTTCTAGTTAACTTGAATTAAATTTTCAATTCTTTTTTTTTGGATTCGTTAATTGTCTAATTTTTGAATTTCTTTATAAATAAACAATTTTTTGTTTGTTTATGGTAAACAAAATTGTTGAAACGGATTATTTTTCAAAGATATTTAATAAGCTAAACAAGCGAGAACAAAATTGGATAAATAAGATTGTTAGTCAACTCGAACAGAATCTTGAAGTTGGTAAACCGTTAGGATTTATTTGGTTTAGAGAAAAGAAATTTGGTAGCATGCGACTTTATTATCTAGTAAACTTTGAAGCAAAAGTTGTAGTATTGCATTCTTTTGGAAATAAGAAAGATCAACAACAAACAATTGATCGCATTATAAAGAATAAAAAGAATAGTTTAAATTTATTGAATAGTTTCAATGTTTGAAAGGTCTTATCCGACCGTGTTTCAAATCATCAAAGCTTTTTTCAAATTGGACAAAAAGATCTTCGATTTCATCATCTTTTGAAAAAATTTTCTTTTCTTTCTTAATAACAACCGTTTCAACCATATTATTCTACTTACTTTTACTTAATTTAAACTTATTGTTCTGGGCGGGGATTGACGAATATTAAATTATTCCTCGCTTTTAACCCAATGATCGTTTATTACAAAACTTTTCGGACGGATTGTATCTACTGCACCCAGGTCAACTAATTGTTCTAATGCACGTTTAATTGCTATGTGTTGTGATGTTGATTCTACTTCTTTCAAAAAAAGTCTTATTTGATTAAGGTGTGCACATCCTCCGGGCATTTTTAGCAAAAATCTGGTTATGTCTGCTCTAATAGAAAGTTCTCTTTGGTTTTCGCCATATTTTTCGGTTTTTTTTAACCATTTGTCCATTTTCACCTCTAACTCTTGTTGTCACACTCGTGCCCGCTCGTTTAAGCACATGTGCAAGCAAGTCTTTTTGTTTGAATGTACGTTTCTTTAACTGTGCTTCTCCGGCAGGAGTAAGTCGGTTTCCACGAGCAATAAGCAAAGCATGGTGTTGCTTTGGTAGGGTATGTATGACTTCGCTAAGTAATCTTGGCATATTGAATATACTATTTCTAAGAATAAATAGTTTTTGGTCGAGCGTCACAAAGAACCTTTAAAAACCTTTCACAACGCATTTAATTTACATTTAAGCCTAATTTTAGGCCGTTGACCGCTTTGGCGGAAGGTGTTTAACATGAAGAAAAGTGAAGCAGTTGATGCAGTAAAGAAAATGCGAGAAAATACTAAGGCTCGAAAGTTTTCTCAAAGCGTAGAACTAATGATTAACTTCACTGGCCTTGACATGAAAAAACCTCAGAACCAGGTTAATGTAAAAGTTGAATTACCTAATAGCACTGGAAAAGGTAGCGGAAAAATTTGTATTTTTACTAAAACAGATGCTTTTGCAACACAAGTAAAAGGAAAAGCAGATCTAATTGTAAGCGAAAAAGAAATCGAAGCATTATCAAAGAACAAAGCAAAAATGGCTGAGTTAATTAATTTTGATGCATTATTTGCTGAAGGAGCTGCAATGCTAACTGTAGCAAAATTTTTGGGACAACAATTAGCTCCTAAAGGAAAAATGCCAAAACCAGTTATGAATATTGCTAATTTTGCTGAGACACTAGCAAAAGCAAAAACACAAGTTACTATTTCTAATAAAAAAGGAAAATTTATGCCAGTTGTGCACAGCATGATTGGAAAAGAAGATATGACTGATGAACAAATCATTGACAATATGATGGTTGTATACGAAACAGTTCGTGATTCATTACCTCAGAAAAAACAAAACATCAAAAGTGTGTTTGTAAAAATGACTATGGGGCCTCCAATGCGGGTTGGTGAAGTACAATGACTTCACATGATCGAAAATGGAAAGAAGCAAAGCTTGCAGAAATTACTGAATTAGCAAAAGAGTATCCGTTTGTTGCAGTAGCAACACTAAACGAATTACCAGCTAGTATCTTGTCGGTTCTTAGAAAAAGACTTAAGGGAGACGCAGTAATTGTTGTTTCAAAATTAAGGGTTGTTAGGAGAGCTTTTGAAGCAGCTGGACAAAAAGACGACAAATTAAATGGTTTGATACAAGACAGTGTTGCAGTTATTTTTTCAAAGAAAAACCCGTTTGAATTATTTTCTTTTATTAAAAAGAATAAAGGAGATGCTGTTGCAAAACCAGGCGACACTGCAATTGCAGATATTGAGGTTCAAGCAGGCGACACAGGTTTGCCTCCGGGACCAGCTTTGTCAATTTTAAAAGGTGCTGGATTAAAAGTTGCGGTACAAGGGCCAACTATTAGTATTGTTAAAGACAAGATTGTTACAAAAAAAGGAGAAGAGGTTTCTCCAGATGTAGCCGATGTACTTGGAAAATTAAATATGAAACCAATGAAAGTTGGAATGAAAGTTTTAGGAATTTTAGATAAAGCAGAAAAACAATTTTATTCGGCTGACGCACTAGATGTTGATGAAGAAGAATTATTCAACAAATTTGTTACAGCGTATCAACAAGCATTGAACTTAGCTGTTGAAGCAGAAATCTTCAATGACGCTAGTACAGAAGTACTTGTTATCAAAGCAGAGAGAGCTGCAAAAGCAGTGAACGATTCACTTGACCTTGATGCTCCCGCTAGCGAGAAAAAAGAAGAAGCGCCAGCTGAAGCTGAAAAGAAAGAAGAAGAAGCAACAGAAGAGAAAACTGAAGAAGCTAAAGAAGAACCAAAAGCAGAACCTGTAGCTGAAGAAGTTAAAGTTGAAGAAGCTAAAGAAGTTGTTGAAGAAACTGATACTGAAAAAGAAGCCCAAGAAGTTGCAGAACAAGTAGTTGAAGCAACTGAAGAAAAGAAAGAAGAAGCGTCTGCTAGCGAGAAAAAAGAAGAAACTGTAGAAGCAAAGGTTGAAGAAACAAACACTGCCGAAGTAGATAAAGAAGCAGCTGAATTAGCCGAGCAAGCAACTGACGAAGAAAAAAAGAAAACTGAGGGAGAAAATTAATTTTAAAAATTATTTTTGAGAGGTGAAGAAGTTATGGAATATGTGTACGCAGCAATGTTACTTCATAAATCTGGTAAAGATGTTGATGAAGCAG
>Ga0233437_1000723_pt1 | contig 70609 bp, 68 predicted proteins | sample SI_122_August201_FD_182714 | JGI IMG/M metagenome (GOLD analysis project Ga0233437, IMG submission 182714) | Seawater microbial communities from Saanich Inlet, British Columbia, Canada - SI_122_August2016_200_MG | ecosystem: Environmental > Aquatic > Marine > Inlet | place: Canada: British...
AAAATAACTGCTCCAGCACCGCCATTGCCGGTTTGAAGCCGATAATCGAAATAATTTCTAAGGTTCGTGGCTGCCAGTATGAACTCCTGGTAGTTTTGTCGTCCCTAAGTTAGCGGAAACTAAAGTAAAAATAGAGATGAATAAATATACAGCTTTTGATACCCCCGTTATTACGCCCGTGTTGCGCTGGTTTGCAAAACTAGCCTTAGCTGTAACTGGATGGCGACTAGAAGGCCAACCGCCGAACCTGAAAAAATATGTTGTGATTGCAGCGCCGCATACATCCAATTGGGATTTTGTTGCCATGATGCTGATGATCTTGTCTTTCAAGACCAAAATCTACTGGTTTGGTAAAGCCGAATTATTTCGACAGCCCTTTACCGCGTTTTTTAATTGGTTTGGGGGTATTCCGGTTGTACGCTCAAAATCAACCGGGCTTGTCGCGCAGATGGTGCAAAAATTTAAAGAATCTGAAAGCCTGATCGTGGGCATTCCACCGGAGGGCACGCGCGAAAAAGTTCAACAATGGAAAACTGGCTTTTATCACATCGCCAAACAGGCGAGTGTCCCTATTGTTTTGGGATTTCTTGATTACAAGAAAAAGATAGCCGGGCTGGGTCCAACTTTCATCCCCACGGGCGATATGGAAGCCGATATGATGGCGATCCAGGCATTTTACGCCGGTATCACTGGCAAATTCCCCAATCAGGCCACCACGCTGAGTTAGTTTGAACTTACTCCAAAATACGCCAACCTTCGCGCTCGGCAACGCGGCGCAGCGTGCTATCGGGATGTACAGCAACGGGGTCGGCGCTTATTTGCAGCATAGGGATGTCGGATGCAGTATCGCCATACGCGGCTGTGACCGGCTGCCCGTTGAAGTGGGCGCGAATATTCTCTACTTTGTGTTCATAGGAATTGAGGGGCTTCTCAAAACCAGCCAATTTGTTATTTTGGAAGATTAACTGTGTCCCGATGGGGATCGCGTGGATGCGACGCGCAAAAGCTGCCACGATGGGTTGGTACGCGCTCGATACAATCGCGATTTCGTTTTTCCTTTCGTGGTGATTGCCAAGTTCAAGCGTTACCTGCTCTCGATGGTTGGGCCACATAACCTGATCCACAATCCATTCGCCCATCTGGTCAAACGCATCAGGGGTCATGCCGCGCAAAAGGTTGCTCTCTTCTTCGATCCATTGCGCCATTACTGCGCGGCGAGAAAGTACTCCTGCCTTAACCAGCAAATAACGCGGAATCCAGGAGTAGAAGAAGCGGTTATATGCTTTTGGATCATAATTGGCTTTAAAATAGGTGCGCAGACCCTTCCAGCTTGAACCGGTTGAAAGGGTGCCTTCGAGATCGGTCACAACAATGGGCATTGGTGGGGATTCCTTTGAGGGTGGGAGTTCTTTTTTGTGCAGGATCAACCCGAAAGGCGATCGTCTATACGGTTACGAGTAATATTTTGTTAACAAGTTTTCCAGATAACGCGACTTCAGTTGTTCACTGGCTAAGGCTTGTTTGATCGGCGGCAGTCGGAGAATAACCCCCAAAATTGCAGCCATTGCCCGATGGCTGGTTAGTGCATGGTTATCGAAAATTAAATTTTGCAAATAACCACGTTCAATCGCCATCACAACCGTGCGGTGCGTGGTGTCGAGGGGTGTGAGTACGCGTTCTGGGCGAGCTTTGAGCGTGATTGATTCTTGGGCGCAATTGCTGACGCACACGCCACAACCCAGGCAAGCATCTTCGTTCAGCCAGGCTTTCTTGCGTTTGGGCTTGTGGGGGTCACTCGCCGAGACGAGCGTCATGGCTTCAACCGGGCATACGTTGACGCATTTGCCGCAGCCGTTGCAATCGTCAATATTGATGTCGGGGATAAAGTTGGTCGTATGCACCGGGTTCAACCAGCCGAAACGCCGCGCGGCGATCATGGCTTCGCAGCAACAACCACAGCAATTACAAATGAAGGATACCCCTTCACGTACATTCTCGCCAAACTGAACCAGATTATGCTCTTGGGCCTGTTGCAGAAGGTCAAGCCCTTCGGCAACGTCGATCTCGCGAGCGTAATCGTGCCGAATTAGCGATGCCGCTGAGTTGTTGAAAGTCATACAAATATTCATCGGCGCACCGCAATTTTTATCGACATGCTCCATTTTGTGGCGGCAATAACACACGCCTACGCCCCGGTGAGATGCCGTTTTAATAACTTCGCTGGCGCGTTCATAATCCAGCACGTGAATGGCGTTGTCGGGCGGAAGAACAGCTTCTTGTACGAAAGTGCGCCCCGGCTGCGTATCACCGCGCGTAAACAACTCACGGATAAAATCTTCTTCAATATTCATATACTGATAAAAAAGTTCGCCGAGTACTTTTTGGTCAAGATCGCCGCGCAGGCGCATCATCGAGAATTCGAAAAAACCTGCCATGGGAGGGGGTAAGACATAGGTTGTTTTTCCATCGTGATAGTGAAAATCAATCAAGATGGCGCGGCTGGCGAGCGCATCCAGCGTTTTTTGCGCGTCGGTAATATTTGTCTTCCAAATCTGGGCGGCTTTCTCTACCGTAAAAGGCTTGATCGGCAATAGCGCAACTAAACTGGCTTCTTTCTCGCTGAAGAGCATTTTGAGAATTGCGTAAAGTACATCAGAAGGCGGTGCGCCTTGAGGAAAGCGGTTGAGACGATCGACCAGTTGTTCGTAGCTTGATTTTATCGTGTGGTGCGCCATAATTTATTTCTCCAATACCTATAATAGCAGTGAACTACTCATCAGCAAGAAATGCGCTTCGTAATCCAATCGTCAGGAAGAGAAAACCAACGATTAGAATGAGATGGAAAGTGCCGTTATGGTCAAAGGGCCAAATGAAGGTGAAAGACACGGCTTTACTGGCCTGTATTCCAGAGGCGACAATGGATGTCAATATCCCTGCTGCCATCCACCAGGCACCCTCAAGGCGTTTTTTAGATGCCAGCCAGATATAACCTCCCAAGGCAAAAAGCATGGCTGCGGCCTGGTAAATGACAAACACAAGAAAACTATTGGTCCAGATCAGGGTAACTCCAAAAAAAGCCACGCCGATGACAAGCATGATTGGCAGCATCCGCCGAGCGGCGGATTGCCCCCAAACATCATAGATTGCCGCCACAACAAAGATCGCCACCAGCAAGCCCAGCGAAAAATAGATCGGCTGCCAGAGGATGAATTTTGTCGTATCCGCCAATTTGACGCCATGAACAATGACCCCAAAAAAAACTGCCACACATTGCAAACCAGCCGCCCACAGCCAGAGATTGACCTTCCAGCGATCTTTATTGCCAAAGCGCCGGAAATACGCAATAAAGGCTAGCATAAATACGACAATGACAGCGTTCGTTGCTGCAGTTGTCTGTTCGGTTGGGATATTAATGAATTCCATTTGTATCTCCCTGTCAGTACTATGCGCATTTCGCCGACAGTGGAATCTGCCGGGGATGCGATGATAGTAAACCTTTTACACAACAAACTGAACTAAACTCAATATAATCAGATAACGCAACACTTTTCCGGAAAGCACCCAAAGAGTAAACGTGGTGAGGCGAATATCCATAATGCCACCCACAACAGTTAACGGATCCCCGATGATTGGAATCCAGGAGAAGAATAATACCGGCGTGCCCCAGCGGTTAAAAAGTTCCTTGGCGCGTTGCATTTTCTTTTCATCGGTGCGGACGAAGCGCGCCAGTACAAAATTGCTGCCCCATTTGCCGATAAAGTAATTTGTCAACGACCCCAGAAAGTTTCCGACTGTAGCAAAGATCAACACCCACCAAATGTTATAGCCCGCGCCCGGCATCAAAGCTACAAAAGCCTCTGAGGCCAATGGTAATAATGTGGCCGAAAGGAAACTAACCGCGAAAAGTCCGGCATAACCATACTGAAAGAAAATACTCTCAGTCATTGTTGTTCCGTGGGCATCCCGTCTTTTTAAACACAATCAACCAACCATGCGTGATATAATTCCCAAAGTGCGAATATCGTAATTATAGTGTATTGTGTGAGCGCGAACAACAGGGGGATGGTATAAATTTCGGCGTAGGGCTTTTGTCGCATAGTAGGAAAACGCTGGGAAAATGTAACTAGGTCAGGATAGAAGACTCATGAATTCAATCAAAAACCACATCCCCAATTTCTTAACATTCACAAACGTCGCTTGTGGTTTTGTGGCAATGATGCTCCTGGTTGATGAAAAATTTGTTCAGGGTATGTGGTGGATGTTTTTGGCCGTTATTTTTGACGCTGTTGATGGTATGGTTGCATCCAAACTGAATGTAAAAAGCGAGATTGGGGGCGCCATTGACATGCTTGCCGATGTCGTTTCTTTTGCCGTTTTGCCTGGGGTTGGGTTGTACCTGTTTTATCAGTTGGCTCCAGGTGAAAGCCTGATCCTGAGCAGCGCAGCCTGGATTGCGGGGATTGGCTATACCACTGCAGGGTTGTTGCGCGAAACGCGTTTTATTACCTCCCAAAGTGACCGAGAGCGCAGCCAAGGCTTTGTCGGGCTTGGGATTGCACCCCCGGCTGGATTCAATGTGGCCGTGATGTCCCTGGTGAATTTTTATCCAGAAAAATTATATACGCCTTTTGTTTTAGTCCTTGTTTTATTATTCGCATTCTTTCATGCCTACTTAATGATACGCAGCAAGATCATATTTTATCGTTGGGGAATACGGGGCATAATCATACAATTTGTAATTTCAATTATAGCGGGGGTACTCGTCTATATTTTTCTAAAATCTTTTGGAGCGGCGCTGGCAATATTTTTTATTTTTGTTTGCGCGATTTATATTTATGCACACATCGTCTACGCTCTTTTCCGGCGCACGACAAACGTATATGAACGGATGCAAGATGGATGAACATCTGGCTGCATTTCTGACATCCACTGAATTGTTTTCTTCATTTGATCGTCAGATTGTGCAAAAAACAGCTAAGCTGGTTGCGAGATTCTCTATCCAGGCTGATGAATATTTATTCCGGCAGGGCGAAACCCGGAACAGCGGTTTATATATCGTAATCGCGGGAGAATTACAAGTATCTATTTGTGGGGAAGATGACGAAAAAATAATTGTGGGAAAAATTGGGCCAGGAGAATCGGTGGGGGAGATCCAGTTGCTGACAGGTCAGGCACGCACAGCCAATGTTATGGCTTTAGACGATACTCAGCTTTTATTCCTGTCAAAATCCGAATTTGATCGACTTGCAGCAGAGACACCACAGATATTATCCTTGCTGGGCGCAGTAATTCGCCAGCGCCAGCGACGTAATCAACTCTTTAGAATCCTGCCGAATTATTTTGGCGAATTAAGCCTGGCGCAAATGGGGGCCATTGAAAATGAAATTGAATGGGTACACCTGAAACGGGAGCAGGCGCTGATGCGCTATCAAGATCCCAGTGATGATTTTTGTATTCTTATCAACGGTCGAGTTCAGGTAAGTATCCCGGATCAGGATGGCAATGAACAAATCGTTGGTGATATATTGGCCGGAGAAAATGTAGGCGAGATGGGTTTTTTTACCGGCGAGCCGAGATCGGCTAACATAATTGCGCTGCGAGATACAGATGCGGTTCGATTTTCACGCGAGAGTTTTTACGCCGTCCAGTGCGAATTGCCCCAATCTACATTTCAGTTTACCAAGCAGGTTATCACCCGCTTGCATCGCACGTTGATTGACAAAACCCCCTCTATGTCGCTGTGCATTGCCCTGGTGCCGCTCAGCCCCGATATTCTTCTGGCGGATTTCGCCAACCGATTGACCGAACTTATTTCCCAATATTTGCACACGTTACACTTTAGCAGCGCTTCGGTGGATGATGTATTGCAACAAGTTGGGATTTCCCAAACCCCGAGGGATGACCTGAACGAAATCAGGTTGGTCACTTGGCTGGACGAGCAAGAGAAACGACACTCGGGCATTAGCAGCATTTACGAGGTGGATTCTACCCCCTCGAACTGGACATCCCGTTGCATCCAGCGCGCCGACCGCGTGATCTTCATCGGCCATTCGGGTACCGAATTCAACGCCGAATTCCTGCGCGCCATGATGCCCGATTATGACAATAGCACTATTCACAAAGAGCTTGTTTTACTCTATGATGAATTGAAACCGAAGCCGTCGGGCACTGATCACTGGCTGGAACAGATTGGCGATATTCGCCGTCACTATCATCTTCGCACACACCATAATGCCGACTATCAGCGTGTAGCGCGCATTTTGGCAGGGAAATCCATTGGGTTAGTTTTAGGCGGCGGCGGCGCGCGCGGTTTTGCTCACATTGGCGTGCTACGCGCCATCGAAGAAGCTGGTCTGGAGATTGATATGGTTGGCGGCAACAGCATTGGCTCGATTATCGCCGCCGCTTTCGCGCTGGGCATGAATTGGCGTCAGATTGGCAAGTTGACGAAAAATGGGTTGAAAGACAAAAAACTGCTCGACTATACATTCCCGGCTGTTTCCCTAATTTCTGGGAAATCGTTAATCGCCTTGCTGAAAGACCTCTTTGGCAGCCAAAAGATTGAAGATACCTGGATTGAGTATTTCTGTGTTTCTGCTAATCTAACCAGGGCGCGGCAGGTCATTCACAGGCGCGGTCCGTTGTGGAAATATATCCGTGCCAGCAGCGCTTTGTCGCCCTTCTTCCCGCCGATGACTGATGAAGGCGATTTACTGGTTGATGGGGTGTTGGTCAATAATTTGCCGCTCGAAGTCATGCGTAAGATTTGCGCCGACTGTACGATTATTGGCGTAGATGTCAGCAGCGAATCGGCCCTGCCGGAAGGTTACGATTTTGATCCTGGCCTGTCGGGGTGGCCAATGTTTTGGAGAAAACTGAACCCTCTCCGAGGTCGGCAAGCGCAGCCACATCTACCTGGGATTATGAACCTGATTATGCGAATCAACGAGTTCAGCAGTGTGCGTCAGAAGCACAAACAATATGCCATCACCGACTATATCATTCGCCCCGATGTGGAGGGGGTCAATATTTTTCAGTTTGATAATATTGACCAGCTTATCGAGTTGGGCTATCAGGCCGGGAAAAAAGCCCTCGATGAATGGCAGGATCAACTATGATACAGACAGAAACGATCACCCGGCAGCCGGGCTTCTGGCAACGTTTGGTGCGCGGCGCGGGTATTCACGATGGCGAGGGGGTTGCTTTCTCGCTGTTATTTGGCCAGTCTTTTTTCCTCGGCATTGCGTTGATTACCTATTACAGCAGCGCCAACGCTTTATTCCTTTCTCACTTTAGTGCCCAAAAACTGCCTTATGTGTATATGATTGCCGCGGCGATCATCATCTCTGCCGGGCTAATTTTCCTGCGGCTACAATCCAGCTTGCCTTTTTCTACTTTGCTGATTGGCAACCTGGGATTGATGTTCCTCATGATTACAGCGCTGCGCCTACTTTTAGCATGGTCGAGCGCGCACTGGATTTACTTTTTTATGTTGGTGTGGGTGCGAGTGTTATGGGTACTGGGCAACCTCGGGCTGTGGACGCTCGCCGGGCGTTTGTTCACCAGCCGGCAGGGTAAGCGGCTGTTCTCATTGATTATGGCCGGAGGCGTACTCTCGATTATTTTGGTTGGCTTTTTAAATAGCAGCCTGATTCGCTGGTTTGGGACTCCCAATCTGTTATGGGTTACGTCGGCCAGTTTGCTGGCTGCGTTCTGGCTGTTGGTGGTGACGACGCGCCGCTTTAAAGCTGCGCTGGCGTTGCCTGAAGCGGAGTCAAAGACAATATCCAAGCCCGACCAACCGCGGGGGAAGCCCATTTTCCGAGATCGCTATGTCTGGTTCATATTTCTGTTCACCATATTATCTACTATCGGTACGTATGTGCTGGATTATGCTTTTATCGGGCAGGCTGGCGCAAAACTGACGGATGCCGATCAACTGAGCAAGTTTTTTGGGAGCTATATGGGGGTTAGCACGCTGGTGACGCTCGTTGTCCTGCTGTTAATCTCGAACCGATTTTTTAGGCGTTTTGGTGTGCGTGGTGGTTTGCTGGTAGACCCCATTCTGGTGGCGCTGGGAACTCTGGGGGTGATTCTGCTCTCGAATTTTCCCGATATGGCGGGGATCATCTTTTGGGTGGTGGTGGCTACCAAAATGTCGGATGAAGTCAGTGTGGTGGCGATGAATAATACCTCGGTGCGCATTATGTACCAGCCGCTGCCGCAGCATGCGCGTTCGCGCGTGCAAACTACAGTCGAGTCGGTTGTCGCCCCGCTTTCGATGGGCATTTCAGGCGGACTATTACTGCTATTCACGGCACTGTGGAATCTGACGCCGTTGCAGGCGGTTTATATTCTGGCGGTCATTCTGGTGGGCTGGTTGTTGATGGGCATTCTATTGGGGCGGCAATATTACGGTGCGCTGCAAAATGCGCTCGACAGGCGCTATTTGGATGGCAGTGAAGTTGATATTTTTGCTGAAAGCGCTGGTCTGGCCGCACTGGAAAAACATCTCCAAAGCGAAAATCCCAGGGATATTCTATTTGCCATCGAGATGCTGGCACAAAACGACCCGGCAATTTTGGTGAACGCCTTGCCCCATTTGTTGACCCATGCTAACGCAGCGGTACGTCTGACAGCTGTTCAGCAGCTTACATCTCAGAATGAGGATGCGTTGCCCTGGTTGGAAGTGTTAGCTCAAGACGTATTGCAACCCATCGAAGTACGCGCAGCAGCTTTGCAACGCCTCGCCAGTATGGGGGAATCCGCCGCGCAAATATTGCCAGCGTATTTATCGGATTCCAATATTGAACTCCGTTTCGCGGGGGTGGTGGGCGCGTTACAAAGTCATTCGCTTGAAGTCATTCTCGCAGCCGGTGATATTTTGTCCGCGGCGCAGAACGACTCATCTCCGGAAATGCGTTGTTTTGCTGCGCGGGTTATTGGCGCCGTTGGTAATGTTGGATTCCATCGAAATCTACTATCATTACTCAACGACTCGGAGATCATCGTTCGACAGGAAGCCTTGCGGGCTTGCCAAAACGTCCATCATGCGCAGCTCTGGCCGTTGGTACTGGATGCGCTTCACTCGGCGGATACACGCTCCGAGGCGCGCAAGGCGCTGATCGCTGGAGGCGAAAGCGCGTTGCCTGTGATTGCCGATAAACTCCATCAGGTGGATGCTGCGCCCGTGACCCATGACTTGATCCGTATATGTGGTCAGATCGGCGGCCCGCGCGTGAATCCGATTCTACAAACGTTGATCGCTACTCCGCGCGAGCGCGTGCGCAGCGAAGTCTTGCACGTATTGGCGCGCAATCACTACCGGGCTGAACCAGAGATGCGTCCTGCTATTTTTGAGCAGGTAGATGCTGAAATTGCAGCGCTAGGCCAACTCGTTCAGATGTCCATTGAGTTGCCGAACCAACTCTCCCATGCAGTTCAGCCATTGAGCGGCATCCTGACTCAAATGCGCGCGCGCGGGCGTGTGCGCATCTTCAATTTGCTGGCCCTGGTGTACGACGCACAAGACATCCTGCGCGTGCAGACGAATCTTTTATCCGAACAAAAAGACAAGCGCGCCAATGCCACCGAAGTGTTGGATGTGATTCTCTCCCAGGATCGGAGATTGCGCGATCGCCTGGTACCAATGATTACCGCACAAACAATAGCAGACCTGGCGAAACATTTTTCTGCTCCTGCGAGTGGGATAGCGGAACAGCTACGCGCTTTATATACGCAAGATAATAGCCAATTGAAGAATAACTGGTTAGCGGCCTGCGTGCTCTACGCGCTTCCGCAACTGGCTCCTGAAGCTGCCAATACAATTCTTGAATCTGCTCGGCAGCATCCGGAAGAGATAGTGCGCCAAACCGCTCAGGGCGTGTTGTGTAGACATAATACGGTTGATGGAGATTTCCCCATGATGCTGACAATTGAAAAAGTGCTGATCCTGAAAACGGTGAGTATTTTTGCTGAAACGCCGGATGATTTACTGGCAGAACTGGCTGTTTATCTGGAAGAAAGGGATGTTGCTGCCGGGCAGGTGATCTTCGAAAAGGGCGATCCGGGTGACAGCATGTATATTATCGTTGCCGGCAAAGTGCGTGTGCATGATGGGGATCGCACATTGAATGAACTCAGCGACCGTGATGTATTCGGCGAAATGGCGCTCCTGGATCCGGCCCCCAGGTCTGCTTCGATCACGGCAAGTGAAGATACCCGCCTGTTGTGTTTGGATCATGATCCATTCTACGAAGCCGTAGATACTCGTTCTGAAATTGCTCGTGGTGTTATCCAGGTGCTTTCTCAAAAAATGCGCGGTATGATCGATGAGGAATAATCCCAAGACAAGGGTGTGGGGTATCTACGATTGCAATCGTGCAAGCTCTAGGAGATTCTAAAGTGTTGAACTTTCTGAGTCGTTTGAAAGTAAAAAATAATTTAATGGTTATCATGATTTGTATTGTGATGATTGGTTTGGCCCTCGCTGGGTGGAATATCTATTATCTGATTCAAATCAATAACCAAACGAAAGAAATTCGAACAAACAACGAACAAATTTCCAGACTTGAAGCGAGCCGATTGCTTTTTCAACAGTCGGTTGTGGATCTAAAAAATTATTTACTTACAAATGATAAAAACCTGCGCGTGAGCTATTCAGTCAGCTATGCACAGATCAGTCAGGATATGGATTATCTGTTGCTGCAAGCAGGCGCAGGGGAAACGCAAGAAGATTTACAGTATCTTCAGACGGCATTAGGTGCATATAATGATGCGGCATTAAAAATGTTTAAATCCTGGCAGGTGCGGGATATTGAAAAGGTTGCTTTCATAATGCCCACCGCCGACAAAAATGCGTCGGCGGTTTTGTCGCAGTTTGATACCATGGTTTTTGCAGGTCAGGTTTCTCTTCGGGCTGAGAGTGTTCAAATAGACCAGCAAGTTCAGCACACCATTATTGGAAATATTGTGGGGATGTTGTTAATATCCATATTCTCTGTTTTTGCTGCCATTATTTTGAATCAGATCGCCGAACCGCTGCTTTATTTGACCAATGCTGTCGTTTCTTTCGAAAATAATGCTTATCAGGATGATTTGTTGGGTGAATATGTCCGTGGTGAAAATGAAATGGGGCAATTGGCACGCGCAATACAGAGTATGGCGGGCTCGATAACGCGCTCTGTCGAAGAAAAAGAACGCTTTTTGGACGCCGCCAATCGCTTTGTGCCTACCGAATTTCTGGAGTTTCTGGACAAAAGTGACATTACCGAAATGAACCTGGGTGATCATATTAGCGCTGAAATGGCGATTATGTTTTCCGATATTCGTTCTTTCACAACTATGTCTGAGAAAATGACCCCGCAAGAGAATTTTGATTTTGTGAATGAATATCTGATGTTGGTCAGCCCGTTGATTAAAGAGCATCATGGCTTTGTGGTCAAATTTCTGGGGGATGGCATGATGGCAATCTTCCCCTATGGGGTGGATGATGCTATTCTGGCGGGAATCGCCAAGCAGAAATTGTTGAATATATATAATGCGAAACGCCTTGCGAATCAGCAACCGCCCATTTCGGTTGGGATTGGCATCCATAGCGGCGGTATGATGGTGGGTATCGTTGGCGAAGCGCGCCGGATGCAGGGGGATGCTTTTTCAGACAGTATCAACCTGACAGCACGGGTTGAAGGGCTGACGAAATTCTATGGTGTTTCACTCATCGTCACGGAAGAAGCGCTATCGCAAGTTGCTGATCGCTTATATTATCGGTCTCGTCTTTTGGGTAAGGCCCAGGTGAAGGGCAAACTTCTGCCGTTGACCTTGTATGAGCTGTTTGACGGCGATCCTCCCAATTTATTTTCGCTGAAGATTGAATTTCTGGATTTGTTTGAGCGTGGACTAGGCGATTATATCGCCGGAGATTTTTCAAAAGCGCGCCAAAATTTTGAGGCAGTTCTGCAAATTCATCCTGAAGATAAGGCGGCTGCGTATTATCAGCAGCGCTCGCGGGATATGGCTAAAAAGGGTGCGCCGGATGGCTGGCAAGGCGTAGAAATAATGACACAAAAGTGAGTTGGGTATCATGAAAAAAATCGGGTACGCATTTCAATCGCTTTTTTCCTTGGGGGCTTTTGGTATGTTTCTGACCTTGTGTGTTTTGTTGTTGTCTTGGTCGGTATACCGAATTTATGATTTTAACCAGTCTGTAGAGCGTATTTTCGAACTAACTGACGAAATTAAGTTATTTGCGTCCGTGGAATCTAGCCTGCTGGGACAGCAATTAGCCGAGGAAGCCGTGGTTGGTGTATTGTTGGCGAATACGCCTTTTGGCAACCGTGACGAATTGGATGCCTGGTTGCAGGCCGTCGCTGATTGTCAGGATGCGGCTTGTCTGGCGGCACTGCAAGAAAATTGGATCGCTGCCGATGCTGGGGATGACATGGGGAATCTCCTGGTTATGGCGGGAGTTTCATACGATAGCGCGCAAAATTATTGCACAGAAAACCCTGATATGCTTGGCTGTTCAGAAATATTGCTGGGTTATGATAATCTTTATGCCTATTGTGATGCATATCCCGGATCACCGGGCTGCGAACAACTCTTATCCGGTTATGGCAGCCCTCTGGATTACTGTGATGAATATCCTCAATCGCCGGGTTGCGCAGAGTTGGTGGCTGGCTATGAACGTGTGCAAGATTACTGCGAAGTGTATCCCGATTCGTCTGGATGCTCACTGGTATTATCTGAACAATTTACCGAAGAAAATTTCGAGAAATTGGTGGCACTGGAAGCAAAGGCACAACGGATGTTGGAGGAAGCGCTGAACGCCGGCGCTGGATCAGCATCTGGCTCCTCAGGAGGGGATGGAATCGACCTGCCGGGTTTCGAAGATTTGCCAGATATGGAAGATTTACCAGATGTGGAAGACCTACCGGTTGAGATTCCTGATCCGGGTGGTGGATTGCCCGATTTTTAGTGATCATTAGGAAAGAATTCATCTTGGGCTAGATGGAGTAATTAATGTTGTTTCGCGAAAATCGTTTTGCAAAATGGACGCTAGCAGCTCTCCTTACGATAGGGGTTGCTAGTTTTGGCAGCGTCTTGCTGCCGCCAATCCATGCGGCCAATTTTCCAACGGACAGGTTTCTTACAGCGGGGCAAAATGGCGATGATCCAACGCCAACTCCCACTATTTTTCCGGAAGAATATAATCAAGACATCGAATTTTTCTCAGATTCTTTTAAGGCCGAAATAGGGAATTTTGAGCAAAATTCAGCGCATATTTGTAGCGCGCTGACAAATCTGTCGTATGAGGACCCAGTTTATGAAAGACAAATCGAAATCGATGAAGTCAGCCAAATCTGTCAGCAACTGCTGACAGTCCAGGAATTTAGCCAATTATTAGCCAGCGAGCTTGAATACCTGGTGAACCATCCGGCTACAAAACCGGAACATCTCGAGCAGTTATTAACCCTGCATGATAGCTATACATTGACTTTCAGCCAATTATCCAGTGCGATTGAATCATTATTGAATAAATCTCCAGACCGTCAAACTTTGTTCGAGAATTTGGTTGAACCCCAGTTCTTATCTGAGTTTATGGGGCTTCTTGACACTACTGCATTACAGAAACAACAAATCCAGGAACAAATAAACGCCATAAAACTGGGTCTTGAAAGAGAATTACATCAGGCTCTTCAAGAAAGTATTATAAGTGTGCAAAATGCGGTCTTAATCGGTGTAGCCAGCCTGGTATTTTTGGCGTTGATAACGACCGGGGTGTTCATAAAAACCGGGCGGATCACTGCGCCCATTCTGGCTCTGATTAATGCTGTGGTTGCATTGCAGGGCAATCAATATCGCCCCGGATTAATATCTGATGTGATTTCACGCAAAGATCGGTTAGGGCGCGCGGCGCGTGAATTTGATGTCTTCGCTCGTGAAGTGATATCAAAAGAAACACAATTACAACAAGAAGTAACCGTATTACAAGAGAAAGAACGGCAAGAACGACGCCAAAAATTAAATTTCACGCATCAAGTTCTTGAAGAGAGTTTTCGTGGAGAGCAAGATGAAGAATAAGCGGCGCACAAACTTGCAATCCTGGTTGTTTATCCTTAATGGTATTGTGGCAATCGTCAGCGCGTTGGCTATTAGTGTGTCTATTTTGTATTTATTACAAATGCAGCAAGAAACCCAGAATATGTTTCTGCAAATCGAGAAACTCGAAGCCGCCTACCAGGCCGAAACCTATTTGCAGAAAATGGATCTTTCCCAACGAGCTTTGTTAGATCGTTTCGACGAGAATGGACAAAGTACCTTCGAAGAATACAATGCCCTCCTGGATTCTTTTTTGGCGCGCGAATATATCGCTTCAACTTTGCCGCAAGAGCAACAGATATTGGAAAGCCTTCTCCTGGAAAAAGAAAATTATGACCAGCTTTATGCAAAGACGCTATCGGAAAATGAGAAAGGCAGAGAGAATATTAATTACCCGGTTTATGCCGGTCTACGTGGCAGTATGCAGCAAAGTACAGAGACGTTGTATGCACAAACGAGTCAATTGCTGGATTTAAATAATGAACTTACCCTTGCCGCCAATGCAGAGGCAGTGCGTTATGCTCAAGTTTTAATGCAAATTGGCCTGGGCGCGTTCGTGTTATTTATTGTAATTAGCTTAGTTGTGGTCGTGTTGGTATCCAGTCGCGTTTATCAACCAATATTTCATATTTCAGCGGCCATTTCCGCTTTGCGAGAAGAACGTTTTGATCCGGAAATACTTAACCGTATAGCTCAACGAACCGATGAAATGGGAAAACTGGCCGAAGTATTTCTGAATATGGCTGCTGAAATTGCTGTTCGCCAGGCAGATTTAATCTCTCAGGCAGAAGTTTTCACCATGCGAGAAGAACAGCAAAACTTGGAAAATTGACGACTACTGGCGGTGAGGGGAGTACGCCCGACGGATCAGCCGAACAGCCTGATACAGGTTCTCAAGCAGATAGCCACGCTCTAAGGATTTCCACTCATCAAATATGTTATGGATAGAAAACCGACCTCTCTCACAAAAACATCCCGGGAGCTTTTAGCGAAACGGAAAACTCACTATCTATTCACATTCCTGATTGTTGCTGCCTGTTTTACGTGTGCCATTTCGGGCTATGGTGGCAATGAATTTATCAATACCACCAACACTCGGCTACAAGATGAGCCAGCCAATGCCGCGGCCCAAATACCCCCGCAAGAATTATGGCTGCGTCCCGCGGATGGAATGCCAATGCGTTATATCCCCGCGGGCGAGTTTCAGATGGGCAGTACGGAGGCCGAAATTGAAGCTGCACTTGCATTATGCCGGGAGCACTATCCAATTTGCAATCGCTGGTATTATGCCAGAGAAGGCCCTCAGCATCCCGTTTCTCTGGATGCGTTCTGGCTGGATCAAACCGAGATCAGCAATGCTCAATATCGGCTTTGTGTAGATGCTGGTATTTGTGTCGAACCGCTGACCTGTAAAAAGGGAGCGCCGACGTATGCCGACCCGGACAAAGCTGAACATCCGGTAGTTTGCGTCAGTTGGGATGAAGCGCAGGAATATTGCACATGGGCAGGAGCGCGATTGCCGACCGAAGCCGAATGGGAGTATGCGTTTCGCGGCGAAGCTGGGGTGATCTTCCCGACAGGCGGTGAATTCGATGGCGCTAAACTCAACTACTGCGATGCCAATTGCAGCGAATTACATGCAGATTACCGCTTTGATGATGGATACTCGCAGACCGCGCCTGTGGGGAGCTACCCTCAAGGGGTAAGCTGGTCGGGTGTGCTCGATTTGGGTGGCAATGTATTTGAATGGGTGTCCGATTGGCTGGCTGATTATTCTCCCGCGGCTGACACAAACCCTGCTGGCCCATTAGCAGGAAGTGAAAAAATCGCGAAAGGATGCAGTTGGTTTTCTCCCCCGGCCTATTGCCGGGGAGCATTACGCCCGTCCATTAATCCAGACACACGTTTCAATTATTTAGGCTTTCGCTGTGCCGCTTCTCAAACTCAGGAAACCGAAACAGATACAGCCATCGTTTCGAATATAATCGCAGTGCCAGCGGGTATAGCTCCGGTAATGGATGGGACCTTGACCTCCGGCGAATGGGATGTAGCCCGCATTGAAGCTTTTGCCGATGGTAGTGAATTATTCTTGATGCATGCAGATGGCTACCTCTATTTGGGTATCCGCGCCAACACGCCCGAAATGATTGCGGGCAATGTTTTTATCCAGCGTGATCGTGATATTTTGATCCTGCATTCATCCGCTGCGCTGGGGACTGCCATCTATCGGCAAGCTGATGATTATTGGCTACAAGCTCAGGATTTTGATTGGCAATGCCGTCAAACCAGCAGCAGTGATGCCGCCAGGGCAGAGCGTTACGTTTTCCTTCAGGATGAAGGTTGGGTAGCAGCTAATTCTCGTATGGGAACCCCCGAAGAATTGGAGTATCAACTCGAAATTACAGATCAACCCCTGCGCCTTGCGGCGAGCTTTCTCAGAGCATCGAATCCCACTAAAAAAATCCCCTGGCCTGCAAATCTGGAAGATGATTGCATCAAACCAACGCCGGGCGGGTTTCCTGAGCAACTCAATTTTCTGCCGGAAAAATGGGCTTTATTGGAGTTTTCGCACTAATTAGGTGTTAGCGGGAAATATGAAACTGATCATCAACATCAATTGCCACAACGAAGAGCAAACCTTGCCGCAGGTTCTTGAAAGCATCCCCAGGGAATTGCCAGGTATCTCGAAAATTACAGTGCAAATCATTGATGATGGCTCTACTGACAAAACCGCCGAGATTGCCCGGCGCTACTGTGCAAAACTCATTCAGCACAAGCGAAATCGCGGACTTGGCCATGCCTTCAAAACCGGCGTGGAAGCAGCCATATCCAGCGGGTGCGATATTTTTGTGAATACAGACGGCGACAATCAATACCCCGCTGCCTATATTCCCGACCTTATCCAGCCAATTCTCGATTCCCGGGCCGATATTGTCATAGGCAACCGGAAACCGTGGGCGCTCCAACATTTCAGCTTTATAAAACGTTTTTTCCAAAGGGTGGGAAATTTTCTTGTCAACCAACTGATTGACACACCCATTCCCGATACGATTTCGGGTTTTCGCGCTTACTCAGCCTATGCGTTAATGCGGCTGCAACCGACAATTGGCTTTTCATACACGCTCGATACGCTTGTGCAGGCAGCCAGAAAGGGATTACAAATTTTGTCGGTGCCGATCAACGTCAACGTGCCAACGCGGTCGTCTCGTTTATATAAAAATATTTTTCAGTATATTTTCCGCTCCAGTCATAATATTCTGTGGGTCTATATTGTGCATGAGCCGTTTAAAACCTTTAATACAGCCGCCTTGTTTTTTCTGGCTCCAGCTGCTTATCTTTTGGTGCGCTTTTTATCATTTTATTTTCACGGACAAGGCGGCCATATCCAGTCCCTGATTATCTCAGCCATCGGATTTTCGTTGGCTGGTATTCTCTTTAGCCTGGGGGTGATTGCCAAATTGGTAAGCTATAACCGCAATTTTGTGGAAGAGTTATTATTCCAAGAAAAAAAACGTAGATGGGAGGCAGCTCGCTCAGATCGTGGATAAAATCTCCCCCCGCAATGAAGTGGTTCTTCCCGTTGCGATTAGTGCTTTAAAAAGAAAAGCGCCCTGGTTTACACCAGGGCGCTGAAGAGCAAAGTAGTACTTTATAAACCTTTGACGAGCAGGCCGGCTGCCAAAAGAACGAAGCCAACGACCACAAACCAAAAGGCCAAACCTGATACAACGGGGATGCTAACAAAACTGCCAATCAAGCCCAGGGCTGCCAGCACAACAGAAATATAGAAAGTAATGTTCTTTGGTGGATTGAGCTTCATAATTATTTCTCCTTTTGAATAATAATACGGGAAGGAAATTGTCGGTTATTAAAACCCTATATCAGCATATAAGTTACGCAAAGATTTGTCAAATTTGAAATAATTACAACAAATTCGGTGGCAGAATACTAGAATCAATATGGGTCAGGATATTATCCTGACCCATATTGATTCTAGTAAATATTTAGATAAAGACGATCTGCGCACCTTCAGTCATATCCATGAAATCGCTCGCGGTGACAATTCCCTGAACACCATCAACGAAATCATCCATGCTCTGGCCGAACATATCTACAGACATCTTGCACGCATACAAATTCGCACCGCCATCAACGAGCATTTCGATATACTCGTCAACCGGGGGGGCCTGCACTTCGGCAATCTTTTTCTTCATAAACCAGGATGTAAACGCAGTCATGCCGGGTATAATGCTCAGGATATTGGGAATACCCAGATTTCCAGTTGGCAATCCCATCAAGCTCATTTTCATGCTGGTTTTCGTAATCGGAGAAAGCTCAAGACGTTTCTGCCGTTTCTTGTTGATGATATCCATGCCCCAGAAGGTGAAGAAAATGGTCACGTCGATGCCATTACCAAGCGCTGCCCAGCCCATTACCAACGCCGGGTAGGCCATGTCCAGATCACCTTTTGAGCAGATGAAAGCAATATGTCGGTTTTCGTTTGTCATTTTTAATCCTTTTATATGGTGCAATTTCTATTGATTAGGCGGTTATACACAGCCTTCAGGTTTTCCAAGTCCCGAAACTTTAGCAACTTTCTTGGCGGGACCTTTTGGATAAAGCGCAAACAGTTCTTTTGTGGAGATCCCCGTCCCTTTGGTGATCTGGCGCAATGTAGGGGCTGCGCCGGAATCCTCCGCGGTGGCGCGGCAGAACTCGATGACTTTCCAATGCTCGGGGGTCAGTTCCGCAATGCCTTCGCCCTTGGCGATTTCTGTAGCAATTTCCTTGCTCCACTGACCTGGATCAGTCATGAAACCTTCTTCGTTGATATTAACATTATCTAAGACAGACATAATTTTCTCCTTTAGTTTTGTGTGTTGGATTGAGCATCTAGTGCTTTGAGTAAATTGATAAGTCGTGCCATGCCGCGGCGGACTTTGGGGTTGCCAAGCTCACGCAGCAATGCCCAGGTGGAAACCTCACCATGATCAGGAATGTCTTCCTGGATGGCACCCACCGCATTATTTGCCAGAGCCATAATCTCAGGCTGGGTCATATTGCGAACAGTGTTTAGAATAATCACAATATTGTCGCCCAGCGCCTGAACATCTTCCTGGCTAAAATCGGTGACGATGCGCTCGACAATTCGCCAACCTTCGCGAGCAAATTCAAAATAACCATTGCGTTCAAATTGGTCAAGCTGTTCGACGGCCACATTGAAGACTTGCTTGCCGAGTAACTCGGCTTCGTCCGTCACGCCCATCAGGGCTTCGATGCGGTCTAACATGCCCAGCCAAAGATGCGTGTTGCGGATGACTCTTTTGAGCAGGAAGAACAGGTCTTCTACCGCGAATTCGGTGCCAATCTCTGCCAATTCGTCGATGGTCAGTTTAATCATGTGATTGACCATCGGAATGACATCATTCTTCAGCTCTTCGAATTCCTGCAGTCGTTTCTGTTGAATTACAGCATACGAAGTCAGCGCAGCGACCTGTTCGGTCAGCGCGTCAATTTTTTGGTGAAGTAGGGCCAGATCATCAGCCATATTGTGCTCCTTTTAGGCCCACTTACCGGCCATCGTCATCTGGGATTCAAAGGGCATTTCGCCGCCTTTGAGCAAGATATTCCAGTAAATCCAGCGGAAGGCCATCTTGCCCCAGTGATTAGCAGCCGATTCCTTAAGTAATGAGAATGGCCCAAATCCGGGCAGCGGGAACTTGCCGGGCAGCGGTTCGACATCGTAATTGAAATCAATCAAGATGCCTTTTTCAAAACCCGATTCAATATAGCAGTTGGCATGCCCGTCAAATTTTGGCAGCGGTTGCAACCCTTCCATGTGACGTAAGATATTCTCAATCATTACATCCAGCATAAAGTGCGCCACCGATCCGGCTTTGGAGGTGGGAGCGTTTCCGGCATCGCCAATTACCCAGATATTTTCCCATTTGTCCGATTGCAGTGTGTGTTTGTCAATCGGAATGTAGTTAAGTTCGTCGCCCATGCCAGAGCGTTCGATGACCTCAGACCCCATATTGGTTGGAATCGTGATAAGCAAGTCGTAATTGATCTCGCGCTCATCCCATGAACGGATGACTTTTTTCTCGTTGTCCACGGCTCCGATATTGAAATCCGGCTCCAGGATGATACCTTTTTGCTCCAGCATATCGCCCAGAACAGATGAAGCGCGCGGTTTGGTGAAAGCGCCATCGAGCGGGGTAGCAAATACGATTTCAACATCGTCGCGAATGCCGCGCTCGTGGAAAAACCAATCGGCAAGGAATAAAAACTCAAGTGGAGCGACCGGGCATTTGATGGGCATCTCGGTGATATTCAATACCATACGCCCGCCCTTCCAGAATTTCAGGAAGCGGCTCAATGCGGTAGCGCCTTCGATTGTATAAAAATCGAATTTATCTTCGTACCAACCATCCTCAATCATGCCTTCGGTTTCTTCAGGATGAGTCTGCGTTCCGGTGGAGACAACCAAATAATCGTAGTTGATCACTCGGTTTTCTTTGGTCAGTTTGACGCGATTTTGGTCGGGTTCAATAATCTCGATATCCGATAGAATGAATTCGACATTATGGGGGATGAAATCCCGTTTGGGTTTGACAACATCACTAGGGCTGTAAATGCCGAAAGGGATAAACAAGAACCCGGGCTGATAGTAGTGGGTCTCATATTTATCGACAATGATGATGCGCCATTCGGAAGGGTCAAGCTCGTGGGCCATTTTGTTGGCGACCATTGTGCCACCGGTGCCAGCCCCGAGAATTAAGAAAGTCTTCATATGGAAACTCCTGTATGGATATTAATATAACTGTTGCTAAACGGATTCTGCAAGTTCACTCTGGTCTTGCAAGCGGCTGGCGAGTACAGCGCGTAGTAAGTCCAGGGCTTCGATAATTCGTTGATCGCTAAGCGAATAATAAACGGCTTGTCCTTCACGCTGTGCTAATACCATTTGACGCTCGCGTAACACCTTTAGATGGCGCGACACCGTGGGTTGGGGGATATTGAGTACCTCGCCAAGCTCGCCAACATTGTGCGGTTTTTCGTGAAGGGTGTATAAAATCAGAATTCGGTTCGGGTCCGCAAGCCCGTTACAGATTTGGGCATGTAAACGATTGATTTCTGCTCGTAAAGATGACATATATTTCTACCTGTTTCAACTTATGAAGCTATGCGCCTATTTGAATAAGGTAAGCATACTTTAACAGAGCCTGCATAGTTCACTAAGTGATGTAAATCACAATACGAGGAGATGAATGTAATTTAGATATATTATGTCAAATTACAGCAAAGTTAATTTTGTCAGTTAAATGTCACGAATGGGGCATACTATTCGTGTTTGGCGTATAATTACTTGAGCATCTCGCGCTAGAAAAAACGAGAAATGAGATAAGTACATATGATTGAGCTTACACGTCTTAAAACATTTATCTATGCGGCCGATGAACTCAGTTTCTCTGAGGCCGCGCGCCACTTGCATATAACTCAGCCCACGGTCAGCCACCATATTAAGGCGCTGGAAAAAGAACTAGATGTTCAATTGTTTGATCGTACTGGAGCAGGATTGCGCTTGACCGAGGCTGGGCGTTTGCTTTTACCCTGGGCAAGAAAAGTGCTACGCGATTCGATTGAACTTAAAGGGATGATGGACGCACTACATGATGGCGTAGTTGGTGATTTGCGAATTGCGTGTAGCACTACCGCTGGGAAATACGTTCTGCCTCAATTAGCAGCGCGTTTTTCGCAGCGCTACCCGGGTATTCAGGTAAGTATTTTGCGTTGTACGCCTGAGCATATTGTTCCCCGATTGCTGGATGGCGAAGCCAACTTGGGCGTTGTCAGTTACGAAATGTATTCAGAAGAGATGGAATTGCAAGAGTTCTTTGAAGATGCTATTACAATGGTAGTAGCTTCAGATCACCCTTGGGCTTTGCGTTCATCAATCCAGCCTTCAGAAGTGATTGGCGAACCGATATTAATGCGTGAAGAAACGGCAGGAACGCGGCGGGTGGTGCTATCGGAATTGGCGAAGCATGATATTAGCCTAGAAGATTTAAATATTTTCATGCAATTAGGTAATGCAGAAGCAATTGTGCGCACCGTCGCGGCTGGATATGGGATTTCATTTGTCTCGTCATTGGCGACTGAGTGCCTCTTAGAGAGTGGTAAGGTAGTTAGTGTTCATGTTGAGGGATTGGAACTTAGCCGCAAAATTTATATGGCGCGCAAACGTTTGGCACCCCCACATCGACCACAGGAGGCTTTCTGGGGATTTGTACATGATTCTGCAAATTTAGATTTGCTTCAGTTAGCCGATGCCCGTTAAAAAGACGAGGCTCCTTTCCAAACGTGGAGAGGGGCCTCGTTTATATGGAATTAATTGTCGCCTTAGGTGATAGGTGTTTCTTTATCCTTGTTGCAGCAATACATCCAGATAGCAGCAAAACCAACCACAAAACCGATGGCCACGCCTGCTATCAATGCGGTGATGATAAATAAACTCATTGCCTCCTCCTTCATCAGAATGTAAATGTCTGTGCGGCGCCTTCGATATCCATCAAATATGGCGGAGCCTTTTTTATCAGGATGCGCTCATCGCGCAAATCTTTGGGGGAGATGCCCTTATTTTCCAGAGCCAACTCACAGAGCACGATCTCGCCACCCAAGTCCAGAATATCGTTGAACAACCCAACCGGGTTGGGCAAACCTTTGGGGGTGCCGAGTTTTTCCAATTCCCCCTTGAGAACCCATTTGGCGCCAGCAGGGCAGATGAAAACATGCACCTCATAATCCAGACTCAGGCCCGATGTTGAGAATATCAACGTTGGCATGATGCTGGCGGGTGTATCGCCATTGCAGACAATCGCCATTTTTTCCACGCTAATCTCCTTTTGCTAATTGTTTTGCGGTTTCACAAAAATCAGGTAGGCAGTAAGCCAGGCACCTAATGCAATCGCGATCGCGGCTACAAAAGACCCAATGGAAAGCTGGGGAATGCCACTCAAGATATGGGTGACATTGCAACCGCCCGATGTGACGGCTCCGAAGCCCATAATCAGACCGCCTAAGAAGGCCTGGCCGATCATGGCCGGTTTGGGGAAGCGGAACTTGAATTCGCCCGCGATCAAGGCGGCGATGAAAGCGCCAATGACGATCCCCAAGACCATTGCGGCAATCCAGTTGACGGCCTGGTCTTCGACTCTTAGGATGACCACCTTGACCCATTGGATCCAGCCTGCGGTGATGCCTAGGGGATAATTGCGGCCGGCAGCAGCGGATACAGGGAAAGAAATGATGCCCACGATGCCAATTGCAATTCCGGTAGTCAGCCAGTTCCAAGGCCTCTTGAAAAAAGACACTGATTTGTTGACAGCCAGATCATCAGCCCCATTTTTGCGGGCCATCAGATACCAAATCGCCCCTGCCAGCAGGGCGATGATCAAAGCTAAAATCCAATAGGGCACGCCGAGAATATTCGCCAGGGTCAAATTTGCATCATCTGCTGTCTTTACGATGGTGCTGGTTTGCAAAGAATCTTTGATTGGCTTCAAAAATCCCATTGCGGTCAGGGTTCCGGTTGTAGCCAGACCGATGACGGCGGCCAGCGCACCCATCATGCCTTCACCCACCCGGTAGGTGATGCCGCTGGCGCAACCGCCAGCGATGACCATGCCGATGCCAAAGATGAAACTTCCCACCAGGTTTGCTCCCCAAAACAAGGGCTTGGGGTTGATAGTTATCAGCCCGGCAGCGTCCATAATGGCAAAGCCTACCATTTCAACCAGGATGGCGATACCGACTGATTTGAGTAAAGTGTAATCTTGCAGTAAGGCAGTATCTCGAATTGCAGAATTCATACAGAAGCGGCCCCGTTGCATAACGAAGCCAAAGATGATCCCTACGATCAGACCAGATATTACGGCAGTAGTCATTGATAATCCTCCAAATATAGCTAGTGTTTTATTTGAGTCCGTATGCTTCAATTAACATGCGGTGGTTAGGTCCATCGATTTGTTCCGTCGACAAGAGCTTATGGCCTTGCTTCTTTAAATTGCGAGGAATCCGCTCGACAGACATCGGGTAATCCAGCAGCACTTCCAGGATTTCTCCCTTCCCCATCTTTTTGAGCGTGGTGATGGTATCCATATCGGGATAGGGGCAAATTTTTCCGCATACATCAAGGGTTTTTGTGGGGGTGATTATTTCTTCCATAAGTTTGTTCTCCAAAGTGTTAGTAGCTGAAGGCGAGTGATGCGCCTTCAATTTCGAACATGAATGTGGATGCCATCATGATTTCTACGCCTTCGCGCAAGTCTTCTGCGTTGATGTCATGAATGGGCATACCGAGTTCGCATAAGATTATGCGGCCATCAAGTACTTGAATGGATTCATACAGGTGTAGCGGATCGGGCTGGCCTTTTAGCCCCTGGAATTTCTCCAGTTCGCCCTTCACCAAAACTTTTGCCGCACCAGGCTGGAAGAACATGAACACTTCTTCCCCGCTCGTGGCGATGGAAGCCGCCATAACCAGCGCGGCCATGACGCTTTGGGCGTCGTCGTGGTTGAGAACAACCACCATTTTGCCAATATCTTCAGACAAAACTCACCTCCTAAATTAAGTGTAAAAAAAACTATATTTTTCTAATCGGCTGCTGCGGCTACTGCCCCAGCTAGTTCTCGGTTATGTTCTTCCGCTCTAACTTTGACCGCCTTGAAATAAATTGCCAGTGGACGGTAGTAGAGGTGTGCCCATTTGCCGAAGGGAACTTCGAGAATGAGCATCGGAGCGGTGAATGCCATGTGGATGATGTAGATGTAATAGGTTGGCAGTGGCAGCCCCATATAGCGGAAGATGTGCAGCAGGATGCCGGTGAGGGCGACTGCGAAGAGCAGCACAGGGAAGATCCAATCGCTGGCGTGCGAGAAGCGATGCGCTTGAATTCCCTTTTTAATGCGTCCCCAGAGGGCATATCCCGCGCCCCAAAGCAAGACGATAGTGGCGTAATAGCCGAGCCAACGCTGCGGATGGTAGAGCGGATAGATATTGTCGGTCTGGAACCAGGAGAGGAAGAAGATGATCAGCACGAGCATCAGCCCGTAGCCGCTGACAAGCAGCAGGTGGGTAATGCGGGCGATGCGTTCCTGCGTCATCTCTTTATTTTCAACATCTTCTTCTACGCAGGTATCCCATTCTTTTTGGGTCAGCCCGTGAACAATCAATTGCCAGGCTTCTGAGATATAAATTGAGAGCGGGATAGCGGTCTGATTGCCAGAAAGCATGACTTTCTTGTACATGGTCAGGATATTGCCGCCGATGAAGAGCAGCAGGAAGCCTGCCATGATCCAATCTGCCATGTGGACGACGTGGAGCGGGGCAAAGGTGTTGAGTTCCACGCTATCCGTCACCATTGGTCCGCTAAAGAAGACGAAAGCCAGCATGACGAGAATGGCAAGTAAAATCATCGAGCCGAATTCCCAGACTTTGGAGGTATAGAACTTTCCTGCCAGCCCCGTCCAATCGTATCGAGCGGTTAGCCAGCGGCGGGCAGCCATCATCGTTTCGCCAGGTTCTGCGCCTTTCGGGCAGGTCTCCGAACAATCGCCGCAGTAATAGCAGAGCCACGGATCGAGGCTTTGCGACATTCGTTCTTTATGCCCGATCTGTACCATGCGGATCATGTTGCGTGGAAAAGCGTATTCATCGCTGGTGAGCGGGCAGATGGCGGTACAGTTGCCGCAGTTGAAGCATTTCTCAACGCCGATTGCGCCGAATTTTTTCAATTCTTTCAGAAGAGTAGGGTCAACTCGAGTTGCCATTACGCTTTCTCCTCTGCACGTTTATACAAAATATATTCGCCACACATACCTTCTTCGGCGACCACGTCATATTTTTTTAGGGCAGTGATATGCCACAAAACCTGATGAGTGGGCATCTCAACTGCCACGGCGATCTCGGGCACGGTCTTGGGCGTATCTCGGATCGCCTTACAAATCTCACGATGGATGCGCTTATGCTCTTTGAGCAGAGCTTGAGTGTACTTTACGGTTACGCTATGTTCTTTGCGCAAGTTTTTTAGCATCTCAGCGCGTGCGCGGGCTTCTACTTTATTCATGCTGGCACCTCCATCAATTCCCATAGATCAAGGGCGATAGCGTCTACCATGGCATCGTATTGATCCAATGTCCAGCCTTGGATGTCGATAGCCCGATTCGGGCAGGCGCTCACGCATCCGCCACATCCCGCACAATTTGCAGGGGTGACGACAGCGCGTCTCACATCTTTTCCGTTGACGTTGACCGTTTCCATCGTTATCGCATCCTCGTACTTACAGACTTCGATGCAGTCTCCCGTCCCGTCGCATTTTGATGGGTCAACATAGGCAACAAATGGATCGAGTTGCACTTCTCCCTGCCCTAGCAAAACGGAAACTTTCACCGCCGCCGCCGAAGCTGCCGCAACACTTTCTTGAATAGTCATTGGTCCTTGCGCTGTGCCAGCCAAAATCACGCCATTGACGGCGGTCTCGACTGGTTTCAATTTGGGATGCACTTCTGCGAGGAAACGATCTACGCTGCGCGAGACTTTGAGCATTTTTACAAGGTCGTCAATTTGCGTTGGCAACATGCCGACTGCCAATACAACTAAATCAACAGGGACTTCCAATTCTTCGCCCCAGGTCAGATGATCTTTAGCGCGTACCAGCACGGGATGAGTATCTCCGGCAGGGGCGGCGACCACTTCGGGACGCTCGTTACCGTGGAAGCGCAGGAAGCGCACCATGCCTTCGAGAGCTTCTTGATAATAGGTTTCATGTCCACGCCCGTAGGTGCGGATGTCTTCGTAGAAATCGTAAATATTGGTGTCGGGGAAACGCTCACGTAGCTCGTTTGCCATGTGTAAAGTTGCCGTGCAGCAAACGCGGGAGCAGTAGTTGTTGACTTGCCCATCCGCCTGGGGTTTGTGAACGCCTTCGAGTTCTCGGCTGCCCACGCAATGGATCAGGGCGATGTCGTTAACCGCGCGTCCAGCCCAGGTCAGGGTGGGTGTCGTCTTATCCAATGCCAAATGGCGAATCAATTGGGGCAGCGTGACCACCTCGGGGAGTTCCTTGTAGCCATATTCCCCAAGGCGCGGTTCATAGGGTGTAAATCCGGTTGCCACGACGATTGCGCCGACTTTCAAGTCGAAATTCTTGGGTTCGTTATAAAAGGTGGTCGGCTGCCCATTGATGACAATCGGCTCGCCATCGTAGTTCTCCCAATCCACCGCGGGGGTGGGCGGGTAGCAGCCCGGATAAGCCTTGTAAATCACCTTGCGCTCGGTCAATCCATAATTGAAGGCATCGGGGACTTTTGGCATATTTGCATCCAGCACGGCTTCGGCAATATCTTCACGAATACCGCGCGATTGCTCTTGGATTTTGATTTGATAATCGCCCACATAACCAGAAACACCGGTCACTTCTGCTTGGGTAAAGATCGTGATTTTGGGATGCGAAACCACTTTTTGGATCAGCGTTTCTAGCGTGGTACAGGCATCTTCATCGGTTGGGAAAATCTTGCTAAGCTGCGCCATGCGTCCACCTAAAAAGGGTGATTTTTCAATCAACGTGACGCGAATGCCGCGCCGTGCTGTATCCAGCGCAGTGCGTAACCCCGCCACGCCGCCGCCGATGACCAGTGCGTGTTGTTCTGCCGCCAAGCGGATTGGCTCAAGCGGTTCGAGCAGCCGTGTTTTGGCAATGCCCGCCGCCATCAGATTCAGAGCTTTGCAAGTCGCACCATCACAGTCGCATTTTGAAACCCAGCTATCCTGCTCACGCAAACCAACGTGGTGGTAAAGATATGGATTCAGCCCCGCACGAGCCACTGTTCCCCGAAAAGTTTGCTCATGCAGCGAGGGCGCACACGCCCCCACAATCACGCGGTTGATACCTTTTCCGGCGATGTCTTTCTCTATCAGTGCTTGCCCCGCATCCGAGCACATCGACATATCTGTTCGCGAGATGACCACATTTGGCATATCGCCCATTACTTTTGAAACATGCTCACAATCAACCACATCACTGATATTTCCGCCGCAATAGCAGGTATAAACGCCAATGCGGATTTCTTCAGCTCTCTTTTTAGGATTGGTGGATTCAGACATGCGCCACCTCCATTTCTGTTTCTTCGGCTTGCGCGCCTGTGTCTGGAGCGGAGCGTAAGGTATGGATTTGGACTTGCTCCCGTTTTTCAGCCATATACGCTGCCGATTCCATTGCCGCTGCCCCCGCCATAACAATGCTGTCTACGATATCCATCGGTCCCGCCGCTGCGCCGGTTACGAAGATTCCTTCGCGATCGGTCACGCAAGGGGCGGAATTTGGCTCTGGCACATAGACAAAGCCATCATCCCCAGCCGGGATTCGGTAAATAGGCACAGTGTCGTAGCTCGGTAACATCCCCACCGAAAGAACGATCATATCGTGTGTCCGCTCAACGATTTTCGAACCGTTGTCAATAGCTTCCAATTTTACAACCGGGTTTTGATGTTCATCTTGTGTGATTTGCGCCACTTTGCCGCGTATAAATTCCACGCCCATTGCTTTGGCATTCTGATAGAACTGCTCATAACCCTTGCCAAAAGCGCGGATGTCCATGTAATAAATGGTGATGTCGGCAAGCGGTAAAGAGCCAGAGATGAGCATTGCTTGTTTGATCGCGTACATGCAGCACACGCGGGAGCAATACTCCACACCCAATGTTTGGTCACGGGAGCCAGCACACTGCACATAGGCTATCGAGTCGGGCTCTTTGCCATCGCCTGGGCGCAGGATGCGTCCATAAGGTCCCGTTGGAGCCAGCAGACGTTCCATCATCAGCCCATCAATTACGTTATGCAGTTCGCCCGCGCCATATTCTTTTTTGGCATCGCGCGGCGTGGTCTCAAACCCCGTTGCCAGAATAATCGAATCTGTTTGCAACTCGAAAGTTTCGGGCTGCTGGCCAAAGTCAATACAACCAACCGGGCAGGCTTTTTCGCATTTGCCGCAGAGGATGCAGTTTTCCATATCCAAAACAGCGATTTGCGGCACGGCTGTCGAAAAGGGGACGCGCACGGCGCGGGTTGCGCCCATATTTAGGTCAAAGGGGTTGCGAAGGTCAATCGGGCAGGCATATTCGCACATTCGACAACCTGTGCAAGCATCTGCGTCGAGGTAGCGTGGTTTTTGCAAAATGGTGGTCGTAAAGCCATCACCATTTTCTTCAACCGCCTGCACCTCGCAATAAGTGAAAAGTTGGATATTTTCGTGGTGGGCTACGGCCGACATTTTTGGGGTTGTGATGCAGCTACAGCAATCCAGCGTGGGAAAAACCTTGCTGAGGGCAATCATCTTTCCGCCGATGCTGGCTTCTTTCTCCACCAGCGCAACTTGGTAGCCTTGATCTGCAAGGTCTAACGCAGATTGCATCCCCGCGATGCCGCCGCCCATCACCAGAGCGTCAACTTGAAGAGTGTTCAAGGTAGTCTCCATATCACACCGCCACCGGGCTGGTCATCTCGTCGCGGACAAAACCGATCCCATCAAGTAATTTATCTATTTGCTTGACTTCTTTCAGGAAGGGTTTGGTGCAAACGGTGCAAATTGCTGCCAGTCGCAACCGACGAGTGTCAATGCCGCGCTCTTTCATCAGCGGATAAGTTTGGTTAACCAGCATGGCAGCTCGTTCGGGTCCGCCTTTATAGGAGCTGTCGGTGCCGCTGTACATCACTAAAATTGCGTCAATGCCCTGCTCGAAGCAGCGCATATAAAATTCTTCGGGGAACATACAGGGGCATAAAACGGGTAAGATATAGCTGTTCGTGGGGTAGTCAGCGTGCAACTGTCCCACCGAATCTGCGCCTGCGTAGCCTCCTGATATGGTCGCCAAAATTAGTATTTTAGGTCTGTGTCTTGTGGGGTTTTCTGCCATAAGGTTGTCCTTAATTGCGTGTTGTGTATGTGTAGGTGACAGTCACCTATTCGCGTCGTTTTAGGTGGCTGTCACCTCAACTTTGACACTACTTCAGTCGTTTAAGGAATAGTCGCTCGTAGCCATCGGCAACCAAATCGCCGAGATACTCATGCCCAACCTTCTGACACCAGCGCGGCATGTCGTTCTTGGTGTTGGGGTCGCCAGCCCAGATTTCAAGCACTTCATTTACTTTGACGCTGCCAATGCTTTTCTTGGCTTCTAGCAGCGGACCAGGGCAGGCCATAGCGCGCGCATCGACAATTTTTGCAGCTTCGAGTGTAGTTAGATCAGTCATTTTTAGGCTCCTTATTAAGTGGCTCTGAATATTGTGTATGTAGCATAATTGGACAGGAATCGGTTAACTCATTCTCGGCAATGCGATAGAAGATTGTTTTGCCATCCCGCCGTGCGCTGAGAATGCCCTTGTCTTTCATCAGGCGTAAATGTTGAGATGTATTTTGCAAGGAAATATCAAGTGTTTTGGCAATATCGCCGACCGACATCTCATCTTCGCCGAGTGTCCAAGCGATGAGTACCCGGCGTGTATTGCCAAAAATACTGCAAAAAGAAGCTCGCTTGCGGGCCAATTTTCTTACGGCTTCATCCATCAGAATTTCCTGAAAACAATCATCAAATTGCTTAATTGCGAGACTGTACAATATATATCGCCTTCGCCCCGAGTAAGTCAGTATGTAATGTCATCAGCGGTATAAGGATATTCAATAGCAACCAATAGATAATGTTTATAGTGTGATTGTTGGGGAACCGCGTCTCCACAACGCACAGTATGGGGGCATTCTGGTTTATAATAGGCATAGTGGTTTGGTGGCGTGCATATTACGGTAATATCCGTTCTTTATTGTTATCAAAGGAGGCATGGGGATGAAGAAACCGCGCGGGCTTAAAAACAGGGAAGTTCAACTAGATTTGAATCTGTACCGGGTGAGGGTGCCGATTCCTGCACTGGCGGATGTATCGCTGAGTGTGATTGATGTTTTTCCGGATGGGGCAGAACAGACCCTGGTGCTGGTGCATGGTTACGCGGGATGTGCTGAAACCTGGGAGTATCAAATTAACCATTTCAGCCATCAGTATCGGGTTGTGGTTCCTGATCTGCGCGGGCATGGTCAGAGCGATGCCCCCTTTACGGAATACACCATGCCCGAACTGGTGGCGGACATCAACGCCATTGCCGACGCGCTGAATCTGCCCGAAAAATTCGTGTTGGTGGGGCATTCCTTCGGGGGTTCGATCTGCGCCGAGTATGCCGCCGCACACCCCGAACGCTTGGAAAAGCTCGTCCTGATCGCCACCGCCGGGGAATATCCCCTCCCCAGGAGCGCAGCCTTGTTGTCGCGCGTCCCCGTAGCCGTATTCCAACCCCTTTGGAAATATCGCCCGCGCTGGAACGCCGAAGTCCATGTGATGAAACGCATGATGCTCAATAATCTGCGCAAGTGGAAAGGGTGGGATGTGCTGGCGAAAATCTCAACGCCCTCGCTGGTGATTACCGGCGAGCGCGATCGCTATTTTCCGCGCTGGGCTTTTGATCGTGCCAGCGAGGCTGTGCCCGGTGCCGAGGTGATGGATATTGGCGCGTCGAAACACAAGGTTCAACTGGAGCGCCATCAGGCGGTGAACCGCGCCATTGAACGTTTTATTCAACAGACCGATGAAGGGCGGCGGATGTCATGGCGTGAGCAGGGTGGTAAATCGCAACTGATGCGCAGCCGACCCTGGCTGAACAGCTATGGCAAATTCACACCCTTTACCTGCCCTATTCCACGTCAGCCTTTGCCACGTTTTTTGGAGATTGCCGCCGAGCAGGTGCCGAACCAGATTGCTACGATCTTCTACGGCTCAAAACTAACCTATCGCCAACTCGATCGGCGCGTTAATCAGTTTGCGCATGCCTTGCACGGTATGGGCGTGCAGCCCGGCGATCATGTGATGGTGGTCTTGCCCAATATGCCCCAGATGATGATGGCCTATTACGCTACGCTGAAGATTGGTGGTGTGGTGGTACTCTCGAACCCCGAAGCTGATGCCGCCCAGATTTTGAAACAAATCCGGCAGACGGATGCCAAAGTTCTGATAACGCTGAATGAATTTGGCGAGTTGGCGCGCGTCATCCAACAGCAGATCCCCCTCAAAGTGATTCTGGCCGATATTCGCACTGTACTTTCTGTGCGGGTTTATAAGCAGTTGATGGCGCGTTGGCAAGCCGCCGGTTTTCAACTGCACGAAGAAGCGCCTCCAGGGCTGGATTACTCCATGATGGATCGCCAAATGATGGACGCGCCCTGGGAACCGCCTGATTATCAGGCCGATTTTGACGATATGGCTGCAATCCTCTATACCAGTGGCACCACCGATGAGCCAAAAGGCGTTTGTCTGACGCACGCCAATCTGGTGGCTAACGCATTGCAAACTCGCCACTGGATTCCCGATGTGCAGTACGGTGAGGAGACTTTCCTGGCTGTCATTCCCCTGACGCACAGTTATGGCATGACCACGGCCATGAATATCCCCATTTGTATCGGGGCGACGGTTGTGCTGCTGCCGGTCTTTGAACTTGAACAGGTTTTGCAGCATATCCAGGAATATAAACCGACGATATTCCCTGGTGTGCCCTCGATCTATGCCTTGATCAATCAGGCTCCCGGGGTGCGCAATTATGGCCTGTCTTCGATTAAAGCCTGTATCAGCGGAGCCGCTCCGCTGCCAGTGGAAGTTAAGGAAGCCTTCGAGAAGTTGACGCGCAGCCGATTAGTGGAAGGATATGGCCTTACCGAGTCGGCGCCGGTGACCCATGCCAATCCGCTCAACGGCATGGACCGCGCCGGTTCGATTGGCATCCCCATCCCAAACACCGATGCGAAAATCGTCAACCTGGTGAGCGGAGAAGACCTGCCGCCGGGTCAGATTGGCGAATTATTGGTCAAAGGCCCACAGGTGATGCCGGGGTATTGGCAGCCGGATGCGCTTGCCGAGCCAGAAACTGTACTCGAAGATGGCTGGCTGCATACCGGCGATGTGGCTGTGATGGACGCTGACGGATTTTTTACCATTATCAGCCGCAAACGTGATACCATCATGGCCGGTGAGTTTAGTGTGTACCCGCGCGATGTGGAAGAAGTGCTCTACGAAAACAGCAAAGTGCTCGAAGTCGCCGTAGTTGGCATCCCTGCTGGCGCGGGCGGACAGAAGATCAAGGCGTTTGTTGTGCCGCGTCCGGGAACGAATCTTTCACAAGATGAACTGCTGGACTTGTGCCGCAAACGCCTGGAGGCGTACGCAGTCCCCTGGGAAATTGAATTCCGTGAAGATTTACCCAAATCATTTGTCGGCAAGGTGCTGCGCCGAATGTTGGTTGAAGAATAATATTATTGCCACAGAGAACACAGCGTGCATGGAGAAAATCTCTCCGCGTTCTCGGTGCGCTCTGTGGCTAAACCTGATGAACGCGTGACTGAAAGAAACTTTGAAAAACCAATGCTCCCTCGAATTGTGCAAATTCTAGCGATAACAACCCCAACGCTTCTTCTTATCTTTGGCGCGCTGGTCTGGTTGAATCCAGAGTGGCTGATTCCTCGTTTACGGCGCAGTTCGCCAGAAGTGCTATATTCTATAGAAACCCAACAACCGATTGTGGCAATGACGATTGATGACGGTCCCGATGCCGAAGATTCTCAAAAAATTTTGCGCGTCCTCAACGAGTATGATGCTCACGCCACATTCTTCGTCATTACCGATCATATTTCAGGTAACGAAGGCATACTCAGACAAATGATCGCCGAGGGGCACGAACTGGGCAATCATCTAACTGCCGATGAACCAAGTATCCAGCTTCCGATAGATGTATTTGAGGATAAATTGCTCCAGGCCGACCGCGTCCTCTCGCAATATGCTGAAACGCACTGGCTGCGTCCCGGTTCGGGCTGGTATAACGATGAGATGTTGGAAGTGATCGCGGAATACGATTATCAATGCGTTCTGGGTTCGGTGTATCCTTATGACCCGCAAATTAATATCCATTGGTTTTCGGCTTTTTACGTCTTGTGGAAAATAAAACCCGGTTCGGTCATCATTCTTCACGATCACGGCACGCGTGGCGCACGCACGGCCAAAGCGTTGGAAATTATCCTGCCCGCGTTGGCGCGCCGCGGCTATCAGGTGGTGACATTGTCTGAATTGGTGGACCGAAATGGCAGCCACCCCTAAAGCCGTGTGTTAGAATCGCATCAAATCATGAATCAGAATAACACCCCTTCGGTTGGCTTCTACATCCCGGCAGCCATCATACTCTCTATTGGCGGCTGGGGCGGGTTGTTGGCTGTAATCTACTATACACTGCCCACACTTGGCCCACGCTGGTTATTTTTCTTTTTATTGGTTTTGGGGGTCAGTGGTCTTGTACTTCCCATATCTGCGTACCTAAATCGCCGATTTCCGTCAAAACCACCGGCCACTGTGTTTACAGTTATCCGCGAAGCCCTTCTGGTGGCTTTTTTTGCAGCCGCGCTGATCTGGCTTCAGATTGGGCGCGTGCTCACACCGGCGCTGGTCATATTATTTGGGCTGAGCATTGGCGGGGTTGAATTGCTCATTCGTTTGCGTGAACGCAGCCGCTGGAATCCCTAATCACAACGCTCATGACTTCCGATCTGCGAAATCTTCCTTCGATTGATAAATTACTGAATGAATCCCAGCCGCAGGCGTGGATTTCTGAATATGGCCGTTCACTTACCTTAGATGCTTTACGAATAGTTTTGGATGATGTGCGAAAATCCGTTCTCGATGGGGGCGCCTTGCCTGAGGTGGATTCTATCCTCGGAGATGCTGAAGCGAAACTGCAAAATTGGGTTGCACCTACCCTAATTGGCCTGATCAACGCCTCGGGTGTGATTGTGCATACTAATTTGGGTCGCGCCCCTTTGAGTGCCGCGGCCCTCGCGGCGGCGCAATCGGTCTCGACGAGCTACTCGAATCTGGAATACGATCTCGACAAGGGCCAGCGTGGTTCGCGCCTGGCTCACGCCGCCGCGCTGCTAACGCGCCTCACCGGTGCAGAAGATGCTCTGGTGGTCAACAATAACGCTGCTGCCGTGCTGCTGGCGCTGAGCGCTCTGGCGCAGCGCCGCCGCGTGCTGATTGCCCGCTCGCAACTGGTCGAAATTGGCGGCGGCTTCCGTATCCCTGATGTGATGAAGCAATCCGGCGCAAAATTGGTCGAGATTGGCGCTACCAACCGTGTGCATCTGCGCGATTATCAGCAAGCCATCGACGAACAGCCCATTAAACTGGTGATGCGCGCCCATCGCTCCAATTTTGCCATCGTTGGTTTTACCACCGAACCTACTCTGGCCGAAATTGTGGGTGTGGCGCGTTCTGTTCAAATTCCTGTGTTGGACGATCTTGGCTCCGGCACGCTGATCGATACGGCCCAATATGGCCTGCTGCACGAACCCACCGTTCAGGAATCGTTGGCCGCTGGCGCCGATCTGGTCTGTTTTTCGGGTGATAAATTGCTCGGCGGGCCGCAGGCCGGCATTATCGTGGGGCGCGGTGATCTGGTTGCCAAACTCAAAAAACACCCTTTGGCGCGGGCTGTGCGCGCCGATAAACTGGCATTGGCGGCGCTCTCGGCAACGTTGTTGCACTATCTGAAAGATGAAGCCGAAAGCGAGATTCCCGTTTGGGGCATGATTTCCGCATCCCAGCCTGAACTACAAGCACGCGCCCAGAGTTGGGTTGCCCATCTCGGGCATGGTACGGTCGTCCCCGGCGAATCCACTGTGGGCGGCGGCAGCCTTCCAGGCGAATCCCTGCCGACTTCGTTGCTGGCGCTCGATCACCCTCACCCCGATAAATTGATGCAAAAATTGCGCGCTTTGCCTACACCCATTATTGGTCGCATTCAGGATGGCAAAGCCGTCTTTGACCCGCGCACGGTTTTACCGAATCAGGAAAAAATGCTGTTGGATTCTTTATATGACATCTACAACATCTGAAATTGTCGAAAAAGAATTATCATACATTGTTATGCAGGCAGCGCATGCTGTTCATAACTCTTTGGGACCGGGATTTTTAGAATCGATCTATGAACGCGCGCTGGCAATAGAACTTCAGTTACTGGGACATGCAATTGAGCAACAGCGAATTGTCAAGGTCAGCTATCGTGACCAAATCGTCGGCGAACATCGCATTGATCTGGTTGTTGACGGAAAAATCATCCTGGAATTGAAGGCTGTATCAGAAATTATTCCTATTCACAAACAACAGGCGCTTTCGTATTTAAGAGCAACGAGAATGCCTCTAGCGATTGTGATTAATTTTGGTGTACGAAGAGTTCAAGCGGCGCGAGTTGTAAATACAAAACGTGATTAGCGTGAATAGAAAACAAGAAAAAATATTCGCGTTATTCGCCCATTCGCGACATTCGCGCTAAAAATGAACAAAGTGTGAGGCGGAACGCGAATAGCGCGAATAAACGAATGACGCGAATAGAAACTAGAGAAAAACACTCGTGAAATTCACGGTTGAAAACGAATTTGATACTGATGACGAATAAAAAACAGATGAGGTAATCAAATATGAAGTCCGACCTTGACCGTTTGATGCAAGAAAAAAATATCGATGCCATACTTGTCACTGGCCCGGCGCAGCACAACCCGGCCATGTATTATATGACCGGCGGCGGGCATCTCACCAGCGCCGATTTGATTAAAGCGCGCGGAAAAGCCCCTGTGCTATTCTACAACCCCATGGAGCGCGACGAAGCCGCCGCCACCGGATTGCAGACAAAAAATCTGACCGACTACAATTTAAAAGAATTGCTCAAACAAACCGATGGTGATACTGTTCGTGCGGTGGCGCTGCGCTACAAACAAATGCTCTCCGAACACGGCCTGACTGCCGGGCGCATGGCACTTTACGGCAAGATGGATGTGGGCGCGGGTTATGCACTCTTTGCCGCCTTGCAGAAAATAATGCCAGATTTAGAAATTGTGCCTGAAACTTCGCGCGATTCGTTATTGCTGCAAGCCATGGCAACCAAAGACGAAGCCGAGATCGCACATATTCGTCAGATGGGGCAAATCACCACCGAAATCGTCGGGCGAGTGGCCGAGTTTCTTGGCGCACAAAAGGCCAAAAACGAAGTTTTGGTGCAGCCCGATGGACAGCCGTGGACGATTGGGGATGTCAAGCGACGCATCAACCTGTGGCTGGCTGAATTGGGCGCAGAAAATCCCGAGGGCACCATCTTCGCCATTGGGCGCGATGCTGGCGTGCCGCACAGTTCTGGTACGGTCAGCGATCTGCTGCGTCTGGGACAGACTATCGTCTTTGATATTTTCCCCTGTCAGGCTGGCGGCGGCTACTATTACGATTTCACGCGTACCTGGTGTTTGGGCTACGCCCCTGATGCCGCGCAGGCCCTCTATGATGATGTCTACGCCGTTTACCAAAAGGTGATGGGTGAGTTGCAGGTTAATGCCTCCTTTGCGCAGTATCAGGATCGTACTTGCGAACTTTTTGAAGCACAAGGGCACCCGACGATCAAGTCAAACGATTCTTTGCAGGAAGGCTATGTCCACAGTCTGGGGCATGGGCTGGGACTGCATGTGCATGAGCGCCCCTGGGCTGGGAGCAATGCCTCCCAAGCAGACACCCTTGCCCCGGGGGTCGTTGTCACCATCGAGCCGGGGCTATATTATCCCGAAAAAGGCATGGGCTGCCGCCTGGAAGATACAGTCTATGTAACCGGCGATGGCAAGATGGAAATTTTGGCCGATTTTCCGCTCGATTTGGTCATTCCAATTAAACGTTAGCAAATTGAAGGTAGAAAGTTGAGCGCCCGAACTTTTAACCTTCAATCTTCAACTGAAGGCTTATGGAAACAATCCGAATTTTAGGCATTGAAACCTCCTGTGATGAAACCGCCGCTGCGGTGGTTGAGAATGGGCGCGTGATTTTATCGAGCGCAGTAGCTTCGCAGATTGATTTGCACGCCCAGTATGGTGGCGTTTTCCCCGAAGTGGCCTCGCGCCAGCATATTCGCAGCATATACCCGATTATCAACGCCGCGCTGCGGGATGCGCACATCTCTTTGCAAGAAGTGGATGGAATCGCTGTGACGCGCGGGCCGGGCTTACCTGGCTCGTTGGTGGTCGGCATCAACGCTGCCAAGGGTTTGTCCTTGGGGAGTGGCTTGCCTCTATTGGGAATCAACCATCTTGAAGGGCATCTGTACTCAGCGTGGCTGCACAACCAGGGCGCAGACCTGCCCACTGAGCCGCAATTTCCATTGCTGGCGCTGATCGTTTCGGGCGGGCACACCGAATTGGTTTTGATGGACGCCCACCACAGCTACCGGCGCTTAGGTGCGACGCTCGATGATGCTGCCGGAGAAGCCTTCGACAAAGTAGCGCGCCTGCTAGGGTTGGCCTACCCGGGTGGCCCAGCGATTCAACGCGCCGCGGCAGATGGCGACCCGCAGGCGCAGAAACTGCCGCGTGCCTGGCTGCCGGGCACCTGGAATTTCTCGTTCAGCGGCCTGAAAACCGCGGTGCTGCGTCTGGTGCGCGAACTTGAAGCTAACGGTGAAGAACTCCCGGTAGCGGATGTGGCCGCCAGTTTTCAGGAAGCAGTGGTAGATGTGCTGGCGCAAAAGATGTTTGCTGCTGCCGAAGAATTTGGCGCCAAAGAATTACTGGTGGCGGGCGGGGTTTCGGCCAACAAAGCCCTGCGTGAACGAATTTTAACGGAAGCCAAGCTCCCGGTGCATATTCCGCATATCTCACTATGCACCGATAATGCTGCCATGATCGCTGGGGCAGGCTGTTTTCGGTTTAGCTCCGGTCGACGCGATGCGCTGGATATGGATGCGATGCCGAATTGGCCGCTTTCGGAACTGGAATAGAAGATGGTATTTGACTTTGGCCCCCAGGCATTACTGGGCGCGCTGCTGATATTTTCGTTGCGCGTTTCCGACATGAGTTTGGATACCTTGCGCGTGCTATTTGTGATGCGCGGGCGTAAAGTTGCAGCCTGGATTCTTGGATTTTTCCAGTCGGGTATTTTTGTACTGGCGATTACGTCCGTACTCAGCAATCTGGATAACCCTCTGAATATTATTGGTTATGCTTCGGGGTTTGCCACGGGTAACGTGGTGGGCATGTTAATTGAAGAGCGTCTGGCTGTAGGGCATACGCACCTGAGCATTGTCAGTCCGCGGCGCGGCGCTGCCATTATTGAGCGTCTTCGTGGTGAGGGTTACGCCGTAACTGAAATTCCAGCGCGCGGCAAGGATGGCATGGTCACACTGATTAGTTGCAGTGTGCGTCGCAAAAGTGTCGTCGCAGTGGATCGAATTGTACGAGAAGTCGATGAAACAGCCTTTGTGACGGCTGAAGACGTGCGCCCTGTTTTGCGGGGATTTTGGCGGTCTTAACAAAAAAAGAGCGGGCTGGTTCTCACCAGCCCACTCTTTTTTTGTTTTGGGGTGAATTAAATGGTGAATTGACCGTTTTTATAGACGAGTTCACCGTCTACTAGAATTTCTGAATCGTGTTGTAAATCGCAGATCATATCCCAGTGAATGGCGCTTTTGTTTTGGCTGCCAGTTTCCGGGTAGCCCGCGCCCAGAGCCATATGGAAGGTGCCGCCGATTTTCTCGTCAAAGAGAATGTGACCGATGAAACGGTCAATATTATAGTTGGTGCCAATGGCGAATTCGCCGATATAACGCGCCCCAGGGTCGGTATTGAGCATCTCGTTGAGGAAACCCTGGTTGGTTTGGGCAGTGGCTTTTGTCACGCGGCCCTCTTCGAAGGTGAGTTCCACGCCTTCGACCACGCGCCCACCCGTGATTGCAGGGTAGGTGTAGCGCACCCACCCATTAAGCGATGATTCCACCGGGCCGGTGTAAATCTCTCCATCGGGCATATTATGTTCCCCAAACGAATTTTTGAACGTGCGTCCCTGGATCGAGAGCGTCAAATCTACATTCGGGCCGCGTAATTCCACTTTGTCATGCCCTTCAATCTGCTGAATAATTTTCTGCTGCCGGGTTTCAAATTCTTTCCAGGCTGCCACAGGGTCGGGGGTATTTTCATCGGCAAAGCAGGCCTGATAGATAAAATCCTTATAGGACTCATAGTCCATTTTGGCTTCTTCGGCGTAAGCTTCGGTGGGATAAAGTGTCGTAACCCATTTGAATTCTTTGGCCGCGCCGCGCCGCATTTGAGCGGCCAGAATGGAAGCCAGCGCCTTTTGATGGCGTGCTTGCTTGTCGGGCGAGATGTCGGTCAATGCCCGCGGGTTGGTTTCGGAATGAATACGGATGCGCGATTCGAAATCGTCATAAGCCAGTTTGCGGAAGGTGGGGGTGAAGTCGAGCTGGGCCTGGTTGGCGTGCGTATAAAAAACAGCCGCCTGATCGGGAAAATCGAGTTGCAAATGTGGATGCCCGCCGCGCTCAAGGATATTGGCGTAGAGTGCTTTGACCAGCGGTGCGGCCGCGGTGGAAGCTTCGATCAGCACGCGGTCTCCGGGTTGTATTTTGGCGGAGTGGTTGACCAGTATGTGGGCGAATTTTTCAATGCGTGGGTCTGACAAGTGATGCTCCTGACTCGATTTAGCGTGCAAAATTATATCATAGGGCGTAGGTAGCGGTTATAAAAAAGTACAAATTTCCCCTGGTGTACCCTGATGGTGTAAGTCGCGGTATACTGGGAAATCTCTCTTCAAGGGCATAGGCCTGAGACATCAAAACGACCTAAAACGAATGCTGGGAGCTCTATGAAACAATTATTGCAAAATCTTCGCACGGGTGAAACTTCTGTTGCCGATGTGCCGCCGCCTACTTGCAAGCAAGGGACTGCGCTCGTGCGCACGGCGGCTTCGCTGGTCTCGGCTGGAACTGAGCGCATGGTTGTTGAGTTCGCCGAGAAAAATCTGGTGGGCAAAGCTCGTTCACGGCCCGATTTGGTGCGCCAGATCATCGACAAAGCACGCCGGGAGGGCGTGCTGACAACGGTGGATGCGACTTTTAATCGTCTCGATCAACCAATGCCTTTGGGCTATTCTTCGGCAGGGACGATCATTTCCGTTGGGGAAGATTTGCAAGGTTTTAAGGTGGGCGATCGCGTGGCCTGTGCGGGTGGCGGATATGCCGTCCACGCGGAGTATGCGGTTGTGCCGAAAAACCTACTCACGCATTTGCCCGATCATGTCGATTTCGAAACCGCGGCGTTTGCCACCTTGGGCGCAATTGCTTTGCATGGTTTCCGCCTCTCGGAGAGTCAACTTGGGGAGCGTGTGGCTGTGATTGGCCTGGGAATTTTGGGATTATTGGCAGCCGGGATTGCCTCCGCGGCGGGCTGCAAAGTATTGGGGATCGATCTCGACCCGCGCCGTGTGGCGTTGGCGGAAAGCATGGGGTTTGAAGCTGTACTGCGCGATCAGGCGGTAGAGACGGCGCGCAAATGCTCCCGCGGTCATGGCTGCGATGCAGCGTTAATCTGCGCTGATACATCTTCAGATGATCCCGTTAATTTGGCTGGTGAGTTGGCTCGTGACCGAGCTAACGTGGTGGCGATTGGCGCAGTAGGATTGAATATTCCCCGCAAGCTGTATTTTGAAAAGGAATTGAGCTTTATCAATTCGCGTTCTTACGGTCCTGGGCGTTATGATGCCAAATATGAAGAGAAGGGCTGCGATTACCCCATCGGCTATGTGCGCTGGACCGAAGGCCGTAATCTGGAAGCCTTTGTTGATTTGCTGGCTGAAGACCGCTTGCAGGTAAAACCGCTGGTGACGCACAGATTTTCGATTGAAGACGCGCCCGAAGCCTACGAGTTGATTACTGGGAAAAGAGAAGAGAATTTTCTGGGTGTTTTGCTGACCTATCCGCAAGATGATGTAGGCGTTGAAGGTTTCAAGTTTAAGGTTGCCAACGAAGCGCCTGTGAACCTTCAATCTTCAACCTTCAATTCTCGACTCTCATCGTGTAACCTGGGTGTTTTTGGCGCGGGTAATTTTGCCAGTGCTGTTATGCTCCCGGCGGTTAAGAAAATTTCCGGCATGAATCTTGTTGGCATTGTTTCGGGTTCGGGTTTGAGCGCCCATCACGCCGCCCGAAAATTTAATTTCAATTACGCTACCGATGATGAAACCCGCATTCTCAACGATCCCGATATCAATACGGTTGCCATCCTTACCCGGCACCATCTCCATGCCGATCAGGTCATCGCCGCGCTACAAGCGGGCAAACACGTCTTTGTTGAAAAGCCATTAGCCATCAATCGCGAGCAGTTATCCGCGATCAAAGCACAATTAGTCAAAACCGAAAATACGTTACTGACGGCTGGGTATAATCGACGATTTGCGCCGCTGGCACAGCAGCTTGCCGCATTTATTGCAGACCGCAAAGAGCCGCTCGTGGCGCATTACCGCGTCAATGCCGGGTATATTCCACTAACGCACTGGCTGCACGATCCGGCTGAAGGCGGCGGACGCATTATTGGCGAAGGCTGTCACTTTGTCGATTTTCTTATTTTTCTGGTGGGTCAAACCCCGGTCTCGGTGACCGCGCACACCATTCCTGAAGATGGTCGCTACCTTGAAGATAATATTGTCATCACCTACACCTTCCCGGACGGTTCACTGGGTACACTTACCTATCTGGCAAACGGGGATAAAGCGTTTCCAAAAGAACGTGTCGAAGTCTTTGCTAGCGGGCGTGTCGCCGTGTTGGATGATTTCCGTGCGCTAGAGATGGTGCAAAATGGCTCGCGCAAACTGGTACGTTCGCGCTTCCGTCAAGATAAAGGTCACCGTGCTATCTGGGAAGCCTTCAGTCATGCAATTACGCAGAGCGGTCCGCCTCCCATCCCATACGAACAAATCTTTGGCGTCACCGAAGCCACCTTCGCCGCGGTTATGGCGTTACGCACGCGTAAAACCATCGAAATTGGCAGTGAGGTCGAATGCCCCGACTGCCCCTGATCGCGAAAGCCCTGCGCGAGTTGGGGTTTCGACAGGTGGGTTTGTACGCCGCCTATCAAATTTTGCTGCGTTCCGGTTATTTACACTGGAAGATAGGAAACCGAAGACCGGCAGGCAAAACAATCGGTTCTCTGTCTTTTGTTCTCCATCCTATCTTGTCCTTGCCAGACAAAGATGAGTTGATGCGGTTATTGGGGAATGAGGAAATCGCGCACCTTTTGGCTGAAGCTGATCAAATCGTAGAGGGTCACTTCCGGCGCTTTGGCGTGGTGCCTGCGCCCATAGAGCTGACTCCCCCCGGAGCGCTTTCTCATTGGACAGACTACGAATCTGGGCATCAACCTTGGGGAGTAGAGGATCCCAAATTCATCTGGGAGCCAGCCCGTTTTGGTTGGGCTTTCACGTTAGGGCGCGCCTATTACCTCAGCGGGGATGAGCGTTACCCCGCAGCTTTTTGGACATATTTCGAAGAATTCCAGGCAGCCAACCCGGCCAATCGCGGCCCTAATTGGGCATCCGCCCAGGAAGTTGCCCTGCGTCTTTTGGCCTTTGCCTTCGCCGGGCAGATATTTTCAGCCTCTCATCACTCAATCGCCATTCGCCATTCACAACTTGTCGCCGCGATTGCCCAACACGCGCTTCGTATTCCACTATCCTTGCTGTATGCCCGCGCCCAAAACAATAACCATCTGCTCAGTGAAGCCGCCGGGTTGATCACCGCCGCGGCCTGCTTGCCGCAGCATCCGCAGGCGCGCCGTTGGGCCAAACTCGGCTGGAAGTGGTTCAACCGTGGCCTGATACAGCAGATCGATCGCCATGGTGCGTATAGCCAGCATAGCGCCAATTATCACCGCCTGATGCTGCAACTGGCTCTCTGGGTGAATGCGATCCAACGAATGGCGAGCGGCGAGCGGCGAATAAGTAAACCTTTAACCTTCAACCTTGAATCTGTAACCCCTCATCTGCAACTCGCTACCCGCTGGCTTTTGGCCCTCATCGATCCCGAAACTGGTCGTGTTCCCAACCTCGGCCCCAATGATGGCGCGTATATCTTCCCGCTGACCGTGCAGCCCTTTGACGATTATCGTGCCACGCTTCAGACCGCAGCGCAAGCATTTTTGGGTGAGCGGGCTTTTGGACAAGGAGAGTGGGATGAAATGGGGGCATGGTTGCAGGTTGATGGTTTAAAGTTGAATGTTGAACCTTCAACCTTCAACCTTCAACCTCATCAACCGATCACTTCGCGAGCGAAAAACTCCTGGGCCTACCTGCGCACGGCGAACTTCACTGGCCGCCCTGGTCACGCCGACCAACTGCATCTGGATTTATGGTGGCGGGGGCTGAACATCGCCCAAGATGCAGGCACATACAGCTATAACGCCGAACCACCCTGGGATAACGCGCTGACGCGCACTCAGGTTCACAACACGGTTACGATCAATGGCACTGAGCAAATGACCCGCGCCGGGCGTTTCCTTTACCTTGATCGAGCGCAGGCGAAAATCATCGCTACTGAATGCGCCGAAGATGGCTCCTGGCATCGTGCTATTGCCGAACATAACGGTTACCGCAAAATTGGCCTTACGCATCGTCGCACAGTCACTGTCCATGCCGATTCGGGTTGGACTGTAGCCGACGAACTCATCCCAGTTTTTCGTCCATCGTCTTCTGTTCTAGCGCGCTTGCATTGGTTGTTGCCCGATTGGGCGTGGAAACTTGATGGCGAGAACCTGAAACTGAAACTCCAATCACCCCACGGCTGGATTACTCTTCAGGTTACTGTGGAGAACGATCTTCAACCTTCAACTTTCAACTTTCAACTTGCCCGCGCGGGAGAATTGCTCACCGGAGATGGTGAAGTCGCGCCGTATATGGGCTGGGTTTCCCCAACTTATGCCCAAAAAATTCCCGCACTTTCGTGGAGTGTTCAAGCCGATGCGGCTTTGCCGTTTATATTTATTAGTGAATGGCGCTTTCCGGATGAATCATGATGAGTAACCGGCGACAGGCCCTTGAGCGATTAGCCGAATCCATTCTGGCTCAAAGAACAACGCGCCCCCTGCGGGTTGCCATTGATGGCGTAGATGGCGCGGGCAAGACGTTTCTGGCTGATGAGTTGATTCCGTTGATTGCGCCTTCCCGGCCGGTAATCCGCGCCTCCATTGACCGGTTTCATTACCCGCGTGAGTACCGCTATCGTCAAGGCATTGATTCGCCCGCAGGCTATTATCAGGACTCTTTCGACAATCAGGCGCTGGTGGATTGCTTGTTACAACCCCTCGGCCCGGAGGGGAATCGAATCTATCAAACCTGCAAATTTGATTTCCGGGAAAATGCCGCCCTCGTCGAACCATCGCGCACAGCGCCCGTCAATGCGGTATTATTATGCGATGGTGTTTTTCTGCTGCGACCGGAACTGGTGGTCTATTGGGATTTTCGTATCTTTGTAGAGGTAGATTTTCAGGTGTCGGTTCCCCGCGCCGTGCAGCGTGATCTGCGCAACGGAGCTGATGAAAGCGAAACGGCGCTTCTGAAACGCTATCAAACGCGTTATGTTCCCGGCCAGCAACGTTATTTTCAGCAAGCCCAACCGCGTCAGCACGCTGACGTGATTTGGGATAATACTAATTTTGAAAATCCGTTATGCACATATTATTGATCCATCAGGCATTTGCCGCCCTCAACGAGCCCGGCGGAACCCGCCATCATGAAATTGCGCGCTATCTGGTGCAAGCAGGGCATCATGTAACCGTGATCGCCAGTCCGGTCAGCTATCTTACTGGGGACACAACCCTAACGCCTGATACCAACGCCTCTGCGGAAGACGAGTTGGGCGTTCGGGTTATCCGTGCTTATACCTACTCAGCTCTCCACAAAAGTTTCGTTCATCGTGTCTTTAGTTTCTTCAGCTTTATGGTGTCGTCATTTTTGGCCGGGTGGCGCGTGCGGGATGTAGATCTCGTCTGGGGCACCTCCCCACCCATTTTCCAGGGTGTGACCGCCTGGTTATTGGCTCGGCTCAAAGGGGTTCCATTTCTGTTTGAAATCCGCGATCTCTGGCCTGCCTTCGCTGTAGCGGTTGGCGTGTTGAAAAATCGCCCCCTGATTATTGCATCCGAGTGGCTGGAGCGTTTCCTCTATCGCCGCGCCGACCAGATGTTGGTCAATTCCCCCGGATTTATTGAGCATGTTCAGGCGCGCGGCGGACGCGAGATTGCCCTCGTTCCTAACGGTGCCGATCCGCAAATGTTCAACCCCGCCGATAATGGGAACAAATTCCGTCAGCAGCATAGCTTGGAAGGCATGTTTGTGGCCTTATATGCGGGCGCACATGGTATGTCGAATGATTTGGTCGTGCTGCTCGATGCGGCTGCACAATTGCGCGATACCCTTGAAATAGCCGTTGTACTGCTGGGCGATGGCAAAGAGAAACCCGCTTTGATGGAGTATGCCGCGCGCCTGAGCTTGACGAATGTGCATTTTGTTTCCTCGGTAGCAAAAACTGAGATGGGCGGGGCGTTGGCCGCGGCGGATGCCTGTATTGCGATCCTCAAGCCCATCGAAATGTATAAGACGGTGTACCCTAACAAGGTGTTTGACTATATGGCGGCCGGTCGGCCGGTGATTTTAGCGATTGACGGCGTGATGCGGACTGTGGTGGAGCAGGCTGAAGCGGGCATCTTCGTGCCGCCCGGTGATGCGGACGCCCTCGCGGCTGGGATTCGTTATCTGGCCGGACACCGCCGAGAAAGGCAGATCATGGGCGAAAAGGGGCGCGCCTGTATTGAAGCCAAATTTGATCGATGTGTTTTGTCGGCTGAAATGGCGCAAATAATGGAAAGTTTGCAATTGCTTCGTTAGAAGCTCGTTAATTTCCCCGTACTTTGGTCTAAATTGCTACCAGCATGGTGGATAGATTGGTATAATTCGTAGGCCTTTTTTTAGGCTTATACAGTTGGAGGTATTTGTGGATTCATCAAGAAACCGATCTTCGTTTATATATATCCTTTTCATCATTGGCATTGCCATATTGCTTTTCTTTAACTATCGACAAAGCACCGAATCGCAAGAAATTTTGTCGATTAATGAATTAGCAATGCAGATCCGCCGCGGCGAGGTCGCGCGCGTGGTCGGTGCTGATAAAGAAGTGCGCGTAGTTTATAGCGATGGTACCGAAGGCACTGCTCAGAAAGAACTTGCATCCACTTTGGTAGCGCAATTGCTCGAATTAGGTGTTACAGCGGAAGATTTAAACCCTCAGAATATTAAAGTCGAAATTGAACCGCCCAATCAGTGGGTTGGTGTTGTCACGATTTTAAGTTATCTTGGCCCGGTGGTTTTGCTGGGTGCGATGTTCTGGTTTATATTCCGTCAGGCGCAAGGTGGTAATAACGCAGCGATGGCATTCGGTAAATCGCGAGCGCGTATGTTTACTGGCGATCAGCCCACAGTAACATTTGACGATGTAGCTGGTGTGGAAGAAGCCAAGTTCGAATTGGAAGAAGTAGTCGAATTTTTACAAGAACCGGAAAAATTCATCGCTTTAGGCGCGCGCATCCCGAAGGGTGTGCTGTTGGTTGGCCCTCCTGGAACCGGCAAAACCTTGTTGGCGAAGGCCGTTTCTGGGGAAGCGGGTGTGCCATTCTTCTCCATTTCCGGCTCAGAATTTGTAGAAATGTTTGTGGGCGTGGGAGCCAGCCGCGTGCGCGATTTGTTCGAGCAGGCCAAACGTCATTCACCCTGTATTGTTTTTGTGGATGAGATTGATGCTGTCGGCAGGCAGCGTGGCGCCGGTTTGGGTGGCAGTCACGACGAACGTGAGCAAACCCTTAATCAGATGTTGGTCGAGATGGATGGCTTCGATACGGATACAAATGTAATCATCGTTGCCGCTACCAACCGCCCCGATGTGCTTGATCCCGCGCTGCTGCGTCCGGGACGTTTTGACCGTCAGGTCGTTTTAGACCAGCCCGATGTGCGTGGCCGTGAGGCGATATTGAAAATTCACGTGCGCGGAAAACCTTTGGCAAACGATGTTAATCTGACCGTGTTGGCGCGTGCTACCCCTGGTTTTGTGGGCGCAGATATTGAAAACATGGTCAATGAAGGTGCAATTTTGGCCGCACGGCGTGATAAGAAAGAGATTGGTCAGTCTGAATTTGAAGAAGCGATTGAACGCGTGATCGCCGGGCCGGAGCGCAAGAGCCGCCTGATTAGTGAGGGCGAAAAGAGAATTATTGCCTATCACGAAGCGGGCCACGCTGTGGTGACCAATGCCTTGCCCGAGGGTGATCCGGTTCATAAAGTTTCGATCACCGCCCGCGGACAAGCTGGCGGCTATACCTTGATATACCCTGAGGAAGACCGAACCCTGATGGCGAAGAAAAAACTCTTTGCCAGTATGGTTGGCTTGTTAGGCGGGCGTGCTGCGGAGGAAATTGTCTTCGATGATATTACTTCGGGCGCATCCAACGATCTGGAACGCGTCACTCGTATGGCGCGCACCATGATCACACGCCTGGGCATGAGTGACGACCTCGGCCCAATGGTCTATGGGCAGAAAGAAGAACTCATCTTTTTAGGCCGCGAAATTTCTGAGCAGCGCGATTACTCTGAGGCTGTTGCGGAGAAAATCGATCAGGAAGTTCGCCGTACCGTGGGTGAGGCCTACGAGCAGGCCAAGCAAATTTTGCTCAAATATCGCGATAAATTGGACGCGGTGGCGGATCGCCTGATGGAAGTAGAAACCATTGGTCGAGAAGAGTTTGAAGAAATTTTCCCGACCCCCGTGGAAAAAACCGGTGGAACACCGGTTCCGCAAACTGCATAAATAAATATGGCCCCGCCCTCAATCGTTGGGGGCGGGGCTTTTGGCTTGGGGGCATATTCTGTTTTATTCCAGGTAAAATATCATGAATTCTTTTTTCTTTTACTCAATCCCCGATGCTGGATTTTTATCGATTTCCGGCAGTAGCCGGGTTGATTTTTTACAACGCCAAACGAGCAATGACTTACGCAATTTAGGCGCGGATGATGCCCGGCTGACCGTGTTGACATCGCCCACAGCGCGCATTCTGGATGTATTCCGAGTCTTTGGGGAAGGCGAATCTTTGGGAATTGTCTCCCTCCCCGAGCGAGTCCCGGTGACCGAAAAATATCTGCGCAGCCGCATCTTTTTCAATGATGATGTCCAATTGGAAAATCAAAGCGCGAAATATGCGCAAATCCTGCTCATAGGTTCGCAAGCCGCACAGGTTCTTGATACGCTAGGTTTGGGTTCACCGCCTACAGTTGAAGGCGTGGCGCGTTTTTCTTTTCAAAATTCTGCGGCATTTGCTCTCCGCGAAGCAGGTTTTGGCGATATGGTTTTTCGGCTGATTCTGCCATCAACAGAAACTGAGTCGTTCTTGCAGTTTTTGGTAAAAAAGGGGGCCTCAGAGTTATCCTTGCAAGATTATGCGATCATGCGGGTAGAAGCGGGACTTCCCGGCCATCAAACCGAACTCACCGATGACTACACCCCGCTGGAAGTTGGCTTGCAAAATTCAGCCATTTCAATGACTAAAGGCTGCTTCACCGGGCAAGAGATTATCGCCCGGCAGGTCAATTACGATAAAATTACCCGACGCTTAATGGGTTTGCGCCTGGATGCCCCCGTTGATATGAACACAACCATTCGCGCGGACGGAAAATCTGTTGGGAAAATTACATCGGTGGCCGCGTCGCCCCGTGTTGGGGATATTGCCCTGGCGGTACTCAAGCGTCCTTATGACCAGCCGCAAACTCCGGTCGATGTAGGCGGCGTTCCGGCAGTTGTCGCTGATCTGCCCTTTACCTCCTGAATCACAAACTAAAAACCCCGCCAATGACGGGGTTTTTTATATCGCATGGTGAAGAAATTTCCATTGAAACCGAATTCGATTTCAACTAATCTTTGTTCAATGTGCGTGAGAAAATGTTCTCAAGTTCATCATTGAGCGAAGCGCTTTTTTTCTTCTTTTTCCCCTTGCTTTCGCCATTTTGCGAGCGTTCCATCGCCTGACGTAAAGCGGCTTCCATTGCTGTGGGCACTGGCTCGTTGTTAACTTCCTCGTTCATCTCTTCAACGATTTTTGCTGCCTTGACGGGGGGATCCATGAGCGCTTTCATGCTCAATTTGATCTGTTTGCGGCGTCGATTTACGCTAAGCACCTGAACTTCAACTTCGTCGCCATCTTGCACAACATCACCAGGGGAGTCAATAAAACCATGCGCCATCTCACTAATGTGAACCAGGCCAGGGCGTTCTGCTCCAATATCAATAAATGCACCGTACTTTTCCAGTCGGGTAACAATACCTTTGCTAACCATTCCCTTGGTGATTTCGCGCCATTCCAACCCCAATGGTTTAATCATCGTCAATTCAATGCGCTCACGATCCGGAAAAACCTGTCGAATCCATACCTCAACTTCCTGACCAATCTCAACTACATCTTCCGCTCGGTTGACAGGTTCGCTCTGAATGCGTGAAATGTGAACAATGCCGGGAACTTCCATGCCAATATCGATAACAACCCCAGACAGCATTGTTTTAATGACAGTGCCAGTTAGCTTATCTTTCGATTTTAGCTCCTCCATGCGGGTGGGCTTCGTGTCCATAATAATTCTCCTTAATCTTCAAACTCGGGCTTCTGTCGCATAATGCCGAAGCCCTACGAATATCAATTAGCCGACCGACGATTATACTGTCATCATTGGAGAATGTCAAAGAGTTTGAAGCAGATCGAGCAACTTGTGGATATGTTCTGTAGAAGGGGTGGCCATCTCGACCCAAAGAGCGGATTTTCCGACGCGCACTCGTAGCTGAGTGTTGCTCACCGAGGGCGGGGCTACGCCCTCAGGGTAACGTAAAACAATCTGCCTGTTTTCGTGGCTTACACTATTAATCCCCGCCCGGATCGCCAGGAGCTTAACTTTGGTTTGCAGCATTAAATTTTGCACCGGAGGCGGCAGCGGCCCGAAGCGGTCTTCAAATTCCTCGGTAATGGCGCTAATCTCTTCGATTGTTTGCGCATCCGCCACCCGGCGATAGAGCTTCAGGCGCATATCCAGATCGGTGACATAACTCCCCGGAATGGTGGTGTGCAGGGGTAAATCCACCAGCACCAGTGGGCGGTGGGCTTTGCTGGCTAATTCGTTTTTGTCCAAAGGTAAACCGCGTTCATCGCGCGTGCGTTTGACGGCTTCCGCCAATAAGCGTGTATAGAGATGAAAGCCCACCGAAGCAATATGCCCGTGTTGCCGGGTCCCTAAAATATCGCCCGCCCCGCGAATTTCGAGATCGCGCATCGCAATTGAGAGACCGGCCCCCAGTTGCACATTCTCGGCAATCGTTTCCAGCCTTTCGCTGCCATCCGGCGTGGGATGTTTATCTTTATGCTTAAAGAAATAGGCGTAGGCACGCTGTGCGCCGCGCCCGACGCGTCCGCGTAATTGATAGAGTTGCGCCAACCCAAAGGTATCGGCGCGGTCAACAATCAGCGTATTGGCGTTGGGAATATCCAGCCCGGATTCAATAATTGATGTTGAGAGCAAAATATCAATTTCAGCCTCGGTAAATTGGCGCATACACTCTGCGAGCTGATTTTCGGGCATTTGGCCGTGTGCAATGGCGATCTTCGCTTCTGGTACCAGTTGCGTGAGCATACGCTCAATGCCATTGATCGTTTGCACGCGATTATGCACAAAGAAGATTTGCCCGCCGCGTTCCAGTTCGCGCAAAACCGCCCGGCGAATCATGTCTTTGGAGAACGGCCCAACATGCGTGATGATCGGCAGACGCTCCTCCGGGGGGGTATTCAGCGTAGAGATGTCGCGCAATCCGGTCATCGCCAGGTAAAGCGTGCGCGGGATTGGTGTGGCTGTCATCGTGAGCACATCCACCTCGGTGCGTAGTTGTTTGAGTTTCTCTTTGTGGGTGACACCGAAGCGCTGCTCTTCATCAATCACCAGCAGCCCTAAATCTTTGAAGATCACATCACCCGAAATCAGACGATGCGTCCCGATAACAATATCCACTGTGCCCTGTGCCAGCCGGAAGAGAATATGACTCTGCTGTTGGCTTGTGCGGAAGCGCGAGAGCATTTCTACCATCATGGGAAACGCAGCCAAACGTTCGCGAAAAGTATTGTAATGCTGCTGGGCCAAGACTGTGGTGGGCACCAGGATGGCAACCTGCTTGCCATCCATCACGGCTTTGAAGGCGGCGCGCAGGGCGATTTCGGTTTTGCCAAAACCAACATCTCCGCAGATCAGGCGATCCATCGGGCGGTGGGTTTCCATATCGGTTTTGACCGCGGCCAGCGCATTTAATTGATCTTCGGTTTCTACGTAGGGGAAACTGGCTTCTAATTCGCGTTGCCAGGGCGTATCCAGGTTAAATGCATGGCCGCCAACCACCTGGCGCTTGGCGTAGAGTTCCAGCAAATCTTCAGCCATCGCTTCGACAGCTTCTTTAACGCGCCCCTTGACACTGGTCCATTGCGGGCCGCCCAGGCGTGTGGGCGCAGGCGCCCGGCTATCGGGGCCGATATAGCGCGCCAGACGGTCGGCCTGTTGCACGGGCACAAAGAGCCGGTCGCCCTCAGCGTATTCAACGCACAGATATTCGCGCTCGGCTCCGTCGATGGCGCGTTGCACTAGCCCGGCGAATTGTCCCACTCCGTGGTCAATATGCACCACCCAATCGCCTTGTTCGAGATCGGCATAGGCGGCTTCAGGCGCTTCGGCTACCGGGCGATGCCGTCTGCGAGGGCGCGGGCGCTGCCAGCCAAAAATTTCGCCATCGGTGAATAGCTGTATTTTTTCGCCATTGGCCGTCTGGAATAGCCAGCCTTCGGTGAGTGTGCCTTTGATAAAACGTGGAGTATGCTGGATTGTGACCGATGGACGATAGTCTTCTTCCCAGAGTTCGGTCAGACGGGCAGTTTGCCGCGAGACGATATAGCTGGTTTCGCCGTTAATAGCGCTTTGGGCGAGTTGTTCCATCAGCGGTTTCAGGCGGCCACCGAAGCGCGAATTTGGAGTGAATTGCCCGGCTAGCGGAGGCAGTTCTTCATCGGAGGCGGCAGAAGGCCCCATGAACAGAGTCCTGCCCAGGGGTAGTGAGTCTTCAATCTGGTCGTAGGTCAGGTATGGGACGGGAAAATCTTCGGCCAGCAATCCCTCCTCGATATAGCTGGTCCGCAAACTGAGCGCCTGTTCTTCAACCGTTTCGATATTTTCCTGAATTGCCATTTGGTCGTCGAATAAAACCAGCGCGTTGCGGGGCAGGTAATCGAAGATGCGGCCCGGGTGCGGATAAAGCCGGGGAATATGGAATTCGGAAAGCGTTTTGCCGGATTCTACCAGCGTTTCGATCGGTTCTGGCGGGCCGAGGAATTCGCGCGCCGGGGTGATGAGCAGATGGTCGTGATGTTGGGTTGTGCGCTGGCTGTTGGGGTCAAAATGGCGCAGGGTATCAATTTCATCGCCGAAGAATTCGATGCGTGTAGGGGCGAGATCGGCGGGCGGCCAAACATCGAGAATGCCGCCGCGGCGGGCGAATTGCCCCGCTTCGATGACCGTTGTGGTGGGTTCATACCCCAGATTTACCCAATGGCGCGTGAGTTGATCGGGCGAGACGATCTGTTCGGGTTTGAGGCTTTGCACGGCTTTGATAAACTCGCGCCGCGGTAGTGTGCGAGTCATGGCGGCGCGCGCCGGGCAGATGATGATCGGCGCAGGGGCTGGATCGCGTCGCAAAGCGGGGATCATCTGTGAAGCCAGGATGGTAAGCCCAATCAGGCGGTCACGCCGGGTATTATTCCCCCAGGGTGTGTTTTCATAGAAAAGCGGGTTAGGCTCGGGAAAAAGGAGCAACTGCTCGTCTGGAAGCCACAGGCGCAGTTCATCGGCCAGCGTGATCGCCTGGTCGCTGCGGTGCGTGATATACAAGATCGGGGCGCGCAGACTTTGATGTAAGGCTGCCAGCATAGGCAGGCGCGCTGCTCTCGGCAGCCGCTGGTTGGGCAACGGTGTGCCTGTGGCGATTGCCGCGGTGAGTTCCTGAAATGAAGCTTCGACTTGTAGAGTGGTGAGAATGGATGTGAGCATGATCAGGCGCGGATCAGCTTTCACTGCGATTGTATTGTGTCATGGCAGCTTCCAGCCCTTCGTGGGCAAATTTTAGTGCAGCGTCGGCTGCACGATCGAGAAAGATCGCCAGATCATCCGCGAGATCAGCCGAAAAATCTTGCAGTACGTAATCGGGTGTGCTCATGCGCCCCGGCGGACGGTCGATCCCCAAACGCAGGCGTGGAAACTCTTCGGTTTTGAGATGTTGAATGATGGATTTCATGCCCTTTTGTCCGGCTGATCCGCCGCTGCCGCGTAAGCGGATTGTGGCAAAGGGGAGATCAACATCGTCGTAGGCAATTAATATATTGTTCAGCGGAATTTTGTAAAAACGCGCCAGTGAGCCTACCGCCTGCCCGGAGTTGTTCATATATGTCTGTGGCTTCGCTAAAAGAATTTTTTTACCGCGATAGCGGCCATCGGTAAAGAGCGCTTTTTGTTGCAGGCGCGTGAATTTCACGTCCATTCGTTCGGCGATTCGATCCACCAGCATGAAACCGATATTGTGACGGTTGTGACGATAATTTCGGCCCGGATTTCCCAGACCGACAATTAAGTAGGTTTGTGATGATTCTTGGGAGAACATGTCGAAGAGTTTGGTGAGCATCAGGAATCAGCGCAGCGTTTTTCTGATTGATATATACAGCCCGATCATCAGAAACAGAACCGCGGCGATTATCGCGCCGCGCCCCAGGCTATTGGAAAAATCACTGGATGAGATTTCGATCGCATTGGTAGGCAGCGGGGTAATCGTCAGCGGGATAGGCGTGTGTATGGCTGTGATCAATATGGTTGGCGATGGATTCGGCGTACTGGTTTCTATGGGAGAGTAATTTCGAATGCGCAGATTTTCTACGATCAAATCAGAGCGTTCGCCTCCTTCGATAAAAATCGTCAACCGCAAGTGATAAGTACCATCAGTGATCGTGCTGGTATCCCACTCTGCCAGTGTTTGATCGCGAATAGCTGTATCATCGCGCTCGATCAGGAACCAGGTATTTGTAATGTCCTGCGCATAGGCAAATGAGAGCTCCCAGCGCCGCAATCCTTCAACCGCTGTGCTGCCCACGATGGCAACCATACCTTGCAGCGCATCTCCGGGTGCGGGCGCACTGATACGCCCAAGCGCCTGGAAAGGTTTTCCCTCGCGCGCCAGAGCCGGGGCGGTAATCCCCAGAATAAGAACGATCAGAGCGAAAATAAAAAACTTGGAGCGCATAACAATCAGTCAGTTTAACATGGAGGCTTGGAGTGGTCAACTGGCACTTAGCGGCCAAGTATGGTAGACTTTCAAATTGACATTCAATCAACTAGTCATGATGGAATAGATGCTATGACCAAGTCGCGTACTGAGTTAATGGTTGACCGTTTGCGAGAAATGCAGGCTGCATCACCAGAGATTGAAGCTTCGGCTGTAGTTTCTGTTGATGGTTTGATTATGGCATCGGCATTGCCAGCCGAGGTCGAGGAAGATCGTGTTTCGGCGATGTCCGCAGCAATGTTGAGTTTGGGTGAACGGATTGCCACTGAACTTAACCGTGGTCAACTGGATCAAGTCTATATTCATGGTCATCAGGGCTACGTGCTGTTGGCGGCAGTTGGCGAGGAAGCCGTACTGACGGCGCTGGCTCGTGAAGGGGCCAAATTGGGCCTGGTTTTCCTGGAGATGCGTCGTGCTGCCGAAGATTTGGAGCGTGTTGTTGGGTAATTATCAACGCCAACAAATCAGAATTGAGTGAATTGATCTGCGGGGAGGTTTGCCGTCCAACGGCCCTCCCCGCTTCTTTTTTAACAATGTAGCAACAACCCACGCAACCCAAGTATTCGGTATTTTCGCAGAGCAAGGAATATTTAGATTATGAACACAAAATATATTTTTCTAACCGGCGGAGTCGTTAGTTCGGTGGGCAAGGGTGTCACCGCGGCGGCGATTGGTCGATTGCTCAAAGAACGCGGTTTTAAGGTTTCTATTCAGAAACTGGATCCTTATATCAACGTTGATCCTGGCACGATGAGTCCATATCAACATGGCGAAGTCTACGTCTTGGATGATGGCGCCGAGACCGATCTCGATCTGGGGCATTACGAGCGTTTTGTGGATATTCGCCTCAATCGAGTTTGTAATGTCACCGCCGGGCAAGTTTATGCCGAAGTGATTTCAAAAGAGCGCCGGGGCGATTATCTGGGTGGCACGATTCAGGTGATTCCGCATATTACCAACGAGATCAAAAATCGCATCCACATGGTGGCGCGCACCACCGGGGCAGAGATTGTGCTGGTTGAAGTCGGCGGTACCGTGGGTGATATGGAGGGGCAACCCTTTCTTGAAGCGTTGCGCCAGATGCGAGGCGATGCAGGGGTTGAGAATTCGCTTTATATTCATGTCACCTGGATGCCGCATATTGGCGCTACGGGCGAATTAAAAACAAAGCCCACACAACACTCCGTGCGAGAATTGCGTTCGATTGGTATTTCGCCCGATATGATTCTGGCGCGCTCCGATTATCCTGTCGATCAGGAACTTTGCGACAAGATCGCCCTTTTCTGCGATGTAGAACCGCGCGCCGTCATCCCCATGGTCACTGCAGACCAGCTCTACGAAATTCCGCTGTTGCTGGAAAAAGCCCACATGGTTGATTATCTGCTGGAGCGGTTGCAGCTTGAATCCCGTCAAAAGCCGGATTGGCGCGTGTGGGAGACGATGGTTAAAAAACTGCGCAGCGAGAAACCGGGCGTTAAGATTGCCCTGGTGGGCAAGTACGTGGAGCTGCACGACGCGTATATGAGCGTGCGGGAAGCTGTTCGCCATGCCGCGCTGGATGTGGGGCTGGAAGAAGAAATCTTGTGGATTCACTCAGCGGACCTGGAGCGGGGGCGTGGTATGGAGTTGCTTCAATCAGCCGATGGGATTATTGTCCCCGGAGGGTTTGGCGAGCGCGGCATCGAGGGCAAAATTATCGCCGCCCGTTACGCGAGAGAGAATAAGATCCCCTACCTGGGGTTGTGCCTGGGAATGCAGGTGATGGTGATCGAGTTTGCGCGCGCCTTGCTCCAGGATGATGATGTCAACTCAACCGAGTTTGACCCCTCCACGCGCCACCCGGTGATAGATCTGATGCCCGACCAACGCCAACTCAGCGATATGGGTGGGACGATGCGCCTGGGGTTGTATCCATGCCAATTGCAGCCCGGTTCAGCGGCTGCAAAAGCCTATCAAGCCGAACAGGTCGATGAACGCCACCGCCATCGCTTTGAATTCAAAAATGCATATCGTGCGCAGTTTCAAGAAGCCGGGATGTGTTTTTCAGGCCTCTCCCCCGATGAACGTTTGGTCGAAATCGTGGAACTGAATGAGCACCCGTTTATGCTGGGCACGCAGTTTCACCCGGAATTTCTGTCACGGCCAACACGCCCGCATCCTTTGTTCAGGGCGTTTCTTTCTGCTATTAATGATCGACGCGCTGGGTAGAGTTTTCTCCATGTAGAGAAATAATAAAAAACAGCTGTGTATGGGTTGTTCTGTAACCCATACACAGCTGTTTTTTATTTGGATTTTGTGTTCGCAGTATTATTCGAAGAATCCCTCGGAGGTATCGGCATAGGCTCCGCGTAGTTCGGATGGTAGCATCGCCGCGATGGCGAACATCATGCGGTCGGTCAATGCCAGCGCACCTTCATCGGATTGAGGGTAAATCGGCTCACCGAGTTGAACTTCAATTTTGGCACGGCGGGGAAATGTCTTGAAAACATTTTGACTTCCCGAAATTGACATAGGGATTATTGGACAGTTGGCATTGATGGCAAAACGCGCCGCGCCCGTTTTGGCGATACGTAGGCCGCGCCCTTTGCTACGTGTCCCCTCCGGAAAAATTCCCAGCACCTGACCGTGTTCCAGCACCTTCTCTGTATGCCGATGTGCCCACTCATCTTTAGCGCCGCGGTATACGGGGTAGACCCCTCCCTTGCGCAGAATATATTCCACAATCGGATTGCGCATTAATTCTTCTTTGGCCATATAGAAGATGGGACGCGAAATACCGAGCTGCATGGGGAAGATATCGAAGGTAGTCACATGATTGCAGGCCAGAACCACCGCCCCTTCGGATGGTAAATGTTCTGTGCCGCGGACTTCATATTTCATGATAAACCAGGCAAACATTCTGAATATGGCAACGGTTGCCCGGCGAGTGTTGGTCTCGTGCAGGTAATAGGTTTTATGCAGGCGTGGGTCTGTTGCGAGAAGTTGATTATTTGTTTCCATCGGCCGTTCCCGTTCTGTGATGAGCGTCACAATGCGCTCCACGAATTTATAAAAGTGGATTATACTTGAACTTTGGTATAAGACCACGACCTTCTTTAAAAAATAAGTAAATTTGGGTTTCCCTCGTGTGGTAGAGAAGATCGATGGAGTGACGATTACTAGAAGAGAGGTTATTTATGGAAGCAACAACGATTATTTCTGTTCATGGTCGCCAAGTGTTGGATTCGCGCGGTAACCCCACTGTTGAGGTGGAAGTTCAATTGCTCGATGGCAGTTGGGCGCGCGCAATTGTGCCTTCGGGCGCATCAACGGGTGTGCATGAAGCGCTAGAATTGCGCGATGGCGATAAGTCCCACTATTTGGGCAAGAGTGTTTTGAAAGCTGTGGATAATGTCAACGGGCCGATTGCAGAGGAATTAACTGGCTGGGATGCAATTGAGCAGCGCGCCATCGATTTGACCATGCTTGAACTGGATGGCACCAAGAATAAATCTATACTAGGCGCCAATGCGATTTTAGGCACAAGTCTGGCAGTTGCCAAAGCCGCAGCCAACGCGCTGGGGCTGCCGCTTTATCGCTATATTGGCGGTGTGTATGCCCATGTGCTGCCCGTACCGATGATGAATATCCTCAACGGCGGCGCGCATACCGGCTGGCAATCTACCGATGCACAGGAATTTATGGTGATGCCCTTTGGCGCGCCGACCTTTGCAGAAGGGCTGCGCTGGGGCACTGAAATTTATCATTCGCTCAAGGCTGTGCTGAAAGCACGCGGTTACAAAACCCTGGTTGGGGATGAAGGCGGTTATGCTCCCGCGCTCAAAGCCAATGCGGAGGCGGTTGAAGTCATTCTCGAAGCCATCGAAAAGGCCGGTTATTCCGCCGGTGTTGGTAAGGATGTGGCGATTGCGCTCGATCCGGCAGCTTCTGAATTCTATGAGAGCGACACCGGGCTGTACCACCTGCGCACGGAAGGCAAGAAATTAACCAGTGAAGAAATGGTCGCTTTCTGGAAGAGTTGGGTGGATCAGTATCCGATTGTTTCTATTGAAGATGGCCTGGCACAGGATGATTGGGAAGGCTGGAAGATGATGGTAGCCGAACTCGGAGATCGGCTGCAAATTGTGGGAGATGATCTGCTGGTAACCAACCCCGAGCGTGTCCGGCGGGCGATAAACGAAAAAGCCTCGAACGCCCTGTTGGTCAAACTCAATCAGATTGGCTCATTAACGGAAACCATCGAAGCAGTTGAAATGTGTCATCGGGCTGGCTGGCGTGCGGTTACTTCGCATCGCTCTGGCGAAACCGAAGATGCTACAATTGCCGATTTAGCGGTAGCCCTGAACATGGGCCAGATCAAAACTGGCGCCCCCGCTCGCTCGGACCGCGTGGCGAAATACAATCAATTGCTCCGCATCGAAGAAGAACTCGGCGACGACGGTCGTTATGCTGGTTGGGATGCTTTGAATATTTCCCGCTAAAATGCACAGACAAAAAAGACGGGACTGTGTTTTCCACAGTCCCGTCTTTTTTGTTAATCTTCTTTGGGAGTTTGTATTTCTTCGGCAGGTGGCTCTTCGGGAGTTGTTTCTGTCAGAGGGCTGAGAGCCTCATCGAGCGTGAGATCGTCCCGCCGCATTCCGGGGGTGGGTGTCCCACAGTGGGGGCATAAATTCCAGGGGAGTTCCATCAACTTGCCGCACTGATGGCAAGGTTTCTTTAGCTTGGTGTGGCAATTCGGGCAAATTTTCCAACTCTCTTTTGAGCGGCGTCCACATCCTGGACAGACGGGTGTATCTTCGATGGAACGCAGTAGAGCTTCCTCTTCGAGTGTGTGTTGATATTCGTCGTCGAGTGTGCGGTGGGGGCGCAAAATCATATAGATGACAATCCCGGGGAGGAAAAGCACGGCTACGACAAGCACAGCCAGAATGCGTCCCAATGGATCGCGTGCCCGATTGCGGATGTCGCGATAGGTCCATATAATCAGGCTTAGCCACAAGGCGGCAATAAATGCACCACCCCAGGCTGTCAGAATAAGCATGAATTTGCTGAGTGAGGATGGATCAAAAGTCATAGGTTCTCGCTCCAGATAATTTAGCTAATTATAGCCTATTTTGAAGTTTGGTTTCGATTTTTCGGAGTCGATATGCTATGCCGAGAAAACCCTGTTGCTTTTTCTTGGGGAGTATTGTATAACAAATAGTGACTTATTGGCAGGATAAGGTAATTAAATATCAATTATAGCTGATTGCTCGATACTTGTATTAAGGGGTTAGCGATGAACGATTTGCATACATCCTACCGTATCACCGATTTGGCATCCAGTGAGCGACCGCGTGAACGCCTGGCACAATTAGGCGCGCAGGCGCTATCAAATGCCGAATTGTTGGCTATTCTGTTGCGCGTGGGGGTACGCGGCGAGAACGCGGTTCAGGTGGGCACGCGTTTGCTGCAATCGTTTGGTGGTCTGTCAGGATTGCACCGTGCTTCGTATGCGGAAGTTTGTAACCAGCATGGTATTGGCCTGGCCAAAGCCGCACAAATTAAAGCTGCCATTGAATTGGGCCGTCGCCTGACACTGGAGTCTCCCGAAGAACGCCCGGCGATTCACAGCCCCGCGGATGCAGCCGCGTTGGTTCAATTCGAGATGAGCGCGCTGGAGCAAGAGCATTTGCGCGTGTTATTGCTCGATACGCGCAATCGCGTGCTGGATATTGTAGAAATTTATCGCGGCTCGTTGAATTCTTCGCAAGTGCGCGTGGGGGAGTTATTTCGTGCTGCCATTCGCCGCAACGCGGCCGCCTTGATCGTTGTGCATAATCATCCTAGCGGTGATCCCGCACCCAGCCCGGATGATGTAGCTGTGACGCGCGCAATTGTGGAAGCGGGGAAATTGCTCGATGTGCAGGTACTGGATCATCTTGTGATTGGCCGCGGTAAGTGGGTTTCGCTCAAAGAACGCGGCCTGGGGTTTTGAGTACCATCATTCCGAGCGCAGCAAGGAATCCCTATGGTGATACTCTTTTTGAAGCGTTGCAGGGATTCCTCGTCGCTGTGCTCCTCGGAATGACTGCCTGTTAGGATGTTTTGGACGGCTTCACAATGATGAGAGTTTATTACGTCTATATCATGAATAGTAAGAGCGGCACACTATACACAGGTATGACGAATGATCTAGCACGCCGTGTATATGAGCACAAGCACAAATTGATTCCTGGATTTACACAGCGCTATGATGTAACTCGTTTGGCGTACTATGAAGAAGCAAATGATGTGAGTGTAGCAATTACGCGTGAAAAGGAAATCAAAGGATGGAGACGGAGCAAGAAAATTGCGCTAATAAAATCGCTTAATCCATCTTGGCGCGATTTGGCTGCTGATTGGTTTGAAAATGAATAAACGATGTCATTCCGAGCGCAGCGAGGAATCTCTATGAAGATACTTTCTAATTGAATATTGCAGGGATTCCTCGTCGCTGCGTTCCTCGGAATGACAATCAATCATCCCGTCCTGCGGATGCGAAAATTCTTATATTCCCCCGTTGCGGCGAGCCACTCATGCTTTACGCCAGATGTTGTCCCAGCCCGCGGCCCGCGCTGAAGTGCATTGAGCAGTTTTTCAAGCGCAGCTTGCGGGCCTTCAGCCAGCACTTCTACACTGCCAACCCAGCGATTGCGCACCCAGCCTAAGAGCTCCAGATTAACTGCATTTTGCTGCACAAAATAGCGAAAACCGACGCCCTGAACGCGCCCCTCTACTCGGGCATGCAGGCGGGCAAGATTGTGTAGATTCATACGGAAGCGGGAGTTTCCTGAACGGGTTTTCGACGTTTTATAGCGTCAACAATATTTAAAATTACCCACGGCAGCAAAAACAACGCAAAAATCAGCAGCCAAGGGAGTATGCCGCGCAGCGAAGTCAGCCAGGGATTTTCATGAAATGTGATACTGCGCCAATCCAGTTCGAGAGTCGTTAGTCCCTGGCCCAATGCAGTCTCAGCGCCATGCTCGCAATCCAGACCATCAGCATAGGCTGCTAAAAGTGCTTCGGTACCGGAGGTACCGAAGCGGCCCTGTAGATACCAGGTGATGCTGGATGCCTGTGCATAGGCCAGTTGGAAGTTAGCAGCATCCACAGGGAAACTTTGGCATAAACTGGCAAAGGGGAGCAATGCCTGACGTTCATAAGCTTTTTCCAGCAAAAGCGGGTAATCGGGGTTGGGGAAGAGTTCGGCTGTAGAGGCCAGCCCCTCATTAAGCCAGCGCGGCAGACGGGCGTAGCCATTGCCAAGTTTTTGGTAGAGCAGCACATGCAGCAATTCGTGGGGCACCTGACGTTTGATTTCCAGCGTTTCGGCAGGGCCGGGGGCCAGCGAAACCATCACTTTGTTCAGCGCCGGGTCGGCATGGCCTGCAATTTGCGAACCGGCTTCGCCTGAGAGTTGCAGCGCGCTTTGTAATTCTTGCGAAGTGGCATAAACATAATAGCGCAATGCCTCCGGTGAAGGTACATCGACTTGCAGGCGAATGTGCTCAAGGCCATCGTGGGCTGTGTTTAAGATTTTTTCACCAAAATCCGTATCGCCCTTATACCAATAGATTTCAAATTCGTCGGTTTTGAGCGACTGCCACGCCCAGCGATTATCTTCAAAATAAAAGCTGTATTCCGGGCTGGTGAGCGTTTCCCCGCCCTCCAATGTCACCTGGAATTCATAGGTCACATCGGAGAACAGCCCCAAAAAGGTGTTGGACAAGTCCAGGGTATAGCTGACCAATCCTGGGGGCGTGAGGGTGGCCTCCCCGGCGATTTGGGGAATCCCTGCTGCGGGTTGCAGTAAAATCTTTACATCCTGGATGGGAAGCTCCGAAGTGATCTCTGTCTCGATGGTGAGTGATTCCCCAAAGGTATACGTCACCTGAGGTTGCGCGATCTGCATCTCAGACTGACCCCGTGCAGGGTTGCTGATCCCCAGGCTGATTCCAAGTATCAAGATGATCGCCAAAATTGTGCGGCGCATTTCAGGCTCCCAGATAAGCTAATAATGGCGTCAGCGTCAGTGGACTGACTAGCGTACTTACAAATACCACTGTGGTCACGAACGCGGGTTCAACATCGTACTCCGTGGCGAGGATGGTACACATCACTGCCGGGGGCATGGAGGCCTCGAGAATGCCCGCCTGACGCGCGACGCCCTGCAAGCCAAATAATCCGGCGGTTGCGATAGCCAGCGCTGGGCCAGCCAATAGCCGTAAACTGGCCGAAAGCGCTAATGCTTTGAAATTCCACGTATGAGTATTATTCTGAAGTTGCAAGCCCAAGACCAGCAACATGCTGGGGATGGTGGCGTCGGAGAGCAGCGATACGGTGCGGTTGAGAAACAGGGGCAGTTCCCAATTCTGGCTATTGAAGGTCATGCCAACGATTACGCCGTAAATCGTCGGCGTTTTGAGCAATTCCAGCAGCGAGCGTTTCCAATCCATTGTGCCCATCGAGGCGATGGCCACGCCTGCGGTATACATGGCAATTGCGCTGACCACGAAATAGATGCTGGCGTGAGCCAGGGCGGCTTCGCCAAACGCGAATAAATTGAGCGATAATCCGTAGTTGCCGCCATTGATCAGGATTACAGTCAGCAGAGTGGCAGCGAAGAGTTTTCTTTCGAGCTTGAGCAGACGTCCGATGATCCAGGCGGCGATGCCTAAGGTCAGAATTTGGAAGACAGCGAAACTGCCAATGCGGAGGAAATCGCTGCTGCTGAGTTCGCTGTTGGCGAGGAGATCAAAAATTAAAAAAGGGCTGAGGGCATAAAAAACGACTCTGGAAACAGAACGCGGATCCACATTCAGCCAGCGCCCTAATAGGTAGCCGATCCCGGCTACCAGCAAGATGGGCACTAGGTTGTTAAGAAATAAGGTGGGGAGTGAATTTAGCATGAAAGAAACGGCGTTGTGGGGAAAATTCTATTCATCGGAATACATCTCTTCGCCGCTAAACTCCATCAGGTCAAAGAGTTCCATATCTTCGTTGAAAAGCAGATTGTCGAGCGCTTCCTGAAGGAAATCGCTCTCTGCGTCATCCGCGGCATGTTTGAGTAATTCTTCCAGAATTTCTTTGATACCCTCCCCGCCAATTTTCGATAATGACCAGGCTGCGGCCATGCGGATGTCGTAGCTGGTATCTTCAAGCAACTCAGTCAGCCGTTCGGCGGCGTCTTTAATTTCTAACTCTCCTGCGGCGCGTGTGGCCTCAAAGCGCACGGCGGGCATCTGGTGATCGAGCATGGTGATTACGCTGGGAATCCAGCGCGCGTCGTAAGAGCGTCCCATCGCAAAAAGCGCGCTGGTGAGCCAATCGGCTTGCCCGGTTTGGTAAGCATCTTCGATAAGACGGTTGATTTCGCTGCTGCTGGTAAACCCCAGCGATTCAAGGGCGCGCTGGCGTACCTGTTCAGATGCTTCGTGGCGGGCTGTATTCAACAAGCAGTCAACCGTGTGCTTTTTCTTGTCGGCAGAAATCTCATCCAGTTCGCCCAGGTAGATAAAACGCCCCAGATTAGCCGCGCAAACTGCGCGCACATTTTCGTCTGGATCGTCACGCAACATGGTAGTGAGCTGTTTCAGCAGATCAACGGGATCATAGGGCAACAGGCCGCGCACAGCTAAAAAGCGCACTTGGGGGTCTGCATCGGCGAGCGATAAGCGGCAGGGAATTTCGTATGAGAGCAGGTAATTATCTTCGGCCAGGCGCTCCATTTCTTCGAGCAAAGCCAGCCGCCGCGCCAACGCAACCTGGGGCCAGCATTTGTCGAATTTGCGTTTATCTTCTCCTTCCAGGTCTGACAACCGAAAGAGGTGCTGTTGGGTAATTTCAGTCTCGGGGTCCAGCAGCGCATCCAAGATTGCAGAGAAAGAGATTTCAGCAGGGGAAGCAAGTGGATTCATTGGGGTAGTTGTACGGGGTTAATAAAATCTAGCAGGTTGATATAGAGCATTAATGCGATCAGCGCCGTGAAGCTGATCGTGATGAGAATACTTTGCCATTCCATGGAGATGCGTTTCCGAAAAATAATTTCGGGCAAGATGAAAAGAATGCGCCCTCCGTCCAGGGCGGGGATGGGCAGTAAATTGAGCACACCCAGGGTCATGCTGATCCAGGCGAAAAAGCTGAGTACATTCAGGTTGATGGGGGAATCCGCCACGGGGGAATCTTGCGTATAGACGTATTCGAGCACTTGCCCCATGCCATAGAAGCCAACCGGGCGCGCCATTTCCGGGTCGATAGAGCCGCGGATCAACTCGGCGGGTAAGGTCAGGATGAGTTTTATATCCTGATATGTGGCAACACCCCCCATTGTCAGGGCTTCGAAAAATGTGATGGGTCGAGTTGGGTTGCTCATGGCAATACCGATGGCTCCCTCGGGTGGGGGTGGATTGCGCGGGATAACAGAAGACTGGATGATTTCGCCCTCTCGTTGGACGCTGATTGAAATACTCTCGCCCAGGTTGGCGTAGATGATCTCGTGTAGCATATCAACCCCGCTGATTTCCGAACCGTCTGCGTTAATAATTAGGTCGCCAATTTGCAGCTCGGCCTGACTGGCGGGTGAATCGGGCTGGATATCCACGATGAGCACTTTACTGTAATCGGGAGCGCCAAGTTGGGTGAAAATGACCGCGTAGATGAGTACAGCCGCGAGCAGGTTCATCAGCGGCCCGGCGGCAAAAATTGCCAGGCGCGCCCAGGGGCTGGCAGCGTGCAGGCTGTCGGGCGCATCGTCTTCTTCAGTTTCACCTTTGAGACGTACGAACCCACCCAGGGGGAGCCAGTTGAGCGTGTATTTGGTGCCTTTTGCTTCAAATAGTGTCAGCGCGCGGGGCGGGATACCGATCCCAAACTCCTCTACTTTTACCTTAAATAAACGTGCCGCGGCAAAGTGGCCGATTTCATGCAGAATGATCAGCGTAGAAAGCGCTATGATCAGTTGGATTATCACGGTTGTGGACATTCGAATACCTTTGTTGAGAAATTTGTATCTTGCGAGTATAACTTCGGAAACACTTGCCGAAGCCATTTGTCTTTGTTTTATTTGAGTAGGACTTGCGCACTTTCGCAAGAAAAAGCCCGAAAATAGGGGTGTGTAGGTCCTATTGAGATTATATCCCTACTTGGTAGGAGCGGGTAGTAGAGAATGCCGCGGGGAATTATTTCTAACAGGGTTCTAATCTGGCTGCGCCGCCGGGTGAAGCGCAGACGACACTTTTTACACCTGGAATCGCTTCAAGCCGCGCGATGATTTGCACCTGATTTTCTTGCAAGCCAAGCACATGCACGTTTGGCCCGGCATCAATCGTATAACACACGGACAGGCCGCTTTTTCGCCAGGCGCGCACGGCGTGCATTACCGCCAGCGTTTCGGGTTGCCAGTAGAGCAACGCGGGATTGGAGGTCATCATGACGGCGTGCATCAGGTTGCAATCGAGTTCAGTGATCTGCGCAAAGGCGTCAAAATCTCGGTTGATGATTGCTTGTCGGCAGGTTTCGAGGTGTTGCGGCGTTTGTTGGATGCGGATTTGCTGGAGGGGGCTGGTGCTTGCCAGAGGGTGCCCATCGGAGGAGCCAGTGGATTTATGCTCCTGGCTGATAATGGCGACACAATCTACTAAATTCCAGTGATTGGGTGGCGCGATGGAGGTTGCGAATGAATCGGTTTTGTTCTGCCCGGCTTTCCATTCCACGAAGCCCGCCGGGATTGACCGACAGGCAGACCCGGAACCGCGCCGCGCTAGCCGCGATAGCGCGGCTTCATCGAGTTGCAATCCTGCCGCGCTGCTGGCTGCCAGGCTAAGCGCCGCGAACGCCGAAGCCGAGGATGCGATTCCGGTTCCCATCGGGAAGTTATTTTCACTATCAACCCGTGCAAACCAGAAAATGCCAGCCTGTTTTCGAATCAGCGCCAAAAACTCACTGACCCGCTTGAGCGCCTGCGGATCGGCTGGCTTTCCATTGATGTGAAGCTGGTCTTGTTTGAGCGCCGCATCGAAAGTAACACGGGTACGCGTGGCCAGCCCTTCCAGATTCATTGAAATTGAGCCAGTAGCTGGGAGGCGCAAGACTTGATCGCGGTTGCCCCAGTATTTGATAAATGCGATGTTAGCGCAAGCGACACTGGTCGCGGATTTAATAGACATGTTATATGTATCACCTTTACTTTGTTTTCTATTGCGAGTTTACCATTAACGTCAAAGAGATCTATTAGCTGTCGTTTCTCATCAAAACTCGCTGTATTTAGTCGATCACGAATGCTATCACAGTATTCCTGAATTTCATCTATCTGGCTGTCAGTCAATGCTATATCTTCAAGAGTTGCACTGAGTTCTTGATGTTCTTTTCGTAAATTAGCTAAATTTTTCTCCAGATGTGTCTTTCGCTCAGCAAGCACATCTCTGGGGAAATCACCGGTAAGATATAAGTCAAGGAGTTTCGTCAGTTGAATATCTTGCCCTTCAATTTGGTTTTCAATCATCTCCAAGCGCTCGATCAAAATTTTATTTTCCTGGGTAGAATCATTCTGTGACTCTTGTAAACCTTCCATGACAGCCCGCGGATCCTTTATCAAATTGACAAGCCACTCCCAGATAACACGATCAACATCTTTTCCTTTGAAAGGGCGTGCATCACATAATTTTATAGGTTTCTGCTCCGTTCCTCCACAATAATAATATTGATTTTTTCGTGATGTTCTTCCTTTATAAGTGTAATTACATTTTGCACAGCGAAGCCTGCGCCCAAATAAATATTTATGCTTCAAGCTCCGTTTTGCCTGTTCGATATTCTTTTTGACCTTTTTCATAACCAGTTTGTATGACTCTTTATCAATGATGGCTGGTACGGGAACACCGATCCATTCATCCCTGCTGCGTGGCACTTGTTTTCCAAGCCCGCATTTTGGTTTCAGCTTGCGTTGTTTCCCATCTTCAACCATCTTAGTCTTTCCGAAATACCAGGTGCCTGTGTAGGTTTCGTTTTTCAGTATCGCCCGAACTGTTGCGGCAGCCCAAACCCCGCGTCCATGTTTTTTGTAGACATGCGCCTTTTTATCCCCGCGAGTAAGGATTCCCATTTTCGTTAATTTCACGGCAATCGCGTTCATAGACAGCGGAGTGCCACCACCTTCACCATGCAAGTACCAACTGAAAATCGAACGGACGACCTCAGCTTCTTCTTCATCAATTTCAAACCAGGATTTATGTGGCTCGGAAACGACCCTATAACCAAAAGGCGGACGTGAGCCAGCAAGAACATATCCACTCTTCGCCTTACCGCGCTTACCTCGTTTACTACGTTCGAGGATTTTCGCCTTTTCATATTCAGCAATACTTGCCCTGATTTGTTTTTGTAGACGCCCCTCATCGTTATTCTCATACTGCCCAATAACAAATTCAATCACAACACCTTCGCGCAAAAACTCCTCTTCGATCAACGCCTGATAGATGCTTTTACGCGCGAGGCGATCCACATCATAGACGATCATGACATCCACATCCTCTCTCTCGATGAAATCCCGGATCTCGTTGAGGATAGGACGATCCATACTGGCTCCGCTGTAATCTTCAGAAAAGGTTTCCAAGAGTGTATAGCCTCGTTCAATTGCATAGCTCTTACTTGCATCAATCTGTGTACTCAGACTATATCCTTTGGTTTGTTCATCTGTTGAAACACGGGCATAAATAATCGCATTCTTACTCATTGCAGTACTCCTTTCAATTGACATGAGGAATGTTCTGCAAGACGCAAAACACCCCGATGGAATCCCACCAGGGCGCTATCTCAGACTGATATAATGCCAATCAGCCTTCCCCGCCGCTGTGCCGGTGGGTGGGTTAGGATCGTGATTGTGTTCGCGCACATTCACGATCCATTTTTTTAGCAATGAATTTCATTGCCAACAATGAAATTATTATAGCACAAATTTTCTGTTTATTTCCCGTATATTGCCTTATTCAATTCTTGTTTCGGGGAATAGGTTTGCGGCCGCGTTTCGCCCCTTGCTTTTCACGTCGAGAAAGGAACTTCATCAGGGATGCGCGATTGACCTGCCAGGATTGTCCCCACTTCCGCCCTTCAATCGCATGAGCACGCAACAGTTTACGAATATAGTCCAATTCGTATCCGCTGATCTGAGATGCTTCAAAAGTCGTAATCCATTCTTCCATACAAAGGTCTCCACAGCCATTATAACCTGCAGGCTTGCTCTGGTGATATTCACGATTTTAATGTCCCGCATAGGTTTTACCCTGTGAGGCTATACTTTCTTTATGCTTTGCCTATGAATAGGCGTATGAGTTCTTTTTGGAGTAAAATACGGCGATATGAATCTGGCATTCAAAATACCAAAAGGTCTGAAGACCAAAACTGTACTGATCACTTTCTGCTTGCTCTTGTTGGTCATCATCGGGGTGACACTGAGCTATCTGTATTCAAAGGCACGTAATTCTCTGGGAGATGATGCTGCCGTTATCGTCCTCGCGATGCTGATAGCAGGGGAATTATTTCTCGTGGTCGTAGGGGTAAAAGTCGCCAAGTCGCTGGACCGTTTATTGAGCAATCATCCGCCGAAACCAGACAGCTTGATTGCCCGTTTCTTGGAGAGCTTAGGTTATGAACAAAAAACAGAAATCAGTGAAGACCCTGATTTGGAACTTTTCAAATCGGATGAGGCTCTTTTTGATGATGTTGAAGCCTTGCTGGTACTGATCGAAGAAAAGAAGCGCCGAGGAAAGAAAAGCAAACATGCCCCTGAAGTTCGTTTCCGTGCAGTCCGGGATTGGATGCTGTTGCAGGCAAGGGGAGGTTCTATGACGTTACAGGAATTCCTAGAAGAACGCTTTGGAGTTGCGCCGGAAAGCGGTATGCCGCTGGTTCATAACCAAACTTTCGACATGGTTCAAAAATGAGATATAGCACCTTTACAATCTAAGCAGAGAGAAAGGCAACTCCGAGTAAGATAGTATTTTCCGACAAATCTATCAGCACAAAGGAGATTGCCTTTCAAATGTTAGTATA